>Ga0310811_10001660_pt1 | contig 27783 bp, 46 predicted proteins | sample YCmetagenome_FD_207642 | JGI IMG/M metagenome (GOLD analysis project Ga0310811, IMG submission 207642) | Soil microbial communities from experimental microcosm in Duke University, North Carolina, United States - YC | ecosystem: Engineered > Artificial ecosystem > Soil microcosm > Unclassified ... | reverse complement strand
ACCGCCGTCACCTGGGGCGAGAAGCCGGTCGAGGTGATGATGGTGCCGTCCGAGACGGTATATTGGTTTGTGCCGTCGCTGACTACGAAGCCGGACGGGATGACGTATCCAGCCGATCCGGAAAACTGCACCAGAACGCTGCCGTTGGCAGCCTGCCCCTGCGGCACGCCGAATTGCTGGCCAAGCTGCGTGAGCACGTAGGCATTGGCGCCGTAGGGCGTCACGTCATTGACTGCGTCCACGCGCGCCTGGTCGATCGTCGCAAGCGCGCCAACGTCCGTGCTGGCGATGTCCTCGATCAGAGAGCCCGGCAAGCTCGCGGTATAGCCTGGATTGGTCGCGGCGACGTTGCTGACCAGGGCAGTCCGCAAGGCGGCCGGCGGCGTCGTCACCGGGCCGCTAGTGCCCATGACGAGAGGAATGGAGGTTGTTCCGGACATCAGACCGCGATCGTTGCTGTGAGGATCGCGCCCGAATGGCAGTTCGCCGTCACATTATATTGCGGCGGCGAGGTGTTCGGAACGCGCGTGATGGTCAGTGACGCGAAGTATTGCGCAAACTGAGACTGAGTCTGCATCATGTAGTAATCAGGGAAGACCTGAGTAACGATCGTCTGTATCTGCGGTATCCCGTAGTTACTGAAAAATGGGCTTTCATTTAAATTCAGCTTAATTACTTGGGCTAGCGTGGTAAGCATAACATTGTCATTATAGCCTGCGGAATCGGTCGCCACCTGAACCCACGTTGCATTCCCAAGCTCGTCGTAGGTTCGCCCATAGGTGCGAAGGTATTGGGACTGGCTCATGTCGACCCGATCAATCTCGACATCGAAACCTCGATGTGTTCATGTGCCGGCCGCGCAATCATGCGCATGAACCGAGGAAAAGGATGATCTTCAGCAAGGGCGCCTATGGCGCGCTGGCGTTAGTAGCCGGGGTGATGTTTGGCTTCCCGGAACCGAGCGTGGCCCAGAGCGATGGTGGGCTTTCTCTGGCGATCCAGGCGATGAATGACCGCTACAATGATGCAGTGCGTCAGAAATGCCCCGGATCAGGCAAGGATGCGTCGCCCCTGGTGGTGGAGAGTTGCCGATACTTTGCCGTCACGGCGATCTCTTGCCCGCAACTGGCAACCACGTCTGCGACGTTCCTGCTCCTGTTCAGGGATGGAGAGACAACCCCGCGGGAGCTCTGGGACAAAATCCAGAACGAGACCGGCGACGGCATTACCCTGAAGCTTTCCGCCGTCTCATTCGCCAGTGAGGCCGCTTACAGCGAGACGCCAATCCAGTTGCTGAACTACATCTACATGGGCTGCATGGCGCAGATCAGGTGAGGCTAAGTCCCCGGCACTGGGGCGGCGGTATCCCCGCCACCTGTCGTCACGCCGCTATGAACGTGCGTGCTGAGGTGGTTGCCATTGCCGGTCACCTCGTGGGTCACGGTTAGCGGACCAACCATACTGACCGAGCCGGTTCCAGCGCCAGCCGACTGCGCGATATTGCCGTTCAGGTAGATCGTCGCGGCATTGATCGTGACCGATCCGTCAACGATGACAATCGATGTGTTCGACCCGACCTTGAGCGTGATGGATGAGGGCAATACCGTGATGACGGAATTTGACCCGCTATCACGAATAACTGCCCCATCTGGCCCATAGATGCAAGCGGCATTGGTGTTGACGGAGGGGAACGCTTTCGCCGCCACAGGAACCCACACCAGGGCCGTCAGTGGGCTGCGCCGGCTCATGTCCGCCGTGCCGCCGCCCAGGCCGCTGATGCCCCCCAGATACACATCGGCCGGAACCGTGAGCCCATAGTCACCGACCTGCGTCGGTGCCCTGATCCACTGGCTCTCGGCCTTGGGTATCGTGACGGGGGGCAAGTTCCACGGTGTGGCGTTAACCTCGAACTCGACCGTCACTATGGAGCCGGAGACCGCTGTCACGCGGGAGGGGAGGGCGCGCCCGAGTTGGGCGATTGCCTCTGATGCGCGGCGTATGTTGGTCCGGTTAGAAGAGTCCTGGAACGCTAGATTGCGTGAATTTCCAATGTTCATGACGTTGCCCCGGCATAGGGGCGGCAGGTCAGGACCGTCTCCCATCCCTCGGCCGAGGGGTCGCGCAGGCGCCCGCAATGGCGCACTTGCGTGACGATGAAGTTGCCTTGGAACGTCAACCCGTAGTTCTGCCCATTAGGAGACGAGCCACCTAGCGTGGTCACGAATCCTGGAGAGCTTTGCATGCCAGTCGGCATCTTCACGACCGATCCCAGGGATACATCGCCACGCAGATTGCAAAACAACTGCATCTGGTTGATGTCGATCCACGTCGGCTGGCCGATGAAATCGGTATAATCAAGCTGGACAACAGTCCCGGCCGACGTTCCGTCAGAGACCGATACAACGCCATTGGCAATCCAGATCGACACCCCGGGATATGAATCCCCAAGCATCCCCTTGGTTATGCCCATGATGGTCTGAGCCATGGCTTCCAGGGATGACCATAGGCCGATCTCTGCGTGAGACCACTTCACCTGGTCGCTGATCTTGATATCGAGCGTGTAGTTCGGATAGGCAACGGAAAGCGTCTGCTTGAGCGCGCTCGAGAGCGTTTGCCCGGCCTGGCACTCGAGCACGAGATTGCCCGGATTCAGCGGCGAATAGGAGCTTGGGCTGACGACGAAATCGAGCGACATTTCTGTGCCGCGCCAGTTGCCGAAGCTCTGGACGATGACCCCGCGGGCAAGCGTTCCGGCCTGCGCTGGATTGACCAAAGGCAAGCCCTGCGTGAAGCCGCCCTTCAGGACGAACTCATACCCGTTCCCGGGCAGGTCTCCCATGAAGTTCTGAGCCTGGAAGAGGTCGGGTAGCGCCACGCCATAGAGCGTGATGCCATATCCTCCAGTCGGCGCGTCGTAGGCGCTGACAATGATATCGAACTGGATATCAAGCGCGCCCGGGTCGAAGCCAGAGGCCGGATTCGTCGTCCACTGGTATAGAGACCCGTCCGTCCTCGTCGCGACATTGCCAGTCGCCGGATTGATCAGGGTCAGATCATAGTAGCGCGGCACTAGGTCGTGACCTCAAAATTGCCGGTTTGTGGCCGATAGACGAGCGTCGTCGCCGTGAAATACCCGCCAACGAGATTGATGTCCGAATCAGTGGGAGAACCGATCAGCGGCTGGTTGACGATCAGCGTTCCGTTCTGGTCCGTGATCTGCATGTACCAGTCTTTGCGATAGAAGTTCCACATCGTGGTTAGGGCGTATCCAGACCCGTCAAGCGTCACGGTCGTGGCAAATGGAGGAGCCGAGCTCGGAGATGGCGAAAACGGGACCAAGGTCGTCGTCATAGCGGCGAGCTAGCGAGGAAGGAGTTCACCGCCCCAAAAAGATTGCCGGCGCCAAAAGCGCTTGCCAAGGCTCCAGTCGCGGACGCCCCTACCGAAGCAGCAGCACCCGACCACGAAGCATCGCCCGAAAATGATGTTCCGTTGGTGATTTTCTGCATCATGGTCGATTGCGCTGCCGCCGCTTGCTGCCGTGAGATCAGCGGCTCAATGAAGTCGATCTGCCACATGACCTGCTGCTGCCGCGTGTCCCCAGCCGTGATGTCGGTCATTGCGGTCATGAGGCATGGGCCAAAGATGCGAGCGGGGGTGGCCACGTAATAGGTCCCGCCGCTTTGGTTGTGCTGCTGGAGCGATGTTTGCAGGGACGTGAAAAGCGCGAGTTTAGTGTAGTAGCCCGCCGTGTCCTTGACCGGCGCGATCATCATCAGAGAGATCGCGTTCGGCTGCTGGATGATGGCGTTTGCCGCGACCTGCTGATTGGCAAAAGGATAGGTCGCTACTGAGTTGTTGATGATCGTGCTGCCCGGGATAGGCACGAACTCGGCGAAGAAGTCACTCGTGGAGAGCGAGCCCGTTGTCGCTATGCCCTGCGCCAGAGAAAGCAATTGCCCCGTCAGGGCGATGATGGGGAGGGCGCCGCCAATAGATGAGCTAGCGATGCCGCCATATAAAATGATGGGGCTGACCTGGAATGCCAGATTGTAGACCGCCATTCCAGCGCTAGAGATTGCTCCGGACATTTAGCGCCCCGCCGCGTTGGCCTGCACGTAAACACGCGAAGGAGTGTCGTTGTTTATGTGAACGTTGGTCTTGTTCACTGACGGGCTTGTGTTTTTGGCTATCTGGCGTAGCAGGCCCGTCAGCTCATTCCGATCGGAGGGATTGAACGAATGGGAACTGCCCGCCGTTCGGTCGCTCATGTCCATGCCGGAGGGGCGGGCGAGGGGGTGGGCTCCAGCCGTTCGATCGCTGGCGCCCATGCCAACAGGACGCGCGCCCGGATTAGTTCCCAGCAAGGCGCCAAACTGCTGTGCCATGGCCGTGCGATGGATGATCGATCCCGTGGGATTATCGCGATCCTTCGGCGCCAAATAGTCATGGTCGACGAGGCGCGTGGCTTGCTGCAAGTCAAGCTTGCCGGATTTCAACTGAGCCCACACATCGGGGTACTTGTTGCGCAATTCCCAGATCGTGAAGGCCCCTTCTTCCGCGAGCGTCGCGTTTTGCATGGGGTGCCCGAACTGCTTTGCAAAGTCCGCCTGGCGCGGGCCTTCCCACTGGTTCAGGCCATATCCAGGGCCGCCGCCCGCTTGCCGCTTGTGCGGGTCAAGCCCGCTCTCCCACATGCTGTTTCCGAGGAGGGCCGAGACGGAGGAATCTGGAAGCCCGGCGTTACGATATTCGGTTGAGAGAACGCCGATCGCATCACGCCTCTTCTTTAGAGCATCTCCAGATGCGCCTAATTCGTCGTTGCCCAGTTGGCTAGGCCAGAATGCAATCGCTCCGGCGGCAAGCGCAGCCCCTCCAGCGCCAAGCAGCCCAGCACCCATGAGGGAGGCCGCCGCATCGGCGCCAACTGCCGCGGCTGGAGTAGTGACCACGCCCGCCAATTTGCGCAGTTTGTCCGCCGCACTGATGCCAGCCAAAACGCCTAAAGCGATGGCTGCAAGTTTGGCGTTCTCAGCCAGGGTCGACAGACCGCTTTCGAAGCCCTGCAAGTCCTTCCCGAAGGCATCTGAGCCGAGATATTTGCCTAGATGCTCGATGCCATTCGCCGCGTCATTGATTCCTTCTCGGAATCCCTTGGACGCCAGCACCTCGCCGATCCCATGGACCAGCGCGTTAGACAGATGCACCAGCGGACCGGCAAGTGGCGCAAGGCCCTTGATCAGGACGGATTCGATCTGAATGCCCGCCTGATGCAGGACTGTATCTAGCTTCCGCCAGTCAGATGCCGTCTGCGCGTCAAAGCCGAGCCTATTGGCATCCGTAAGCGCATGGCGCTCATAGCCAGCAAGCTCCTTGCCATTGGCGCTGGCGACATTGCGCAGATCGGAAGATGAAAGACCGAGACCTAGAGCTGCCTGCGCCGCAGGGCCATTGATGTTGCCGCTGCGCCTGATTTCGCGCCGGGCATTGTTCAGGATGTCGATGGAGAGTTGCGCGGGGTCTTCGCTATGGATCTGCTGCGCCGTAACGCCCGCAGAGAGCAGCTTCCCCCACTGACCCATATCGATCTGCGCGCCGCTGACGGCGGACAGCATGCCGCCTGGGCTCGCGATGAAGGGGGAGAGATTGGTATTGAAGGCGTTGAGCTGACCAGGCGTCAGGCCCACGCCGCCAGCCGTGCGGCTCTGGCTGGTCGCCGACTGCGCTAGGGCAAAGATGCCCAAACCACTGCCGATGCCCGCTAGCGCTCCCCCAAAGCCAAGGAGGCGCCCGAGTTGCAGAACCGATCCAAGCGCGCTCTTAGCCTCGCCGGCCAGGCCCTTCATGGCAGAGCCAGCGCGCACTGTCGCGGCACCAAAGGAGTTCTGGGCGCGCTCCGCGTCGCTCAGAGATCGCGTTACTGCCCCGCTGTGCTGCGCGATGGTGGCAAGATGCGCGGAGATGTGCTCGAGGCTCTCGCCGAGAGCCAGGAAGCCTTCACCCATGATCTCGTTGAGCGCCCGCCAATGCTCGGGCATCTCATCGACTTTATCTGACCACGAATCAAAGACATCACGAAAGCGCGTGAATTGGTGGTCGTCGATCTCGACCGCAATAATGGATTTAACGGCCATTGGCGATGATCTTTTCCGCTCTCAAGTTAAGACCCGCCAAGCATTCGACCCATGGCGCCGATTATGGCGTCTACCAGGTGTCTCTCGCGAAACGCCCTAGCAGAAGACCATGGGTGGCCGCAGCGCTCGGTGAGAGAGGCAAATCCCTCGCCGGCCAAATGGTCTAGGTAGGAACCGACGACGCCACCTTCGGCGCGGAAGCTTCGGCCGGCGTCGATGTCGTCAATGAAGCGCAGAAATCCATAGGATTGGATGAGGTAATCTCTCCCCTCATCACACCAGCCAGAGCCCCCGCCACCGCCGCCTTGCCCGCTCGCGGGGTCATCGCATAGGCGGCAGTAAAAAAAACGATCTGGCTCTCGACCTCGCGCCATTCCTCTGCGTCAATGTGCCCGTCGCGAATGGCGGCATCGACTGGAAGATTGGTCCAGCCAGACGGCGAGGGCGATAGGATCAGCGAGAGGCGCTTGATCTCGGCCAGGAGGGCGGCGACCCCTCCATCGAGAGGCTTCCCAGCCGGATCGAACATGCCCATCTCAGCGGCATCGCGGCGCCCCTCATCCTGGAGCCGCAGCGTCGCGATCTGAGGCGCCGTGTCCGCCGCATAGGCCAAGCCCCGCTTGAAAAGTTCGGACTTGGTCGCCGACAAAACACGATAGTTCGCCTCGAACACCTCATGGGCAATCGGGGCGTGATAGGCCCGCAAAACGATATCTCCGGCCTCAGAGCGACGCGCCGGCAGGACGAGTTTGAGATCGCGGTTGATCTGCATGATTTCCTAGATGGTTAAGTGAAATCCCAGAGATTTTGGTTCGGGTAGTAAATCCCGCGAATCGTCATACGGATTACCGGGTCGATGCCGTCATAAGCTGCCGGATCGAATCCCGTAATCGACGTATTCTGCAGGGTGATGGTTGGGAAGGTGGTAGTATCGGGGATGATATTCGCCTGCCCAAGAACTGACGTGGCCTGGATTTGAGCCAGCCAAGCAGCGCCGAGCGCCTGTGTGCGCAAGATGCCCACGGCGATGTTTGCCATCACGTAAGGCTCGGGCGAATTGACGATGCCCGTTCCCGTTTCCGTCTGCGTCGTGAAGGGGCTCTCGAAGGAGAGTTTCGCGAAGCTTTTCCCCATATTAGAGGAAACGATGTTGAGCGCCGGATAGGAGCCAAATGTGATCGAGGTGCGGAGGCGCGAAAGGTTGCCCTGCGCGATAAACGGATTCGTGGAACCGGACATTTTCTAAGTCTCCTTATGCCACGAATTGCAGAGCGTCGATGGCGACGGTTATGCCCAAAAATCCAAGTTGCGGGGTCACTGTAAGAGCGAATCCATTGTAGATGCCTGCGTCATAATCGCTTGGATTCTGCGCGACATAGGTCGCGAACGGTGTAGCCGTCATGCTAGCGGTAAGCGCCAGGCCGAAGCTGATGCCGCTCGTGCAAACATTGTTGCCGACCGCAAGGAGGGAGTTCACCCCCGGCTGATTGTATCCAAGCGGAGGATTAATGTTCGATCCGTTGATGATTGCAGCAGCCATCTGGCGCTTAGCTTGGATCTGGAACCAGTCGACCGCATACCAGAACATGGCCTGCTGGCCATCCATGGTCGTGCCCTTGAAGCCGGTCGCGGTGCTGATTCCGCCCTCTGCCCCGGTCAGGATCACGTTGCCATACGCGGTCAGGATCGCGTTGATGTTCGCCGTCTGGCCCGTCGACGGCCAGGGGGTCACCCCATAAGCATAGCGATATGCCATGGGGGCGGCAGGCGTTGCCGACGAGGGGTTGTTCGCAAGCCACTGGTAGAACCAGTAGGCCGCCTGGAACTCAGTCGCCGCCGCGCTCGGGCTCGGCACGGTGGCGATGACCGCTTTGTTGCCGGCGTAGTTCGAGATGTTCCCGCTGGTCGTGGTCGGGAAGAAATAGGTCTTCGCGGACGGGCCGGCATAGGTGTTCGTCATCGTGCCAAGAGCAGAGCCGTCCCAACTAGGCGCGACGAGGTAGGCATAGAACACGTTCGGGTTGTTCGTGATCCATGTCTCGAGCGCCGTGATGGCGGCGGTCGCCGTGGTCTCCGTGCCAAGCTCCAGCAAGTACATGCCCACCGAGGAGCCCTGCGCGAAGAAAGTCGTCGCGGCGTTCTGCAGGAACGCAACATAGGGCGGCGTATAGGTGCCCGGGACCGTCTCGGATCCGGGATTGACCGCCAGCGGATACGTGAACGTCGTGGCGCCCGTTGCGGTTGCGACAAACGTGCCATTGTAGCCGGCAGGCGTGACGCCCGCGATCGTGACCAGGAATGTCTCGCCCGAGGATACGCCAACGGCCGTGACGGTTGCGGTAACGACGTTGGCAGCCCAGGCGAGGGAGGTGATCGCAACCGGCGCCGCAAGTAGCGCCTCGACGGCGGATAGCGTGCCGCAATATTGGTAGGTGCCTGCCGTCAGGGTAGTGCCGCCGCCAGAAACAGCGGCGCCGCTCTGTTGAAGCTGAGAGACGGACGGCGCCCGCGTGATTGTAACGGTTTCAGTGACAATCGTGGGAGTGATGGTCGTCGCCATGCCGGCGCTCTCCATAAAAAAAGGCACCCGGAGGTGCCTTGGTCGTGGTCAGGATGCGGCGGCGAATTAGACGAGCGTGCAGCCGCCAATCGTGGCGGTCACCGCCGGGGTCGTGCCGCCGACAGTGGCCTGGACGCGCCAGATGGCGGGGAGGGCGGCATTGATGCCCTCGGTCGGGCTGGTGCCGGCAACGGAGCCCGGATACATGTTGACCGTGTACATGGTGCTCGCGGCGACAGCGAACGCCGTGCTGGCGCCCACCGCATACCACTGGCCGGACGCGGTATCGTAGCCCTGGACGGTCAGGGTGACAGTCGGGGTCGTGCCGGTCTCGGCGGTGACATAGAGACGCAGCGCAAGGCCGGTCGCGACTGCATTGGTGAACTTCGCGCTATTGACGGAGCCGGCTCCCTGAGCAGTCAGGGTGAGAAGCGTGCCAAGTTCGGTGGCAACGGGAGCATAAGGCATCTGGGGCATTGGGGATTATCCTCTGAGGGTCAGGCGTATGAGACAGCAACCGTGACCCCGGTCGGAACCGCCGAGATCGTGATACCGGTAGTGAAGACAAAGCTAAGAGGCAGGATGATCGATGCGGTTCCGGTGAAGGCGCCGTAGGGAATCGAGACGACCTGATTTGCCGCTGCAGCAGCGCCAGTCGTGGTGCAATCGTTGAGGGTCAGGGCGCCCGCCGTTCCAACGCCGGACACGGTAACCATGGTCGTGTAACCTGCGGACGCTTTGACGACGGTCGCGGCAGAGATGTTCAGGACGTTAGCCACGCCTGCGGGAGTCATATAGTTCGGCATGGGAGCCCTCAGAGATACGGCGGCATGCGCCAGAAGACGGGAGATTCCCCGACGCTCATGGTGCCGATCTGGCCCATCGAATTGGGGTCAAGAGATGCGCACGCCTGCAGGATCAGACGCTGCGCGATGACATCGGCCGCCCCTTGATAGTAGGAGGCTGTGATCTCGATCACCTTGCGCTGCTGCAAGATCGCCAGTTCAACCTGCGTCTGCTTCTCGTCGCGAACGATCGGGGAGTTTTGAAAACCGAACGTGTCCAGGTCCATGCTGTTCTGCATGAGGTAGGACAGGTATTGCAGCGCACGCTGATTATTGAACCCGATCAGAGTCAACTTGACGCGGTCACTGGCAAGCTGGCGCGATGCCTGGCTGTAGAGCGGGGTCTGCGCGATCGTTGAAACACCGATCGTATATTGGCCGATGGCGGGCGACGCGACGCCCGTGCCAGCAACCGGCGAGCCAGGCAGATAGGCGGGCGGCGCCAGGTTATTCGGCACATACCCTGCTGTGTAGTCAGGGAACTGCTGAACCGGCTCAGTGCCATCGGGCGCGATGTGGCAAACGATATAGGGCGGCTCGATGTTGTTCGGGACCGCAAATGATGGATAAACAGTGCCGAACCTGGATTGCGCCAGCCAGATCGGGAGGCTGTTGCTGACGATCGGAGCGCTTGGGAGGTCAGCGGCAGAGTCGATAATCTGCGACATCATGCCAGGGATGATGGCAGTGCCAACATAGTGATATATGTCAGCTTGCTTGTAGTAGCTTCCCCGACTGGAGAACGCAAACTTTATTGGAAATGGCGTCAACGTTTCAGAAGTTGGCGATGTTTCGCACAAGGGCGCGGTCGATGATTCGGCCGTGCCAAGATCGCCGATCCAAATCGTGTTGGGCGCAATCGTATCAAATTCCTGGATCTCGGTCTCTGCCGTGAACAGGACCTGGTTGACGGCCACCGTCTCGGTTTCGTTCTGCTGCTGATTGATGGCGTAATGCAGCGAACCGTCGACAGTGACCGTATTGCTCGTCTTGATCCAGAAGACATAGCCGTCCAGAGGCAACACGTAGCGCATATACTGCGTGAAGGTGATCGTCTGGTCGCGGTCAATGGCTTCAAGGCCCTGCCGCATCGCGGAAGAAAATGCACTCTGGCTCGGCGCGATCTCATTCACCGAAACCATAGATCAGCCCTCGCTTAGCTTACCAGAGATGAAGGCTCGCATCGATGCCTGGAAAAGGCCGCTGTCGATCAACGCTGGCCGGGCATCGCGCTTGCCCTCGGTATTGTAGCGATCCTTGAACCGCTTACTGTGACCCATCTGCGCCGCAGTGATCTGCATCGTGATCGGCATAATCTTAGAAATCTCGTCAGCATCCAAGAAGGCGCGGAACTCGGTCTCGATCTGCTGCATCGCATCCATGAACGGGTCGCGATTGGGGCGCTTACCGGAAAGGACATCCTCGATCTCGGTAGCGATGCCTTCAGCAATCCACTCGGCTATCTTGCCCTTGCGGCTTTCCCAGAAAATCTCGAAGACGTGGTATCGATCCTCGAGAATCTGCGCGACCGCGCCCGTCGTGGTGGCTTTTTTGTCGCCGCTATATGCGACGTCGAGCACGCCGAGATTTAGGGTCAGCGCCACTCAGGAGAGGCCCCATATGGTTGGACCGATATCTTGCGCATAGGCTAGGTATTCACGTCCCCATGGCGTCCGGTAGAATCCCAGATCACCCATGGTCATGTTCTGCATTCCTTGGCCGATGGCGAAGGAGTTAGACGAGTTCTGGTCGCCGGAGGACTGGATGACGCCATTGACGGTATCGCCCATCTTTAGGCTGGCACGCAGGCATTTGAAGAAATCCTGCCCGTCCTGGTCGATCGCCATCTTCAGGAGCAGGTGGCCGCCGCAGTTGTAGACCGCGAGGACATAGGTGATCGCCGGAATGCAGGGGATGCAAGGAACCAGCGCCATTGCCTGAGCGAAGGCATACTGTAGCCATGCGGAGCCTACCGGAAGCGCCTCGACGGGCACCTCCATCGAGGCATAGACCCAGTTTGTGAAGTCGGTCAGGTTCGGCGTCGTGGGGTCCGTAAAGCCGGTCCCAAACGTGAATGCGCCGAACGCCTGATTGCCAAATCCGCTCACGGAACGACGTTCCATTGCGTCCCGTTATAAGTTAGGGACACGGATCCATAGGCCGCCGAAAGCACATCGGATGCAGCACCGTCGATCGTCTTGCCATCTGCCGTCGTGATGGTGATCGGGTAGGTGACCGCATTCCCCGCGCCATCCTTGATCGTGTAGGTGGGGCAGGCATTGCTTGTCGTGCTCGGGCAATTCGGCCAATTCACTGCGGCAGGCAGTTCTACGGCGGTTGCGGCCGGCGTCACCTTGTTCACAACGATCAGTTCATCCAGCACGGGGCTGGGGGTGATCGAGGCGGACCCGGTAGCCACAACCACGATGCGGCCGATGCCGCCGGAGGGATCAACCGCAGTCTGGCTGATCGTTCCTCCCGTGATAGTCGGAGAGGATATTGTCGGCGTCTGCAGTACTGTGCCCGTCTGCGTGCCATTATTGAGCGGTGCCAGGCTGGAAAGGCAGGTGTTCCACTGCTGGACCGTCCATGTCTGGTTCTGCGAAACAGTCGGGCAGGCCGCCGTCTGCGCATTGGCAATGACAGGGATGGCGGCCAGAAGCGCCGCGGTCAGAAGAAGGCGCTTCATTGGCGATGGCCTTAGATAGAGAGGGGGGCGTCTTCGCGGCCTTCGGGGTCAATCGACAGTGAGAAGTCGACCTCATCCCCGGTCGGGCGCTGGTGCTTCTCGAGTTCCTGACGGACCTCAACCCCAGTCACTTTAGCGACGCGCTGGCCACGTCCGCGCTCCTGGGCCTTGCGATCAAAAGCAAGGGCGCCCCGAGTAGCCTCGGTCACCGAACGCTTTCTCTGCGTGTCGACGACCTGATCATGGCCCATCAAAATCTCGCCCTCGGTGATCTGCCCATTGTCGCGATAGAGCAGACCAAGAAAGCGGCCCAGTTTGCTGTGAACCTCTGAGGCATCGCGGGCACCGTGGACTTGAAGCTGATCAATGACCAACTCCTTCTGATGCGCCGACCATCTCTTCCCAATCTCAACGCCGCTGCCGCTCGGGATCATCACATGAGCGAGCAGGTTATCGGGTCGCGGTAGCGGCTGCCGATAGTGGAAAACGACGTCTTGTTTGGAGGGATTGGAGATATAAAGCGACATTGCATCCTCAAAAAAGAACGGGACACCCGAAGGCGCCCCGTTTCATTGACGTGAACTCAGGTGGTAATTGTTTAGTAAGGCACGCCGACGATGCTGATTCCCTGGGGCCGGACGTTCCAGCCAGAGGTGATGCGCCATTCCTGAATTTCGGTGATGGCGCCGTCCGGCGTCGGGGTCGGGATCTTCATGGGCGCTGCCATGTCGGCGTACATGAGATTGACGGCCTTGAGATTCGGCTGAAGGCCACCGAACTCGTTGGTGTTGATGCCGGGCATGCTCGGCTGTTCGATTTCGGGCATCGTCAGGATGACAGCATCGTTGCCGCCCGAAGCCTGGCCGATCAGCGTATCGTCGAAATACCACTCGAACGTATCGCCATTCGCTTCGGCGACGTTCTTGATGACTTCGGCGACAGTGGAGGTGCCGGCGCCGGGGCGCTGGTAGGAGGTCACCTGCACGATGCTCTGCTCGGCAAAGGTCAGGAAGATGCGCTGCGGGCTGATGACAACGATCTTGTTCTTGATGTTGCCGCCAGACTGGAACATGCGGGTTTTCAGCGCCACGATCTGCCCGAGCCAGAACAGGGCCATCTGGCCATTGTCATAGGTCTGTGCGGTCGTGTTGCCATAGCTGTCGGCGGGAAGCGTCGAAACGGTCGCGCCGGACGTGTTCAACAGGCCCTCGCCGTTGGCCGGGTTGAACCCGTAGAGCAGGGCGGCGCGCGCCATCTGGAAATGACCCTGACGAAGGGCAAGATCCTGCGCCGCTGGAAGCGCCACGCTGTAGTCGGCGGCACGCGCGATGTCATGGTGGTCCCAGATCGCACGGTTGCGGATCAGGTAGGTGGCCGTCTGATCGTAACTCGCGCGGAGTGTCGCCGAAGGCAGCGCGTTGGTGGGGGACTGGCTGGCCGCCGCCTCGGAGCGAATGTCAAGGCGGTTGACGTACACCACCATGTCTTCGCTGCCGATCTTGACACGCGGCTTGCCGTCCTGAAGGGCGGCAAACGCGCCAGAAGCCTGGGCATAGGTGAGGATCAGTTCCGGCTCCGTGAACGACGGAGACGCCTTGATCTGGGTGGGGAAAATATTTGCCACGGGTGCTGCTCCTTAGATCAAAATGATCGCCGCATCACCCGTGGTCCAGGTGACGGCGCCAGTGCCGGAGTTGTAGGAAACGACCTGGCTGTTGGTATTGATCGACAGCAGTTTCGTGGTCGTCGGCAGGGCGAAGTTTCCGCCCGTGGTCGTGGCCGTGACGCGATAGTTTGTCACATCCCAATAAAGGGCCGTGGCGTTGATCAGGGCATCGGCCGATGTCAGCGTCGTGACGAGCGCCGGATCGATCTGCACCGCGAGGCGCTGGTTGGTGCCGTTGCGGAAGAAACCGACACTGTTGCCGATTCCAGCCAGGGGGACCGAGTTGCCAGGGGTCACGACCATGCTGTTCATTTGCAGGTTCGTGGACCAGCCCGTGGTCGTCGCCTGCGACGTGGCGCGGCCTACCTGGGGACCAAGGCCGTCGGCGCCAGACCCGGCGACAGTGACATATTCGAAGATGGGGACGCCGCCCCACATCACCATCGTTTCGCTGCTCTTCAGCGTGCCGCTGGCCAGCCAGAGGCGCGCGATCGGATCGTCGTAGGGCGCGCCCTGGTAGTAGCCCTGAGTCTGAACCAGGAACGAGTTCTGCGGCGTGGTCGTAGCGTAGGGATTAATCGAGACGGTGCCGGACATGGGTTAGTTCCCCCTCTGCGGACGGACGAAAGAACCGACCTGCGCGCCGGTCATGAAATGCTGCATCCACGACATCGGATCGCCGTAGAAGCGCGTGATCTCGCGCCCGCCGGCCTGGGTCACGGTCGGCACAAGAATGCCGGCGCCGGCCTGGGCGGGGGTGCGAGCGGCCGAGATCGCATCATTACGAATGATCTCTTCGATGGCGTCGATCATGCCGGCGTCAGCGCTGTCGAAGCGGCTGTCTTTGAACTTCGGAGAATGCTTCTTGAAGCGCTCCATATTGCGTTTGCGATAGGCGAGGGAGCTTTCGCCGCCAATGGGCTGCGGAGCGCGGTCGCCGAACATGGCCGCCACCGAATCCCAACGCGCCTGCGTCGTCGCAAGCGCATCCCGCTCAGACGCGGAGAGCTCGCGGGTCTGTTCGCGCATGAAGCTCTCAAGTGCGGCGAGGCGGTCGCTCAGTTCCGCGTTCTTGGCATGAGCAGCGGCGGCGTCCTTGCGGGCGTCATCGCGCTCCTTCTCAGCCTTTACCTCGTTGGCCTTTTCCAAGGCACGGCGCTCCTCTTCGGTCTCGCCCGCATCCTTGCGGTCGGCCATGGCGGTTTCCTTGACGTCCTCGGCGTCCTTGCGGTCTTCCCGCTTCTCGTACTCGGCGTCGCACTTCACCTCGGTCTCGGCGTCCTTATGGTCGACCTTCTCCTCGGTTTTCTTCTCAGCCTCCTCGGCATCCTTCCGGGACTTGTCGGCCTCGAAAGCGTCCATGCGCTTGCCGAGTCCATCGAGAGCCCCGATGATCTTGTCGAGTTTGGCTGCATCCTCGCGGGCAGCCGCCGCCTTCTCTTCTTCGGACATGCTGTCCCTCGCGGTTGATGTGGAAACGCCAGTCGGATCGCCGCCCTTGTCCCAGACACCCAAGTCTCCGGCTGGGAGAACTGCGAGGTGGTCAAGAAGTGACGGATTCCCCTCGATGAGAAAGGTCTCACCGTTGGGCAGGTTGAAGGTCTCGTTTCCATCCGAGGGGACGAAGACGACACCGGGAGAGGTGGAAAGTTGGTTAGCGCGTATCGCGTCTATTGCTTCGGCATCGTAGATGCGCGCGATGCCCCAGACTTCGCTGCCCTTGATATAGGGCAACATGATTGATCCGATTACACGTTGGCCGAACTCTTCTGAGTCCAGCTTTGGTTTCTGTGGAGGATGCTCCCAGATCACTGGGAGCCCGTTGCACCTACGCAAGAACTCATCGTTGAGATAGTGGCTTTCGTCGCGCCAAACGTATTCGTTCAGTCCGGCACGATACGAGGCGCCTGTGCCCGTGATGCGAAGCGCTACGAGGTCCATCGTGCCCAAGCGTTGCGGGGACGACAGATGGCCGTCGCGAATGGCTTCCGCGACAGAGAGTTCAGTAGCCATGGGCAGCGCGCCTATTTGAAGATGTCAGCGCGCCTCATCAGCGCATCCACGGCGGTCATGGCCGCGTCTATCTTGTCGGAGTGGTCGCGGTTCCATTCGACCGCGGCAGTGAACTCGACCGCTTTCTCTGCTGGCGTCACACCCGTCAGCCGCTCCAGAGCCTTCTGAGCTCCAGGATGCATGGGCTGCGGCGGATCATCGATCGGCGCCCAGCACCAGGCCGTGTTCTCCCAGTTCAGAACGGCGCGGAACTCATCGTTGGTTGCGGCGGTGAACGTCGTGTATTCGACCACCTCACCATCGGATCGGTCGGCATCGAGTGTGACCATCAGTTCGGTCAGTGCGCCATGAGGGCAGGGGCCTGCCTCTTCTAGCGTCTCGCGCTCAGCGGCCTCGTCCGGGGTCTCATCGGATTCGAGGCGCCCGCCCGGGAAATGCCAGCAACCTGGGAAATCAGATCCAGGGCCACGCCGAATGAAGAGCGTGGTCACCACGTTGCCCTTGCGGCAGAGCATAGCGAGACCTGCCGCACGGATCATGGTTGCGAAGTCCTGAGTGTGAGGCTAGGATGCTTGGGCTGAGGCGGCGTGGATGGACACGCAGGCAAGGAAAGTTTTCCGGGTCGAACCTTTTGTAGAACTGCCGCCCACGATTTAGCCGGAATTTAGGGATAGCTGCGTCAAGCGGCCCTCAGCACAAATCCTCAACCCTAATCCGCCCACTATCCCGCAGGCGCTTCACCTGCGCATGGGTCGCTGGCAATTCGACTGGATCGAAATGCCGCTCGAGCGTCGCATCCGATACGTCGGTCTCACCGGCACGTCGCAGCGTGGCGATCACTTCGTCACGCAGGCTCATGCGGCTTCTGGCGGCCCGGCTGGATCGATCTTCTTCTTCCAGGCGGCGACAATGCGGCGCTTGATCGAGGCAATCTGCTCAGCGGTGTATTTGTCCGCATCCTTGCCCTTGTGGGCGTAGTCCCATGTTGACCTAATGCGTTCTTTGGTGTTCACCGGGTAGCGCTTCTTGCCGTCCGACTGGTACCCAGGATCGGCGTAGTCCGTGCCCCCGTGGGGCTCGTTGGTCGCATCTTTGCGGGTCAGAGCATCCATGCAAGCCGACAGCCGCGCCACACTATCCATGATGGCGTCCAGGCGGTCGGATCGGGATAGCCCAGCCTTGTTCATGGCAATGGCTATTGCCTGGTCTTCGGGCTTTCCGGCTTTCCGCTCGGTCGCAATGTTGTGCGACACGGCCGCGCGACTGGAGCCCGTCTCAAGCGGCATCTTCGGGGTCCGCGATCTTCATATCGGCGATATAGGCCGCGTTCTGCTCCTCAACGGCACGCTGAACGCGCGCTGCCTCTGAAGCCTTTGCAGCCTCCCGTGCGCGATGCTCCGCGGCACGAATGGCAAGCTTAGCGTGATAGGTGGCGATGTCGATCATGCGCTTGTCTTGCGTTCCGTCTGGCTCCGATCGAACCAGGTGAGTCCGTCTGCCGATCGCTTCTGGAAGTGATAATCCACAACGAGATCGCCGGAAAGTTCACCAATGTGGAGTGCGACGAGCTTTCCGTTTTCAAAATATGGACGCCCAGCAAAGAGGAGCACATACGGCGATCTGCCGGAGACGTCCTCATCGGCGGTGAAATTTCCAGCCAAGACTAGCTTGGGTTCGTCGCTCACGCTGCCATTCCTTGTCTTGCTCTACCTTGGGCAATCCACTGTCGGCCCTTGTCGGTCAGCATGTCGTCGGGCAGGCGGCGAGGGGAGGAGACGTAGCGGACGAAACACCGGCAAAACGGCTCCTGGCCGGGTTGCGTGATGTCCTCTAGGTACCCGTCGCCCTTTTTGATCAGCCCCTCACGGACAGCCCAGCTATCCTTGACCGCGAAGAACTTGCCATCACGTTCTTTGTGGTCTTTGCGATAATTGTACCCGGCCTGGCGCCAGTGGCTGTGCCATTCGCCAGCAATCGCGCCATTGTCGACCGCCACGATATTTGCGACGTTGTTGACCAGCTTGTGCCCCTGATCAATCGACACGCGCCGGCACTCAAAGCGATACTGCTTTAGCGAATCCCCGACGCGCTTTTTGACCTCGCGCAGGCTTTCGTCGCTCACCCCACCGGGCGGTATCGATGTCGTCCAGCCCACAACCTGGCGCAGCGTCTTGTCGATGGCCTCGCCGCGGCGCAGTTTGATCAGGTCAGTCGCGGCCATCACGCGGCGGTCTAGCTCGGCCCGTAGCTGGGGGCGGACCATGGCGATGGTGTAGCGCGGCACCTCGGGTGCATACTTAGAGACGCCACCCTGATCGATCAGACGCCCGTAGATGGCGCCCAGAGCGTCACGCATGGCCTTGTCAGCGGCCTGGGGCGATCCGATCTCGCGTTCCGCCGCCATGCGGAGGCGCAGCAGATACTCCTCCATGCGATCCTGGTCGGAGTAGCCGTGGTCAGCGATATGCTTCAGAACCTCGGCCAGAACCTGCTGGAAGGACTGCGGCGCATGATAGTTCATGAGTGCGACGAGAAGGGCGGCGAGTGCGGCTCCTTCGTCTCTTCTCCGGTTGTTGCGTCGGCTTCCTCGGTCGCAACCGGCTCAGGAGGATTGTCGAGCTCATCGTCGTCAAGCCGCAGCTTGGACGTAAACAGTTGCTCGCAGTTATTCGCCTGATCCTGTAGCCAACGCAGGAGTTCAGCCTTGTTCTTCGGTCCGGCCAGCGGAGCCCCGACCTCAATGAGAGCGGTTGCCGACTTGAAGCGGATTTCGTCGACCTTGGCCTTCTCGCTATCGGGTTCCTCGAGCAGATTCGGCCAGGTGGCCTCGAACGAGTTGCGCCACTGCGTGAACGCGGTCTCGTAGGGCACTTTCTTGTATTCCGGGTAGTTGCCCTTGATGGCCTCGTAGAACTCTTCGGACCACGCGCGGCGCATCACGATATCGTCGAAGAAGCCATAGATCGGCGCCATCTCGATCCGCTCGCGATCGATGTAACGGGCGATCTGCTTGGCGTCTTCCGTGCCGTCGCTCAAGCCGGACGCCATCGTCTCCTGATCGAGCAGGCGGGCCGGCATACCGGCGGCCATGGCGATGTTCTTCAGGATGTTCTCGCGCGCCATGCGAGCCGGTCCTTCTAGGTTCTGGAAGTTCAAGCTCTCGACCGCCTCGGTCTCGCCGATTGTCAGAACGTTGCCGGTGACGCCGCCCTTGAGCTGATCGCGCTTCCAGCCGAACGCCTTCATCATCGTATTGTTGATGAACGAGCCGGGAGCCTTCATCTTGGCGATGAGAAGGCCGCACTTCACGATCACATACTGGTCCGTGATCATGGACTGGATCATGGACTTGAGCGGGAATAGCGCGCGCTGGTAGACGGATCGGCCGACGAAGCCAAACGCAGAATTGGTGAAGGCGATGTAGATCGGCTGCTCGTTCATCACGACGCAGGTGCGCGACGGGTGCCACGCCTTGCCAGATATCGTCAGAGCCTTGGGCTTCAAGAAATCGGGGCTATTCGGGTCCTGGTCGAGGACGAGAGAACCGGCAGTGTTTAATGGATCGAAAACGTTGAAGAACAGATCCGCAGTTGCCAGCGTTTCGAGATCAAGCGGGGCGCTCGTATCGCCGTTGCGCTCACCCACGCCCACAGATGCGATGCCGTAGACGCGCGACAGTACCCGTGTGTTCTTGATCAACACATCAGCGCCAACGCGACCGAGCTGACGCCACTCACGATTGAACGCGGGGATCAGAACGCTCTCAGGGCCGGCGCTGACAGAGATTTCCCGCGCCTGACTCTGCGCCATATTCACGGGGACTTCGGCCATTTTTGCCCCGAGCGGATGGTGCAAAAAAATGGTCTTGGCCGTCTGGTAGCTGGTCGCGCTGCCCGGCTGGATGTCCTCAGCGAGCAGAAGCTTCGTCAACTCGGTGCCAATGGAGGCGGCGCCTATGGAGGTAAAGCCAACGCCCCCCTCGGCTTCGTTCGCTCCCTGGTAACCGCTCATGGAATGTCAGAACCCGTCACTGTTTCCGAGGGCGATGGCCATCGAGTAGGTCGCGCAATCCAAAAGGTCGTCCTGCGCATCGCGCTTCGACCCCAGCCTGAAACCGCAGACTTGCGCCAGGAAGTGGTTGCGATGCACGCCCTTGTAGTCGGTCGTCTTCTCGAAGGCTGGGCGCGTGATCTTCATCAAACCCTGGTAGGCATAGCCCGAGACGGACAAAGCCCGCTCATCCTTGCCAAGAGCCGTCAGGGCGCCAGGCAACGGCTGCGCCGGCCAACCACGGTTGGCGGCCTGCTGCAGCAGCACAATTCCGCTAGCTTTATCTTCGATGTATGCGCCGGCTGATCCGTAGCGGGCGCCGCATTGCTTGGCCAACTCCTCCAGTCTCTGAAAGATAGTCGGCAGCCAATGCTCGAGGATTGCGCCCTCGATCTGCACGCAGTCCCAATCGAGCAGCAGCAGGGGATAGGCTGGCCTGAACTTGGAGTAGGCCCAGATCGTAACCGCGGTCCCGTCGTGCTGCTTGCCGTCTTTCAGCGCCGTGTCTATGACCGCGAAGACGTAATCGACGCGATCCGGCATATCCAAGGGCCGCCCGTCGAGCAGCATCTTGTCTTCGGCGAAGAAGGCGACACCAGACCAATCGACAAACTCTGCGTCGTACTCTTGAGAAAACGCGAGTGGGCTCTTCTTGATCCGCTCCTCGGCAAGAAATTGCTCAGAGACGGCGGGGTTCTCGCTGGACGGAGCCCAGAACTCCTTAAACCCCAGATCCGGCTCTCGGCACGCCTTGTAAAAGAAGTTCTCCGGGTCGTTGCCGTTGGGCGTAGAAAACAACCACACCTCGGCATTCGGCCGCGTGGCCATCGTCGGCATGATGGCCGTTTCCCAGGTGCGCATCATCTGCGCATTCTTGGTGAAGGCGGCCTCGTCGAGCAGGACTAGGTCATATTCACGACCGCGACCAGCAAGCTCATTGTCATTGAGATGCCAGAAGTCGATCAGGCCGCCAGTCGATACGCGGATGATTCCGTCGTTCTTACTGGCCTGCGTCTTGATCGGCTGCAGGATGCTCAGAAGTTCGTAATAGGGCTCGAAAAGCTGCTTGTGCTCGGGGGTGAATATCCCGACCTTGCGCCCCTTAATTGACGCATCGCCGCCCAGAGTGACCATCATCTTGGTCTTGCCGAAGCGCCGCCCGCACCGAACGGAATTGCGCTTCGTTCGGTTCTGATAAATCTTGATCTGCCCGGCGTGGAACGTCGGCAGCGTAATCTCAATCGCCATCGGGCAGGCCGCCCTTTACGACGATCCCGCCACTGGTGTCCGCCTCGGGTTTTGCCGGGGCAATCGCCCCCTCTTCACGATCCCACAAATGCCGGATCGCGTTGAACTTGACCGCCTCGGCCTCAGCCTCCTCGGCCAGGCCGTACAGCATCTCGCGCAACTTCTCGATGCGCTCTTCTTTGCGCATACGACGGTAAGCTGCAGCGCCTTCACCCGGGTTAGACCGACCAACCGCAGCTTTGTTGCCAGGCTCGAACGGCTTGTTGACCGGAGCGCATGTGCCCTTCGGCGGTCCACCCCAGCCCATGCCATTCGCCGGACCGCCGTGACCCTTACCCTTGCCGACGCGGGTTCCGCTCGATCGTGCCATGTCTGGTTCTCAATGGGCGGTCGCGATCCTTTCCCCGAATTGTCTTAGGGAGGCAGGGCTTGCCCATGCCGTGCGCTAGCTTGCGAGCTTCGGGAGCAGCAACGGTTAGGGAGGATCGCGCTTAGAGGAACGCCGCCTGCGCTCCCGGGAAATGCCTCCGCCCGAATTAGAGTCTAACTGGCTTCGCGCCATTTGCCTTCATGCGCGCAGGCTTCGACCTCGCGCTTTAGGGCGGCGCTGATGGCCTTTGCTACAATCGGAGTGCATCGACCAACAACGACGCCAGAGGTCCAGCTTCGCGCCCTTGCCGTGCGGATGAGGTAACGACCGCCGGGGAGGGCCATTGCGGCGAGATCAGAAATCTCATCAACCAGAACGTCAGACCGGTCTCTCGGCTCGAATTGATGCTGGATGGCCGCTACCCAGGCCCTTCCTTTTGCCCTGGAAACCACGACGCCATATGCCCCAGCGTGGGCCACAACGGCGTGCAAAGGCCAATCACATGCGCCTCCAGGCGCATTGAGGGGCGCGAGGTGCATGCAAGCTCCGAGATTTTGGGGATGGGGCAGGCGCTATTATTCTAGTCTGATGTTTAGATATACCCCTCCTGGGAGGGAATCAAGCATTCTTTTTTGAATCAATTCTAGAATAAGCATCACTCAGCTTGGTAATGGCGGCAACCCCCCGCTCAAGGGCAGGTTTGTTTGTTGTCCCTATTCTGCGGCCAATCTCTACCCACGACATATCTCTCGCCACGCACATCTCGATGAGGGATTCGTTCAGCAACCCAATTTCATCCCGTACGCGCCTCAGTCGAGACAAGGCATCAATACGACCGTCCATGGCGCAGCGCAGGTTGTCATTGTCCACGCGCTCGCTAAGCCCAGGCTGCACCACCCCGGCCACGCCCATCTCCCAATCCTTAAGCCATCGGTCGCATGCTGCCTTCTCTGCATCGTCAATCCTCCCTCCCTTGTGGAGCGAATCAACGCGCGATTTGACCTCCCATCCCTTGGTGGCTGACAGCTTACTCGGCGGAGCGAGATCGTGATGCTGCGCAAGCTCTTTGGTTGGGCTATGGAATTGCGGCTCGTCCATGTAGATCACGCGGCGTCTAATCTGGAGCTGGGCGGGTACTTGATCGCCGCCCTGTGGGCGCAGGGCCTTAGATGTTTGAGCCATGGGGATCTCCTGATGGGGAATTGGCGAGGGGAGCGCTCTCCTGACGCTTGGACTTACGAAAATCTATAGGAGTCCCGTCGAGCTTTCCGATATTGCAATCGGCGCATAGGACCTGAAGGTTGGATCGGTCGAGCCTCTTTTCGAAGCACCTAGAAAGGGCCTCAATGTGGTCGACGTGCATTGATCCCGATGTCGAGGAGCATAGCTCGCACGTTGCGACGCCCCCATTCCGCTCGGCATTCTCGGCAAGCACAGAGAAGCGCATCTTGAGCCAGGGCACAGAAGACCTAAACGCTTTTCGCGCGGCGGCGCTCCCGGGGGTCTTTGGAAGGTTCTTCTCGTTATTCACGCGGATTCTTATCGTTGAGCGGCTGGGGATAAGATCCATGGTTCTGGTGCCCGTAGCGAGTAAGCGCCGATCTTCGAGCAACCCAACCAATTCGTCACACGCGACTGCCGCTAGAAAGCCAATATGCTTTTCGTGGCACCCCAGGATCAAAGCAGCCATCCCCAGGTTCTCCTCGGACAGAAGCGCCTGCAGAACCTTCTTGCTACCAGGGGTCAGCGCGCTATGGACGCGATTTAGGAGATGAACCGCATCTAGCCGCACCTCGACACGAGATGCACATTCAGCTTCCTGAATGAGGTCGATAAACCCGATGGCGGCTGCGCATTGAGCCTTGGTAATGAACCCCTTCTGGGCCAGTTGTAGATGCAGGGGTATTCCGATCACGCTAGGGAGTTCCTGAAATTGGACTGCTGATTGGACGGGGCGCGGCGGGGTCGTCGAAGGGCGGACATGGGGATCTCCTGGGGATGGAGTGTGCTGGGTAGGCTGCGGTTACTCCGCAGCCCGCAGCAGGTAGGCTTCGAACATTTTGGCAATCAAGATCGGGTCGGAGCTCCCAAAAAACGGGAGGCGATCTGGATGCATCAGCGCAAGCTCCAGGCACTGTTGGCGATATGCCACCAGTAGCTGATTCCCAATATTAAGATTGGGCGGGGCATATTCGCAGCCGCCCTCCTCTGGGGCTTTGGCATTGGCAAAAATGTAGTCAGCCCGCTCAGGTTTCGCAGAAACGGTCACATTCCCATCAACGTTGATGCTTCCGTCATCTTCGATCGTAATCGTGGTGCTCATCTTTCGTCTCCTTCTGTGTTTTCCAAAGCCACAAGTATCTCGGCCAGGCGCGCAACCACTCTATCGGTCGTCGCGTCGGCCGCTTCGCGCTCCATGCAATCGCGCAGGGCCGTACGGAGGGAATCTTCGATCGTGTGCAGGCAGTCGTCCGGCGTCTCGGGACCAAGCGAAGAAGAGATCACTGCGATGCCTGGGATGACGACGCTCACAACCGTGCGATCCTGGGATACCCCCATGTCAATGCCCCGCCACTCGCTCACCGCGCACCACTCCTCCGCTTGACTTCGCCGCACTCGACCAACTCGGCCCACATCTCTGCCGCGGTCGCAGGGTCAACGTGCGACACCGCGTTATCGCAGGCCGTGCAGGTGATGACCGTGCGGGCTGCGGCTCCCTGGGTCATGGGGACGATCTGGGAGGTGCGGGCAAGAGCGCCGCAGGGGCAGCGGGGGATCAACTCGTCCATTCCCCAGCGCGCTCGACGCAGATCCCATCACCAAAGATGCTTTGATAATGCTCTATGGTTTGTCTGAGGACATTTTCCCTATCTGCCGCCGGGAAATTCCCTATCCACAAGGGCGCGGCGATCCGATGGGCGTAGGGCGACCGCTTCATGCGGGACCAATCGGGCAAGCCGCCAATCGGTTTGTCCAAGAACGAGAACACATAGGCTGCCTTATGCTTTCTAGCAGCGTAGCTCGCCCGTCTGGGCGTGGGATTGACCAGGATGACGTATTCTCTGGGAGGGATCGCGGGGCTTGCCTGAACCTCCACGTTCACAGTGACGATTCTTTCCATCACCGCCTCACCCCCGGCCTCTCTGGCAACCACTCCACCTCCGCACTCCGAGCCCGCTCGATGGCCAACAGCGCCTTGAGGTCGGCGACCTGCTGGCGTAGCGCGCGTAGTTCGGCGGCGGTGGACGTGGGGAGGGGGGGGGTCATCGAACGCTTGCCGACCACACGGATCCGGCATCTAGGCCAATCCAAAACACGACTTTGATACGCTTGTGGTGGCGATGCCTCGTCGTCAGAACTAAGGTAGCTGAACTTTCTGTGTTAGCGCACCGCTCAAAACGGGCGTCGCAAAGAGTGTCAAACCAGGAAGAGCGCCTCCTGGATCCCGTCCAGTTTTTGTCAAATCCAAGACTTTGCAGGCACATACTCAGATCGCACTCGGCGGCGATGAGGGTGTCCGTATCCTCCTTCGACCCAACATACCCTGAGAGCCAGTCGAACGAATCCCGCATACTGGCGATTCTATTGGCTTCCGCCTCCGCCTCGTGTCGCTTCATGCTCACCCCGCGCTCCCCACCCAGGTTGCATCCACTCTACCCACGACAAACTCGCGCCCGTCGATCAACCGCACCCGCACCTCAGCGCCCATCATCCGATCCGCGATCAACTGCAAATCGTTGCCGTCGTCGCTGCGGATCGGCGTGGGCGACACCGTGGCGCGCATGGCATATCGGCCGGTCGCGGATGGGGGAGGGATGGGGATGCCGTACATGCCAGCGGTGCCGAGGCCGATGGGCGGCGACGGGGCAACGTAACCGCCGCTTCCGCCGCCACCCGCGACTTTGACCGAGACTCTGACTGGGGCGCTAACAGGCGTGTAGTTCATGGGGCTTAGCTCCGGGGGAACGCAGCCATGGCATCCCCGGTCCGGCGCGTATGCTCCATTGCCAGGTAGATGGTGGCGCAGACGATATCGGGTATCGGGCGGCCATCATGGGATGCAGCAAGCCTTCCGGCGCGCATCATTTCATCAGTCACGCTAAGATTTGCGGGCCCCTCCACCCACCAGCCGGCCTCACGGAGAAGGGCGGCAGCGGCAGCGATTGCGTCTGTCATGGCGATTGATCCTTCGGGGTTAGATTGCACGAGTAATCCTCGCCCGTGCCGATCCAGTTGGCAACGATGATGCGTTAGATTGCAGCCACATGGCCCAGACGCCCCCGCGTTCATCGATGCGATAGATGCGGTATGTCTCAGTGGCTCTGGCGTAGGCGGCACATGGGGTCATGGCACCTCCGGCCGGGCGCAAACGGCATCGATGCGCTCCTGGTTGGACACGCAGCGCGAGTTTCTGAAATCATAGTCATCCGTTCCTAGATCGCCACAAACTGGGCAAGGGACATCCGGCTCCAGATCATCAAACCCCGGATCGTCGAATGGGCAATCTCGGATGGCGACAGGCTCCTCCACCCTCCACCCATTCGCGCGGAGGAGCGCGGCGGCGGATTCCTGGTTCAGGATGTGAGGATACGCCGCCTCTAGAATATTGCGCGCCTGATCCAGACGATCTTGCTCGTATCCATCAAGCCAGTTTGCGGCCGCGGTTAGCGCGGCTTCTGGAATGATCTCACCCACCCTCCGCCTCCTTCCGCGCTGCGGTGCCGGTGGCCGTGAGGCGCCTGCGAATGCAGCGACCACCACGCGCACCGAAGTCGCCATATTCCTCCTCGACAAGCTTGCGAAAGACTAGCCACTGAAGCCCCGCCGTTGTGCTGCGATCCGGAGAAGATCCGACGCACCACGATCCATCAGCGGGCAACCAGAGAATGCCTTTGCGAGACGCCACCGTCAGCGCGGGGATGGTCATGGCATCTTCCACATCTTGGGCAGCCCCTTGCCTGGGTCGATCATCTGGACGCGTCCGGCCCGTGCATGCCTGCGAAGAGACGCGAGAATACGATCCACTCGGACGGAGGTCCGCATCGAGTTGTTGATGCTGTCGGCGATCTCGCCCGTATAACGCGGGTCTTTGTAACGATAGAAGATCCGACTAATCGCATCCAGGGTCGTCTCATCGAAGGGTGTCATCTGTCCCTCACTCGCATTCATCATCATGTCCTTTCGCTCCCGCACCTATACCACATCTGGGGTTGCAGTACCAACATCTCCCCGCAACGCGCCCTCCGCGATCTGCGCCGCCTGGATAAGCGTCGTCGCGCGGGAGATGGCGGTGAGGGCGCGGATGAGGTGGACGCAGCACGGGCAGGGGTCGGGTTCAACGCTGATCTGGCCGGGCTTCTCTTTGAACAGCTCGCGTAGCTCGTCCAGGGCCGAGGCGGAGATGGGGATGATGACTGGCTGCATCACCACATGTCCTCCGAGAACAGCTTGTCCTCCGGTTGCGTCTTGCCCACGATCTGGCCGGCCGTCTGCGCTATGGGCAGGGCGTCGCATCGTCCGACAAATCGCCCCTCGCTGGTGACGAACCCCTGCTCGCCACCGTGCATCTCGCCGAACATGATGCCCTGCGCGCGGGCTGCCTGGAAGCAGTCGTGATGGCGCAGCGGAGGTCTGACAGACACGACGACACCCGTGGGCAAGCGGATGGCTGCAGCAGAGATGCGTTCGCTCATCACACGCCCTCCACGTCGCAGGGCGGCGGGGGTGTTCCATCGTTGTCAAACCTCACCCTTGGGCGGTCTTCCGGGGGCGCCTCAACGGGAGGGTCATTCAACAGTCCTCCATGGGGGCACTCTCCCCAGCCGGGGATTTCCATCAAGAAACGGACGCGCTCCTCTGGAGGCATCACTTTCAGCGCCTCCATAATCAATCGGAACGCAGATTCGAACTGCTCGTCGTCGCTCACGCCCGTCCCTCCCACAACTTCGCCTCAGCCCCGCACGGCCCGCTATCGGCCCGCACGTCATCTCGATCCGCACCGCCCGCCGCGTCGTGCAGGCAAATCCCGTAAGGCCGCGGTCGTTCCCTGCGCCAAAACCAAAACCCAATCGGCCAGGTCTCGGCGTGGCGGCAGGTGGCGCAGGTGGGGGTCATGGTTCGGTTCCCACGTATCGCCAAGCGAATTTGTGCTTGCCGTTCGGAGCAAGACGCTCACGCTCGACCAGATCCGGCCTGACTGCGAATAGGC
>Ga0310811_10001659_pt1 | contig 27796 bp, 15 predicted proteins | sample YCmetagenome_FD_207642 | JGI IMG/M metagenome (GOLD analysis project Ga0310811, IMG submission 207642) | Soil microbial communities from experimental microcosm in Duke University, North Carolina, United States - YC | ecosystem: Engineered > Artificial ecosystem > Soil microcosm > Unclassified ... | reverse complement strand
TGCCCGCAGGTATATTCCGGAAAGGGAGGTGTCTGCAGGTGTGGACGCCAGTTGGGATCGAAATATTTGTTGATGGCGGTTTCCGGTCTTAAGGTATTGTAGGTATACTTGATATTCCAGCATTCGATAAAGGCATCGAAAAGGGCGACGGCCGTTTTGGCATAAGCTGCAACGGTAGTATTGAAGTCAGCGCCGGCTTTTTGAGCGGCGATACCGGTAATGCTCATCCAATGGCCGGCAGGAGAGAACTTCTTCGTGCCAAACATAAGGTGGCCGCTGACATTCAATTTGAATGGATTATCGTCCCAGAAATCAGCGATCCAGATCTCTTCTTCGGAAAGGCTGTCGCCTTTTTGCTGGATCTTCTTTACTTCCTGGTAATAAGGTGCTTTTGGGTCCGTCACATTAAAGGCATACGGCGGGTGTGGAATGAACTGCCTGATACTGTCCACAATGACAAAACGGATCTCACGCCAATGGGGTTCCATAGCCGGGGTATAAGCCGGTGGTGTGGGTACCCATCGGCCGGGTGAATCGTTGACCATGTATTCTGTGGCACCTCTTGTCTGGGCATAATTATCCTTTTTGCTCCAGGCCATCACGGCAAGGCCTACCGAGTCGGCATAGGTCGTAGAGGCCTCGATCATATCGGAAGGCATACCATGATCTTTGGCCAGTTTTTTCAAGCTGTCGACATAGAGACGCATGCTTCCTTCCGGGAAGGTGACGGCCTCTCCCAACTTGCAATACGCAAGCAGGGAAGCCAGCTCAAAATTGATCCTGGAGCCGGGGGCTGGCTGGGGTATGGGCTTTAACCCGTGCAACTGGCCGGCCAGGGAAATATAGCTGGCAGGGTAACCGGCGGCGATGACCTCATATCCGGCAACTGCGGCATAGAGGTAATTGCGGGATGCTACAATAGGACCGAAATTATTCCCCATGACAACGGTGTTCAGCTCATGAACGGTATGGGAATAGATGAGAGGGTCCTTAAAGATCTTTTCGTAATCGTTGGTAAAATGGCAAGCGGAAAGAGACATCGCCACGCAGGCGATTAATAAAGCTCGGTTCATGACGATCATGTATGGGTTATTGGCTGTAAATTAATTGATAAAAGAGATAAGGTGTCATACTATCCCTTCCGGCCGGGGAGGCAGCTTTCTCAAAAGCGTGTATCCGGCCGGCAGGGGCGAGGGAAGATAAGCCATAGGATGTACCGTATCGCCAGGGAAACAAGATACAGCAAGATAGTGATCTTCGAGATAACAAACTTTTAGGATATTACTGCCCGTTTTCCCGGTTGAGGCCGGGGCTTTGGTATGGCCTGCATTTTGCAGGTCGTTTACAAGGCTGAAAAAATCGTCTCTTGCCGTACGCAAGCGATTGGTTTCCCGGTCGGGAAGACACAAAAATTCAACCGAATCATTGTACAACCTTTTGCCGACACATCTGTAATGGATGAGGCCGATGTCCACCTGTCCATCGGCGCGTTCGAAACCTGCCGATGAATTGCTATAGGGTAGACGGCCCGCGGATATTTTGACATGGACCAGTTGGCTGGGGTCGTATTGGTCATTTTCCAGCCTTAGCTCCAGCTTAGACTCCACATGGCTTTCGAACCAGGAGATGAAAAGCCAGTAACCTACCCAATTGAAGAACAGAAAGGATAACAATAATATGGTGGCAATCTTTCTAAACAACATTACAAGGTAGCTAACTTTAATTAAATTATGCCTCCCGAAAATAAAAATATTCTGGCAGTCAATGGCGGGTCGTCCAGTATAAAATTCTCCCTATATGAGATGGGAGAGTTGCCGGTGAAATGGCTGTCCGGCAAGATAGACAGGATCGGACTACCGGGATCGAAGCTAACATATAAGGATACCCGAAATAAAGAGGGCGAGCTGGCGGTGGAAGCGGGTACTCCCCGGGAAGCGGCGGCCTTCCTGCTTGACTGGCTGGAGAAGCAGGCCGCCGGGCCCCTGGCCGGCGTCGGTCACCGCGTAGTTCATGGTCTGCAGCATCGGCAGGCTGCATTTATCGACGACCCGCTGCTGGAAGAATTAAAAAAGATAAGAGGCTATGATCCGGATCATCTTCCCGGTGAGATCGATCTGATAGAGCTGTTCCGCAGCAAAGAACCGGATACCCCGCAGGTGGCCTGTTTCGACACGGCCTTTCACGCCACGCTGCCACGGCTGGCGAAGCTGCTCCCTCTTCCGCGCCGTTATGACAAGGCCGGCTTGCAGCGATATGGTTTTCACGGACTATCATATGCCTATATAATGGAAGAGCTTACCCGTATCGACATAGCCGTTGCCCGGGGATCTGTTGTCATTGCTCATCTGGGCAGCGGCGCCAGCCTGGCAGCGGTAAAAGACGGGGTCAGCATCGACACTACCATGGGTTTCACTCCCACCGGGGGGATCGTCATGGGCACCCGCACAGGTGATCTGGACCCTGGCGCGATCTGGTATCTGCTGCAGAACGAGCGGCTTACTCCCGCACAATTCAGCCAGCTGGTAAATCATGAATCCGGTCTGCTGGGAGTCTCTGCTACCAGCTCCGATATGCAGGACCTTCTGGCCCGGGAAAGCAGCGATCAGCGTGCCGCAGAAGCTGTGGGTCTTTTTTGCTATCAGGTCAAAAAGAGCATCGGGGCCTTTTCCGCCGTCCTTGGCGGCCTGGATGCCCTTGTGTTCACCGGCGGCATAGGGGAGAGGTCGGCTGTCATACGCTCCCGGATCTGTTCGGGCCTCGACTATCTCGGCATCAGCCTGGACCCTGGGGCAAACGAAGGCAACGGGGCAAATGGAAGCAACGGGGCAAATGGAAGCAACGTGATGTCGATAGGCGCCAAAGAAAGCCGCACCGCGGTATATGCCATCCCTACAGATGAGGAATGGATGATCGCGCGCAGCGTTAACCAGCTTCTGGAACAGCAATAAAGAGTAGCAAAACGATCAGGAACCTTTAATAAAAATTTATGCCAACATCACAGAACCCGGCTTCGCATGACCTTTTAAGAAAAATGCATGCCTACTGGCGTGCAGCCAACTATCTGTCCATAGGGCAGATGTATTTGAAGGCCAACCCTCTTTTGACAGAGCCGCTGGCCGCCGAACATATCAAACACTTATTACTGGGGCATTGGGGCACCTCTCCCGGACAGAACTTCATTTATGTTCATCTCAACCGGCTTATCCGGCAGAATGATCTGGATATGATCTACATCGCCGGACCCGGTCATGGAGGACCCGCGCTGGTCGCCAATACCTATCTGGAAGGCACTTATTCGGAAGTCTATCCGAGCATCAGCCGGGATGAAGAAGGTCTGTGTAAGCTGTTCAAACAATTCTCTTTCCCGGGAGGTATTCCCAGCCATGTCTCACCGGAATGCCCGGGCTCGATACACGAAGGCGGGGAGCTGGGTTATTCCCTAAGTCATGCTTTTGGCGCTGTCTTTGACAATCCCAACCTGATCGCGGCATGTGTCATCGGGGATGGGGAGGCAGAGACGGGGCCGCTTGCTACGGCCTGGCATTCCAATAAATTCCTCAACCCGGTGACCGATGGGACGGTATTGCCTATACTGCATCTGAACGGGTTTAAGATCGCCAATCCAACCATCCTGGCAAGGATCAGCCACGAAGAGCTGGAACAGCTGTTCAAGGGGTATGGGTGGGAGCCGCGCTTTGTGGAAGGGGATGATCCGGAGAAAATGCACCCAGCGATGGCCGCTGCGTTGGATGAGATCATGGAGGATATCCGGCAGATCCGCGAAAAGGCGCGGAATGAGGGGGGATGGGTGACTGGCTCCGGCACAGGAGAGGCCCAACGTCCCCGTTGGCCAATGCTGGTGCTTCGAACGCCCAAAGGATGGACGGGTCCCAAAACGGTGAATGGCCTTCCGGTTGAAGGCTCCTTCCGCGCCCACCAGGTGCCGATACCTGATCCTGCCGGCAACCATGAACAGCTAAAGCAGCTGGAAGCCTGGATGAAGAGCTATAAGCCGGAAGAGCTGTTTGATGAAAAGGGAGCCTTGCTGGAAGAGCTTGCCGAACTGGCGCCCCTGGGCCAGCGTCGAATGGGGGCCAATCCGAATGCCAATGGCGGTCTGCTGCTGGTGGACCTGAAGATGCCGGATTTCCGGGATTTTGCATTCAAGGTGACCGGTCCTGGCAAAGCTAAGGCTTCCGATACGAGCATACTGGGGGAATTCCTGGCGGCCGTCATCCGTCTCAACCAGGAACAGCGCAACTTTCGTCTTTTTGGTCCCGACGAAACCCTCTCCAACAAATTAGACGCGGTATTCCAATCGACCAACCGCCAGTGGGAGGCCGACCGGACAGAGCAGGATCAATTCCTCAGTACCGACGGGCGGGTAATGGAGGTTCTCAGCGAACACCAGTGCGAAGGCTGGCTGGAGGGTTACCTGCTGACGGGCCGGCATGGCCTGCTCAACAGCTACGAAGCTTTTATACACATTATCGACTCGATGTTCAACCAGCATGCCAAATGGCTGAAAGTTACTTCGCATATCCCGTGGCGTCGTAAGATAGCCTCGCTGAATTATTTGCTGGCCTCGCACGTGTGGCGCCAGGATCACAACGGGTTCACTCACCAGGACCCCGGCTTTATCGATCATGTGATCAATAAAAAGGCAGAGATCGTGCGCGTCTATCTTCCGCCCGACGCCAACTGCCTGCTCTCTACGATAGACCATTGTCTGCGGAGCCGCCATTATGTTAATGTAGTAGTGGCAGGTAAGCATCCTGCTCCCCAGTGGCTCAACATGGACGAGGCCGTCCTGCATTGTTCCAAAGGGGTGGGCATCTGGAGCTGGGCAAGCAATGACCAGGAGAGTGAGCCGGACGTGGTGATGGCGGCTGCAGGGGATGTACCTACCCTGGAGACGCTGGCAGCCATCTCCATCCTTCGCAAAAAGCTACCCGACCTGAAGATCCGGATGGTCAATGTTGTCGATCTTATGAAATTGCAGCCGCAGACCGAGCACCCGCATGGACTTAGCGATTCCGATTTCGATCTGCTCTTTACCCGCGACAAACCTGTCATCTTTGCTTATCATGGATATCCCTGGCTGATACACCGGCTGACGTATCGCCGTACGAACCATGGCAACCTGCATGTCCGCGGCTATAAGGAGGAAGGCACTATCACAACACCTTTTGACATGACCGTACTGAATGATATGGATCGGTTCCACCTGGTGATGGATGTCATCGCCCGCCTCCCGGAGCTGGGAGAGAAATGTGCTTATCTGAAACAGGAAATGCAGGATATGCTGATCCGTCACCGTACATACATCAACCAGGAAGGACTGGACATGCCGGAGGTGCTGAACTGGAAGTGGGAATAGGTCGAAAAGATAACGTTCTGACAGACAACTGGATGAAATAGGGAAAAAAGTGTATTTTTATTTTTTTCCAGTGTGATCATGAAAATAGCTGTTTGCTTCGTCATATTGCTCGCATTCTTTAATTATGCAGGACATTCACAATCTTATGGATTACAGTTCGCCAGCCATGAGGTCGTACAGGAGAAGAGGACAGGCCTGAATCTTAGCCCCGCAGAACCATGGTGTTTGAGGGAGGATGCAGAGCTATCTTTCGATCTCCTTTTTGCCCCGCGTATGGAGACTTACTTCGGGTATGTCTTCCGGATCGTTACGACCGACCATCAGAATATAGACCTGATTTATAATCAGCCTCTCAGAACATTTAATTTTATCATTGGGGAAACAGTAGCAGGCACTTTCAGAGCCGATTCACCGCGACTTTATACTCAGTGGAACCAGGTGGCCTTACATTTTGCGACAAAGGAGGGACAGCTGCAATTTTATTTCAACCACCGGCTGGTCGGAAAGAGCAAGGCGCCATTCAAAGGCGACCCCTGCTTCCGGATAGCGTTTGGGACGAGTGGCATTGAGGAATTCCAGACAGCAGACATCCCGCCGATGAGCATCCGGAATATCCGGCTGACGGAAAATCGCCGGCTGCGTTATTACTGGCCGCTCACGGAAGCGTCCGGAGAAGAATGCCACGACAGCGTAGAAAAGAAGCTCGCCCGGGTGACCAATCCCATTTGGATCCGAAGCCGCCACCAGAACTGGGAGTTGGTCGGCGCCTTCCAGGTCAACGGCTTTCCTTCCGCGGCTTTCGACCCGGGAAAGGAAGTACTGGATCTGATAACCTCCGACTCGCTCTACAGCTTTTCCCTGGCGCGTCCTTCCCTGTCTGGAGTAAAAATAACCGCTCCGGAACAACCCCTGCCCGCTGGTCACCAGGCAGTTTTCGATCCGGCAGATGGCCGGTTCTATGATGGTTATATCGATCAAAAGACCGTCCGTACCTGGATGCCCACTGAAAACCGATGGGACAAACAATATTCAGGGGGACCGCTGACAGAGTTCTGGCACGCCAATAAATTCCTTTCCCATGTGGACTCCTCCATCTATTTCATCGGAGGATATGGTCAGCTCCGCTATAAAAATCTGGTACAGCGGTATAACCTCCCGCAAAAAAAATGGGAGGTGGTACAGACGAAAGGGGATATTCTGCCTCCCCATTATCTCGGAGCGCTGGGGACCAATGCAAGGGGCGATACGGCTTTTCTGATGGGCGGCTATGGCAGCAATACGGGTGACCAGATGGTAAACCCAAAATACTATTACGATCTGGTGGCCTATAGTGTCAGGGACCAGCGATTTAAAATACGCTATCACCTGAAGGAACCCGAAAAGCAGTTCTGTTTTGCCAACAGTCTGATCATCGATGATACCGCGCAGGTTTACTATGCGCTGGTCTTCCCCAATGACCGGTTCAATTCAACCCTGCAGCTGATCAGGGGCTCTCTGACAACACCGGACTATCAGCCGCTAGGCGATACCATCCCTTACTCTTTTTACGATGTGCGGAGTTTTGCCGACCTGTATTACTCCACTACCGGCAAGAAGCTGATAGCCGTCACCTTTTACACCAATAAGGAAAACAAGACAGATGTCCGGATCTATACTATTGCTTTCCCTCCGGACCCGGTAATGGCCGCGGTTCCGGTTGTGCCGAATAGCAAGCCCTATTGGCTGTATGTGCTTGTGCTTGTTCTTGTTGTTGCCGGTGGAGTGTCATGGAGGTTATTGCGCGGGCGTAAAAAAGCAGCTGCTGCCGTTGCTGCTGCCGAAGCTTCCGGGCAGCGGGCTCCACTGGTGCCGGCCCCTGCGGCTCTGACGGCAGCGGCAGCAGCTTCTGCAACGGCCCTGCAGGCGGCCCCTCTGCAGGTGACACCGTCGGTCCCAACCGCGAATATCTTTTTCTTTGGTCAGTTCGAGGTAGTAGACAAGAGCGGCAACGACCTTACAAAACTCTTTACGCCTCTACTGAAGGAGCTGTTCCTGCTTATCGCACTGTATTCCCTGCGCTCGGGGAAGGGCATCTCCTCAGAAAAATTATATTCCACGCTGTGGCGGGACAAGTCCAGCAAGGATGCGCAGAACAATCGGTCGGTCAATATGGTCAAGCTGAAGGCTATTCTGGATAGGCTGGGTACCTGTGCTATTGTGAAGGAAGCGGATAAGTGGGTCTTTCAATATCATGCCGACGAGATCAACATCGATCTCGCGAAATTCTTCCATCTGCTGCAGGCACCGCATTTGCTGGACAAGGCACATGTACGCCAGGTGCTGCAGATCATCCACCGGGGGGCCTTTCTGACAGACACTTCCTATGACTGGCTGGATGATATTCAGTCGGAGATCTCCGGTAAAGTGCTGGATTCTTTGTCGGAAGCGCTGATACCCTTTGCCAACGATTCTGAATTACTGCTGGAGATCGCGGGTGGGATCTTTTTGTTTGACCCGATCAATGAAGAGGCCCTAAGGGTAAAATGCAGAAGCCTCAGCTCGCTTGGCCGGCATTCGATGGCAAAGGCGGCTTTTGAAAAATTCACCCGCGAATATCACCAGATGTACGGAGAGGAATTTCAGCAAAGTTTCCAGGAGGTTATCGGATAGCGTCTCCAATGCGTTAATAAAAAAAAGACCCCGGTTAATTCGCCGGGGTCTTTTTTTATAGAACTAATATAGTTTGATAACCCGTTCGTGTCCCATCGGTCCAGGCTAGTTGATAAGTCCCTCTGGGAATGCCTGGAATATCTATCCTCACCTGAAGGACCCCCGCAGGGACAGCCTGGGTCTTTATAATCCTGCCGGTGAAATCCGCCAGACGGAATACAGAAGCATTTGCTGCAGCAGGCAGGTCGACGAGGAAGAAGCCATATTTCACCGGGTTGGGATAAATGGCCAATAGGGGCGCCGAGCCGCCGGAGAGCTGCAGAGCTATCGAGGAGCTATAAACGAAATGGGTTGTAGTATCCTGCATTTTAAGCCGGTAGTAGTTGACACCGTTCCTGGGACTGAAGTCCGTGAAGGTATAATTGTGTCCGGTACCCGTCTTGATACTGACAGGGACAGTACCGATTACGTTGAACTGGCTTCCATCAACACTCCTTTCCACTGCATAATAGGAGATGGCTCCGTCATTGCGTACCTGCCAGCTGAGGCGGGGCTGATTGTTGTTGACCGCGCCGCTGAACTGGACCAGTTGAAAGGCACCAGTGGTTGGCGCTGTCTGGGTTGTATCCACTATATATACAAAACCGTTCAACGAATCTGCTCCAGCCGGGCTGGCCACTTTTATCTGGCCAGTAGTTCCTGAGCCCACCACGGCTATAATGAGGGTGTCGGACACAGGGATAATGGCGGCGGGCAGGGAACCGCCTAAAGTAACTATGGTGACGCCCGACAGATTGATGCCTGTTATATTGATATTCATACCGCTGCTGGCGCTGTGCGGCGAAAAGGCCGTTATTCTCGGGGGACCCGCTGGTGGGGCACCGGTAATGAAAGTGAATCCCGGATAAGATCCCGTGCCGTTGCTCCCGGTGACAGATACATCACCTGTGGCTCCGCCTGCTACTATCGCATGGATAGTATTATCCGGATATACCTGGTAGGACTGGGCGGGTGTACCGCCAAAGGTAACGCCCGTAATATTAATAAAATTACTTCCGTTGATGATAATTTCCGTGCCCTGCGCTGCACTCATCGGAGAGAAGGAGGTAACCGAAGGCGGTCCGGTGACTGCTGGTGTGTAGGTAAAGTCTGCGCTGCTGACTGCGGTGTTCGCCAGGGATGTCACATTTATTTTACCTGTTGCACCCGAACCGACGACGGCGGAGATCACCGTGTCGGAAATGATAGTATAGGATGCCGCATTGGTATTGCCAAAGATGACCCCGTTGATGGCATTGGTCAGGAAGCCTGTTCCTTTGATGAGCACCGTGGTATCGGTGGAGCCGGTTTGCGGAGAGAAGCTGTTTATTGTCTGCGGTAATATATCAAAGGTAAAACCATCCATTGTTGCAAAGGCGGTCGGGGTCGTTACTTTTACGGCGCCTGAGGCGCCGGGCCCCACCACTGCGGTGATGTTCGTCGGGGATACGAAGGTAACGGAGGTCGCGTCGACGTTGCCGAAGCTGACCCTGGTATCCGTAGTAAAGCTGGTACCGGTAATGCTTATGGTGGTACCGGTAGGACCATGTGCCGGTGTAAAAGATGTAATGTTAAGGGCGTCCGCCTTTTTATTGATCAGTACAGAAAAGTAAGTGCTTCCGCTGTTGGCCGCGATAAGGTCTGGTAAGCCGTCGCCGTCGAGGTCGGCAGCCGCCACCCAGATCGCTGACGAGTTGGCCAGAAAGTTGACATAGGGCGCCAAACCGATATGACCCGGCGTGCTGGTATTGCGATATACGAAGACCTGATCGCTGTTTTCAATGGCAACAACGCTCACATCCGGCAGTCCATCTCCATCCAGATCGCTGATCACGATATTGCCGGGCTCTGCAACGGCCGCGGGCATAACTGTTTCTGCCTGGAAGCCAATATTACCCGGGGTACTGATGTTCCTTAAAAGCACAAGGTCATTCTGGGACACATTGCTGGCCACAAGATCCATTTTACCATCTCCGTCGAGGTCGGCTGCAGCAAGGCCAAAAGGATTGGGGGGGTAACCGTGGCCGTCAGCCGCCGGGCCTGTGGGTACAGCCGGTACAGTTGGTGCAGTCGTGAATGAAAAAGTGCCGCCTGGTGTACTGGTATTATGGTAGAGATAGACCTGGCTGGTATTGGATTCTGCACAGGCCAGATCCGGCATGCCGTCTCCATCGAGGTCAGAAATGACGATCATCCCCGGATAATCCATGCCCGACATTGGCAATTGGGTCCTGGTGGGAAAAGAAATAGTACCAGGCGTGCTGGTATTGATGTAGACATATGCATCACCCGTTGCTCCATTCTGACTGGAACCGGCGATATCCGGCCTGCCGTCGCCATTGACGTCGGCGATGGCCATATTTACAGTATTAAGGGAAGCATTGATCGAAAAAGGAACCGGCGCGAATGAAATGTTGCCCGGCGTGCTGGTATTCAGGTAAGCATAGAAGGTGGTCGAACCATACATGGAAACCACCAGGTCCGGTTTGCCATCCCCATCCAGGTCTCCCACTGCGATCGTCACGGGTACATCAATAGGATCTGGAGTCAGGGGCGAGAGCGCGTTGAACAACGGATAGCCTGGCGTGCTGGTATTACTATAGATAAGCAGATCAGTGCCAGCGATCACCGCGATGTCTGTCTTACCATCGCCGTCGAGGTCTTTGGCGCAGACGGAGACCGGCGTTACGCTGCCGGTAGATACTGGCTGGGCCGTGCCAAAGGCTTGCGCGGTGAACTGCCCCGGGTCGGAAAAGGTGACATTGAAGAGCTTTGTTGAAAATGCGGTGAGGCCGCCGGTCGTGACGGTCACTGGTTCATAGCTGGTGCCGGCAGGCACGGTGACCGTCAGGCTTGTTGTACTGGCCGCAGTTACAGCTGCTTTGGCCGCTCCGAAGTAGACTACATTGGATGAAGGCGTAGCGCTGAAGTTACTACCGGTTATGGTTACTGTTGCCCCTATGGGACCTGAGAGTGGGGCAAAGGAAGTGATCGTGGGCTGCGCCAGCAGGAAAAAAGGAAAGAATACCGAAGTTAGGACGAAGACAAAATATCTTCCTCTGCCAACGGGTTGGGTGATGCCAGGGTATAGCTTCGGCATGGGGTATTGAATTTGCATCCAATATAATAGAAAGACCTGGTAATCAAAAACGTATTTAAATTAAAAGAATATGTAAACGTTTATTTGTCTTCTTACGTTGTAGAATAAAAAAATAGGGTTATTGCTATGCAATAACCCCGTTAGTTATTTAGGATACGGATCCTGAAAAGGTATTATTCTTTTTGTCTCTTACGGCTTTGGCGCCGCAGTGATATTCTCATTGGCATAAGGCCAGGTAATAGGCTTGGTTGCATTGGGTACGCTGATACCTTTATTGCTTCCGCGCTTGGCTGCATCAGGCCCGAAGAAATACAATGGGCGGCCTTTGTATGTCAGCTGTGTTCTTCCCACAACGGTGATGTTGGCGAAGTCTGTTTTATTCAAAGTGGAAGGGACACTGCCAATAGTGGACAGGGTATCGACGGGCCACGTGGCGTTGTTGCTATAGTCTGCCTTAGTATACTTGTTGATATTGAATGAATCGAGCTTGAAGTTATACAGGGTGTGGCCATGATCGTCTGTGATATACCGGGTGAAACCCGCTACCCCGACATTATACAGCGAGTCATACAAATTCCCGTCATTGCCCTTCAGCTGCGAGTTGGAGATCATGACGGTATAGTCGGGTTTGGCGACATACCATACTTTACCTACGGGATCTCCATTGACATCTCCGGCCTTGCTGTCCTGCGCAAAGTAATACAGCGGCCATCCCTTATAGGTAGTTTGTTTGCTACCATCGTTGCGGGTAATTGTAGCAAAGTCGGTGCTCTTCAGGCCATCGGATAAGGTGAGGTTCTTTGAATAAAAGGTCGGCCAGGCTGTGGAGCAGTTGCCGTAACAGGTTGAAGTGTCGGCGGCGTCATTAGAAAAGAAATAAAGCGATCTGCCATTGCTGTCGGTCATGATCTTACCAAAATTTGCGTTGTCTGCCAGCTGCACTTCCAGCTTGGGCACAGGAGGCGGCGGTGGTGTGACAGGCGTGTTGTTGTTGTCTTTCTTGCAGGATGCAGCGGTCAGCAGCATGCCAATGGCCAGACCGGCCATTGCGAAATGGTGGATGTTACGTTTCATGGTGTTAAATAATTGGTGAGACTTTGCTCTAAAGATGAAATTAGTTACTACTGAAATTGTATCGTGAGTGTAAAACGCCGGATGGAAAACAGAGGTTGCCTGAAACACAGAATTAACCGCTTTCGGGGATATCGATCCGCTTTGCAGACAAACTTCACCCGATGGCAGAATCGCAGCCGGGCAGGCCAAAGCTTCTTTTACTTTAGCGGCACAGGGGATAAAAACCTGCTATCCAGCTGGATGATCTTCTTTATGTCGAAGGCATGAGGAACTACCGCCGGATCTATGCGGCGGGTAAACAGATCATGACCCTGCAGACGTTTGGTGAGCTGGAGCAGGCCATTCCAGGTGATTTTGTCTGCCGTATTCACAAATCTTACCTGGTTGCGCTGGGAAAGATCGATTCGGTCGGCCGGGATACTGTCCGCATCGGCAGTGTGGAACTACCCATCTCCGATACCTACCGCAAAGCCTTTTTGAAGAGGGTAACACCCTTTTAGAAATAAATTGTAACCGATTGCATTTTTATGGTCATTTGACTTATATTTAGGTCGCTGCACTCCTGTAAAATTGCTGCTAAAATCGATTGCAATGAAAGCCTTAATGTTTGTCCTTGTTTGTTTTTGCGCTCTGCCACATCTGTTTGCCCAGTCCGCTGTCACGCCGGCGACCCAGCCTGCACCGGCACTCACCACAGCCATGCTCACCAATGGCAATGGCGCCTATGTCACCGGCCATTACCGCAACCTCTTCAAAGAGCGCGGGCACAGCGAGGCGGAGATCACCGCAAAAGTCGAGAAAGCTTTTTCCCAATTGTTTCATGGCGATAGTGCCAGCCAGGCCGTCTATTTTCCGGCAGGCGCAAATGCGAACGGCGCCCTGGCCTATGTCAGTGATGTTCCTCATCACGACATCCGTTCTGAAGGCATGTCCTACGGAATGATGATAACCGTTCAACTGGATAAGAAAGCTGAATTCGACGCCATCTGGAACTATGCCATGACCTATATGTATATCAGCGATCCGGCTCATCCCTCAGAAGGCTATTTTTCCTGGTCGTTGAAGCGCGATGGCAGCCCCAACGAAGAGACTCCCGCCCCGGATGGAGAAGAATACTTTGTGATGGCCTTGTATTTTGCTGCCGGCAGATGGGGCAATGGGCAGGGCATATACAATTACCAGGCCTGGGCTGATAAGATCCTGACGACGATGCGTCATCATCCGTTGAAATCCGGCCCGACGAAGTTTGGTCCGCGGAACATCGCCGCCATGGTGAACGAGAACGCAAAGATGATCCGTTTTGTCCCGGGTGTAGAGCGGGGCGTCTTCTCCGATCCATCCTATCACCTGCCGGCCTTTTATGAGCTATGGGCTCGCTGGGGGCCGTCGGCAGACCGGGCCTTCTGGGCCGCTGCAGCCGATACCAGCCGGGTCTTCTTCCAGCGTGCGACCAATTCCCGGACGGGGCTTGCGCCGGATTATGCAAACTTTGACGGTACTCCTTTTGTCTCTGGCCGGAACACGCGTTCGGCTAATTTCTCCTTCGACTCCTGGCGAACGGCCAGCAACTGGTCTGTCGATTGGGCCTGGTGGCAGAAAGACAAGGGAGAACAGGCCCTGAGCGATCGGATCCAGGCTTTTTTTGCTTCTCAGGGCAGGGACACTTACGGCTGCCAATATACGCTGAATGGTGAAAAGCTGGATAACCGGCATGCCAGCGGACTTGTCGCCACCAATGCAGTAGCCAGTCTCGCAGCTACACAGGCTCTTAGCAGGGAATATACGGAAGCATTGTGGAACTCACCCGTTCCGCAGGAGCTGGTAGAGCGATATTATGATGGATTGCTTTATATCATGAGCCTCCTGCATTGCAGCGGGCGCTATCGGATATATCCGCCAAAAGAGCTATCGATCGCGCCGGGCCAGATGTCCTCTACGCATGCAGCCGCATCGCAGGCAACGGCATCGGCTGCAGCGGCGTCGCCGGCAACCGCGTCGCTGGCAGGCGGCCCATGGCATAACAAACAATGCGCCGTGGTCCTTACCTATGACGACGCGATAGACATCGATCTGGACAATGTCCTGCCTGAGCTGGATTCCGCCGGACTAAAAGCCACTTTCTATCTCATCGGCTCTTCCCCGATAGTAAAGGGGCGTGTCGCGGAATGGAAAAAGGCGGCGGCGGAAGGACATGAACTGGGTAATCACTCCCTCTTTCATCCCTGTGACGGCAGCAAGCCGGGACGTGGTTTCGTGACACCGAAGACCGATCTCAGCAAATATACCGTCAAAAGGGCAGTGAGCGAGATCCGCGCCAACAACGACCTTCTGAACTCCATCGACGGTAAAAAGACCCGAACCTTTGCCTATCCGTGCGGCGATCTTACCATTGGTGATACTTTGTTTTACGATTCATTGAAAGGAGATTTTGCAGGAGCGCGCGGCGTACGTCCCGGGCTGGAAACTGCCGACAGCATCAACCTCTCTGATATCCGATGTTACGGTATCAATGGCCAGTCGGCGGATTATATGATCGGCCTGGTGAAAAAGGCGATGGATACTCATCGTTTGCTTGTTTTTCTCTTTCATGGAGTAGGCGGAGGACATTCCATTAATGTTGCTCTTGAAAGCCACCGGCAGCTGATCCGATTTTTAAAGGAACAGGAGGCCCGGATATGGATCGCCCCAATGGTGGATGTCGCAGAATATGTGCGGGCCGGACAGCCGGTGTATCGATAGCGGACAGTTTCGGTCATGTTATTTCGTTTAAGCACCTGATCCCCAGAATATTATAAATCGGGCATTCCCTTAGCAGCAAAAGGGTATAATCTACTGCTATGCTGAAAAGCTATTTCAGGATCACCTGGCGTAATCTTATGAAAGACCGCCAGTTCACTGCTCTTAATCTCATAGGGCTTTCCGTCGGTCTTGCCTGCACGTTGCTCATCGGGCTATGGGTAGCCGATGAGCTTCATATGGACAAATACAATGAAAAGGACGCTCAGCTTTACCAGGTGATGGGCAATTTCAAATCTGATGCCGGCATAAAAACGGGCACACATACCTCGGGGATACTTGCCCCTGCTTTGAAGAAAGAGATCCCGGAGATCGAAGAGGCCGTGACTGTATTCCCCGCATCCTGGTTCTCTTCCAAAGGAACCCTGACCGTGGGAGACCGACACCTGAAAGCCGATGGACAATACGTCAGCAGGGATTATTTTGACGTCTTTACCTGCCCCTTCCTCGCCGGGGACAGGAATCGTTTGTTTGCCGACAAGCTCGCGGTAGCGATCTCGGATCAAATGGCCGAAAAGGTCTTTGGTACGACAAGCGACGTCATTGGGAAAAGAATAAAATTTGAACAGGGTGAGTTCTCCGGCGACTTTCTTATCACAGGGGTCTTTCAGCATAATCCGCCCAACGCCACGGAACAGTTCGACCTGATCTTCAATTTCGATCTGGCGCTGGAAAGAAGGGACGGCCTGCAGAAATGGTACAACAGCGATCCCAGCACCTACGTGATCGTAAAAAAAGGTACTGATATCAGTCAATTGAATGCCAAGGTCCGTGACTTTCTGCAGGGCAGGAGTAAATACGATCCGCCAACTCTCTTCCTGACCCGTTTCTCGGACCGGTATCTGCATGATCATTATGAGAATGGTGTACAGACTGGCGGCAGGATCACCTATGTAAAACTATTTTCTATTGTTGCCGCCTTTATCCTCATCATCGCTTGTATCAATTTTATGAACCTGTCTACCGCCAAAGCGGCACACCGGGCAAGGGAGGTAGGTATAAAAAAGGTGGTTGGCGCGTCCCGCCGCTCGCTGATCCAGCAATACCTGGGAGAATCGGTATTGCTGAGCCTTCTTGCGCTGCTACTGGCTGTGGGAATGCTGATACTTTTTTTGCCGGTGTTTAATGAGATCACCGGCAAGATATTGATCTTACCCGTCAATCCTAAAGTGATCGGTACGGTGCTGGGAATTACGATCTTTACCGGTTTGCTGGCCGGCAGTTATCCTGCCTTTTACCTTTCTGCATTCCGGCCGGTGGCGGTGCTGAAAGGCACTCTTCGCACTTCGTGGAGCGAGCTCTGGACAAGAAAAGGATTGGTTGTTTTTCAATTTACCCTCTCGGTCGTCTTCATTGCCGCGGTATTGATCGTTTACCGCCAGGTGGAATATATTCAGTCCAAAAACCTTGGGTATAATAAGGACCATATTCTGCATTTTGAGATACCCAGCATGCCGGATTCAGCTGCCGAAAGACCACAAATCTCTTTCATCAATGAGTTGCGGAACATCTCGGGTGTCATCGACGTATCGAGCTATTATCACACCCTGACGGGCGTGCATGGAGAGATCAGCGGCCTTGAATGGCCGGGGCGTCCGGCGGGCGCCGATATCCATTTCGCCAACCTGGAAGTAGGGTTTCACTTTTTGAAGACAATGGGGATCCCGATCAAAGAAGGACGCGAGACTTCCCCCGATTTCAACGCCTCAAACGAGATCGTCTTCAACGAAACTGCTATCCGCATGATGGGGCTGAAGGACCCGATCGGAAAGACGATCCGGTTCTGGGGTCACGACAGGAAGATCGTTGGCGTGGCTGCCGACTTCCATTTCGAATCCTTATACCAGAATATAAAACCCTGTTTCTTTCAGGAGTATGCTGTCACGCCCAACGTGATCGTAAAGGTCAGGGCCGGCAGCGAAAAAGCAACGATCGCAGCGATCAGAACGATCTACGCCAAATTCAACCCGGGTCTGGCCTTCGAATACAGGTTTATGGATCAGGACTACCAGGCGCTGTATGCGTCTGAACAACGGGTTGGTCTGCTATCCCGTTATTTTGCCGGTCTGGCAATCCTCATCTCCTGTCTGGGATTATTTGGACTGGCGGCCTTTACCGCACAGAAGAGAAAAAAGGAACTGGGGATAAGAAAAGTCGTCGGGGCTTCTGTCCTGCAGCTGGCATTCCTTTTGTCCCGGGAATTTCTTGCGCTGGTATTCCTGGCCATCTGCATTGCCTTCCCGCTGGTCTACCTTGGAATGCACCGATGGCTGGATTCCTTTGCCTATCGGACGACCATCAAGGCCGACGTTTTTGTTTTGACGGGACTTGCCGCGCTAACAATCACTTTGCTGACCATCGGTTATCAGGCATTAAAAGCCGCATCGATGAACCCGGTCCAAACATTAAGAAGCGAATAAATCAAGCCCATGCTAAAGAGCTATATCACCATCGCCTGGAGGAATATCACTAGACACAAGCTATATTCCGGTATCAATGTCTTTGGCCTCGCCCTGGGCATGACCTGCTGTCTTTTTATTTTTCTCTGGGTTCAGGACGAAAAAAGCGTAGACAATTTTTATACCGGGGAAAATAATCTCTATACTGTTTACCAGACCATCACTGCCGACGGCAGGGTAGAAGGCGGCTACAATACCCCACTTAGTTTTCAGCAGCCTTCGAATGTGCTCGTCAATTTGCTGGATGGGGTCTCTAAGCCCGTTCCCGAAGTGAAACGGATCGCTTATTATGCAACGGGTTACGAGCTGCCCTGGGGACACCAGGAGACGATACAGGTTGGGGAAAAGATCATCAAGCTGAATGGCTCCCGCGCCAGCGGAAGTTTTTTCCAGCTCTTTAGTCTTCCTCTGCTGGCGGGCAATGCGGAAACGGTCTTAAATGGCATGTATAACATTGCTATTTCCCGAAAGACGGCGGAGCTATTTTTTGGCAGTTCGCATGCCGCAATGGGCAAAACCGTTCGATTTGAGAACAAATTTAATTTCACGGTGTCGGGTGTCTTTGAGAACCTGCCGGCACAAACCTCATTTCAGTGTGACTTTTTGCTGAGCTGGGAAGTGATGACGAACCATTTAATGGATTGGGCTTCCGGTAATTTTCGGACCTTTGTGGAACTGGCGCCAGATGCTGATCCTAACAAGGTGGAGACGGGCATGAACAGCTACCTGGCTACCCGCCTGAATCCGCAGGAAAAGGCCTCCGTCCGTGTTGGGCTTCAGCGAGTGGGAGATCAGTATCTTCACAATGTCTTTGTCAACGGCAAGCCGACGGAAGGCCGCATCGAATACGTTCGCATCTTTAGCAGCGTCGCTATCTTTATCCTGCTGATCGCCTGTGTCAATTTTATGAACCTTGCCACGGCCCGGTCGGTCCGGCGCGCTAAAGAAATAGGTCTGCGGAAAGTAGTCGGATCTACGCGCGGCCACCTGGTGGGGCAATTTATAGGGGAGTCCCTGCTTTTCTCTTTTTTAGCCATGGTGCTGTCTCTTGTGCTTTTGCTTTTGTTGTTACCCGCCTTCAATCAATTTACGGGCAAACACATCTCCTTCCCGCTGATCCAGCCCACCTTCTGGATGACGCTGGCCGGGGTTATGCTGCTCACGGGACTTGTCGCAGGCAGCTATCCGGCATTGTATCTTTCGGCTTTAAAACCCATACGTGTATTGAAGGGCGTAATGCGCTACACACAAAGCTCTATCCTGTTCAGAAAAGGGCTGACCGTCTTCCAGTTCGTATTGTCGCTGGTATTGCTCATCGCGACCATCGTCATAACGCGTCAGACCAACTATGTACAGACAACCGATCTGGGCTATAACCGGGAGAATATCATCTATGTCCGAATCGAAGGAGAGCTGTCCGATCCCAAAGGGTATATGCTCTTCAAACAAAGGGCGCTGGCCCAGCCGGGGGTCGCGGTGATCGATCGCAGCAGCGAGACCCCGCATTCCATGAATTTCCTCGTAACAGACAACTCGATCATGTGGGAGGGTAAGGACAAGAATGCCAGGGTCGGCGTCGACCCATCTTCTGTTGGGTTTGACTTTGTCCGGTTGCTGAACCTGAAGATCGTTGAAGGGCGCAACTTTTCTCCGCTGAACCCGACGGATTCCTCGGATGGGTTCCTGATCAACGAAACTGCCGTACGGGAGATGGGGCTCAAGAACCCCATCGGAAAATGGGTGTCCGCGTGGAAAAAGAAGGGGCATATCATCGGCGTGGTAAAGGATTTCCATACTCAGTCCCTGCATGAACGCATATCGCCGATCCTGCTCGATATCAAGGAATACGAATACTTTGGCGTCATCATGATCAGGACCCTTCCCGGCCAGACCCGGCTGGCGCTGGCGGGCATAGAAAAAGTCTATAAGGAGATCAACCCGAAGTTTGCCTTTGCTTACCAGTTCATGGACGAAGAGTACCGGAAAATGTATGAGAGCGAGCTTGTCACGGCCAAACTATCGGTGCTGTTCGCCTCCCTGGCTATCCTCATCTCCTGTCTGGGCCTGCTGGGATTGGTAATGTTTGCGGCCGAGCAACGTACAAAGGAGATCGGTATCCGGAAAGTCCTGGGCGCTTCCCTGGGACAGATCATTACGCTTTTCTCCACCGATTTTCTCTGGCTGATCTTCATCGCATTTTTGATAGCGGGTCCACTGGGCTGGTTCGCCATGAATGCGTGGCTGCATGACTTTGCCTACCGGATCGTCCTTTCGTGGTGGATCTTTGTGCTCGCTGGAGTAACTGTTGTACTCATTGCGCTGGCGACAATAAGCTATCAGGCGGTGAAGGCAGGGCTGTCCAACCCGGTGAAAACGCTGAGGTCAGAGTAAAATGTCGTACCTTAACGCAAGGACATTTTGCCGGACTAAATCATGTTATTGAAAGGAACTCTACTCTTCTATATAGTTATTCTCTTTTTTTCTACGTCTCTCTCAGCCCAGTATTATTTTACGGGTGAGGTTACGGACGCACATGGTGATAAATTGCCAAACGTATCCATCGTCGTTCTATCCACCGGGACCCTTTACAGAACCGGCAACGGCGGCAACTTCGAGATCGTGACGCGAAAGACCGATGACTCCCTCCTTTTTGCGGCGACGGGGTATGAACCTTATACTACGGCTATTCGTTCGTCAGACTTTTTACGGGTCATACTGAAGATACAGCCTTTGCACCTGCCCGGTAAGAAGCATCGTATCCTGAGCTGTTCTATGGGCAGCGAGGTGTCTTTTCCCGCCGATATCAATGGACTGTCCTATAGCATGGTCCACCGCTTTGTTGATATGGGGATGATGGTTCCGGCAGAAGCAATAAGGATAGAGGAGATGCTCAATTATTTTAATTTTTATTATAAGGAACCGGAGGTGAATTCCTTGTTTCATTGTTCGTCTGCTCTGTTGGCCTGTCCCTGGGATTTGTCGCACCGATTGTTATATGTCAATGTGAACACGCGGATCGCCGACAGGCCGCAGGCTCCGCCCGCCAACCTGGTTTACCTGGTCGACGTGTCCGGGTCGATGGATATGCCGGACAAGCTTCCCCTGATCAAAACGGGCTTCAGATCGCTGATAAAGAACCTTCGGGATATAGATACGATATCCCTCGTGATATTTGGCGCGAAGGTGGGGGTTGTCCTTCAGGGGATATCCGGCTCACGTAAAGATCGGATACTCCCGGTTGTTGAAGGCTTATTGGCAGATGGCCCTTCGCCGGGTACGAGGGGGATCAGGCTTGCGTACCAGGTGGCCCGCCAGCAATGGATCGAAGGAGGCAGCAATAAGATCGTGCTCATCACGGACGGGGACATCAGCGATGGAGCGGCCGCACGGGAAGAACTGAAGGATACGATCGCGGCGGAAAGCAGACAGGGTATACAGCTTACCTGTATCGGCCTGGGAATGGACAGCATCAGGAATTCCGAGCTGCCCTGGCTGGCGGAGGCCGGTAAAGGACATTTTGCGTTGGTCAGCGAAGTCAGGGAGGCTGAAACAGTATTGTTGGACGAACTGGCCGGGAATATTTGTACAGTGGCTGACAGTGTCTGTATAACGGCAAGCTTTGATACGGTACTTGTAAACGAACATCACCTTATCGGATTTGACAACAGGATAGACTCCAGCGACACGACGCTGAGGCTGGAAGGCGGTCAGATATGTTCGGGCCATTCCCTGCTGGCCCTTTTTGAACTGGTCCCTAAAAAGGATTCCATCGGGATCGAGAACATTGCGGGTATTAAGATCCGTTATACCCTGCCCGGGAAAAAGGGCAGTCTGCAAATGGACTACAACTGTCCGAACCGCCTGGTCAGTTTTGAAAAGGCTGCCGGTGATGAAAGAAGGGCGGCCTGTATTGCACTGTTTGGCCTGAAGCTGAAAATGTCCGCTTATACATCGGGGATAGCCTGGGCGGATATTGAAAAAATGACCCGCAGGAATTTTTCTGTCAATAATGCAATGGACAGGGATTATATAACTTTAGTGTCAAAAGCCAGAAAGATCTACGAACATGCAAAATAAAAGACCATGAATACTTCACATACAGATAAGGCTGCCGCTTTCAAAGCCCTTCACGAGCGGCCAGGTATTTTTGTTGTTCCCAATCCCTGGGACGCAGGTTCAGCGAAAATGTTGGAAAGTCTTGGCTTTGAAGCGATAGCCACTACCAGTGCGGGATTGGCTTTTTCCCTGGGGAAACCGGATGGCCAGGGGATAGTCAGCCGGGAAGAAACTTTGGCCAATGCTCAGGCTATTGTTCAGGCGATAAGCCTGCCGGTTTCTGCGGACCTGGAAAATGGATTTGGCGATAAACCCGCCACCTGTGGAGAGACTATTCTCATGGCGGCAAAGACGGGACTATGCGGGGGCTCTATTGAGGACGCCACAGGCCGGTCGGATGACCCTATCTATCCTTTCGAGCTGTCGGTCCAGCGGGTTAAGGCTGCGGTGAAGGCGGCGCGTAGTCTTTCTATTCCTTTTACGCTGACGGCCCGGGCGGAAAATCTCATCCATGGCCGTCCCGACCTTGACGATACCATCCGGCGTCTGCAGGCGTATGCCGAGGCGGGGGCCGACGTGTTGTTTGCTCCCGGGCTGACAACAGCGGAAGAAGTCAGCGCGGTGGTGCGGGCGGTGTCGCCAAAGCCGGTAAATGTAGTTATGGGCCTTAACAAGGCGGCTTTTTCGCTAAAAGACCTGGCTGCTCTGGGAGTCAGAAGGGTGAGCCTGGGCTCCTCGCTGGCCCGCGCGGCATATGGCGCTTTTTTGAATGCGGCGCAGGAGATCCACGGGCCGGGGACCTTTACTTTTGCGGAAGGGATCGTTGCCTACAAGACGATCAACGATCTTTTCCATTAATTTCCGTATGAATTGTCAAAAAGGCCGTATGAACTGGAATGACCAGTAAGCACCCTTTGTTATCTTGGGCGCTAAATCATCCGTTCTTGCGACGACTACCAGTACAGTGTCTGTTATTTTTATGTATCGTTTCCTTCCGGCTTCAAGCCCAGCAGCAATATCTTTTTACTCACCTGGGCGTACGGGATGGACTGGCTTCCAACGCCGTCATGTCCCTTCAGCAGGACGCCAAAGGTTATATCTGGATCGCCACCAGGGAAGGATTGGAAAGATACGACGGGTACCGTTTCCTGTTATACATTCACAAGGAAAAGGGCGGCGGCAATTCCTTGCCCAATAATACCGTTCTGCAGATACAACTCGATAGCAGCAATCGCCTATGGGTGCTTTGCGAGTACAACAAGGCAGGTTATATCGATCTGGCGGATCTGAAATATCATGAGGCAGCGGTCATGTTGTCTCCCGATATTACCAGCAGGGCCGCCGGCCGTCTATACGTGGACAAGGCGGGCAACGTCATCCTCATCCTGGCCAGCAAGGCCGTGCTTACCTATGATAAGAATATCAGAACATTTATTCCCGGCAACCTGCCTTTCCCCTTACCAAAAGGTTGGGTGCCGTCTTCACTTTTTCAGGACGGCTCTTCCAATTACTGGCTTGGATCCGATTCCGGATTGATAAAATACAGTCCTACGCGTCAAACCTTGTCTTACCGTGGGCACAATGACGACAGGGACCCGGTCATCGAAAACTATGGGCCTTTGATCGAGGTCAGCTTTCCCTATCTCGACAAGAGCGGTCGATTCTGGCTGCTCTATTGGCCACGGAGCGGAGCGCCGCCTTCTTATTTCAGCCTGGATATTCGTTCCGGCAAAAGGAGCAGCTGGGGAGCGTCTATCGGCAGGATCCTGCACGGCCAGTATCAGGAGTTGCATTTTATCCACGAGCAGCCGGATGGGACCATCTGGTTCGCCGGGATGAATTTGCTGGCCGTCCTGAAACCCGGAAGCGATGGCTTCGAACTGGTGCAATCCAATGCGGGAGGAGAGTTCAGCCTGTATTATGATATTGTGCAATCATTGCTCGAGGACCGGGAACATAATATCTGGCTGGCGACGGACAGGGGCGTTTACCGGTTCAATCCGGAAATGCAATTATTTCATTCGGTAGCCAGCCGCAGGCCTGGAAAAGACAGTGTGTTCACGCCGGATGTGACAGATGTGCTGCAGACAAGCGACGGGGATATTGTGGCCGCTACCTGGGGGAGTGGACTATTTGCTTATGACAGCAATTTCCGGCCTGTGAACCGTTGGTATGTCAACCAGGGGCGCCGGTTGGGGGAGCATGGTCTATGGTGTATTCGTCAGCGGGCAAACGGCGATCTCTGGCGGGGACATCAGCATGGCATTCTTTATATCTCGCATCAGGCAACCCATATTACAGAAAAAGTGGAGCTGCCTGTTTTCCGTCACAGCACCATCCGCCAGATAGCAGAAGACAAGGCGGGCAATCTATGGCTGGGAACACAGTCCGGCGACCTTTTGAAATGGGATGCCAGCTCTAATACATTCAGCCTGGCCCTGGCGCTGAATAATACCATTCAGCGTCTTTACAGCGACTGGAAAGGGAATATCTGGGTCTGCACGAAAGCAGAAGGACTTTATCATGTTGCGGCATCCAACGGGACTATTATTCACCATTATACGGGCGGTGATGGCCGGGGATTGTCCGCGATCGGAACCGCGGACATCCGGCAGTTATCGGACAGTCTCTATGCCGTTGCATCAGGCAGCCTGGACCTGCTGAATGTGGAGACCGGCGTCATTCGGCCCGCGGAACATGGCGGAAACATTCCTTTCAACGGTATATCCAATATCGTCAGGGACAGGAAGGGCTATTTATGGGTTACCTCCAGCAATGGTCTGCGTAAGCTGAACACGAAAAACGAGATCCGGAGCTTTTTCAACGAGGAGGACGGTCTGGGTGCCAATGCCTTTTCCATGGCGTCTTCCTGCCTGCTGAAAGACGGTCGGATCGTTTTCGGAACGGTTCACGATATGATCGTTTTTCAGCCTGCGGATATCACCGGAAGCAGCCAGCCGCCGCCGGATGTAGAGATAACCAACGTTGCCGTTCAGAACAGATGGATCTCCACCGATAGCCTCGCGAGACTGAGTGACCTGCAGCTGTCTTATGCCGACAACTCGGTACATTTTACTTTTTCGACACTGACCTATCAGAATCGTTTTGGCATCTCCTATAAACTGGAGAACCTGGACAAAGACTGGAATAGCGGCCAGATCAATGACGCCGTTTACAATTATCTTCCTCCCGGCAATTATGTTTTCCGGGTCAAAGCCAACAATGCTGATGATGTTTCCAGCCCGCACGTAAGAGAAATAGCCATTACTATAAAAAATCCATTCTGGCGTACCTGGTGGTTCCTCTGCTTTATGCTGCTACTGGGAGCGATCTTTCTTTATTGGCTCGACCGTCAGCGGATGCAGCGAAAGGAAGCATTGGAGAAGATGCGAAGCGATATTTCCGGTAATCTCCACGAAGAGATCAACAAGGCGCTGCAGAATATCAATGTCCTGAGCGAGATAGCCCGGATCAAGGCCGATAAGGCACCCGAGCAGTCGGTCAATTATATCAACGAAATTCATCACAAAAGCCATAACATGATCATCGCCATGGACGACATGTTATGGACTATCGATCCGGTCAACGACAATATGGCCAGGACCGCAGACCGGATGAAGGAGTTCGCGGAAGCGTTGTGTCATCGGCATCACGTGAATATCAGGTTGCAGACGGCCGCGGACATGGCCGTCTTGCGCCCGGATATGAAAATAAGGTATGAGCTTCTGCTGATCTATAAGCTGATCCTTCGCCTGCTGGTTGAGGAAATGAAGGCGCCGGACACACTGGTAGAGCTGGATTATCATCGCAATCTGCTGCACCTTAGTTTTTATTCCGCCGGAGTACGCACCAATGATCAGAACACCCGTCTCATCCGCTTGCTGGAAGAGGCAAAGACAAGAGCGATCACTGTCCGGGGCACCCTTGACCTGCAATCCGACGAGAAAGGCACAGCGGTCCTTTTTACTTGCCCATCCACTTTTTGAACTCGGTGACCTTTTCACGGCTGACCAGCGCTTCCCTGTCGATGACAGGCCGAAGGGTCAGGATCAGCCTGTTGCCAAAATAATCCTCTATTTTATCAATACAGCCCGCAGATACATAGAAGGCCCTTCCAATACGGAAAAAGAGCTTTGGATCGATCATTTCCTCCAGCTCATCCATCGTATAATCCACAACGAATTTCCGATTGTCGTGCGTCTTGAAAAAATTAAGCCGGCCATCGCTGAAAAAGTAAGCGATCTCTTCGATACCGATGCTGACCAGCTTCTGGCCGTGCTTCACCAGGAAACGCTGCCGGTAGTCCTTCGGCTCCAGCTGACGTCGAAGCTCCTTTAACAGGGTATCCAGCCGGGCCTCTCCTTCAGAGGGGTCTTTAGTTCCATAGCGCAGTTTCATCTGTTTGTATTTGTCGAGGGCGGACTGAAGCTCTTCTTTTTGTACGGGCTTTAACAGGTAGTCGATGCTGTTGACCTTAAATGCCTTCAGGGCATATTCGTCATAAGAGGTAGTAAAGATGACCGGGCTGGCAATATCGATCAGCTTGAAGATCTCGAAGCTCTGGCCATCGGCGAGTTCGATATCCATGAGGATCAGGTCGGGAGCAGGATGCTGTTGCAGCCATTCCACCGTGCTTTTTATGCTGTCGGTGACGCCGGCCACTGTGGCCTGAGTTTCCAGCGACAATAAAGTTTTCTGGATCTTTTTTACTGCCAGGTCTTCATCTTCGACGATCAGGATATTCATTCCGGTTAGTTTTAATTGTTATTCCAAATAAGGGGCAGGACCACCATGAAATTCTTTTCGCCTTCCACTACCTGGAAGCCTTCCTGCTGTAGCAGCCGGTACTTGCCCTGGATATTGCTCAGCCCGATTCGGGTGGATGGCATACCGGGGGATTTGCGCTGCAGATTATTATTCACTACCAGCTTGTTGCCGGCCGTTGTAAAGATCTCCATGATAAGGGGCTGTTGCCGGGAGACGATATTGTGCTTGACGGCGTTTTCTACCAGCAGCTGCAGGCTCAGGGACGGCAGCTGGTAGGGGTAATACCGCAGGTCGATATCCATATTCAGCTGCAGGCCTTCTCCATACCGGGTTCGAAGCAGCTCGAAATAGGACTGGATGAAACGGATCTCTTTTTCAACCGTGCTGATCCCGCTTTCGTTATTACGCAGAAGATAGCGGTAGACCTTGCTCAGCTCATCGAGGAAATGCTCCGCTTCAGCCTTATTTTCTTCTATAAGGGAAGAAAGGGTGTTGAAACAGTTGAACAGGAAATGTGGATTGATCTGTCCTTTCAGGTTCTCAAATTCGTGCTCCATGTTCATCTTCTCCAGGAGCGCCTTTTCCCGGAGGCTTTCCCTGTATTTCTCCAGCAGGTACAACACTTCCCAGAGAGTATCGAAGAGCAGGTTGATGGACAGCCCGATGAGATAACCCCATTTCAGATCGGACGTACGCATCCGGTATCCCAGTACATGGAAATGGTCGTATAACCAAAAGATTAGCAGCACCGAGGGGGTCATGACCAATGGATTGCTAAGGGCTTTATAAAAGATCCGTTTCCGGGTTTGGCTGAGGGAAGGGAATTGCCGCCGGATAGCATGATCGTATTGGATATGCAGATACCAGGAGACGATGCCGATGCCGTATATCAGTGGCCAGCTCACCATCCATACCCTCCAGTCGGTCAGAAAACGACCGGGATAGAGAACGGCATTATAAGCCAGCACGATAACGGGCATCGAGACCCAGAATCCTATTACCTGGACTTTTAATGGCCGGGAGAATTTCATAGCGGGAATTCATTTTTTTCGGTGAGGGGAATAAGGATGGTGCGGCAGGACGGTGTCTCCTGGATCTCCATTTCAGGACCGCCGAGGAGACGATATTTACCGATCAGGTCGTCAAGCCCTTCTTCCTGGTCGAACCCGTCACCGGTCACGGCTTTGGGTTGAAGGGTATTGCTTATCAGCAATGTTCGCCCCTCTCGGGTGAGGATATCGATGCGCAGCGGGTTAGCTTTGCTGAATGCGTTACGGTAGATGATATTCTCCAAAACGACCAGCAGGCTCATCGGTGCAATTTTCTTCACCCTGTCCCCGGGACTGGCTTCGATGTGAACTTCCAGCGCCGAGCCAAAGCGTGTTTTTACAAGGTAGAGATAGGCGTCGATGAATTTCAGCTCTTCTTCCAGACCGACCAATTGTTCTTCCGCTCCTTTAAGAAGATAACGATAAA
>Ga0310811_10001658_pt1 | contig 27800 bp, 20 predicted proteins | sample YCmetagenome_FD_207642 | JGI IMG/M metagenome (GOLD analysis project Ga0310811, IMG submission 207642) | Soil microbial communities from experimental microcosm in Duke University, North Carolina, United States - YC | ecosystem: Engineered > Artificial ecosystem > Soil microcosm > Unclassified ... | reverse complement strand
ATCGTAAAAGGTGATCACGTGGAGCATTGGCTCAACGGCGTAAAAATATTGGAGTATACCCGGGGAAATGAGGCCTTTAAACAGGCCATTGCACAAAGCAAATTCAAAACCACCACCGGCTTCGCAGCAGCCACTTCATCAGCGATACTGTTGCAGGCACACGGCGATAAGGTCAGCTTCCGGAATATAAAGATCAGAACGCTTTAACACTCGCCGTCTTGCTCGTGACCGGCCGCGCGCCGGCTTAACGACCATATATGCTAAAGCTTAACGGCACATCCTTTAAAGAACTGACCTTTGTACCAGACGTTCATCCTGTATTCATACAAATGATCACTGATCCCGTCATTGCAAAACCTCGGTAACACCAAGATCTTCAACGGATTGCCAGCCTCTGTAACAATAGAATAGACCGTACTGTCTTTTGTGACCGAAGGCTTCTCGACAGGAACGATCACAGGCTTATCGGCCGTAGCCATCTTGAACAAGATCATTTTTTCGTTGTCTATCTCCACACTCCAGTAAGGATCACCGCCAATTCCGATGATATCGACCCCTTCGCTCTTCTTTTGTTTCCACGAAGGATTCTCCGGCGTCTTATTCTTTTTGAACAGCGCATATTGCCGGGACACCGAGTCAGGAGCTCGTAGTCAGGTTGCCGGCGATCTGAAAGATCCAGACATCATTCGCGCCTCCTGCTATAGATACATCCGTTGGCATGGTAACCGTGGACGTCCACGTCCGCCGCATAGATCTTCCCGGTTACCTGGGCGGAAGTAGCATATCCTGTAGCGTGCCCCAAGTCTCCTGTAACAACAGATGTGCTGTTGTTATTTATCGCGGTTAATGAAGGACTAAGCCCCTTCAGGGAGTATTCTCCTAATTCTGCGTTGGAACCGGAATATATGCATCTAGCTTAGCCTGATTCTCCGCTATCTTGGCTTTGAGGTCCTCAATATCTTTGTTAAGGTTTTTTAGCCTGTCGGAAGCCTTTCTGGCTTTTTTAGAATCGCTCCTCGCGTCGCTCGCCGCATTATCAGCTTTGCGGGCTTGTGCCTTATCCGTTGGCGCATCGCTTAACCTGTCCGCCGCCGTTTTGTTCTTGTCAGCCGACTGTTGAGCCGTCGTAGCCTGATCCTGCTTATCCCTGGTTTTATCTTCGAGAGTATTTTGCAGCTTGGCCAGCTTTAGCTTATCCGCGCTGATCTTGGATATAAGAGAAAGTGAATCTGTATTTATCTTCGGAACAGACTGGGCAGAAACGGATACACAGGCGATTACAACCGCCATTACGGTCATCACAAACATTTTTTGCATAAAAAATAATTTAAAAGGTGAGAGTGCTTAGAGGAATAACATTGAAAGATGAAATCAGACTTAATGCATCAAGGATGCTTTTAGAAGTAGATAGCAGAATCTATCGGAGATCACGAAACATTATTCAAGAAAGTCAATGGTAAAGATACACAATAATAACCAGATTATGTTATATAGTTATTGGAAAACCCATCTTCCACAGTTTTTTAGTTACTTTGTTCTTTTATTAATATCTCAATGAGATACGGCATCATCACTACAGGTTCCAGGGGCGACGTCCAACCCTTTATTGCACTGGCGCTGGCATTAATGAAAAAAGGACATGACGTCACCATTGTCGCATCCGAGAACTTCAAGGATTTTGTAGAAGGATTTGGCGTATCATACCTGCCCGTAGCAGGCGATACCGAACACCTTATCAATTCGCCCGAGGCCCTCCAGCTCCTGGAAGGAGGAAGCATCTTCAAATTCTTCTACCACCTGCAAAAGGTTGCAGCACAAACCGCCGATCAAACCAATCGTGATATACTGGAAGCCTGCAGTCAATTCGATGGCCTGATCGTAAGCGTTCTGCCCCTTGCCCTCGTATATTCCATCGCGGAAAAATTCGGCAAAAAGTGCGCCGTGGTTTTCCTGAGCGTGCCTCCGATACCGACGAGGGAATTTCCTTACCAGGTATTGGGCACAAAAGGACATCCTTTGTTCAACAAACTGTCCTACCGTCTGATGGGATTGGGTTATGCCATGATCAGCAAACAGGTCAACCGCTTCAGAAAAGAGATCGGCCTGCCAATAACAAACGTGATGAAAGCCTGTCTTCGATCGGATATGCTGGCTATAACTGCAGTCAGTCAACAATTCATTCAACAGCCTAAGGACTGGCCTCCCAATGCACATATCACCGGGTTCTTCTACCTTCCGCCATCGGCAAGAGAAAAACCTTCCACGAATGAAATACCCGAAGGACTCGAAGACTGGCTCGCAAAAGGCGACAAACCCGTTTATATGGGATTCGGAAGTATCCCGGTCCCGGACAAGGAAAAGCTTTTCCACGCACTGCAAGGCATACTGACACAAAGGCGAGTGGTGCTGGGCGCCGGATGGTCGATCCTGCACCAAGCTGGCGGCGGACTACCCACACACCCAAATCTGTTTGTAACAAAATATGTCAATCACGACTGGCTGCTGCCCCGCTGTAGCGCCGCGATCATACACGGAGGCATCGGCACCGTTAGCGCATCCCTGCGCAGCGGCACTCCGATCGTAGTCGTGTCGATCCTCGCCGATCAGCCCGTCAATGGCAAAATGATCGAACAGAAAAAACTGGGCCGCCATCTCCCTTTCAAAAGACTTTCACCCGAAAACCTGCTCCGGGCAATTAAAGCAACAGAAGCCCCTCTGATAAAAGAAAATTGCCGCGCCACAGCCGCAGCCATCAGGAGCGAAGACGGCCTGGGAAATGCAGTCGATCTGATCGAAAAGTATTTTAATTCAGACGTCTGACCCTGCTTTCACCGACCTTATACGATCTTTACTAATTATCACCATCCATCCAGTACGTCTGCGTAAAAGCCCCATTCGCAGCCACATCCCATACCTCAAATCTTACCCACTTCCGGCCGCGAAGATCCACCGGTATACGCCACTCCCGCTGCCCAAAAGGTTCCGTAGCGTCGAGATCGATCCTTTGCCGGTAGACCTTCGTCCCATCCCCGGAGACGATCTCCGCAAAATGTAGCGGGAATGTCCATTGCAAACTAAACCTCGCGTAGGAGGCCTCCCGCCCTACCTCAAACAAAGGGATCAACACCTCCCCTGTCGTCGAAAAAAACTTTCCCTTCCTCAAAGTGTCCAGCACCGCCCGCCAGCCTGTGTCAAAAGCAGGCAATCGGCCCATACGCAGATAGTTGACATTCATATGCGCATACATTTCATTTTGCGGTTCGATGGAAAAAATATCCGCCTCCGCAGGCGCCTGCTTATGCACACCCCAATTATTCATATCGTCCAGTAAGTCCAACACCCTTCGCCCCAGCCTGGGCTGTGAAAGGTCCGCCGGCAAAGCCTTCCAGGCCCCACCCAGCCAGTGGTCACTACGAAAAAAACCAGTATTCTTATACGTGTCCGGATAACCCGTAGACCCCTTGGTCCTCGGATGCGCCGTCCAGGCTAATCCGGATTCCTTCTTCAATAGGAGAAGCATGTCGGCAGTATCGCCTACATGATAGACGCGCCCGTAAACAGGGTCCTGCGTCTCAAATTCCTGGCCCGGTTTACGCGACATAACCCAATATACCGGCTTAGGGAAAAAAGCCAGCCAATGCCCTCCAAAAAATTCATTGGGTTCTTCTCCCGGCATCAATAAAAAAGCGGTGTCCGACAAACGCCGGCACTGCGCGAATAAAGCCTGCAGCTCGCGCAAACGCAACGAATCCGGGCCCCGCGGATGCCCCGGTCCATGAAATTCGGCCAGGTGTACCATGTCCACTCCCATTCGCCGGAATACCTGCTTAAAGGAAGGATCAGCCGGGACCGGCTTGCCTGCCAGTACGACCGTAGAAATAAATTCATTGTGAAAATGGCTCGCATATGTCCGGTAACCCGGCAGCCGCACATAAGCATCATCATGAGTATATTTCCGAACGGCATCCAATACTCCCGCCCCGATGCCCATCAAACAAAAAAAACCACAACGCTGCAAAGTCCCAGGCGGCGCATTGAACCAGGGAACATAACGATGATCCCCCTCCGGGTCCTGCCGGATCCCAATGCCATTACTGGAATACCATACAAACTTGAGATTGAAAGCCTCATCCAATGGATAGAAATATTGATGTGGCGCCGGAAAAACCGCCAGCGCTCCGTCCTGCCCAACGGCTGCAACCACCCGGTATTTCACGGCTTTCGGAATCAGGCTGTCGGGCCTCAAGCCCCCCATATCCCTCAGCGCTGCCGAATGCAATACATCGTCCGTCGTATAATAGCTCGCCGAATCCCAGCCGGGAACCCTGCTCACGAGTCCCGCATCATACAATATGGCCGTCGAATCCCTTGCAGTATGCAATACCGCCGCCACATTGAACAACGGCGCCCCATGATACAACGTGATCTCCAGCCAGCCCCGGAAAACCGCCGTGTCAACGGTTTCCATCACCCCGATCCTCACCACCGTCCGTGCCTGCCGCCGCGTCACCTTCACTCCCTCCTTTATCAATTTCAACGCATAATTTTTATAGGGCTTCAAAGGCACTTTATCAAAGAAGATATTCCACCCGTTTTGTGTCACCAGGTCCCGCGTACCCACTCTCAACAAGAACATTGGATCCGCATCCCGCAAACAGGTCCTGACCTTCCCATCCTTTACCAGCAAAACAGACCGGAATACAGCGTCACCTGGTCCCAAACCCAATACAAGACGACCGATCGCCCCCTTCCCCGCCGGCCAATCCACCGTCGTATCCGAAGCGGCAGCCTTCGTCCCCCTCGTCTGCGCCGCCGCAGCTTTCACCCCCCTCATCTGCACCGCCGCGTCTACCTTCTGCGCGTCCGCACCCAAATAAAAAAATCCGGCGAACAAAAAAGCCGCCAGATAAACTACTATCTTTTTCATCAAACAAATTTAAGACTCGATTCGCGGCATATCAACTGCGGCGCCAGGACCAGCTTCTTCGGCTTCATGTCCACCTTCAACTCTCCCCGCAAATATTCGAACATCAGTTTCGCCGCCTCCTCGCCCATCGTTACCGTCTGCTGATTCACCGTAGATAAAGAAGGAGTAAGATATTGACCAAACGCCTCATTCGCAAATCCAATTATCGCAATGTCTTCCGGTATCCGCAAGCCTGCGGTCTTGATAGCCTGTATCGCCCCCAGCGCAGTGAAGTCTTCCACCGCAAACACACCATCCGGCGCTAATGCCCCCTCCAACAGCTTCTTCATACATTCCCTGCCCGACTCCACGCCTATCTTTCCAAAACTGATAAGATCGTCATCCAGCACTATCCCATGCACATTCAATGCCTCGATATAACCTCGCTACTTTTTCGATCCCATGCACCACCGATCCAAAAAAATTGGTCTCCGCGCTGGGGATGATCACCCCGATGCCCGGATGATCATTCAAAGCCCTCGACACCGTCGCCCCCGTGATGTTCAGCTCACGGGCAATATCGGTGATGGTTGCTTTTGAGATCTTTTCGCCCATGAGTTACTGAACACCGTTCAACTTCCTGATCAATTGAACTTCGTCATCCCGGTACGGCTTCCCATCCTTATGGAAAATATCATGGAACCACTCCACCGGCTGGCTACCATCAGGCAGCGGCGTGTCCCAGGCATAGATCGTATTGGTCTTGCCATCCACAAACCCCCAGTTGATCGCGCCCACCTGCTCTTTTTTCAGCATAGGCAGTGTAGTAGCAAAACGGCTGTTCCTCGTCCGGGCCATATATTCCGTACAGATCAACGGTTTGCCATTGGCTTTCAGCACCTGAACGATACGCTGGTGTTTTTCCGCGTCGTCATAACAATGATACGTGATCACGTCCGAGTTGGCCACCTGGAAAGCATTCAGCTTTTCATAATCCCAGCTCCACAACCCCGCGCTGACCGGCTGATCAGGATTGACGGCTCTGGCCCATTCAAAGACCTTCGTCAGCAAAGGCAGCGTGGAATCCCTCTTCCCGTTGTTGCCCGGCTCATTATAAAGGTCCCACAACAAAATTCTTTTATCGTGAGCAAAGGTTGTCAATACATCTTTCACATATTTTTCCAGTCCGGGAAAATTGCTGCTGTCCGACGATGCAGGCTGACCCGGGTCCTGCACCCATCCACTGTTGTGAACACCGGGTTTTGGCGCCGGCTGCGGGCCTGGCCTGGGGACCTTCAGCCAACAGTCGTCAAAGAATACGAACAAAGGCTGGATGTGATGCGACGCTGCGATCTGTAAGAACTTATCCATACGAGCCTTAAATCCTTCCGGATCTTCCTTCCAGGCAACGGAATGCAGAAAGACCCGCAGCGTATTGAAACCGATAGACTGCGCCCAGCCCAACTCCTTGTCGATAGTAGCCGGATCAAACGTATCCGCTTGCCACATCTCCAGCTGATTGATAGCCGTCTGCGGGATATAATTGGCGCCCGTCAGCCAGGGATGCTGCGCGTACCAGGCATTGGCCTTCTCCGCCGTCCACACTTTGCCAACCGATGCCAACGCCCCACCCGCCGCCGAAGCCGTCGCTGCCGGCGCACCGGCAACCTTCTTGGTTTTCTGCGCATTCACGGTCGCACCGCAAACCATCAAAAAAAACAAAACCCCCAAAACGCTTATTCTCCTATTCATTATTACTATTTTTTTATTTGCTGCTGCCAGATGGCGCTAATTATTACTACCCGATGGCACCGGTATCGCCACACCCTGCCGCACCGGCTGACCAAAATCCGGTGTCCCATCCGCCTCCCAGCTGAACGGCTGCGCCCTCGAAGACCGGCGCGGTCCGCAACCTTCACCAGGATTACTGTTCGCATGATATAAGATCCAGCTCTCCTTCCCATCAGGCGAAAGAAAAAATGAATTATGCCCCGTCGCGTATACGCCGTTCTCAGGCGATTGCTGAAAGACCGGCTTCCCGCTTTTCTTCCACGCTGCAGGATCCATCGGATCGCCGCCTTGCACCAGCCGCAGCAAACCCAGTGCATAGGTATCCGTCCAGCAGGCACTCGCGGAATAAACGACAAACAGGTCCCCGCCATGCTGCAGGAACTGCGGTCCCTCATTCACATCGATATGTGCAGGCTCACCCGGAGTATGCATGTCCCCGTACTTTTCCCACGGATATTCCGGCCTGCTTATTCGAACCCTCGGCCCTTCCACCGTCCAGGGATTCGACAAACGCGCAATATAGAGATCCTGCTCCCTGTTGACATCCGTCTCCCAACCCGACCATACCATATATAACTTTCCATTGTATTTCAACACATCCCCGTCAATGGCCCATTTGTCCGAAGCATCTCCGATCCTTCCCTTCATCACCCACTCACCTTCAAACGGATCAGCACTTGAGTTTTCAAGCACCCACAGCCGATGGCCATAATTATTTTTAGCATCCGCCGCAAAATAGGCATACCATTTCCCTTCCAGGAACATCACTTCAGGCGCCCAAACGTCCCTCGAATACTCCTTCCCCGCCCCCGGTTTAAAGATCGTTTTATGCGGCGCAGTCGCCAGATCCGCAAAGTTCTTTGTCTTCCACAACTCGATATGATCCCCCACCGTATGCGTGTAATAATAATAGCCGTCCTTATAAAAACTATACGGATCAGGCCCCGATGGCAGCAAAGGATTCACCAACATGCCCGCCCCCGCAACACCATCACCCGGCGTCCCAGCGCCTTCCCGCACCGCAGCGCCACCATCCCCCGCCGCAGCGCCCCTATCCCCAATCACCGGGAAAGACGATATCCTCAACCTCGCCCCACCCATCGGCACCAGCGTTAACGCCTCCTCCGGCTCTGCACTAACCACCGGGCTCACCGGCAACACCCCGCACAACCCATATTGATCCACCTGCCATCCCGGAATCCGCCTCCCCTTCGCATGCAACACCACCGGCGCAGCCCCATTCACAAAAGGATTATTATCCGCCGGCCACCCCCGCCTCTCCAACACAAACGACGCCGCCGCATCACCGGAAGATAATTCCAACCCATAATTCCACGGAGTGGTCGGATAGATCTCATAGCTCGGCCACTTCGACGCATCGGCGCTGTCCTGCCAACCCGAATCCCCAATAGCCGTTTCCTTCGTTCCCTTCTTCTCATATTTTTCACCGATCAGCAACGAAAAGCTCAGCGGACCATAGTCGACACTCACACTGTTCTTATTCCTCTCCCAGCGCCGCACATCAAGCCGCATCGGCAGCACAAGCACCAGCTTGTCCCCATTGGCCCAATTCCGCGAGACCATGATATACCCATCCTTAGCCGAAGAAGACACCACAACGCCATTCACGGAAACCTCCGGCGCACTGCACCAGGCCGGTACCCTCAAATACATCGGCCAGGCCACCGCCGACGATGAGGACGTCTTCACCGTCATCTCGATCCGCTCTTCAAATGGATAATGCGTTTTCTCCTCCACACTCACCAACTTCCCGTCACCCACCCGTGCCCGAACAGTTCCCTCACTATACAATTGCGCAACCAGTCCATTATCAGGCGTCGCCATCCAGGTATTCGAAGCATAATAGGCCCAGCCTGCCCCATGATTATGCTGACAGCAACGGCTGCTGAACGGATTCATCATCAGGAACGGCCCCTCATTGCTGATCCCCGGCGCATGATTCTTACTGTCACTGATCACCATGTTGGGCGCCGTCAGATATCGTAAACTTCTGTAGTCCGGCATGAAGGCCGCCGGCAGTGTATTGAACGCCACATCCTCACAATTATCAGCCCATTTTATGTCCCCCGTCTCAGCCAAAAGAAAATTATCCGAAGTGATCTGCTCTACCATACCACAGGTCTCCACGGCCTGCCGCGGATCATCATAGCCACGCCGCGCATTCTCATCAGCGCCGAACATACCCCCCGGCACCTGCCCATAAAATTCGCGCACCAGCGCAAAATCGTTATAGGTCGCACCCAGGTCTGAAGAATCATGGCTCTGCAGATAATATGTCGCCGGCTCCCGAAAACTTTGCGCGATGTTTACATTATGCCAGTTGGGCAGATTACGCGCCTGCCGCCAGTTGGCCGTATTACGATGGATCTTGGCAGCAAGGTCCATTAAAAAAGCATCCCCCGTACGATTATATAGCCAATATACGCTGTACATATCATCCCCGCCACGGCTGTTCTCCCAATAGTCTTTGAGGAACTGGTCGTCGGGTATGCTTAGCTGATACGAAAAGTAACGCTTTAAAAAAGAGATCACCCGTTTGTCCCCGCTGTACTCATAATAACTCTGAAGACACCACACCATCGGCATATTCGTCCACAGATCACGATTGCCCTTGTTAACCCTGGCCGGACCAAAGTCGCCGTTCGCCCGCTGATTGTTCAGGACCGCGTCGATCCAGAACTTAGTCTCCTTTATCATCTTCTTATCCTTCAGCAGATACGCCGTCGAAGAATATCCCTTTAACCAATATGGCAGCTCTTCCCATCCTATCTTACCCGTACCTTCCTTATTCAACCAGGCGTTGTCCTTCTTCTGCAGCCAGATGCTGATACTGCCCAGGTTCCCCATCAGCCCGTCCCGCTGCAGCTCCAGCTGTCTGCGCAGCCAGCCGCCCGGGACAAATGCAGTCACCGGAAGCCGGACAAATCGTTCCGGCAGCAAAGGCGCACGGCTCCCCACATACCATTTATTCCCCGGCGTCCCTGCCACCGGCTCTCCGCCAACACCCCGCGCCCCAGTTGCCGGCACCCACTTTGCCGCCCCCCCACCTGCGAGTACAGTATGCCCCACTAAAAAAATGCTAAAAAAAACCACGACGATCTTCTTCATACCGCAATTTAAAAACTTACTTTCATCACCGGAGAAAAGATCATATCTTCCACATTGGCAATTTTCAACCCAACCCGCCATATCGGCAGCCGCTTAAAAAGAAAATACCCTTTGGTGAGTGTCATACAGCAATTAATTGTTTGTTTACTAATGGAATGCAACCGTTTACCAAAATGAATAATCTGGGACTATTTCCCTACTTTTATTCAATGGTCTAAAGTAAAAGTTATGTACGAGTCGCCTGATTCACACCGTATCATAATTTGATCAAAATGTTACATTCAAAACCAACTGCCATATCAGCTTTGCTCATCGCCGCATTATTTTGCGTCCTTACCGGCACTGCACAGCCTTATTACTTCAGGCATTACCAGGTGGAGAACGGCCTCACCAACAGCACGGTTTTTTGCAGTACACAGGACAAGAGGGGCTTCCTTTGGTTCGGTACACGTGAAGGGCTCAATCGCTTCGACGGATACCACTTTAAGGTATTCAACCGTTTTGGAGACAACAGTACAGCACAGAGTTACGACCTGATCCACTGCCTCTTCACCGACCAGGAGGGCAATGTCTGGATCGGCGGCCAGTATGGCCTCTTCCGTTTTGATGAAAAAATGGAAAGACTGATCCGGGAAAACGATTCCCTCACCGAGATCAATTATATCCAGCGCGACAACGGTGATAATCTGTGGTTCCTTTCGTTCAACAAGGTATATCGCTACAATCTCCACACCCGGCAGCTGCGAAGCTTCTTCGACGCTGATAAATTTCTCGCCACTTACATCTGCAAAGGGGGAGACGGCGCTATGTGGTTCAGTACCATCGACGGCCACATAAAAAAATTTGATACCGCTTCGCAAACGTTTACCAGCTACGATGTCTTTAGTCGCTCCCCTGCTGCTTCATCGCACTGGATAGAATGCATCCGATATGCAGGAGATCATCAATTCCTCATCGGCACAACCAACCAGGGCCTGAAAAGCTTTGATGAGACGACCGGCCAATACAAGGACCTTCTTACCTATAATCCCGATAAAACAACCATCTTTGTACGCGACATCCTCCAATATGGCGCGGAAGAGTTCTGGCTGGCGACAGAATCCGGGATCTTTATTTACAATACCCGAAGTAGGAGTTTTACCAATCTTCGCAAAAAATTCCAGGACCCTTATTCCATCAACGACAACGCTATCTATACGCTTTGTAAAGATTCTGAAGGCGGCGTCTGGGTGGGTACTTTTTTTGGCGGCCTCAATTACTACTCCCGCCAGTATTCCTCTTTCGAGAAATATTTCCCCGATAATTCCAGCAATTCCATCAGTGGCAGCGCCGTCCGCGAGATCTGCGAGGATAAGTACCACAATGTCTGGATCGGAACTGAAGATGCGGGTCTCAATAAGCTCGATCCGCGAACCGGTCTCATCACCCAGTTCCGTCCCAATGGCCGCCCGACCGACATCTCCTATTCCAATATCCATGGCCTGCTCGCGGATGGCGACGATCTTTGGATCGGGACCTTTGAACACGGCCTCGACAAAATGGATCTACGCACGAACAAGGTATACAAACATTATTTGGCAGGACCGTCAGACAACCAGCTAAAAAGCAATTTCGTGCTCAGCATCACTCGTACTTCGGGTGGTCAGCTCGTCATGGGCAGTTCCAACGGCGTTTATTTCTACCGCGAAAAGACCGATGATTTTGTTCGCCTTCCTCATACCCCTGCCGGTATCTTCGTCGCGTTCGTCCTGGAAGATCACGAAGGGACCATCTGGGCCGGGACACACGGCAGCGGGGTTTATTATTATAATCCCCGCACGGGCGCATATGGCGTCTATTCGAATTCCGCACCAAACAAGAGCGGCGCACATCTCGCGTTTATCAACGCCATTTCCGAAGATAGCCAGAACAGCCTGTGGTTCGCTACCGAAGGGGATGGTGTTTGGAAACTGTCCGCCGACCGCCAGACCTTCTCCTCTTTCACTACTACCGCAGGCCTGCCCTCGAACTTTATCTTCAAAGTGATCGAGGACAACAATAAAGACGTTTGGGCCAGCACATCCAAAGGACTGGCCTGCCTGCACCGCGGCAATATCCCTATCGCCGTCTATACCCGCGCCAACGGTCTGTTGAACGACCAGTTCAATTATAGCTCGGGCTTCAAAGCCGAAGACGGCAAACTCTACTTTGGCAGCGTAAAAGGAATGATCACTTTTCAGCCGGATGATTTTGTCCCCAATGCCTATACCCCTTCGGTCTATATCACCGGCTTCCAGGTAGACAACCGGGAGCTGTCCATCAGCCAGGACAGCTCCATACTGCGGCAATCGATCCTGTTCACCGACAAGCTTAGACTGCCGTATGACCAATCCTCCTTCAGCCTGGATTTTACCGCTCTGAGCTTCACCGCACCCGAACGGACCGAATACAGCTATAAGATGGAAGGCCTTGATAAAACATGGACTTATCTGAAAAGCAACCGCAAAGTATATTTCACCAACCTTTCACCCGGGACATATACCTTCCGCGTCAAGGCAGCCACTGGCGGAAAATGGACCCTCTATGAGAAACAGCTGACCATCGAAGTGGCGCCGCCATTCTGGATGACCACCGCCGCCTATATCCTTTATTTCCTCGTCTTCACCGCCCTTGTCGGATACATCGTCCGCAGCTATCATCGGCGGACACAGATAAAAAAAGAAAAGGAGATCTACGAAGCCAAGCTCGATTTCTTCACCAATATCGCACACGAGATTCGCACGCCGCTGACCCTTATCAAAGGCCCCGTGGAAAACCTTCATGAGATGGTGGATGAACTCCCCGATATAAAAGAAGACGTTTACATGATGGAGCGCAACACTGATCGCCTCATTTCCCTCGTTAACCAGATCCTCGATTTCCGTCAGACGGAGACAAAAGGGTTCAAACTGGATTTCACGCGGGTGAATGTCACGGCACTGCTACAGGAAAACTTTGCCAGCTTCGCCGCGATGGCTAAAAAGAAAGGACTGGAGTACCGCTTCGATCATCCGGATAATGATATCTATGCGATGGCCGATGAGGAAGCGCTGAACAAGATCTTTAGCAATCTCCTTGGCAACGCCATAAAATATAGCGAAAAAAAAGTCTTCGTAAGCCTGGAGCGGGCAGCAGCTCCGGAGCTTACCATCCGCTTCTCAAATGACGGACCGCTGATCCCGAAGGAACGAAGAGAACGTATTTTCGAACCCTTCTACCGGTTGAAGGTCAATGGCAAGGAAAAGGGAACCGGTATCGGCCTGGCGCTGGCCCGCTCGCTTGCCGAACTTCACGAAGGTGCAATTTATGTGTCCGACACCCCGGACCGATACAACAACTTTGTTTTCAGCCTGCCGCTCCGGCCATTCCCGAACCGCAGCCCACAAAAACATCCAACACTCTTCCGATATTTACATTCGCTAACCAAAAACACATGATATGCTGCCATTAATCCTCCTGGTTGACGATGAAGAAGAAATTCTTGAGTTCCTTGAAAGGATCCTGGAAAATCGCTACGCGATCCTCAAAGCCACCAATGGCAAAGATGCCCTTTCCATTCTCAATGAAGAAGCCGTCCAGCTCGTTATCAGCGACGTCATGATGCCCGAAATGGATGGTTTCGAACTCTGCCGCGCCATAAAGTCCACCGTAGACCATTCCCATATCCCCGTCGTGCTGCTGACTGCAAAAAATACGATCCAGGCCAAAGTGGAGGGGCTCGAGCTTGGCGCCGATGCCTATATTGAAAAGCCTTTTTCAAAAGAACATTTGCTGGCACAGATCAACAGCCTCATTGTCAACAGGAACAAGATGCGGGAATTCTTTGCCAACTCTCCTCTGGTGCATATCAAGACGATGGCTCACACCAAGTCGGACGAACGCTTCCTCGAAACGCTCCAGGACGCCATCCTGCGCAATATTGAAGACGTAGACCTCGATGTGGAAAAGCTTGCCCGAATCATGACGATGAGCCGCATCACTTTCTACCGCAAGATAAAATCGCTGTCTGACATGACCCCCATCGAGCTGATCAACATCGCCCGGCTGAAAAGGGCGGCAGAATTATTGGCCGAAGGTGAATATCGTATCTATGAAGTCTCCGATCGCGTCGGTTTTAGCTCACAGAGCAACTTCGCCCGCAATTTCCTCCGGCAGTTCAATATGACGCCAAGTGAATATATGCACAGTAAACAGGGTATGCCACCGGGCACACCGGCGAACAGCCGCTAAAGCCGCCGCATCCTGGCACCCGCCCCGGCAACCACTCCGGCGCCTTCTCCTCAGCGCCTCGCTGCACCCTCGCCTCTCGTCCTGACTCGTGCAATCGCAACCATGCATCACCGGATTCTGGATGACGATCGGACCACCATAGTCCTGCATTTAGACGGTACAAGCCGGAAGCTCTATCACCTTCGCAAAATCAGCCATGACATCCGTCAGGTGATCAATGCCGGCCAACAAAGGGAACAGACCCAGGCTGCCCGCTTCTCAGAAAAACACCAGCCCAAAGGCACTTGCTCAAATAATATCACCTCTACCGCGAAAAAAAATTATTTCGGCAAATAGGAGATAGCCAATAAATAATTTCTTATTTTGGTAATACCAAATAGCTGTTTTTTCAAATCCATTGCTGCTCATCACAATTGTACAAAAGGTTGGCTCTGAATACATCAAATACTGATCGTCATGTACTTCAGCGACTCTCAGAAGGCGACAAATCTGCATTTGATGAACTCTTCACCGCAAACTATGACATGGTCTATTCCGCAGCGCTGGTCATGCTCAAATCCCCTGAAATAGCCGGAGATATAACACAGGATATCTTTTTATCGCTCTGGGAGAACCGGCAGAAGGCCGTCGTTATCGAAAATATAAAGGGCTTTCTCTATAACAATGTAAAATTCATTGTACACAAACGATTGCGTAGAATGAAAGTGGAGGACGCCTATGCCCGATTCCTTAAGTATAAGGAAGCAACCGCCATCGCGGCACTGGAACCGGAGAATCTGCTATCCGCCACCCAGCTGCAAGCCTCGATCCAGCAGGGTATCGCACAGCTGCCTCCCCAGCAGCAGCGCGCTTTCCGCCTTAGCAGGGAACAGGGCCTCAGCCACGTTGAAATTAGCGAGATCATCGGCGTCAGCCGAAAAACAGTAAAGGATTACATCGTCCGGTCGCTTGCCTTTCTCCGACAGCATCTTGCACAACATCTAAGACTCCTGCTCCTCTTTTTTGTATAATTTTTTATTTTTTTCACTTCCTATCTTTCGGTTCAGGGTACTTACAAGTGTAAGCATCCAAATTAACCGTTCGTTATGCAACCATCCGAACTGCGACGCCTGCTTGATAAATATATAGACAATTCCATAACTGCCGAAGAGTTCAGGCAGCTATGGACCTCGCTTGGCGAAGCACGGTACGACAGCGACTGGCATGAAATGACGCAGCGGGTGCTCAACGATAACAGGTTACACGACTTGTCAGACCAGGAACAGGTAGCCCAACGGCTTGCACAGATCAGGGCGCGGATCGACAACGAGACTGCCCCTGCCGGAACGCAAACCGATGCCGCTGCGCAAACCGATGCCGAAACGCAAGCCCCAATAAGATACATCGCCACAAGACGCGTGGCCCGCTATGCCGCCGCAGCGGTCATTCTGCTGGCGTCAGCCATCTTTCTTATCACCCGCAACATGACCAGCAGACCTACGATAGCCGCTGTCAACCCGCAGCCCTCAATTAAGATCAAACCCGGCACGCAAAAAGCCATGCTGACATTAGCCGATGGCACCGTCGTCACGCTGGACAGCACCGCCAATGGCAAGATAGCACAGCAGGGAGCCACACAAGTACTCAAACTCGCCAATGGTCAGATCCGCTACCAGACCGCTAATACAACAGCCGGCCAGGACAAGGTCGCCTATAATGTAATGTCCACCCCGATGGGAGGACAATACCAGCTGACCCTCCCGGATGGTTCCAACGTCTGGCTGAATGCCGGATCATCCATTACCTACCCCACCGCCTTCCCCGGAAACTCAAGGGAAGTAAAGATTACCGGCGAAGTATATTTCGAAGTGGCAAAGGATAAGAACAGGACCTTCCGCGTAACTGCCGGTGACCAGGAGATCGAGGTCCTGGGGACACATTTTAATATCAATGCCTATACAGATGAAGACCATATCAAAACCAGTTTGCTGGAAGGTGCTGTAAAGGTGAACAAGGTACTCCTTCAGCCCGGGCAGGCCTTTACGCATGGCAGGGTCGAGCCCACCAACGTGGACCAGGACGTGGCCTGGAAGAATGGAGTGTTCAATTTCGATAACGAGAACCTGGCGCAGGTTATGAGACAGCTGGCCCGCTGGTATGACCTGGAGATCGTATATCCCCAGGGGATCCCTCAAAAAGAATATGGAGGAGAAATTGGCCGGAACCTGACACTTGATCAGGTGCTGAAAGGTCTCGAAAATTCCGGCGTTCATTTCCAGTTACAGGGAAGACGCCTGATAGTGAAAGCATAGAGCCGAAAAAGTCTGCTTCTTGTTTATATAAACCAAAATCTACAAGCTATGGGACATACTCCTGTTCGCTACCGGTTTGCCCGTGCGTGGCTCTTTTTACTCGCTATCGGTCTCCATATCGCCGCTAAGGCAGTGTCACAGACCGTCTCTCTCTCGGGCAAAGACCTCTCCGTTCTGCAGATCTTCGATGCAGTAAAAAAACAAACCCATTATTCTATTTTTTATGACAAGGAACTCCTTGCCGGAGCAAAGCCGGTGTCCATCAGCGCCCGGAACATGCCGGTAAATGAATTTCTCACAACGGCCCTGAAAGATCAGTCCTTCGAATTTTATATTGAGAACCAAACCATATTCCTCCGGAAGAAACTGGTACAGGAAGCCGCCGTCATTAGCAATGCCGAAAAAAAAGCAGTCCCACCACCGCCCATCACCGGTATTGTCATCGGACCCGACGGTAAACCATTGGTTGGCGCCAATATTATGGTGAAGGGAACAAAAAAAGGAACAACCACCGACAGCGATGGCAAATTTTCCATAGACGCCTCCGCCGGCCAGACCCTGGTGATCACCTCGGTCGGTTTTGCCAGCCAGGAGGTAGCCGTCGGCGCCCGGTCGGTGTTCGAAATAAGATTGGTTTATGAAGACAAATCCCTGAATACGGTTATGGTCACCGCGCTGGGTATCACCCGGTCCGTAAAATCCCTGACCTATTCCGCCCAGGAAGTAAAAGGCGACAACCTGAGCAAGGCAAAAGAGACTAATGTCATCACCGCGCTGCAGGGAAAAGTGGCAGGCGTCACCATTACCCAGAATGCAACGGGCCCGGGAAGTGATGCTAAAGTCCTCATCAGGGGTAACCGTTCTATCACCAACAGCAATGAACCTTTATACGTTATCGACGGCGTTCCCCTTACTGGGAATGTCGGCATGCTCAGCTCCGATGATATCGAGAGCATGACGGTGCTGAAAGGCGCTTCCGCTGCCGCCCTCTATGGCAGCCAGGGTCAGAACGGCGCCATCATCATTTCCACCAAAAAAGGTAAGGCGGGCCAGAACATTGTCACCTATACAGGCAACGCAACCGTCAATCACGCCTATGTCCTGCCGAAACTGCAATTCGAATACGGGCAGGGCGACGCAGGGATTTACAACGCAAGCTCCGAACATAGCTGGGGTCCAAAGATCACCGGGCAGGAGGTAGAGTTATGGAACGGGCATACCGTAAAAATGGCCGGACAGCCAAACAGGTTCAAGGAATATTTCAGAAACGGACTGACATTGAACAACACTGTCAGCGTTCAGAATGGCAACGACAAAGTCCAAACCTATCTGTCCTACGCCAATACGTTCGCCCAGGGGATCATGCCCAATAATGATCTGAGAAGAAATAATGTGGACGCCAAGATCACAAACAATATCACTTCAAAACTTTCCCTGTTCGCCAAGCTCACCTATATATATGAGACGGTAGACAACCGCGTCGAGCCCGGAGATGCAGGCACCTATGCGCTTCCTTCCATCTTCCGGACACCGGTGACCATTCCGACCGATGAGATGAAACAGTTCTCCTACCTGGACGCGACCGGAGCAGAGAAACAGAGCTATTGGAACCCCGGCTCCTCCGTTCAGCTCAATCCCTACTGGGCATTGAACCGGGTACTCAATTTCCAGAGGAGAGAACGTTTCCTGGGCCTTGTTTCCATGAAATACAGCTTTACAAACTGGTTGAACTTCCAGGTCCGTGGAAGCCTGGACAAGACCGACCAGCGGATCCGGCACGAAGTATATGACGATAGCTACTTCAGCCAGGTCGGTTCTACGTTCGATATGGGTGAGACCAAAAGGAGCGGGATAAACATCGATGGCCTTTTATCCTTTAACCATTCCCTTGGTAAAGATTTCTCTCTTTCCGGGAATATTGGCGCTTCCCTGCAGGAGACCCGGTACGAAAGCAATTCACAGGACGCCAACGGACTGAACAAGACCAACTTCTTTTTTATGGTGAACGCGAGAAGTCCTGTGACCCTCAACTCCTATGGAAGAACACCGCAGGTCCAGTCCCTGTATGCCAGTACCACATTGGGATATAAGAACTACCTGTTTTTGGATGTTACCGCCCGGAATGACTGGTCATCCGCACTTCCGAAGGGTAGCCAGTCCTACTTTTATCCCTCGGCCGGCCTGTCCGCGATCCTGTCGGACATGATCAGCATGCCTTCCTGGGTCACCTATGGAAAAGCCAGGATCACCTACGCCAGCTCCGGTTTTGGAGGGACAGAATACCTGGACCGGAATTATTTTTCCGTAGGCTCCGGCGGAGCGATCCTTACTCCATCTATCCAGTCTCTGGGTAATTACCGCCCGGAGCTCACGCATTCATTCGAAACAGGCCTGGACTGGCGGCTTTTCAACAATAGGTTCGGTTTTAATCTTACTTACTACGATACCAGGACCAAGGATCAATTATTGCTCATTGGTATCCCCAGCGCCACCCTGTATAGCCAGAAATATATCAACGCCGGCCTGATACAGAACAAGGGGATCGAGCTGACGGCTGACGTCACCCCGGTAAAATTCAACGGCTTCTCCTGGAATGTCGGCGTCAACTATTCAAAGAATATCAACAAAGTAAGAAAGCTGACCGATAATATGTCGTCTGTGATCATCGGCGCGGGCGATGCCGTATACCTGATCAAGGTAGACGAAGGACGCAGTTATGGTGATGTATACGTAAGAGGATGGTCAAGGGACGCCCAGGGAAGAAGATTGATAGATGCCGAGGGACTGCCTTCCCTGACAGACGGGACCAATGTATTTGTAGGCAATGTCAACCCCAATTATATGCTCGGCGTTTCCAGCACGTTCACGTACAAGGATCTTTCTTTAAGCGTCCTGGTCGATCATCGCGAAGGCGGAGTTGTGATAGGAGGTACACAGGCGCTGATAGATGCCGACGGACATTCCAAACAGTCGCTTCGCGGACGGGAAGGCGGAATAGTGCTGGATGGCGTTATGGAGAACGGCAGTAAGAACACTATAGCCATCGAGTCCCAGAAATACTTCGGTCTGATAGGTGGCCGCTACCCTATCGCCGAGTTCTATAGCTATTCAGGAACCAATACCCGCCTCAGAGAGCTGGTGCTCACCTATAACATCTCCCACTCATTATTCAGTAAAACAAAACTGATAAAAAAAGCAGAGATCTCGCTGGTGGGAAGGAACCTTTTCTTCTTTCAGCGATCCGCTCCTGTTGACCCTGAGATAACCCGGGGCGTGGATGGAGGAGGATTGGAATACGCAGCGCTTCCCTCCAGCAGATCATATGGCCTGAATCTCAATGTATCATTCTAATAAAACTATTACAATGAACTATCCGAAATTATCAAGTATACGATTATCCTGTTTTGTTCTCTCCTCCTTCGTTCTCATCCTGCAGGGATGCACAAAAAATTACGGAGAGATCAATACGGATCCCACAAGATTGACGCATCTGGTTACCGAGGACATAAAAGGCCTCTTCACCAATGCGGAGTATATGGCCATGTATTCCGGTGACGGCTCTGCCGAATACCAGTATGCACAGGGATTTTTTGCCGACCTGTATGCGCAGTACTCTGCCATCAGCGCAACCTTCGACCCGACAGACCGGTACAATATCACCCAGGAATGGGTCCAGGAACAATGGATCGGCACGTTCAGAGCGATGGCCCCCCTCGTGAATATAATAAAATCGACAACCGAACCCGATAAAAAGGCGCTGAACGCCATCGCCAGGATCTGGAAAGTATGGACCATTCACCGGGCAACGGATTATTACGGGCCATTCCCTTATACGTATATCGGGTACGACAGTACGGTGACCCCTTATGATAAGCAAAAAGATATCTACTATGATCTTTTTAAAGAACTGAAGGAAGCCACAGCCGATCTCACTGCCAACATCGACCAGCTCTCCTATGGAGATGCCGATGTGATCTATGGCGGCGACAATTACAAGTGGGTAAAATTTGCCAATACGCTTCGCCTTCGCCTGGCTATACGTATCTCGGGCGTAGAGCCTGAAAAAGCCAAAGAAGAGGCCGAGGCCGCCGTTGCAGGCGGGGTCATGACCGGCCTGGCCGATGATGCCTATCTGTTAAGCGGCGGCGTGAATTACAATGGCTATCTCAGACAGTCGGGCTGGAACGAATTCCGGATGAGCGAGACGATGGAAAGTTATCTGGTAGGATACGACGATCCCCGCCTGAGCAAATTCTGGCAGCCCGCAGTCAATACAGGGAAATACAAGGGCATCAGAAACGGCATGAACGTCGCTGAAATAGTCGCCCCTGAAAACGAACCGGACAACACTTCTCAGCCCAGCGATTATCTTCTTCCGGATAATATGTTCTCAACTCCGTCCACGGTCATGTATTGTGCTGAAGCTTATTTCCTCCGCGCAGAAGGAGTATTGAACGGCTGGAACATGGATGGCACAGCCGAGGATTTCTATGCAAAAGGGATCGAAATGTCCCTCCGGACCTGGAAGATCACCGATGACGCCGTTATCAGCGCTTACATCAATAGCAGTAACGTTCCATCCGCCCCGGCTGGTTATTTCAATTCGCCTGCTGTAGCAGACGTACCCATTAAATTCTCCACCGATCCGGCTATACAGCGCGAACAGATCGGCGTGCAGAAATGGATCGCCCTGTTTCCCGAAGGTCATGAAGCCTGGGCCTCCTTCCGCCAATCCGGTTATCCAAAATTGTATCCCCTGATCCATTCCGACAATCCCGATGCACCTGTCGGTACTTTTATCAAACGTATCCCCTTTCTCAACTACGACCGGGACAGGAATGCTGCGGGTGTAAAAGCGGCAGAAAGTCTGTTGGGCGGCCCGGATAAGATCTCTACCCCCCTTTGGTGGGATGTCAAATAAAGCAGCCCGAACATGAACAAACTATTCCATACGCCCCTGCTGCTGCTGTCCATGATGGCCGCCACCGCACATGCCCAAAAATACGATCTGTTGATCCGGAACGGACAGGTGATAGATCCTAAAAATAAGATCAACGCAAAAATGGACCTTGCTATTAAGGACGGTAAAATAGCAAAGGTGGCCGCAGGCCTTTCGCCGGAGTCGGCCACAAAAGTGATCGATGCCGAAGGGCTTATAGTCGCCCCCGGCCTTATCGATATTCATACTCACGTATTCGTAGGCGGCAAACCGGAAACCTTTGCAGATGGATTTCTGAGCGTGTCGCCGGATGACTTCACACTAAAAGCAGGCGTGACGACCGTAGTGGATGCCGGCACTTCCGGCTGGAGAAATTTCCCGGTCTTTAAGGAGCATGTGATCGACAAGTCCAAAACACGGGTTCTGGCATTTTTAAATATCGCCGGCAACGGCATGAGCGGCAGCCCCACCGAGCAGGATGTTTCGGACATGGATGCCTATATGACCTCACTGGTGATCAGGGAATATCCCGATATCATCGTAGGGGTAAAAATAGGTCACTATGCAGGTACCGACTGGGCGCCGTTCGACAGGGCCATAGATGCCGCAGCCCGGTCGAATACCCCTCTTTTTGTAGAATGCCACCTGCCGCAATACTCGCTGGAAGACCAGCTGAAAAAAATGCGCCCCGGCGATATCATCACCCACTCCTTTGAAAAAATAGAAGAAAGAATGCCCGTTGTCGACGAGAATGCAAAACTCCGGTCCTTCGTAAAGGATGCGCAGAAAAAAGGCGTACTCTTCGACCTGGGACATGGCGGAGCAGGATTCTGGTTCAGCGTTGCACAGCCCGCCATGAAAGAAGGATTGGCGCCAAATAGTTTCGGCAGCGACCTGCATCGCTTCAGCATGAACGCCGGCATGAAGGATATGCTGAATATTATGTCAAAGTACATGGCAATGGGCATGTCCCTCGAAGACGTGATCCAACGCGCCAGTTGGAACGCGGCAAGCTCTATCCGCAAATATGACCTGGGCAATCTTTCTGAAGGTAATGTGGCCGACATCGCCGTACTGCGGGTCCGGGACGGCCATTTCGGTTTTATCGATGCAGGTGGAAGTGTATTACCGGGTACAAAAAAACTGGAAGCAGAGCTCACCATCAGAAATGGCAAGGTCGTCTGGGATCTCAACGGAATTTCCGCCACCCCGATGGCTATTGCCGGAACGAGATCAAAATAAAAACAATGAAATCGCAACACCTGACAATTCCTATTCTGCCGCTTTTTTTCCTTGCTTCCTGCAGCAGCTCAACACAACCTCTAAAAGGAGATGATCACAACGGAGGTCTATTTCTTCCCGATAAATTCGAAGCGCTCGTAGTGGTGGACAGCATCGGCAGTGCCAGGCACATCGCAGTCAACGACAACGGCGATATGTACGTAAAGCTGACCTACAACGAGAAGATGAACGGCCGCGGAGGCACCGTAGGGCTCCGTGACCTCAACGGTGACGGGAAGGCCGATTCTGTCGTGTATTTCGGGGATTACAAGGATGTCGGCGAATCAGCCGTCGGCATGACCATTCACAACGGTTATCTCTACACAAGTACCGTGACACAGGTGCTGCGGACAAAACTGACACCCGGACAACTGATCCCCACCAGCAAGACAGACACCATGCTGACCGATGTCGATTCCAACGTTGCCCATAACTGGCATACCACCAAGCCCGTCGCTTTCGACAAAAAAGGCAATATGTATATCCCCTTTGGCACGCCGACCGACGCCGGCCAGGATATGGCAAAATATGGTCCTGTCGGATTACCGGGGGGCACCGGATTGGACCCGGTCCCTGATCTCGAAAATCATGGTGGTATCTGGCGCTTCGACGCTTCGAAGACCAATCAATTCCAGAAGGACGGCATCCGCATCTCCACAGGCCTCCGCAGCATAGTCGGCATGCGATGGAATAACCAGGACGACCACCTTTATGCAGTTGTTAATGGGATCGATAACTTTCATACCATCTATCCAAATTTATTCAGCTCCTGGCAGGCTGCTGTTCTGCCCGCAGAGCTGTTGGTCCGGGCGGATGAAGGGACCAATTTCGGTTGGCCATACGCGTATTACGATCAGTTCCGGAAAAAGAATATGCTGCAGCCGGGATATGGCGGCGACGGAAAGACCATCGGCAAAGCCAGCCAGTTCACAGAGCCCATCATCGGTTTCCCGGGACACTGGGCTCCCATGGACGTCCTCTTTTATGAAGGCGATCAATTTCCGGAACGATATAAGAATGGCGCGTTCGTAGCCTTTCATGGCTCCACAGACCGCTCCCCCTATCCGCAGGCTGGGTTTACCGTTTGTTTTGTACCCTTCAGCAACGGCAGGGCGACAGGCGAAATTGAGATCTTTGCCGATGGCTTTACCGGGATCGATACCGTCGTAAACACCAGCGATGCCAAATACCGCCCGATGGGCTTAGCCACAGGCCCGGACGGCTCACTATATATCGTGGAGTCCAATCAGGGAAAGATCTGGCGCATCATGTACAAAGGCGATAAAAAAACATTCGGGACCGCAGAGCTGGCCGGCATGGAAAAGCGAAAGAGCCGCACTTACATTAAGACGCCCGATGAGAAACTGGACAATCTCCAGACCGGGGACGCACTGGAAGGCAGTATCCTTTACAACACCTATTGCGCCCGTTGTCATAGCCGCAACGGCATGGGAGACAAAAGCCGTTTTCCCCCGCTCGTCGGATCCCCATTCGTAACGGGTGACAAAAGCCTGCTCATCAGTATAATTTTGAACGGCATGCAGGGGCCCCTAAAAATAGGCGACAAGACATTCAACAGTATCATGCCTCCTCATAAAGAGATGCTAGATGATCACGCAATAGCTTCCATAACCACCTACATCCGCCATCGCTTCGGAAAGAAAGCCAGCGCTGCCAAGGCTACAGAAGTGACGGAGGTTAGAAATCCGGGAGCAAAAAAGACCATCGCAAAAACACAACCACATGGTTAGCGCTTTCATAGGCACGATACAGCTGCTGACGACGGTCTTGCTTTCGGCGCCGGCAACGGTCACAGCGTATCCCGTCGTTCCAGAGCCAGCAACTGTCACACCAGGCCCCATCGTCCCCGTTCCCTCGGGAGACACCGCGCTCATCCGCAAAACATCCGACTTTACCATCACCGGCAAGGGCGATGCCCCCGCCTGGGCCACCACTTCCTGGCAGATCTTCACTAAGATCGATTCCGGCGGCAGGAACTATACCAGCAAAAGCAAAATGCTCTATTCGGCAAAAGGCATCTATCTCTTGTTTTCCGGCGAGGACGACCGCATCACCACAAAGGACTATAAGGACGACGAGGACATCTACGAAGGCGATGTCTTCGAATTCTTTTTGCATACCGATCCCGGCAAACCACCCTATTTCGAATATGAGATCAATCAGCTGGGAAAACAGCTGATCCTTACCCTTGCCCGCTTCCCGCATAAGAACCTCGCCTGGTCTCCCTGGAAATTCGAATACGAAAAAGACCCGCTTATCCAAAGAAAAACAGTCGTCAATAGTGGAGAAAAACAAGGTGTCACCAGCGGGCAAAAGCAGGTGGGCGCAGCTATCAGCGGCTGGACCGCAGAACTATTCTTCCCTTATGAGCTGTTAGGACTCCTACCCGGTGTGCCGCCGAAAAGCGGAACGATCTGGCGGGCCAACTTCTGCCGGATCGACTATGACAGCGGGAAAATGGTCCAATGGACCTGGTCCAGGAAAATTAATCGCTCTTTTCATGATCTGGACAAGTTCGGAACAATATTATTTGAATAAACATTCCTATATTTCTTAAAAACTGTCTATGAAACGCAGAGACATCATAAAAGGTCTTTCATTGCTGCCTCTCACAGGAGCCGTCGGGACTGCCCTTGCCAATGGCGCACCAATTGGAACCGCCCCCGCTAATGGCGCACCAACCGGGTTCTCGCCCACCCCTCCGACAGGCCTCCCTCCGTTGCCCCCCACTCCGGCGGATTTTCCCGGCCTGACCGCCGATCCCAATATCTTTCGCTCTATTGGCGTCGAGCCGCTGATCAATTGCCGGGGCACCTTTACCATTATCGGTGGATCGCTCGAACGCGCCTCCGTACGCGCTGCGATGGACGCCGCAGCCCGCAACTTTGTGCAATATGATGAGCTGGCGGATGGCATCGGGCGACGGCTGGCCGAGCTGACCGGCGCCGGCTGGGGAATGGTATCTGCCGGATGCGCAGCCGGTCTGAAACATGTTACCGCCGCCTGCGTCACCGGAGGAAACCCCGAGCGGTTGATCCGCATCCCTGACCTCACCGGGATGGAAAGGACAGAGGTCATTATTCCTGCCGGTTCACGCAACGTATACGACCACGCTATCCGCAATATCGGGGTAACGATCATCACGGTGGAAACCCTGGAACAGTTCGAACACGCTCTCAGCGCAAAGACAGCAATGATCTATACTACCTCCGAAGATGAAGGTCCTGTTACCCTGGAAGCCATCGCGAAGCTGGTAAAAGGAAAGAATATCCCGATCCTGGTAGACGCAGCAGCAGAAAACCTCACGCTCCCCAACATCCACCTGGCCAAAGGGGCCACCGTAGTGGCCTACAGCGGCGGAAAGGCACTGTGCGGCCCTCAATGCGCTGGACTGCTGCTCGGTGACAAAGACCTCCTGATGTCCGCCTGGCAGGCCAGCTCCCCTCACCATGGCCCCGGCAGGGATAACAAGGTGGGACGTGAAGAGATGATCGGCATGCTGGCCGCTGTACAGGCCTGGATCACCATGGATCATGACGCTCAATGGAAAAAATGGTTATCCTGGCTGGATAGCATCAGTAAAAAACTGACAACCGTCGATGGGGTAAAAACAACTGTCGACGAGCCAAAAGAATTGTCCAATCACAGCCCTGTCCTTGTGGTAAGCTGGGATCCTGCAAAATTGAACCTGACAGGAGAAGAGCTGGCAGAAGAGCTGGGGCGCACCACCCCACGCATCGCAGTCGGCAGCGGCGGAAAAAATAAAAAAGAACCGGGTACCGAGACAAGCATCAATATCACGACCGGCCAGATGCAGCCCGGTGAAGAGCTCATCGTCGCAGACCGCATTTATGCCCTGCTGACAAAGAAACGGCCGGTACAGGATACTACACTCAAGGCGCCTTCAGCCAATATCACGGGACGCTGGGACCTGAACATAAAATACTTCAGCAGCACCAGCAAACACAAGATCTCCCTTGAACAGGACGGCAACTGGCTCCAGGGAACACATCAGGGCGAGTTCTCTGTTCAGGACATCACCGGTACCATCGAAGGCAGCCAGGTCAAACTAAAAAGCAGCGCGCGACGCCCGGGGGACCGTATCACCTGGCTTTTCTCAGGGACATTGGACGGAGAGGAGATCAAAGGTGAAATTTACCTGGGTGAATACCGGACCGCCAGTTTTACCGCTACGCGAAATAAAACCAAAGGCGCAAGGGAACCGATCAATATCCCAAGCGGCCCGCCATTAGCAACCTGATTTAAAAATTAATATGATACACGCGATCAAACAGGCCATCCTGATATATCTGGTGATCGGCAGCTACACAAAGCCCGGTGAGAAAGGGGTTTCGGTGTATACGTTCGATACCCGGACAGGAGACCTTCAATTCAAGTCCGCGACCGGTGGGATTGATAATCCATCCTACCTTACCATCGGAAAGAACGGTAAAAACATCTATGCCGTCAGTGAAAAGAATGGCGGCCCCGGAAGCGTGTATGCCTACCAGTTCGACCAGTCTTCCGGAACATTGAACCTCATCAACCAGGCCCCCTCCGGCGGGAAGGGGCCCTGTTATATCTCTGTCGACAATGCCGGGACCCATGTGTTCACGGCTAATTACGGCAGCGGCAGCCTGGGCGTGATCGGGTTGAAGGAAGACGGGTCACTCGACACCGCCGCCCTTCAATCCATCCAGCATACGGGGAGTAGTATCAAAGCAGACCAGACAAGACCTCATGCGCATTCCGCCATACTTTCCCCCGACGATCGGTATGTGCTCAGCGCAAACCTCGGTAATGACCATATTTACATTTATCGATTCGACCCTAAGGCCCGAGAGCCTTTAACCCCGGCCGACCCGGCTTATGTCACTGTCACACCCGGCAGCGGCCCGCGGCATATCACCTTCCACCCCAATGGCAGGTATGTGTACGTGCTAAACGAGATCAGCGGCTCTATAGATGGGTACGATTATAAGGACGGAGTACTGACCCATAAACAAACCATCACCATTCTGCCGGAGGGCTTTACTGGAACGGTCGAGGCAGCCGATATACATATTTCTCCGGATGGTAAATTTCTCTATGCCTCCAACCGTGAAGACCGTAATGAGCTGGTGATTTATTCGATAACCCCCACCGGCCAGCTGAACCTCGCGGGCCGTCAGCCAGTGCTCGGAATCGCGCCCCG
>Ga0310811_10001657_pt1 | contig 27802 bp, 22 predicted proteins | sample YCmetagenome_FD_207642 | JGI IMG/M metagenome (GOLD analysis project Ga0310811, IMG submission 207642) | Soil microbial communities from experimental microcosm in Duke University, North Carolina, United States - YC | ecosystem: Engineered > Artificial ecosystem > Soil microcosm > Unclassified ... | reverse complement strand
CCACTTTCATGCACTGGCCGATGGCGTCGCGTCCCGGCCAAAGCACGCGCGCCATGTTCTCGCTGACCACGGCGACGCGCGGGGATTCACGCCTGTCTTCGACCGTGATCCCTCGTCCGCGAACGATACGGGTGCCGAACGTGCGAAAGTATTCCGGCCCGACGGCGCTGTAATCGAAATTCCCAAGCCGCTCGACTGTATCGATCCCCGCGACCGTAAGGTGCGTGCTCGAGTTGCTCCAGAATGGAACCGCAGTCTGGCGGCTCGCGCTGACCACGCCAGGCGTTGTCTTCGCGGTCGTGAGCAAACGCTGAAAGAGGTCGAGATGCCTCGAGGTGTCGAGCGTCTCTCCGCGCATGTTCAATCCCACGACGAGAATCGGATCGACGTCGTAGCCGAGGCGCATGCCTTCCACGCGTCGCAGACTGCGGACGAACAAGCCCGCGCCGACGAGCAGAATCACGGAGAGCGTCGCCTGCAGCACGAGCAGAGCGACGCGCCCGGCGGAGCGCCGCTGTCCGCCTTCGCGCGCGCCGAGCCTGAGGTCGCGAACGACGTCCACGCGACGCGCGCGGAGTATCGGCGCCACGCCCGTCAACAGCCCGACGACGATCGCCGCGGCGAAGGCGAAGAAGACTGTGCGCGGATCGCGCGCGCCGGCCGGCGCCGTGCTGTCCGGGAGGAATCCCGCCCGCAGCGCGCCGCCGCCGATCTGCGCGACAACAACGCCGACGACTCCGCCGAGGAGCGCCAGCACGATGCTTTCCGTGAGAAGCTGTGACAGCAGCCGGCCGCGGCTGACGCCGAGCGCGAGCCGAACGGCGATCTCTCGCCGCCGCGCGATCGCGCGGGCGAGCAGCAGGTTCGCCACGTTGGCACATGCGATGAGGAGCACGACGATCGACACGCCGCCGACCCAGGTGGCGACCCTGGCGATCGCCGTCTTGTTCGGGCCGCGCTCGGCGAGCATCGGCGCAATCATCGCCCGCGGCTTCGCCAGTTCGACTCGCGGACTCTTGATTTGTTCGGCGAGGCTGGCGACGTAGCTTTTCACCGCCGCCTGGGTGATATCGGCATTCGCCCGGTCGAGCGAGACACTTGGCTTCCGGCGGGCGATCGCGTTCATCCATCCGCATTGGTAGGTGGCGTACCAGAGACGCGCCCGTCCGGCACAGCTCTGCTGCGCGGCCCCGTAGTTCGTGATCGGCATGTAGGCGGCTGGAGCACGTCCCGGCCAAATGCCCTCGAATCCTCGGGGCGCGACGCCGATGACCGAGTAGACGACGGAGCCGATCCGGATCGTGCTGCCGATGACGTCCGCGCGGCCGCCGAATTGCGTGCGCCACATCGGATAGGTGAGCACTGCCACAGCGGCCCCGGCGGGAGTGGTGTCTTCCGGGGCGGTGAAGTATCGGCCGATAACCGGCGGAGCGTTGAAGAAGTCGAAGAAAGAGTAGCTCACGAACCCGACGAGCATCTCACGCGCATTATCGCCCTCGCCGACGGCGAGCCGCCGCGTGGTGTAGCCGGCGAAGCTGGAGAAGGATGTCGTCCAGCGTTTGAGATCCTCGAACGCCACGTACCGGCTTACGCCGTTGATGAATTCCTTTTCCCGGTAGGTGTTGGCGACGTATACGCGGTGCGCCGTGGCCGGGTCGCGGAGCATCGGCGGCGGCCGGAAGAGCAGCTGATCGACGATGTTGAACATCGCGGCGTTGCCGCCGATGCCGAGGGCGAGCGTCGCGACCACGGCGATGGTGAACGCGGGCTTGGTTCGGAGGCCGCGAAGGGCGTAGGCGAGATCTTGGCGGAAGTTGTCGGGGCGCATGTCGGTGAGACACCCTCACAGAGCGATCCGTTCGAGGCTCTCGGAACGAGCTTCCTGGTCCACACGCGAGCGGAGGAGTAGCAACGGATCTGACCGGATCTCGCCGCGCCCATGCGCAATGTGGGAGGATTCGAGGATTCACCGCCCGGAGGCGAGTAACTTCATTCGATATTAGCCAGCGAGCGTTTGTCGTGTTCGACGCAACGTATTTCCGTAAAGGTTTGGTCGCTCATGCCGACGCCGCGGGCGCCGGAGCGATCGTCGAGGTTCACCTCGTGAGCGGCAACGCGCACCGGGTGCGATCCATCGTCGAGGTCACCGATGGATATGTCGTCCTCGAGGTGTATCAACGGCGGCCCGAAATGTCGGGAATGCAGAACCCTTGGCGCGGATCTGCTTCGCCGGCCGCGGCACCCAATGAGATCCACCACGCGGTGATCACCTACGAGAGCATCGCCGGCCTGTTGATCACGCCGGCGGAGGACAGGGCAACCTCACGGATCGGGTTCAACGCACCAGCTGAACGACGGTAACTATTGGCGAGGCACGGGTGAGGCGAGGCTGACGATACGCGCGAGCCCGTTGTCCGACATCGTTTGCCATTGCCAGCCGACGGTCACCCGTGCCGGCTCGACGACCGAAGGGGTGGAACAAGTCAGCACGACGTCCTTCCCCATCGGCCCGGTCTCATCGGACGACGCCACCATCGCGGGAACACACGTCCACGTGCGTCCGGCCGAATCTGTCACGGTGCGACCTGCCATTGCTCCTCCTGCGAACCCGCATGAACGAACTCGATCTGCGAACTCGGAAGGTACCCTGTGCGCCGATCTCCCGCTTGCGTCGTCGTGAGTTCCTCGGCCCAGGAACGACGTGCCGCCTTCCTTCGGGACATCGAGTCTGCCGAACCCAGCGGCCAAGGCTCGGCGACCGACGCTACCATGCAGCAGTGTCGCAAATACTCGCATGAAAGGATTACATGTGCTTTTCACCGACAGGGAGTTTCGTCCTGTCCGGGGTCCTGGCCAGCGTTGGAGTGGTCGCGGTCACGCAGAATTCCTCTCGACATCACCGGATGTTCGCGGCCATTCCCTTCTTGTTCGCCGCGCAACAGGCGTCCGAGGGCGTCGTTTGGCTGACGGTCAAAGACGGCGCCGATTCCTCGCTGTTTCGCGCTGCTGTCATCGCCTTCCTGGGATTCGCTCTCGTCGTCTGGCCAGTATGGGTGCCGGTGTCGCTCCGACGAATCGAACCGAACGCGGTTCGCCGGCGAGCGCTCACCATGCTTTCCTGGGTGGGCGTTGGCGTCTCCGTTTCCGCGGCGTTCCTGCTTGCGTTGTGGCAGCCCGTCGCGGCGATCGCGGGACATAGCATTCGCTACAGTTACGGCTACGGCGGAAACACTGGAGTCATGCGCGAGCTCTTTCTCCTGATCGCCTACGCAACTCCGACGATCATTCCATTTTTCGTATCCACCGCGAACATGGCGAAGGCGATCGGAACGACGCTGGTCGTTTCGCTGTTCGCGGCGGGCCTGATCGAGCGTGATTCTCTTACGTCCGTGTGGTGTTTTTTTGCGGCGATTCTGAGTGGGGTGATACTCGTTGCGGTCCGTCGTGAACCCGGCACGCATGAGACTTTCGCCCGACAGTCGCGCCCGTGATGATCACGTATCGTGCGGTGATTCCGGACGGGAGTTCGCATGTTTTCCAGAATCCTCGTCCCGCTCGATCAGTCCGCACTGGCGGAACAGGCGACGGCAACCGCCGCCGCGATCGCGCGGGCCTCGAAGGCTGACGTCGGTCTGGTGCTCGCCCACGAGATGGCGCCGTACGACGGAGGGCTCGCCGCGTCGTGGAGCGACGCCAAGACTCCCGAGGAAACCAGCTATGTTCGCTCGCTCGCGGAAGAACTGGCGAAAGGCGCGCACGTAACCGTGGATGGATGCGTCGCGACCGGCAAACCCGTCGATGTCATTTGTCGTCGTGTGCGTGAGCTCGACGCAGATCTGATCGTCATGACATCGCATGGCCGCACCGGGCTCAGTCGCATGTGGCTCGGCAGCGTGGCAGACGGCGTCATCCGCGAAGCGTCCGTTCCGGTTCTGATGTTGCGGCCAATGGACGAGACGCGTCGCCCGCACACCGATGCGCGTTTGTTTCGCCGCATCCTTGTCCCCCTTGATGGATCGACGACGTCATCCGCCGTTCTCACCGCGGCCGGCGACATGGCGCGGGCGAGCGGTGGGACCCTCGTGCTCGCGCGCGTGATCACGCCGATCCCATCGCTCGCGGGCAGCGAGGGCATCTCCATGCACCGGGTGCCGATCGTCGACGACGATGCGACGGAGCAGGCCGTGAATATCGCGCGCGCCGAGCTCGCCGATGCTGCACGTTCTCTCGAGCGTGCCGGTCTGCGAGTCGAAACCGACGTTGTGGTTGGAGAGCGCGTCGCGCACGAACTTCTCGAGATGGCGACATCCAGGAACGCGGATTTGATCGCCATGACGACCAACGGCCGCGGCGCCTCGCGGCTCGTTGTCGGCAGCGTCGCCGACAAGATAATGCGCGCGTCTCATCTGCCTCTGCTGCTGTTGCACCCGCAAGCGGCAGGGCGCGCGAACGCCGCCCGCGGTCGACCGTTGAGGGCGACGGCTTGAGGAATCTCTGAATGCCGAAGGCGTTCGCTCGCTGCCTCGATGCCTAATTCGGAACGCCTCCCTCGCGGTAACCGCGGAGCCGAGCTTGCGCTCGGCATCGTTTTGCTGGCGAGGGCAACCGCGGCGATCTCGCTCGTGAGTTGGCTGACCATCCGCGCCCCGGACTGGCGCGACGTCTTCCACGGCATCGCGTTGTACGCTTTGCTCGACGGCGGGTTTGCGCTACTGACCGCGGCGTTGTTCGCTGCGGCGCGATACCGCGGTGGGCCGGTGGCGTTGGTCGTCACGACCCTCGTCGATGCGATTGTCCGCATCTCCCTCGGATTCGCGCTCTCGACACGGCCGACGATCGCCGAAGTGCCGATGACGGTGGTGCCGCTGTTCGGTGTCGTCGGCGCGACCGCGGCCCTTCTCGGAGTGATTGGGATTTTCTCATGGGCCGTAGCGCACCATCGGCGGCAGCGCGAGCACTCGATTGCTTACGAAGCGTTCTTCGATCCGATCCCCATCATTGCGCTCGTGTCGATCGTCATCGGCGCACGTCTCGCCATTGATCCGCCCGCATCAGCCGCGCAACTCCGACCGCTCGTTGCGGCCGGTGGAATTGGAGTGGCCATCGGCTTCGCGCTCGCGGCGGCCGGGAGTCTGATGGAAGCACGGCGCGCGTGAGGCTCATCGCGCCCACGGCGAATTCCTTCGAGCGCTTGCCGAAGCCGCCCCAGCGGAACGAGCTGAAGCGACGAGCGACTCGGCCGCTATTCACGCGTTTGTGTGCAGGACGTGCCCGGTGCGGAAACCAAGGTCCAATGATCGCGTGATGGACGGATGATGTATTGACTAGGGGTCGACCGGATCCGGCCGCGACTACGACACGCCGGATCGGTTCCTACTCTTTGCAAGAGAGAGATCCCCGATGTCCGATCGAGCCCGCGCCTTGTTCACGGCCGTTGCACTGTTCATGTCGGCCATCGGCGCGAACGCGCAACAACCGACACCGCCGGCGGGATCACCCGGGGCCACAAAGCCGCTTTCCGGCCAACAGTTGCCGGCGCCGCCGACCCCATTCGGGGGAAAGATCGAGCGCAACGCGGCTGAGTCGACGCCGTATTGGGCGCCGCGCGTAGTCCCGCCCAAGGGCGCGCCCAACGTGCTGCTCGTCATGATCGACGACGAAGGCTACGGCGCGTCGTCGACGTTCGGCGGCGTGATTCCGACGCCGGCCCTCGACCGCATCGCGGCGATGGGGCTGCGCTACACGCAGTTCCACTCGACGGCGCTTTGCTCGCCGACGCGCGCCGCGTTGATCACTGGACGCAATCACCATTCGATGGGCTTCGGCGTCGTCGCCGAGCAGTCGACGGGCTATCCGGGCTATAACAGCCTGATGTCGCGCGAAAAGGCGACGATCGGCAAGATCCTCAGGGACAACGGGTACCGAACGTCGTGGTTCGGCAAGAATCACAACACGCCGGAATTCCAAGCGAGCCAAGCCGGTCCGTTCGATCAGTGGCCCACGGGAATGGGCTTCGACTACTTCTACGGCTTCGTCGGCGGCGATGCCAACCAGTGGCAGCCGAACCTGTTCCGCAACACGACGCCGATCTATCCGTATCAGGGGCACCCAGGCTGGAACCTGATGACGGCGATGGCCGACGACGCGATCGAGTACCTGCATCGCATCACCGCGATCAACTCCGAGCAACCGTTCTTCGTCTACTACGTGCCGGGCGCGACGCACGCACCGCACCATCCAACACCGGAATGGATCAAGAAGGCGAGCGATCTGCACCTATTCGACAAAGGATGGAATGCGCTGCGCGATACCATCTTCGCCAACCAGAAGCGCCTCGGAGTGATCCCGAACAACGCTCAGCTCACGCCGTGGCCCGACTCGCTTCTTAAACGGTGGGACAAGCTCACGGCGGAGGAGCGAAAGCTGTTCGTCCGGCAGGCCGATGTCTACGCAGCCTTTCTCATGTACGCCGACAATGAGACCGGCCGAGTGATTCAGGCGATCGACGACATGGGAAAGCTCGACAACACGCTCATCATCTATATCCACGGCGACAACGGCACGAGCGCCGAAGGCGGGCTGCAGGGTACGGTGAACGAGGTGGCGGCACTCAATGGCGTCGACATGAGCGTCGCGGATCAGCTCAAGTTTTACGACGCGTGGGGCAGCGACAGCACGTACCCGCACATGGCGGTCGGCTGGGCCTGGGCATTCGACACGCCGTTTTCGTGGACGAAACAGATCGCGTCGCATTTTGGCGGAACGCGCCAGGGGCTGGCGATCGCGTGGCCGAAGGTAATCAAGGACCGTGGCGGGATTCGCAATCAGTTCCACCACGTGATCGACATCGTTCCGACCATCCTCGAGGCAACGGGAATCAAAGCGCCGGCCGAGGTCGACGGCATTCCGCAGAAGCCGATCGAGGGCGTGAGCATGATGTACACGTTCGACAAGGCGAATGCGAACGTGGCCTCGACGCACCACACGCAATACTTCGAGATGATGGGCGATCACGCGATCTATCACGACGGCTGGATCGCCAGCACCAAGGTGAATCGAGCGCCGTGGCAGCTCGCGGGGGCGGTCAATCAGAATCCGGCCGCGCTGCCGTACGAGCTCTATGATCTCACGAAGGATTGGACGCAGTTCGACGACGTCGCCGCCAAATACCCGGCGAAACTCAAGGAGCTCGAGGACCTGTTCTGGGTCGAGGCGAACAAGTACCAGGTGTTGCCGCTCGACGCGTCGGTGGCCACGCGCTTTGTCGCCCCACGACCAAGTCTCGCCGGTGCTCGGACCGACTTCGCGTGGTCGGGCGAGATTACGGGCACACCGAACGGCGACGCACCGAACATCCTGAATTCGTCATTCACCTACCGCGCGGACGTTGAGATCCCGCAGTTGGGCGCCGACGGAATGCTCGTGACTCAGGGCGGCCGCTTCGGAGGATACGGGTTCTACATCCTGCACGAAAAACCGGTCTTCGTTTACAACTTCCTCGACATGAAACGCACGCGGTGGGAGGGAACCGACGCGCTCACCCCGGGAAAACACACGTTGGAGTTCGAGTTCACGTACGACGGCTTGGGAGCGGGCACGCTCGCGTACAACAATGTGAGCGGTGTCGGCCGCGGCGCGACCGGCGTGCTCAAGGTCGATGGCAAGGAGGTCGCCCGCGCGACGCTCGACCACACGGTGCCGTTCATCTGGCAGTGGGACGAGAACTTCGACATCGGCGCCGATACCGGCACGCCGGTGACCGAAGACTACCAAACGCCGTTCAGGTTCACCGGCAAGCTCACCAAGCTCACCCTGCACATCACTCGTCCACAGCTCACCGCTGCCGACATGGCGAAGCTGAAGACGGCGGCGCGACGCGCGGGTGACCGATGATCGGCAACGCATGACGCTGGACGAAGGCGGTATGTTGATCCGAGCGAGTGCGCAGTAGCCTAGACGCCGCATTCAACGAAGACGTATGAATCGCTTCGGCGGGCTTGCGGGTTACTCACCGTTTCGAAACCCTGAAGTGGCGGCGAGCGAAGTCGACAAATGCCCTACGTCAGCGCCGAAACTGAGCTAGGTCCGTGCGCGACTAGTGTTCGCGCTCGCCGCCGCCCTGCTCGCGCATTACCCGATGGACCAGGGCGACGGCAGCCGCCCCTTCGCCGACGGCCGACGCAACGCGCTTCATGCTTCCAGACCGCACGTCACCGACGGCGAATACGCCGGGAAGGCTCGTCTCGAGCGAATGCGGGGATCTGGCGAGCGGCCACTGTCGTCCGGCGAGATCTTCCGGAGCGAGATCGCCGCCTGTCTTCAAAAAACCCTTGTCGTCCATCACGACGCACCCGTCCAACCAGTCCGTCGCCGGGAGCGCGCCGGCCATGATGAAGACGTGCCGGATGGTGTGTCGTTCGACCGCACCCGTACCCGCGTGATGCCAAGTCACGTGCTCGAGATGGCCGTTCCCTTCGACCGACGTGAGCTCCGTTCGCGTTCGTAACGAAATCCTCGGCGTTGCCTCGAGACGGCGTACTAGGTAGCGAGACATGCTCTCCGCTAGCCCATCGGCGCGGACGAGGACATGCACGTGCCGGCACGTCTCGGCGAGAAATACCGCCGCTTGGCCGGCCGAGTTGCCCCCACCGACGATGACGACTTCCTCGCCTCCGCACAGTTGCGCTTCCATCGCGGTCGCGCCGTAGTAAACTCCGGCGCCCTCGAACTCGCTGAGGCGCGGAAGGTCGGGTTTCCGATACGTCGCGCCGCTCGCGATGATGACGGTCCGCGCCGCGATCTGCCGTTCGCCGTCGATCTCGATCGCGAAAGGCCGCCGGTCGCAAGTCAGCCGTGCTGCATGTTTCGCGATGAGAAAGTCCGCGCCGAACTTTTGCGCTTGAGCGAAGGCGCGCGCGGCAAGCTCCTGGCCAGTGATGCCGTTCGGGAAGCCGAGATAGTTCTCGATACGAGAACTGGAAACGGCCTGGCCGCCCGCCGCGGCGGGCTCGATGACGAGGGCGTCGAGTCCTTCCGACGCCGCGTACACGGCGGCCGCGAGACCGGCGGGCCCCGCGCCGATGATCACCACATCGCGCATGGCCTCGAGATCGACGGCGACATTGAAACCGAGGCTGTCCGCAACCGCCTCGTTGGTTGGATTGCGAAGCAGAACCGTGCCGCCGCTGAGGACGGCCGGAATGTCCGTGGATGTGATGCCGAGCGAGTCGAGCAACGCCTGGACGTCCTGTTGTGTGTCGAGATCGATGTACACGAACGGATGCCCGTTCCGCGTCAGGAACTCTCGAAGGCGCAAGGTGCCGGCGCAGTGCGTGGAGCCCAGAAGCACGGCGTCTCCGTAGCCACGCGCGATGAGCTCGGCGCGGCGAAGGATGAACGCGCGCATGACGATCTGGCTGATCTCGTTCTCGAGCTGAAGCACGCGAAGCACCTGCTCGCGGTCGAGGACGAGGACCTCTCCGTCCTCCTCGGCGCGGATGCGTACGAATGCCGCCCGACCCGTGAGGAGATTGGCCTCCCCGGTGAACTGACCGCCCCGAATGACCTGGACGACCGTTTCGGCGTCATGCGCCACGCGCAGGATCGCCAGCGAGCCGCGCACGACCACGAAGCATCGCGGGTGGTGGTCGCCAGGCTCCATCAACGTCTCACCGCGCTTCATCGGATGTCGTGATCCGTACGTCGTGAGCCGTTCTACCTGCCGCGGAGCGAGCACCGGAAACAAGCGCTCGGAGTGCGTGTCCCTGATCTGGCTCATCCGCCAAATGTAAATGCCCGCGACCGTATCGATGCTCTAGAGAAAGAGCAGCCCGCGCCTCACCGACACCGCGACCGCCTCGGCTCTCGACGTGACGTCGAGCTTCTCAAAGAGCAACTCGAGATGCGTCTTCACGGTGCTCGGCGAAATCCCGAGCTGCGCGGCGATCTGCTTGTTGCCAAGTCCGTCCGCGAGCAGCGAGAGAATCTGCCGCTCTCGCTGCGTCAGCGACGGCACAGGCGGACTCGGCTCGGCCTCGGCGTGTAACGTCCGCTGCGATCTGCGCGACGCGCGCGCCGTAAGGACGACATCCGCCGATCCCGCGATCGCCTCCGCCGTCGGCGTCGCGGACACGACTTCGAATGCCGAAGCATCGCCGAGCGCCTCGACGAGCTCTCGGCGAAGCTCTTCCGACTCCGCGACGATTGCAATGCGCTTCACGAGTCGTTCTTTCTCCAGTCGCTATGCGGCGCGAGCGGCACGCACCTGATCCACGAAGCGTGCTACGGTCGTCGCTGGAATGGCTACGCCGAGTCCGTTCGCGACCATATGGTTGATCCCGACGAGTTGTCCCTTCGCGTCGACGAGCGGACCGCCGGAATTCCCTGGCGCGAGCCGTACATCGGCGACGACGAACTTTGCTTCGCCATTCCGATGCCGAACCACTGCGTGCAGTACGCCCATCGAGAGTGCGTTCGGCACACCGAGGGGATGGCCGTACGCGAAGAGCAACTCACCGGTCTTGAGCGCGTTCGCGTCACGAATGTTGAGTGACGGACCCGCCAGGCCGGGTACCGATATGGCTGCAAGGTCATCGTCGCCGGCGACGGCGAGCAAACGTCCCCGCCGCGTTCCCAGTGATGTCACGATCTGCGGATCCTCGCCGTCGCGAACGCAGTGCGCGTTCGTGAGGACCATGCCGCTCTTGCCCCATAGGATCCCGGTGCCCGTCGAACCGCGATGGCGGACTTCAACGACCCATTGAGTCAAGTGATCGATGAGCTCCGACGGCGTCGCGCCGATCGGCGACTCGGTCGTGAAAGTCGAGGTCATCACTCCCCTCCTGAATTGCGATCGATCGGTGTCACGGCGAGCGTTGCTGTTTTGTCGCCGCGGACGAGACGGATCGAGACAGGCTCGCCGGCCTTCGTCGCGAGCAACGCGTCGTATAGGTTGGCGGGCTTCGTGAGCGGCGTCCCCGTGATCTCGAGCAGCACGTCACCCACGAGGATGCCCGCGCGCTCCGCCGGTGTGTCGTCGGCAACGGAGAGCACGACGAGTCCGTCGGCGCGGTCCAGCTGAAGTTGGCTCACGGTCGACGACGCCAGCGTGACCGGATGAACGGCGACGCCGAGGTAGGGTCGGCTGACGTGTCCGCGCGAGAGCAGATCGTCGACAACCGAATCAATAACCGCGGTAGGAAGAGCCGCCGCGGCGCCTCCGGCGAGCGCGGAGTTGTTGAGACCGATCACGCCGCCCGAGGCCGAGACGAGTGGGCCGCCGGAGAAGCCGTCGTACACCGAAAGATCGAGGCGCAGTACGCCATCGATGCGTCGTCCCTGGTGCGAGCGCCATCCGTCGATCACGGCACTCACGATGCCAAAGCTGGCCGTCGTCGCGCGTCCGGGGCGTCCGACGGCGAGAGCCAGCGACCCGACGGAGCTCTCGTTCGACTCGGCTCGTGACGCAGGGGCGGGGAGTCCATCGGCCCGAAGGACGACGAGATCCGTCTCAGGGTCGCGAGCGATGACCGTCGCCTCGACGGAGTCGCCGCTTGGGAGGGTGACGGGAACGCGGCCGTCGCGACGAACCGTGTGGCTTGCCGAGACGATCAGTCCATCGCGCCAGATGATGCCGCTCGACGGAATGCGCCGTCGCGCGCGAATCGCGACGACGTACTGCGAAGCACGTTCGACGGTGGACGAGAGCTGTGAAGAAAGGTCGACCAGTGAGAGTGGTGCAGTGTTCGATGCCATGCCGATGCCGTCCGTAGAGGTTCTTCGCGTACTCTACGGACGGTGAGGCTGCGGCTGGTATCGGTCATTTGGAGGAGAATGACCCGGCCGATGCTAGGAAACCGCAAGGAGAATTGGTGATTGACATAGACTGTCTATGTTGTTGGGTAGATGACCTATGCCAACAACTGCCCGCGTCGAGGATACCCGCTACGTCGCACGGCAGCTTCGTCGAGCGCCGGTGTTCTCCCTCGTGGCATGCGCGACGATCGCGCTCGGCATGCCGGTGGCTTCGACTCGGAGATGTTGCCCTTGACCGCCTATGACGTTCTCCATCATGGCGCGCGGACATTGCAAGCCGCGCAGCGTAAGGATTTCTTCGCGGTGCCCTGAGTTGGAGTCTCTCAGCGCATTTTCCTTCTATTCGCCCGCAGCGATGGGCGGCGTTCTCGGCATATTTCCAAACGAACCGGAGTTCGTTCCTCAACGAACGGGCGAACATGAGGCGCACGCACCGGAAGCCCAATCGGCCGCAGCAAGGCTCTCGAAGTGGAGCGCTCGCGCAGCGCTGTTGTGGGATGCTAGCGCTGTCCGCGGCGCTCGTTGGAGCGCCTCGAGAAACAGCTGAGGGCCAGGTCTCCCGCCCGGCGTCCACCCCGCCGTCGGACTCGACGAGCCTCATCAATGCCGATCGACCGGGAATTGCGGACGGAAGCCGCGTGATCCAGTCAAGGCAACTGCAGATCGAGATCGGTGCGCAGGAGGAGCGCCGTCGAGACGGTGGAGTTCGAACGACGACGACGTTCGTGCCATTGCTCATCCGATTCGGCGTCGCTGATCGCCTTGAAGCCCGCGTCGAGAGCAATTCGCTCACATCAAACGCGACGAACAGCTCCAATTTTCCAACAACGCGAGCGACGGGTTACTCCCCGGTATCAATCGGGGCCAAATACCAGTTGTATGACTCGAATGGGGAAAATCGACGTTCATTAGGAGTGATCGCGCGCCTCTTCGCGCCCAGCGGCTCCAGTAACTTCCGCGCTGACCGCAACGCCGGGGACGTCAGGCTCGCGGCCGACTGGGATTTCGCGCCGCAGCTCTCGCTCAATCCGAACATCGGTGTTGCGCGCCAGGAAGACGATCAGGGCCGAACGTTCACCGCCGCTCTTGGCGCAATGACGCTCTCGTATTCGCCAACCGATCGAATCAGTCCGTTCGTCGATCTGGGCGCGCAATCCCCGGAGACCCCTGGAGGGGGTGCGGCAATCATCGTCGATGCCGGCCTAGGATACATCGTCGGTCGCGACCTTCAGCTCGATGTCAGCGGCGGCCGTGGAGTTCATGGGTCGACGCCTCCGCGTCCGTTCATCGCGGTTGGTGTCAGCATCCGCCATCGGTAGTCGCCCGGGGCTGCGATCGGTTTGTTCTGGTGGTAACTTTGGAAAGCCATGCACCGCCCTTCAAGTTTTGTTCGCGCCGGACGAGCGCTCGTCGGCCTCATCACCCTCTGGTGCTTGGGGTGCTCGAGCTATGAGCCGCTTCTCAGCGCGTTACTGGGCGAGAAGGGTACGACCATGATGGTGTGCAACGGCGACATGACGCCGCCAACCGCGTCCGATGCATCAACCGCGTCCGATCGCCATCACGCCGCCAGGGCGGTGTCCGTCGCGGTGAACGATCGGGGATTCGACTGCGGGTGCGGCGGCTCGTGTCATGCGCCATCGCCGGCGTTCGCGGCGATCGCGGCTCCTCTCTCGCGCGTTGCGGCTGTCGATCAGCAGCAACCGTCCGAGCCGCTGAGCGTCGCGCGTACGCCGCTTCTGCCGCCGCCTGAACTGACGGCGTAGCAGGCGAAGTGTGTCCGTGAACGTCGCCACGAGCTGACGTCACACCCTCTCAGCACCACATAACTCAAGTCTGCCGCTTCCGAGCGCTCTCTGCGAGCGCCTCGGCAGATGACCACTACAGGCCGTCATCATGTGTCTCGATCCGTCTATCCGTCCTTTCAGGCGCCGCGAGCGATCATCGTTCATCGTCGGCCTGGTCATCATCATTGGACTTGCGCCTCCAGCGGGCGCGCAGCTCGCGGGTGGCGCTCAACCAGTTCTGACTCTGCGAGCGCTGCTCGATTCCGTGCGGAGCAACCATCCCGCTGTGCGAGCCGCCGACAGTCGGGTCCGCGCGGCTGAGGGAAGCCGAACGACGGCGCGCGCGTTCGGTAATCCGATCATTGGATATCAGGTCGATCAAACGCCTTTCCCGGGTGGGGGGCCGATCCCAGGACTCGAGCGCGAGGCAATGACGACCGCGACACTGCCCCTCGAGTTTCTTTATCAACGAGGCCCCCGAGTGAGGCGTGCGACTGCCGAGGTTCGCGCGGCGGAAGCCGAGGGGAATGCGGCGCGCCAACGGATCGGACTCGATGCGGCTAGCGCGTACTATCGCGCCGGACTCGCGCAGATACAGGCAGCCACGACACACGACCTCGTGGACTGGCTGGATACGCTGGTCGCGTACAACCGCTCGCGCGTAGAAGAGGGCGTGGCCGCGGAAGCTGATCTCATTCGATCGCAGCTCGAGCGCGACCGCGTCGCCTCGGAAGCGTCGATGCAGGACGCCGATCTTGCACAAGCGCGGGCAGCGCTTGGGGCGTATCTGTCGGACTCGCGAGGATCGGCACCTTTGCCCACCGTCGCGATCGACGACGCGCCGTTGTCGCTGCCTGCGTCCGCGTCTCCGCCTCCGAGCGCGACTCCGGCCCTGTCGATCGATCGCCGGCCGGACGTTCGCGCCGCGCGCGAACGGCTCGCGTCGTCGAACGCCGCCGCCGCGGGCGAACGATCGATGATCGTGCGCCAGCTGGGCGGGACAATTGGCACGATGCAGACAGCCGGAACGACGTCGATGATCGCTGGCGTCAGCATGGCACTTCCGCTGTTCGATCAGAACCGTGGCGAAGTTCAGCGCGCGAACGCCGAGCGCGACGCCGCGGCATTCGAGCTGGCGGCGCAAGAGCGCACGGCGACCGCTGAAATACGTGGCGCCTACGAAGCCGCCCGCATTCTCACGGAGCGGGCCACGCTCCTCGCGCGTCGCGATTCGACGAGTTTTCTGACTCGCGCCGAGGAGTCGCGTCGCATCGCCCTTGGCGCCTATCGCGAAGGCGCCGTCCCGCTGTTTCAGGTCATTGACGCGGCTCGCTCGTGGGCGGACGCCCGGATCACCTACTACAAGACGATGGCCGCGCAGCACCAGAGCATTCTCGCCCTCCTCGTCTCAGAAGGGTTCGACTTGTACACGACCGCGCCGACTCCGACCTCACACGGAGACTCACTCCGATGATTTCTGTTCGATCGATCTGTGTCTGCCTCGTTGGAGCGCTCCTCATCACAGCGGCGTGCGCGAAATCCGAGCGTAAGGCCGACACGCAAAACGCGGATCCCGCAAAGAAGGACACCGCACAGGCCATGGCGGACATGCCTGCCACGTCCGTGACATTCACCTCCGCCCAGATCCAACATGGGGGCGTGAAGTGGGGCGCCGTTACGATGGGAACGACATCGGGTAGCGCGGTGGTTCCCGGCGAAGTCTCGCCGAACGAAGATCGCACGGCGCGTCTAGGCGCGCCTGCCCGCGGGCGCATTCTCACCGTATCCGTTCGCCCCGGTGATCGCGTGTCGTCCGGCCAGACGCTCGTGACGATGCAAAGCCCCGAGGCGGGCATGGCGCAATCGGATGTGTCGAAGGCCGAAGCGGAGCTGTCGTCGCGACGCGCCGAGGCGCAGTACGCGGCGAGTGCTCGCGCGCGCGCCGAGCGGTTGCTCACCCTCAAGGCCATTCCGCGCCAAGACTACGAACGTGCGGTGACCGATGACGAGCATGCACGGGCCGCCGTCGCGCAAGCGGACGCCGAAGTGAAACGCGCACGAGCGACCGCGGAGCAACTGAGCGCCGGTGCGAACGCGAGCGGCGAAGTCGTTCTGCGCGCACCGTTCAGTGGGGTCATCCTGGCGCGGAACGCCGTGCCAGGAACCGTGGTCGATGCCGGCGCGCCGCTCGTCATCGTCACCGATCCGTCGAGCCTCTGGTTGTCGATCAACGCCCCTGAGCAGTTCTCGGCGCTGTTTCATCGCGGCGGACGCCTGCGCTTCACCGTGCCCGCTTATGCAGCCGACACGTTCGCGGCGCGGGTCGATGCCGTGGGCGCCGGGCTCGAAGCGGACACGCGCACCCTCTCCGTGCGCGCGCTCATCCTGAACGGCACTGGCCGCCTCAAGCCGCAAATGCTGGCGAATGTGCTGGTCGAAGGCGTGGGCAGCATGCCTGCCGCCTTCCTTCCCGAAGACGCCGTGCAAATGCTTCAGGGAAAGCTGAACGTGTTCGTCGCGCATCCCGATGGTAAAGGCGGCGCCAAGTTCGACCGTCGAGAAGTGACGCTCGGTTCGCGAAGCGGCGGGCGCGTCGCCGTGTTGCGCGGTCTCGCGGCGGGCGACGTCGTGGTTCTCGCCGGCGCATTCGCCGTGAAGGCCGAGTTCCAGAAGGCAGCGATGCCGAAAATGGAGATGTGACATGGGCGCCTTCATCGAATGGCTGATTGCACGGTCCATCACGCACCGCGTTGCCGTCGTTGTTGCCACGCTCGTCCTGACGGCGAGCGGCATCTGGGCCTTCGCCACGCTGACGACCGATGCCTTTCCGGACCTCACGCCGAACCAGGTGATCGTCATGACGACGGCCCCAGGGCTGTCGCCGGCGGAGGCCGAGCAGGAACTGAGCTACCCGATGGAAGTCGCGATGCTCGGGCTGCCGCGAACGCAGGGCGTTCGCTCCATCTCCAAGGCCGGTCTGTCGGTCGTCACGGTCACGTTCGACGACGATGTGGATCTGTACTTCGCGCGCGCGCAGGTGCAGCAACGGATGCTCGACGCGATGTCGCAGCTTCCACCCGGCGCGGAGCCCATGCTCGGCCCACCGGCGACGGTGATGGGCGAGGTGTTCGAGTATCTGGTCGAGCGCGACACGCCAGCCGCACCGAATGACACGGTCGCGCTGATCGATCTCACCAACATTCAGGAATACACCATCAAGCCCATGCTCCGCACCGTTCCCGGCGTCGCCGACGTGAACACGTGGGGCGGAATGCCGCAGCAATTCCAGGTGAATGCCGATCCGGCGAAGCTCGCCGGATACGGGATCACCTTGCAGGACGTCGAAATGGCTCTCGCGAAGAACAACGCGAACTTCGGCGGCGGCTACATCGAGGACCGCGGCGAACGTCTAACGCTGCGCGGCCTCGGCCGCGTCGTCGACACCGCCGACATCGGTAACGTCGTCGTCGCGACGCGCGGCGCGACGCCCGTGCATGTGCACGACGTCGCCGCGGTGACGATTACTTCTCAACCTCGATATGGCGCGGTGACACGCGACGGCAAAGGTGAAGCGCTGTCGGCCGTGATCCAGATGTTGAAGGGGGCGAACGGGCGCGAGGTCGTCGATCGCGTGCAGGCCCGCCTCGATGAGATCAGGCCGCTGCTGCCGAAGGGCGTTCGTGTTCGGCCGTTCTACGACCAAGGTGAGGTCGTCACCCGCACAACGCACACAGTCTTCCGCAATCTCATCGAAGGCGCCCTGCTCGTCATCGCGATTCTCTTCCTATTCCTGCGCAGCGCGCGGGCCTCGCTGCTCACCGCGTCCGTCATTCCCCTCTCGCTCCTCGCCGCGTTCCTGGCGATGAAGCGCTTTGGTCTCTCGGCCAATCTCATGAGCCTCGGCGCGCTCGATTTTGGATTGATCGTCGACGCCTCCGTGGTGATGGTCGAGAACTTCGTGCGACGGCTCAATGATTCGGCAGCGCCGGGTGCGGACCGCCGACGCATTCTGCAACGCGCGGCGTTCGAGGTCGGTCGTCCGATCGTGTTCGGCGTCGCGATCATCATCGCCGTGTACATCCCGATTTTCACACTGGAGGGCATCGAAGGCCGCATGTTCCGGCCGATGGCGTTTACCGTGTGCGCCGCCGTGCTTGGATCGTTGCTCTTGGCGCTCACTTATGTGCCCGCGGTGGCCTCGTACGTGTTCACGGCGCGACAATCGCGCGGAGGCACCGATCATCACGACGCCCGTTGGTTCATCCGCGTTCGAGAGAGATATTCGCGGCTCGTCGGCTGGGCGCTCACGCATCGAGCGTATGTCGTCGGCGGCGCCGTCGCCCTGCTCGTCGCCGCGCTCGCGTCCGTGCCGTATCTCGGCACCGAGTTCATGCCGAAGCTGGACGAGGGATACCTGCTCATCGAGTCCCTTCGCGTTCCGAGCGCGTCACTCGGGCAAGGGATGATCGTTTCCGCCGACGTCGAGCGGACCCTCGAGCGATTCCCGGAAGTCCAGGCCGTGGTGACGAATCTCGGCCGGCCGCAAGAAGCGACCGAGACCATGGCGCTCAATCAGGCGGATGTATACGTGACGTTCAAGCCAAAGTCCGAATGGCACGCGCGCTCGCTGGACGAGCTGATACCACGCATGGATTCTGCCCTCGCCGAGATTCCGGGACTCGAATACGATTTCAGCGCGCCAATGGCGATGCGTCTCGACGAAGTCGTGTCCGGCGTGAAAACGCAGCTCGGCATCAAGATCTATGGCGACAGCTTGCCGTTGCTTCAGGCAAAGGCCGACGAGATCCTCCGCGTCGTCGAGAGTGTGAAGGGTGCGGAAGACGCGACCGTGGGCGTCAGCGCCGGCGCGATGCAGCTCGAGGTCGACGTGGACCGTGCGGCGATCGCGCGCTATGGACTGAACGTGGCGGACGTGCGGGAAGCGGTCGAAACCGGAATTGGCGGCATGGCCGCGACGCAGGTCATCGACGGCCGCAGGCGTTACCCTGTGGTCGTTCGTCTCGAGGCACCATATCGGTCCACCCCGGATGCGGTCGGCAGCACGCTCATTCGCACGCCGGCCGGCGGCACCGTGACCCTGTCTCAAGTCGCGCGACTGAACACGGTGGAGGGACCGGAGGTCATCAACCATGAGAATGGGCGTCGCTACGTGGTCGTGCAGAGCAACGTCCGTGGTCGCGACCTCGGCGGCTTCGTGGCCGACGTACGGCGGGCAGTGGCGACGAGGGTGACGTTGCCTGACGGCTACTATGTGACGTACGGCGGGCAGTTCGAGAACCAAGCGCGCGCGACGAAGCGGCTGGCGCTGATCGTTCCGCTCGTTCTTCTGCTGATCGCCGGCCTTCTTTACGCGAGCTTCGGCACCGTTCGGCATGCGCTGCTGGTGATGCTCAACGTCCCATTTGCGCTCGTCGGGGGAATCGGCGCGCTGTGGCTCCGCGGCATCCATCTCAACCTGAGCGCATCCGTCGGTTTCATCGCGCTGTTCGGCGTCGCGGTGCTCAACGGCGTCGTGCTCATCGCCTACATCAACCAACTTCGCACGGAAGGAATGGATCTCGACACCGCCGTCCGCGCGGGGACGGACGTGCGTCTGCGTCCAGTGTTGATGACGGCCCTCGTTGCCTCGGTCGGCTTCATCCCGATGGCGATCTCGACCAGCAGCGGCGCCGAAGTCCAGCGTCCGTTGGCGACGGTTGTCATCGGCGGTCTGGTCTCTGCCACCTTCCTCACGCTGATGGTGCTTCCGACGGTGTATGCCTGGCTCGAGGAACGAGCAACTCGGCGGATCGAACGGCGATCTACAGAAACTCCACCTCGTCTGGCCGCCACCCAAGAGGTGTAGATGCGCGTCCGACTTCTCGAGCACAGCCCGTGACAACAGAACGACTGCCCGAGGCGCGGGCTGCGCTTGTTCGGCGCGGCCAACTGCTCTCGCGGTTATCGCTTGCCTATAATTCTCTCGAAGCCATCGTCTCACTCATTGTCGGCGCGATGGCCGGAAGTATCTCGCTGATCGGTTTTGGTGCGGACAGTGTCATCGAGGTGTCATCGAGCGTCGCGGCGCTTTGGCGCCTGCGGGCCGACGCGGATCTCGTGCGCCGCACGCGAGTGGAAGCCATCACACTCCGTCTTATCGGCGTGTTATTTCTCGGTCTGACCTTGTACATCTTGATCGACGCCGGTCATGCACTTTATCGGCGGGAGGCACCAGAGAAAACGGTGCCCGGGATCTTCATTGCTGCAGCGAGTGTGGTGATCATGCCGCTGCTCGCGCGAGCGAAGCGCCGCGTGGGAGTTCGGCTGGGAAGCCGCGCGCTGACAGCCGACGCAATGCAGACCAGCCTCTGCACGTGGTTGTCGGCGATCGTGCTGCTTGGTGTCGGCCTGAATGCCCTTCTCGGCTGGTGGTGGGCCGATCCTGTGGCCGCGCTGTGTATGACGCCGATCATCGCAAAAGAAGGCATCGAAGGGTTGCGCGGCGAGGATCATTGCGACGACTGCGCATAACGGCATAAGCGCGACGGTTCACCTCGAACGCCAACTTGTTTCGTACGCGCTGCCAGATATAGGAGACGAGTGTGACACAGCGACATGACCGCCGCGGCCCATTCATCGCACTCGCTTCCGCGGCGTTGTTCGGCGCGAGCGCGCCGCTGGCGAAAGGTCTGTTGGCGTCGATCACGCCACAGTTGCTCGCCGGATTGCTGTACGCCGGCTCCGGCTGCGGGCTCGCGGTGTACCGATTCGCGAAGCGAGCACGCGCGGAGGCGCCGCTCGGTCGCGCCGACATGCCGTGGCTCGCCGGAGCGATCGCGTTTGGCGGCGTAGCCGGCCCGTTACTGCTGATGATCGGACTGACAAGGACACCCGCGTCGGGCGCCTCGCTTTTGCTCAATCTCGAGGGTGTGTTCACCGCCCTGCTCGCCTGGTTCGTCTTTCATGAAAACGTTGACCGACGCATCGCCCTTGGCATGCTGGCCATCGTCGCCGGCGGAATCGTTCTCACGTGGCAGGGCCGCGCCGAATGGGGCGGCATCGCCGGCCCGTTGGCCATCGCTGGCGCGTGCGCTTGCTGGGCGACGGACAACAATCTCACGCAGAAGGTTTCCGGCGGCGATCCGGTTCAGATCGCGATGTTGAAGGGCCTCGTCGCCGGATCGGTCAACGTCGGAATCGCCGCGGCTTTGGGCGCGCGAATGCCTCCCGCCGGACCGCTCGCGGGCGCGCTCGTGGTCGGGCTGTTCAGCTATGGCGTGAGCCTGGTCCTGTTCGTACGCGCACTCAGATATCTCGGAACAGCCCGGACCGGCGCCTATTTCTCGACGGCGCCGTTCGTCGGCGCTGCGCTGTCGGTGATCGTCTTTCGCGAACACGTGACGATTGGCTTCCTCACCGCCGCCGCGCTCATGCTCGCCGGCGTGTGGCTACATCTGACCGAGCGACACGAGCACGAGCACCATCACGCCGCGATGGACCATGACCATGCCCATGTGCACGATGAGCATCATCAGCACGAGCATGGCCCGGACGACCCCGCGGTGACTGACCCCAGGCCGCATACACACGCGCATCACCACGCACCGTTAACACACACGCATCCGCACTATCCGGATCTGCATCATCGTCATACGCATGAGTAGTGTCGCTTCTCTTCCTCGGAGCGGCTGCTCGGAATCACCGCGCTGAAGTCGTCGCGCACACTAATGCGGCAAGCGCCTCGGTCCACTCAACCGGATCGCGCGGTTTGCGCGCGCGGAAGTTGATCCCGAGCGTGCCCCGTTCGTGATCATGCCGGCGATCTTCTGAGCCCCGATATGACGATTCTGCATCAACCCATTTCGGAGACGCGGCGGAGCCAGGAACGCGTCGTCTCGGATCGCCACCGGGCTGGCCCTCGAGAGTTTTGGATATAGGTGTTCGTCGGCGCCGTGTTCGGCATCATCCTCGTCAAGTCCGAGGTTGTGTCGTGGTACCGAATCCAGGAGATGTTTCGGTTCCAGTCATTCCACATGTACGGGATCCTCGGTTCGGCCATGTTGACGGCCTTCATTTCGCTGCAGTTGCTGCAGCGCCTAGGAGCTCGGGCGCTCACAGGCGAACTGATCTCGGTTCCACCCAAGGTGCTCGGCCGAGGTCATCGGTACTGGATTGGTGGCGTGATTTTCGGCGGCGGATGGGCGCTGACGGGAGCGTGCCCAGGGCCGTTGTTCGCCCTGATTGGGAGCGGAGTGACCGTGTTCGTTGTCACCGCCGCGGCGGCGCTCACCGGCACCTGGACCTATGGGTACTTCCGGCCGCGGCTGCCTCACTGAGGCCACGCGAAGCGAGAGAGATTCGCGAGGACGCGCGGGAAGCGATGGGATGCGGACTGCCCTGAAGAGAACCGGGCTTAACGCAAAATTTCCCAATGACCTACACGTTCGGGCTAGCTTGAGCGGCGCTTTGGCCGTTCTAGTCGGCGCGTGATAAACCGTGCTTAAACGCTAAGGCGCCGCCTCCCGCTATCGGAAAGGCAGCGCCTCGATAAACCACTTATTCATAAATACTTGACTGAGTTGCCCCTCCTGGGATCGAACCAGGACTCTCCTGATCCAGAGTCAGGCGTGTTGCCAGTTACACCAAGGGGCAGAAGCGTTCGTCGGGACGCGGCCGAACTCATTGATTATAGTTAACATAGCATACTCGTTCAACCCTGCTCGCGACTCGCCGATTCGCGCTCAGGTCTACTGCGATCACGTCGCAAACTCTGACCGAATCGTCGCTTGCAGATCACCCGCCGACGCACTTGGTGGCGTCCGTTCCGCGTGCTTCCGCCGATCGTCGCCGTCGGCGTCGCGCTCGCCGGTGGATGCGCCGAGACGTTCAAGAATATTGCGGCGAGCCCAGCAGTATCGCAGAGTCAGGTCGACCAACTCTTTAGCGCCATCGCCACTCGGTTCGACGACGTCGAAATCGGGCCCAGATACGATTTCTCGCGGGTCAAGTTGGGCCAATCAGCGTTGGTCCCGTCCCGCATCTTCGACGACACCCTCGTATGGGAATCGAGGCCGACGCCCAACGTTCGACTCCTCGCTGTGAGCGGTGAAGCCACGGGTGGGCACTACCGTGTGGAGCGACAACGAACGCTCTCCGCGGCCACTCGGGTCGGCGACTCGCGCCATACGATCGCCCTCGAGCGGCTCGCTCCGGATGCGTACCGTTGGGAAACGAACGTCGATCTGGCGGTCGGCACGATCACATCGGAGGGTGTCGCCGCCATGGTCTTGGCGCTCTTTCGATCGCCGGACGGACGCACCGATCGCGAGTTGCGCGACGACTACGCCGCGGCGTTTCCGCGCACCAGCGCCGCGTTTGGACGCGGCTTCGCGATCGACTCACTCCGCGTGCTGCCGGGAGGACTCGGCACCACGAACGTCTCGTTGTCGCTGGGATTTCATCCGGAAACGATGCGCCCGGCGTTCCCCGCGTTCGCGTCGTACCTCGACAAGTATCTCGGACCCGCGAAATACCATGTGCTGGTGACGGACCCGGCGGGCTCGCCGCTGCTCGAGATAGCCGGTCGAGATCGAATGATGAACGTGCGGTACCGGCTGCAAAGAGGAAAGCTCGTTTCGCTGCTGGGGAATCCTCGCCCTTGGCCCGATTCGTTGCGGCTCAACGTCGACGTATCGCTCAAGGTGAAGTTGTTCAAGGTCGGCTTCCATCAGCTGACGACAGACTTTGCGATCGTGAATTCGCCGCACGAGAGCTCGTGGACCGTCACCGCTCGGCACGAGCCGGAATGGGATCTTCCGTTGATCACGGAACGACTGATTCGATCGCCGCTCCGCCGCCCGTTCGAGGGCGCGGGTTCGATGTTCAGCGTTTCGGTGCGCGATAGTTCCGGTACCCAGACGCTGTTCACGCGGCGCGGCCGGCTCGATGTTCAGGAGAGCACGATCATGCGGTTCATCGGATCGCTCGGGTCGCACATGATGGGTGACCTCGACAAACGCGTCGAGGCGGACGAGGACCGGTTTATCCGCGACGGGTTCCGGGCGCTTCAGGCGGACCTGCGCGTCGTCGGCGGACAGTGGCGGGCCGAAACTGAAAACGTCGACCGGCACCAGGCCGATCGACGTTGATTTTATTGGAACGCAGCGGAGTTGCCTCGCGCGCCGTCATTGGAACTCTGCGTCCTACCGAACAGCGGCGGGCATGACATCCGATGCGTAATTCTGTCGAGCGATTCCGCGGCGACCCTTGGCTAGAAGCGTGCCGCGTGCGTTCGATGGAGCTGACCGGGATCGAACCGGTGACCTCTGCAGTGCGATTGCAGCGCTCTCCCAGCTGAGCTACAGCCCCGTACCATCAAAGGAAAGGCCCCGCACTAATGTCGCGGGGCCGGTCCCGACGAAGCTAAATGTAGGAGCCGGCGAGCGTTACGTCAAGTTGACGCCCAGGCGGGGACACTGGTAACTATCCCAAATGCTTCTTCCCGCTACCGAAGTACTCGCGGCCTACGAGAGGATTCGGCCGCTCGTTCAGCGAACGCCGTTGCTGCGGAGCGGCGCATTGAGTGAGATCGCCGGCGGCGACGTCTATCTGAAGCTCGAAAACCAACAGACCACCGGCTCCTTCAAGCTGCGCGGCGCATTGAACGTGCTGGCGACGCTTCCGCCCCAGGTACGCGCGCGTGGGGTTGTCGCGTCATCGGCCGGGAATCACGGGCTTGGCGTGGCGTACGCGGCAAAGCATTTCGGCGTGCCGGCGACGATCTTCGTTCCGTCGACGGCGCCGCGGGTCAAGCGCGACGGAATCGTCGCGCTCGGAGCCACGATCGACGCGAACCAACCTCACTACGACGCGGCGATGGACGCCGCGAAGACGTTCGCCGCTCAGCGGGGGGCCACGTACATCAATCCCTGCCTCGGCGACATGCTGCTCGCCGGCCAGGGGAGTGTGGCCCAGGAGATCTTAGCGGAGTTGCCGGATTTAGCGACGCTCGTGCTCAACGTCGGTGGCGGCGGATTGCTCGGCGGGTGCGCGAGCCTCGTGCGCGCGGTCGCGCCGAAGGTGCGGATCGTCGGTGCGCAGAGCGAGAACACTGCGGCGATGTCCAAGTCCCTCGCCGCGGGGCGAGTCGTGGAGATCGAGAATCTGCCCACACTCGCCGACGGTCTTGCCGGTCAGATCGACGACGATGCGCTCGAGATCGGGCAGCACGGCATCGATGACATCGTGACACTGACCGAACAGGAAATCGGTCAGACGATTGCCTGGCTGTGGTCAGCGCACGAACAACGGGTGGAAGGAGCCGGTGCGTGCGCCACGGCTGCGGTATGGCTCCGTAAGGTGGCGTCTGTACAGACCCCGGCCGCGATCGTCGTCAGCGGCGGAAATATCGATGCGGGGATTTTTGAGCAGCTGATTTCGTAGGCGACTCGGCGACTCGGCGACTCGGCGACTCGGCGACTCGGCGACTCGGCGACTCGGCGACTCGGCGACTCGGCGACTCGGCGACTCGGCGTTGGGCGTCCAACGCCGAGTCGCCCGCCAACGAGCTAAAACTCGTCGCGCGATTCCGCGTCGTTGCCTTGTGGCCGGCGCTCGCCGCCGAGCGACGAGTTGCCGCCCCGGTTTCCGAGGGTGTCGGCGCTGACCCCTTCGTTCTGGCTGCCGATCGAGACCTGGCGATCGGCGGCTCGCGAGTTCTGGATTCCGCCTTCGAGCGTCGATTCGGCGCCGGTGTTGGTTTGGCCTGTGAGACGGCCGCGGGACTGGCCGCGGGCCTCACCGCCACGGCGACCGATGGCCGCCATGTGCTCGCGGTTCCGGCTCACGGCCACTCCACCTTTGCGGCCGGCTTCACGGGCTTCGCTCGAATCGAATTCGTGGGCAGTGCCCTTCGCGTGTGCCGCCTTTCCACCTTTGCTCGCAATCTCGCGCTGCTTGCTGCGGTCCATCGAGGCGAAACCACGGTTACTGCGGGATCGCGATTGGCCGGATCCGCCGTTCCCCTGCGATCCGTTCTGGCGGGCGTTGTCGCTCGAACTGTCGCGCTGCCCGCCACGGTCGCCGATTCCGCCCGTCGCCCCATACATGCGATCGTCGTTGCCCGGTCTGTTCGGCATCCTGCTCCTCCTCATGATTGGCTTCTCGATCGTGGACGTTCAGTCCCGTTGCTGCATTCGGGTCCGACGCCGCCTGCTCCAGGCCCCCCCGGGCCACTCACCAGCAATCAATAACACAAGTGCAAACTGCTTGCCGTGATGCGCGACCGTCTCGGGTCAGACCCCGAACCAAATTTCGCGGCCGCATGTGATGTGTGACACACGCTGCGTCTACCCCGCTGTGGTCTCTCCTCCCAGCAAGGTCAGTACCTCACCCGTGATGTAGCTCGAATCCGCGGGGCTCGCAAAAAATACATAGGCCGGCGCAACCTCCTCGGGCTGGCCGGGACGCTTCATCGGAACATCCTCGCCGTGTCGAGCCGCTTTCGATGCCGGCTTGTCCGCGACGTTCAGCGGTGTCCAAATCGGTCCCGGCGCGACGCAATTCACGCGAATCCCCTTCTCCACGAGATTCTGCGCTAGTGATTTGGTGAACGCGTGAATGGCGCCTTTCGTTGCAGAGTAGTCGAGGAGCTGTCCGCTGCCCTCCAATCCAGTAATTGATCCTGTGTTGATGATAGCGCTTCCGCGCGGCATTCGGCGGACGGCGGCACGCGCCATGTAGATGTAGCCGAAAATGTTGGTGCGGAAGGTTCGGTCCAGCTGTTCGTCCGTCAGATCTTCGATCGATTCCTGGTGCTGCTGAAATGCGGCGTTGTTCACGAGGATGTCGATGTTACCGAACATCTTGACGGTCGCGTCGACGGCGGTTTCACAGAAGGACGAATCGCGAACGTCGCCCGGAATGAGGAGGCAGCGACGACCCTCCGCGACCACCGCGGCCTCCGTGACTTCGGCATCATCCTGCTCCTCCGGTAAATACACGATAGCGACGTCCGCACCCTCGCGCGCATACAGCACCGCCACGCCGCGGCCGATGCCTGAATCGCCGCCCGTGATCAGCGCAACACGCCCATCGAGCTTTCCCGACCCCCTATAGTCTGGCGCTTCGAAGCGCGGTTGCGGCGCAAGCTTCGATTCGATGCCGGGTTTCCGCTGATGCTGCGCTTTGAAGGGCGGCTTTGGCTTTCTCGCGGTCGTGCGCGTGCTCGATCGGCGCTTCGTCTTCGGCATACGGCTCGTGAGAAGTTGGAACGGAGTCTCGCCGCAAGAACGGTTCCACGCCTCCCTTATATTCCCGGCCATGTCGCTGAGCATCCGCCTCCTCGGGACTTCGGCATCGCGTCCGACGGTCGAGCGTAACGTGTCGTCGCTCGCGGTCCACCGCGAGGGCGAGACGCTCATGTTCGATTGCGGCGAGGGCACACAGCGGCAGATGATGCGCTACGGCGTGTCATTCGCGCTCCAGGACATCTTCTTTACGCACATGCACGCCGATCATTTGCTCGGCGTGATCGGATTGATACGAACGATGGCGCTCCAGGGTCGCGCCGAGCCGCTGCGGCTTTGGGGCCCGAAGGGTACGTCGCGAATGCTGAAGCGCGTCGAAGCCCTTGGATTCGAGCGCGCGACATTTCCCGTAACGATCGCCGAGGTGGACGCCGGCCAGCCGATTCAACGAACCGGCTATTCGATCGTCGCGTTCCCGGTCGACCACCGGGGATCGACGTCGTTCGGCTACGCGATCATCGAAGAAGAAAGAAAGGGTCGGTTCAACCCGGACCTGGCGCGCGAGCTCGGAATCCCGGAAGGCCCGCTCTGGGGCCAGATCCACCGCGGGCTCGCCGTCACCCTCGACGACGGGCGCGTGATCGAACCGTCGGTGCTGGTCGGATCCAAACGGAAGGGACGTCGGGTCGTGATCACCGGCGACACGCGCCCCTGCGCCGCGACGATCGACGCCTCCGTGGGCGCTGATTTGTTGGTGCACGAATCGACGTTCGGCGACGAAGACGCGGCGCGCGCGCTGGAGACAGGCCACTCGACGGCACGTGAAGCCGCGCAAGTCGCCGCGGGAGCGGGAGTCCGCCGCCTGTTACTGACACACTTCTCCGCCCGCTACTCCCGCGACGCGTCGGACCTGGAGCGCGAGGCGCGGAGTGTCTTTCCCAATACTCTAATTGG
>Ga0310811_10001656_pt1 | contig 27804 bp, 26 predicted proteins | sample YCmetagenome_FD_207642 | JGI IMG/M metagenome (GOLD analysis project Ga0310811, IMG submission 207642) | Soil microbial communities from experimental microcosm in Duke University, North Carolina, United States - YC | ecosystem: Engineered > Artificial ecosystem > Soil microcosm > Unclassified ... | reverse complement strand
GCCAGCGCGGTGGCCATCAGCCACTGGTCGGCGGCCCCGTCGGCGGCCAGGGCACTGATGGAGGCGGTTATCGGGTCGTAGCCCGCGGGCTGCAACGTCGCGGCATACGCCCACCCGCCGATGAGGATCAGCGGGGCGCATCCCGACGAGAGCAGCGCCCACCACGGGACCAGTGCCATGGTTCCACGGTAGTTCGCTTCGCGATATCCGCACGGGCCACTAGACCGGATGGGGCCTTACACGCGGGAGCCTGCGTCCTTTCGGCGTATCGCATGGTGCTGACCCGCGGCCTAGGGAAACGGCGGCGGACGCGGGAAACGGCGGCGGCGGTCGGGCACGCGGAAGCCGCGGCGGCGGGCGTGCGGGGCCGGCTCCGTGCGCCACTCGTCTGGCCCGCCTCGGATGCGGACCGTCGCGGCCGCGCCGTCTGATGGAGGGTGAGGGCGCCCGCGTCCCGCGTGCCAGCTCTCGCCCCGACTTCCGCTGCGCGCCCGAGTCCGAGGAGTGATTCCGCCACCATGTCCGACCGCACTTCCTACGCGCCCGGCACGCCCTGCTGGGTCCAGCTGGGCACGCTCGACCCCAACGTCGCCGCCTCCTTCTACGGCGACCTGCTCGGCTGGACGGTCAAGTTCCTGCCCGACGACGAGGGCAACGGGCTGTTCTTCCTGGACGGCAAGTACGCCGCCGGCATCCGGCGGGTGCCGCGCGAGGGGACCGCGCCGGCGTGGGAGAGCTACATCTCGACCGGTGACATCGACGCCACGGTCGGGAAGGTCGAGGCCGCGGGCGGCAAGGTGGTGGTGGCGCCGATCCAGCTCGAGGAGTCGGGCAAGATCGCGGTCTTCGCCGACCCGGAGGGCGCGCACCTCAACATCTGGGAGCCGCTCGACCACGCCGGAGCCGGTGTGGTCAACGAACTCGGCGCCTACTGCTGGAACGAGCTCAACACCCGCGACAAGGCCGTCGCGAAGAACTTCTACCCGCAGGTCTTCGGCTGGCAGCCGCGCGAGAGCGAGGGCGAGGACTACCTCGAGTGGACGCTCGAGGGCCGGACCGTCGCCGGAACGCGCACGCTGCCGCCGGACGCCGCCCCGAAGGCCGCGCCGCACTGGCTGGTGTACTTCGCGGTCGCCGACGTCGAGAAGTCGGCCTCGGTGGTCAAGCGGGCCGGCGGCGAGCAGCTCACCGAGTTCGCCGACAGTCCGGCCGGGCGGCTGGCCGTGTTCACCGACCCGTGGGGCGCGCGGTTCGCCCTGATCTCGGGACTGGTGGAGCGCTCCTGACCCGCGGCGGGCGGCGGCGGCCGCCCGCCCCGCCCGGCGCCACGGCCGGTGACGCACCGCTGACGGCCGCGATCGCGTTGCGCGGGGCGGAATACCGCGGTCGCCGAGTGTGTTCGAACCCTCGGGTACCGGGCGCGGCGCAGGCGTGCGCGGCCGTGGATGTTCCGGCATCGAACCGACGTGGCGTCGGGAAAAGGTAAACCAGGCATCGAATATCTGAGCACTGGGCAACCGTCTCGATTGTCCCGTTTCGCCGCGACGGCAAAGCGGACGCATCGTGCCAAAGGGTGAACGCCGTGCGGCCGCGCCGGTTCCGGCGCCGGCGTGGAAGCGGGGCGCGCAACGCTTGGGAACGGCAAAAGATGCGGCGCGGTATCGATGTCTCGGGTTGGTATCGCTAGAGTCCTGCGTCAGATGTCCACCCGATGCGGGGTCGCCAGGCCCCCGGCGGACATCCGCGCCGAATCCGGTTGCGGCGCCCGGTCTGCGAGTCCCCGGGCGGTGCCGTCGGAGCCGGGGACCCACCTGTCCCACCGGGGTGAATCGCCGCGCCTGAAGGGATCGCGAGATCCGCGAGGGCGGGGTGTAGGGCGAACCCACTTCCGCCCGAACCCGTCAGCTAACCCGGTAGGCGCCACCGGAAGAGGAACTGATGCCGTCTCATCGCGCTCCGAAGATCTCGCCGCGGAAGACCTCTGCGTTCGCCATAGCCGGCGTGGCCGCCGGATCCGTGCTGCTGATGCAGCCCGGCAGTGCCCAGGCCGAGACGATGCAGCAGGCCAAGGCCGACTACAACGCCAAGATGGCGCAGTCGGAGGTCGCCACCGAGGCCTACGACGCGGCCGAGACCCAGGCGGCGCAGCTGCAGCAGAAGATCAACACCCTGCAGGGGCAGATCGCCAAGGACACCGCCGACATGGCCTCGCTGCAGAAGACGATGGGCCTGCAGGCCGCGCAGCAGTACGAGAGCGGCGGGATGTCAGACTCGCTCAAGCTGGCCTTCGAGTCGAGCCCGCAGTCCTACCTCGACCAGGCGCTCACCAGCAGCGAGGTCTCCTCGCAGGAGGCGCGGCTGCTCAAGCAGCTGACCGCGGACAAGGCGCAGATCGCCCAGGACCAGAAGCTCGCCGCCAGCGAGATGGCCCAGCAGAACGCGGCGGTGGCCAACGCGCGCACGCAGAAGAACAAGGCGCTCGCCGCCACCGCCGCGGCCAAGCAGACCATCTCCAACCTCACCGCGGCCCAGCAGCAGCAGATCACCTCCGGCGGCGGCTCGAGCCTGAACTCGGTGAACGTGCCCGCCCCGAACTCGCGCGCCGCCGCAGCGGTCGCCTACGCGAAGTCGAAGCTCGGCGACGCCTACGTGTACGCGGCCGCCGGCCCGAGCACCTTCGACTGCTCCGGCCTGACGATGATGGCCTGGGAGCAGGCCGGCGTCTCGCTGCCGCACAACGCCGCGGCGCAGTACGACAGCATCACCCACATCAGCCTCTCCGAGGCCCAGCCCGGAGACCTGCTGTTCTTCTACGACGGCAGCACCATCGGCCACGTCGGCATCTACATCGGCAACGACACCCTGATCGACGCCCCGCGCCCCGGCCTGTCCGTGCGCGAGATCACCCTGGGCAACATCGGGATGACGCTCGCCGGCGTCGGCCGCGTCTGACGGCGCGGCCGTCCGGCCCGCCGTCCGACCCCAGTCTTTCGAAGTACCCTGATCGCACAGCACGCGACGCGCGGGACCCGCACTCTGCGGGTCCCGCGCGTCGCGTTGTCCACCGGCGCACGGGGTCATCGCCGCCGGCTGCCCCCTCCGGTCAGCCGGCGGCGATGAGCTCGAGGGTGTCGACCACCCGGTTCGAGAAGCCCCACTCGTTGTCGTACCAGGCGACGACCTTGACGTGCCGTCCGTCGACACGGGTGAGCGCCGAGTCGAAGATCGACGACGCCGGGTTCCCGACGATGTCGGAGGAGACGAGCGGATCCTGCGAGTACTCGAGGATCCCGGCCAGCGGGCCCGCCGCGGCCGCGCGGTACGCCTCCAGCACCTCGTCGCGGGTCACGTCCCGGGCGACGACGGTGTTGAGCTCGACGATCGAGCCCACCGGCACCGGCACCCGGATCGAGTCGCCGGACAGCCGGCCGGAGAGCTTCGGCAGCACCAGGCCGATCGCCTTCGCCGCGCCCGTCGTGGTCGGCACGATGTTGACGGCGGCGGCGCGGGCGCGGCGCGGATCCCGGTGCGGGCCGTCCTGCAGGTTCTGCTCCTGCGTGTAAGCGTGCACGGTCGTCATGAATCCGTGCTCGATGCCGGCGAGGTCGTCGAGCACCGAGGCCAGCGGCGCGAGCGCGTTGGTGGTGCACGAGGCGTTCGAGACGATCGTGTGCGCGGCCGGGTCGTAAGCGCCGGTGTTGACCCCGTAGGCGATCGTGACGTCGGCGCCGTCCGAGGGCGCGCCGACGAGCACCGTGCGGGCGCCCGCGTCGAGATGCGCGGAGGCGGCCTTGGCGGCGGTGAACCGGCCCGTCGCCTCGAGCACGATCTCGACCCCGAGTCCGCCCCAGGGCAGCCGTGCCGGGTCGCGTTCCGCCAGCACCCTGATGCGGCGGCCGTCGACGACGAGGGTGTCCCCGTCGGCGGCGACCGGGCGGCCGAGCCGTCCCGCCGTGGTGTCGAAAGCGAGCAGGCGGGCGAGGTCGGCGGGCTCGGCGAGGTCGTTGACGGCCACCACCTCGAGGCGGCTGTCACGCTCGAGCACGGAGCGCAGCACGTTGCGCCCGATGCGGCCGAATCCGTTGACGGCGATGCGGGTCATTGTCATCTCCCTTCGATTCGCCCTCAGATTCGCGCACCCGGGCGGTGCGGTGGAAGCGGCGCGGGCGCCACGGTTCGCAAGGATCTCGCCACGGTCACTCCCCGCGGGTGAAGGTGCGCCGGTACTCGCTCGGCGTGGTGCCGAGGATGCGCTGGAAGTGCTGGCGCAGGTTCGCGCCGGTGCCGAGGCCGACCGCGGCGGCGATCTGCTCGATGCCCAGCTCCGAGCGTTCGAGCAGCTCGCGGGCCGCGTCCACCCGGGCGCGCATGACCCACTGCATCGGCGTCCTGCCGGTGTCCTCGGCGAAGCGGCGCGAGAAGGTGCGCGGGGAGACCGCCGCGTGCCGGGCCAGCGCGTCGAGGGTGAGCGGCTCGCCGAGGCGGCGCAGCGCCCACTCGCGGGTGGCCGCGAACCGCTCGCCGAGCGGCTCCGGCACGCTCTGCGGCACGTACTGCGCCTGGCCGCCGCTGCGGTACGGCGCGGCCACCAGCCGCCGCGCCGCGTGGTTGGCCGCCGCCACGCCGCGCTCGCGGCGCAGCATGTGCAGGCACAGGTCGATGCCCGAGGCGGCGCCGGCCGATGTCAGTACCCTGCCCTCGTCCACGAACAGCACGTTCTCGTCTACTCTGATCAGCGGATACCTGGCCGCGAGCGCCCGGGTGTAGTGCCAGTGCGTGGTGGCGCGCCGCCCGTCCAGCAGCCCGGTGGCGGCGAGCGCGAAGGCGCCGGTGGAGATGGCGGCCAGCCGGGTGCCGCGGCCGTGCGCGGCGACCAGCGCCTCGACCACGGCCGCCGGCGGGTCCTCGCGGTCCGGGAAGCGGTAGCCGGGGATGAAGGCGATCTCGGCCCGCTCCAGCGCGTCGAGCCCGTCGGCGACGTGGTACGACAGGCCGTCGCCGCCGGTCACCAGACCCGGCGCGGCGCCGCACACCCGCACCTCGTAGGGCATGCTGGCGCGGGTGGTGAAGACCTGGGCGGGTATCCCGACGTCGAGTGGCTTCGCGCCCTCCAGGACGAGCACGGCGACGCGGGTCAGGGCTGAGTCTGGCACGCGCACCAAGGTACGGTCCGGCCCCCGCGCGCGGACACCCGGACGGCCGAACGCGGGGCGTGTGCAAAAGTGCGCGCCACGTCAGCGGGGCGACCTGTGGCGAAACCTCGCGGGGCCCACGGCCTTGGCCTGACCAGGCAAGTCCTGGCGGCGCGGCGGAATTAGGCTGCTTGCAAGCACGTCGTGTCATCCCGTGTCGTAGGAGGCGGGTCGATGGACGGTGAACCAGTTCGTTACAGCCTTCATCAGGGGCCGTTGACGCTTCACGTACGGCACGCCGCCGACGGCGGGTGCCGCGTGGAGGTCGGCGGCCGGATCGACGGGGCGACGTGCCACGCGCTGCGCTCCGTCCTGCTGGCCGAGGTCGAGCAGGGGCCGGTCGTGTTGGACGGCTCCGCGCTCGGGCACTTCGCGGCCGCGGGCGTCCGCGTCGTGCGCGAGGCGGCCGATCACGCCGCAGCGCACGAGCAGAGCCTGCGCGTGACCTCATCCTCACGCGCGGTGGTCGCCGCCTTCGGCGCCTCCGCCTCCGCCCCGCCGCCCGGTCTCATCGAGCAGCCGACGGCGGGCTGACCGGGCGCCGCAGATCCGGGTGCGGTGCGAAATCCGGGCACGGTGCGAAATCCGCGATCTTGCGCGCATGCCGCGCGCGCCGCCGGGTATCGGGAGTGGATCCGCGGCCGCGCGTCGCGCGGCTGCCGCCTGTCCGGACGCGAAGGAGGCGCGCGATGCCCGAGGGAGCCGACGCCGCGACGCTGCTCGGTCGCGAACACCGCGAGATCGAACGACTCTCCCGTCTGGTCGGGAGCCTGGACCGGTCGAGCGAGCGCGCCGTGCTGGTGTGCGAACTGTCCGACCGGTTCCTGACGCACGCCGCGGCCGAGGAACGCTACCTCTACCCGGCGCTGCGCCGCTTCCTGCCGCACGGCGAGGCGGACGCGCTCGACCAGGTCCGGCGGCAGCGGGCCGCCGCGCGCATCGTGGAGAGCATCGAGCGCACCGACGAGTTCGACGCGACCGTCGACGCGCTCGTGGCCCAGCTGGTCGTCGACATCCGGCGGCACGTCGGGGAGCAGGACGGCGTGCTGCTGCCCGCCCTGGCCGGCTCGTGCCCGCTCGAGGAGAGCGACCGGCTCGGCCGGCGCATCCGCGGGTGGCTGCGCCGGACGCGCGCCTAGGAGCCGTACAGCTCCTGCGGACGAACCGAACCTTCCCAGCCGAACGCCGCGTCCGCCCGGCCGCGGCGCCGACCCGAGGAATCGATGGACCGCGAGAGTTTCGACAACACTGTCCACAAGCACACCGAGGAGGGCGGCGGATCCGCCGAGCAGGCCGCCGCGGCCCTGGGCACAGCGGCCCGGGGCCTGATCCTTCCGCCGAGCTACACGCAACAGGACGGCGCGGGCGGGAGCGCCGACAGCACGTTCGCACGGGCGGCGCCGTCCTCCCCGGGATCGGCGCCGCCGCCCGTGCCGCCCGTGCCGTCCCTGCGGCTCCGGGCCCGCCTGTCCGTGCGGCGCCTGCTGCTGCGCCGCGCGGTGCTCGCCAGCGTCGTCGCGATCGCGGCGCTCGTCGTCTCCTACCACTTCGGCGGACTGCTCGGCACCGGCAGATTCCAGGCGCTGCACCAGATCCTGGCGGTCGGCGGCGCGGTGGTCTTCCTGGCCGCCGCGGTCTCCGCGGTGCGCTCGGGCACGAACGACCTGCTCGGGCTGGTGCGCGTGCCCGGGCGCCTCGGCGACGCCCGCGCGGGCACCTTCCGGCTGATCTGCCTGCTGGCGGGCTACATCGTGGTGATCCTGTGCGCACTCGCGCTGGTGCACGTCCCGGTCCAGCATCTGCTGCTCGGCGGCGTGCTCACCGGCGTGATCCTCGGCATCGCGGCGCAACAGGTGCTGGCGAACCTGTTCGCCGGCATCACTCTGCTGTTCGCCCGGCCGTTCACCATCGGCGACGAGCTGACGGTGCGTTCGGGCGCGCTCGGCGGGCCGGTGGTCGGCCGGGTCACCGGGATGACGCTGACATACGTCACGGTGGTGACGAAGGCGGGCCCGGTGCTGCTGCCCAACAGCGCCGTGCTCGCCGCCGCGGTCGGGCCGGCCACCGACTGGATCGCCACCTGAACAGAGCGCGGCGCGTCTCTGTGACCTGATTTCCCGGCTGACTCGCCGGCTGACCCGCCGCCGGTTTCTCGGTGCGCGCCCGTATCCTCGCGCACGCGGTGCAAGCCGCCGCGCATCTTTCGGCGGGATGCGGGCACTGCGGAGTGTGCAGTCGATCCCTGTCAGTACGGGGAAGGAGGAGTGTTCATGTCCATCGGTGCGAACATCTCCGTGATCACCGCGGGCGCGATCCTCGCGTTCGCCACGCACATCAGCTCCAGCCAGGTCAGCGTCGAGGCGGTCGGCGGGGTCCTGATGGCCGTCGGCGCCGTGGCACTGGTGCTGCAGCTCGACTCCATGGCCAAGCAGCGGCGGCTGACCGCGGAACAGGCCGAGGTGCCGGCGGAGGCGGTGCTGGTGCGTTCCCCGGGCGGGTACGGCCAGAGCGTCCATCTGCCGCCGGACGCGTACGCCGGTACCACCGCCGAGCCGTTGCGGCCGGGCGAGTCGCCGTACCGGTCCGTCGGCGAGTACACCGGAGACGAGTGGTGACCATGCGTAGAACCAGTTTCATCGGAGCCCTGCTGGCCATGGCGATCGGCGCCGTGCTGGCGTTCGCGGTGCACGGCTCGCCGCGGTTCCTCGACCTGCAGACCGCGGGGATCATGGTGATGATCGGCGCCGCGGCCGACCTGGTCATCAGGTCCCTGATCTCGGAAAGCCCGCTGCTGAGCCGGCGGGCCGCCGACGTGGCCGCGGTCGTCGAGCCGCTGGGCGATCCACTGCTCGACGCGGCGGGCAATCCGGTGGTGGTGCCCGGACCGGCCGCGCGCGACACGCGGCCGCCGTTGGTCGCGCCGCTGCCCGGCACCGTCCCGGACGCGCCCACGATCATCGTCACGGACGAGCCCTCGGGTCCGGCCGTGCACACCGCGATGCCCGCTCAGCCTGGCCGGCCGGGGCAAACGGTCCAGCCCGTCCAGCCGACCCAGCCCGTGGTACCGCCGTCAGAGCCCGTAGGCGCGGCGCAGGAGACCGCGGAGTCGTGGCGGCGCACCGACTCGGCCGTCCCGCCCGCGCACGACCGCGCCGTCTACGACAACGCGGTGGGCGCCGGAGCGGCCGGACTGCCGGACACCCCGGAATCCCCGGTGGCGCTCACCACGATCACCGGTCGGCCGGTGCACCCGCGCGGGCGCGGCGGCCGGCGCTCCCGGCGCACGCGCCGCTGGCTCTCCTGAGCCGAGACGCCGGCTCTCCCGAGTCAGGACAGGGAGGCGCGCTCAGACCTGTTGCCAGCGCGAGGGTTTCCACTGATTGGTGTTGCCCTGCGGGCGCTCCGGCTGGTCGGCGAGCCAGGGGCCGTCATCGCGTTCGGTGAAGTCCCGGTACGGCTCGCCGATCAGCCGTTGCTCGATCTGCTGGAGCTGCACCGGGTCCGAGGAGAGCTGGCGGCCGCGCCGGTGCCCGTCCCACACCTGCTGGCGCGAGACGGCGGACTCCGGCGCGCAGAACAGCCCGCCGACGCGCGGATCGCCGAGCAGCGCGATCGTGCTCAGCGAGCGCAGCGGCTTCTGCTGGTCCTCCGGCACGCCGCGTAGCGTGTGCTCCGCGATCGGTTGCCCGGTGGCCGGATCGAGCAGCTGGATGTACCGCAGCTCCGGACGCCACTTGCCGGGACGCCAGGGCAGCAGCACCGGGGCGAGCAGCCAGCTGGCGCCGGTCCCGCCCCACTCGTCCGCGTCCAGGTAGGACACGCGCACCCAGCGGCCGACTTTCACCGGGAACACGCGCCACGCCCCGTAGCGCTGCGCCAGGTACTGCTCCCCGGCGGCGACCCGGCGCGTCGCGGCGTGGTTGCTCGTCAGACTCTGCTGGATGTCCGCGAGCAGCCAGGGCTGCAGCGGGACGGTCGAACCGGGCGGGTACTGCTGCGTCACAGGCTGCCACCTCCGAGCAGGCCACGGATGTTCCTGGCCGAGCTGTTCTCCGGCTCGGAACCCGGCGGCGGGGTGAACGAGACGGAGTCGGCCAGCAGCACCATCATCTCCTGGAACAGCGTCCCGTAGCTCGTCTGCGGCGTGGAGAATTCGAGTGTCGCGATCCACCTGCCCTCCGGGTGCGGCACGATCGCCTCGAGCTGGTAGACCTCGGCGCGTCCCGGGTCGCCCTCCTGCCCGGGCAGCCGGGGCCTGCCGAGGCTGCGCACCCGCTCGAAGAACAGCGCGGGACCGTTCGACAGGTCGACGAGGTCGGCCTGCGCGTGGTCGCCGGCGTCCGCCGCCGCGGTGACCAGATCGCCGAGCACCAGCCGCGGGTTGCGCGGCTCGCCCATGTACTGCAGCGAGACGACGAGGGTGGAGGAGACGACCACACCGTCCGGCGCCTCGTGCCAGGCGAGCCCGCAGTAGAGGGTGTTGCGCTCCTCCAGCTCGCCCAGCATCGTCGCGAAGGCGTCGAGGGTGGAGTAGAGCAGCGGCTGGCGCTCCGGCGGACACAGTTCGCTGAGCACAGGCTCGGCCTCGGCGAGCTTCGTCTCGACGTCGCGCACCGGCAGCGGGAGATAGCTCTCCGGCAGGTTCAGCCAGAAGGTGATCTCCTCGTCGCCGTCGTCCTTCGCCTCGACCGCGTTGAGGATGTCGAAGACTGCCATGGCTCAGAAGGCTTCCTTGACGTCGTTGTACAGGGCCGAGCCGACGCCCTTGACCTTCCAGGCGAGCTGCAGGTTCTGCGCGGTCTCGGCGGAGATCTTGAACGCCTGGGCCGTGCCCGCGGCCACCGCCTCAGCGTCCTTGCCGATGTTCCCGACCTTCGTCGCGATCTTGATTCCCGCCTTCACCGGCAAGCTCAGGCTGTGCGCGTTGATGGAGACCACCTGCGCGACCTTGGAGGCGCCGGACTCGCCGAGCTTGGCGAAGTCCGTGGCCGCGTTCTCGCCGGCCTTGGCCAGCCCCGGGATCTTCGCGGCCAGTGTCGGGATGCCCTTCGCCCCGTCGGCCGCGTCCTCCGCCAGCTTGCCCGCCTTGCCCACGTACTTCAGCTCGCCCACGCCCGGTATCGCGCTCACCAGGTCGAGGCCGGTGCCGACCGCGGCCTTGATGTTCGTCATGGTGAAGTGCCCGGACAGCAGCCCGCCGAGCGCGGCCCGGGTCTGCGGGTTGGCCAGGTCCATCGCGAACGCGCCGGCGCCGGCGGCCAGCGCGATCCCGCCGGCGACCGCGTCGATCGGCGGCGGGGTGCACAGCGCGATCAGCCCGGCGACGGCGGAGATCGTGGACAGGATCGAGTGGATGGTGGCCGCGTGCTTCTCGATCCAGCTGCCTACCGCCTTGAAGGCGCTGGCGAAGGCGTTGCCCAGGCTCGAGAAGAAGCCGGGCTTGTGCGGCGCGAGGCCCTTGGTCGCGTTGTCCAGCTGCGAGGCGTAGTTGTGCGCGGTCGCCTCGACCTGCTGCTCGAGCTCCTTGGCCCGCTTCATGATCGCGTCGAGCTCTTCCTGCGCCTGCTGCTCGTCAGCGTTCGCGCTGTTGACCGCCGAGACGGCCTCGTCGAGCGCGTTCTGCGCCTGCTGCAGCGCCTCCTGGCTGGAGAACTCCCGGCCGGCCAGCCCCAGGTTCGGGTTGCTCTGCGCCTGCGCGACCTCCTGCTTGGCGTTCGCGAGCGCCTCCTTCGCGGCCGCGGCCTCCTGGTCGAGCTTCTGCGCGGTCTGCTTGTACCCGGTCAGATCCTTGTACCAGTTCTGGATCGTGCCGCAGGCCTCTGTCAGCGACTGCTGCGCGTGCTGCAGGTCGGTGACCAGTTTGTCGTTGAAGTGCTCGCGGAAGGCGTTGGCCGCGTCGCCCACCCACACGTCGCCGTTCGCGTCCCGCATCTGCCCGAGCAGCTTGCCCGCCTCCTGCATGGAGTCGGTGGTCTTCTTCAGCGACTGCTCCAGCGCCTCCACGTCCTCGGGCAGCCCGGGCGCCGGGTTGAACCCGAGATTCGGGTAAGTGCTGTCGTCCTGAACCGAGGCGTCGAACGCCATCTCCAGATCCATGCGATCCCCTCGTTCGCGCTGTCTACCCGCTGTGTGTATCGCCGTCTGCCGTTTACTGCAGCAGTGCGTTGATCTTGCCCAGCGCCTGGGCCACGCTCTGCTCGGTGGTCTCGTAATTCTTACGGACCTCGTCCACGCCTTCGGTGCATTCGCTGATCGCCTGCTGCAGCTGCCCGAGCCCGTACTTCCAGGTGCTCTGGAAACTGCTGGCCGCGCTGGCGAGCGTGGAAGGACCCAGCTTCCCGCCCTCGTCGCTGCCGAGCGCCTGCAGCGCCTGGCCCATCTGCTGGCCCGCGTCCGTCAGGGTCTTGGTCATCTGCCCCAGGACATCGAGGTCGACCTTGTAGAAATCGGCCATAAGCAATAGCCCCCATCTGATTGCGCCCCGTAGCGTCGCTGCGCACGCTATCGGCATATCATCGGGAAATCCAGTGATCGGGCCGCGTCGCGCGGCGCGAATCTCACGGCTCCGCCGTTCAGCAGCGGGCGATCGGCTCGGCCGGCCAGGGTTTGTTATCCGTCCGTGACCACCGATGTCACCATGGGGGATTCTGACGCCACGTCATGTGAGGTGCCTGATACGCGACGACCCGCCCGCGGAGTGCGGGCGGGTCGCGGGGCGGGGCGGCGCGGGACGGCGGCGCGCGCGGGCGGCGCGGGTTGGCTATTGCCCGAGGTGCGGTCCCAGCAGCGTCAGATCGGCGGGGGAGAGCCGGTCTCGGGCGGTGGCGGCCTGGTGCCAGTAGGGGTAGAGCAGCGGCGGGCGGCTCACCTCGTCCAGCCGGGCGTGCTCCTCGGCGGAAAGCTTGAGCTCGGCGGCTGCCAGGTTGTCGGCCAGCTGCTCGCTGGTGCGCGCGCCGATCACCAGAGAGCTGACAGCCGGCTTGGTGAGCAGGTGGGCGAGCGCGACCCGCGCGGCCGAGACGCCGTGCTCCGCGCCGATGGCGACCAGCACCTCGATCGTGTCGTAGAGGCGGTCCTGGTCGTAGACCGGCGGCTCGTTCCACTCGGTCAGGTGCCGGGATCCGGCCGGCGGCTCCTGGCCGCGGCGGTACTTGCCGGACAGCAGCCCGCCCGCGAGCGGACTCCACACCAGCACTCCGAGGCCCTGGTCCACCGCGAGCGGCACGAGTTCGTACTCGGCCTCGCGGGCCTGGAGCGAGTAGTAGATCTGCTGGCTGACGAAGCGGGGCAGGCGGTTGCGCTCGGCCGTGCCGAGCGCCTTCATCAGCTGCCAGGCGGCGTAGTTCGAGGCGCCGACGTAACGCACCTTGCCGGAGCGCACCAGCAGGTCCAGCGCCTCGAGCGTCTCCTCGAGCGGGGTCTGGCCGTCCCACTCGTGCACCTGGTAGAGGTCGATGTGGTCGGTGCCGAGCCGGCGGAGGCTGTCCTCGCAACCGGTGATGACGTGGTGCCGGGACAGGCCGGCGCTGTTCGGCCCGTCGCCCATGGCCATGCGCACCTTGGTGGCGAGCAGCACCTCGTCGCGCCGCCCCTTGAGCGCCTGCCCGACGATCTCCTCGGACAGGCCGCCGGAGTAGACGTCCGCGGTGTCGATCAGGTTGACGCCGGCTTCGAGGCACAGGTCGACCTGCCGCCGGGCTTCGTCGAGGTCTGTCGAGCCGACCTGGTTGAACGGGCCGCGCCCGCCGAAGGTCATCGTACCCATGGTGAGGACTGAAACGCGCAGGCCAGAGCTGCCGAGTGTGCGATACTCCATGGTCCTCACCCTACTCCGGGCGGCTTGTGGAGGCCGATGGGCCGAAGGCGGGGTCACCGGTTCGGACGCCGCGGGATTGCCGTCCGCCCGCGGCGCGTGATGCGCTGAGAGTCGGCGCGCCGGCCGATCCCGGCCTCTTCTTCCCCCGGCCACCGCCGCGCGCCGCCGACGACCTTGCCAGGAGAGAGCGATGACGCTGCCGGTCACATACCCGGTCGAGCCGATGCTCGCCAAGTCCGCTGCGGGCGTGCCGACCGGCGAGTACCTGTACGAGCCGAAGTGGGACGGCTTCCGGTGCCTGGTGTTCCGAGACGGGGACGAGTTCGAGCTCGGCAGCCGCGGCGGGAAGTCGCTCACCCGCTACTTCCCGGAACTCGTCGCGTCGCTCGCCGAGGCGCTGCCGCCGCGCTGCGTGCTGGACGGCGAGATCGTGGTGGTTCAGGGCAGCAGGCTCGACTTCGACCGGCTCACCGACCGCATCCACCCGGCCGAGTCGCGGGTCCGGCTGCTGGCCGAGCGCACTCCGGCCACGTTCGTCGCCTTCGACCTGCTCGCGCTCGCCGACGAGGACCTCACCGGGCGGCCCTTCGCCGACCGCCGCGAGCTGCTGACCGGGCTGTTCGCGCCGCACCCGCACGTCCGGGTCACCCGGGCCACGCGGGACGCGCAGCTCGCCCGCTCCTGGTTCGAGACCTTCGAGGGGGCCGGGCTCGACGGCGTGGTGGCCAAGCCCCTCGGCGACCCGTACCGTCCCGGCGAACGCGCCATGGTGAAGCTGAAGCACGAGCGCACGGCCGACGTCGTGGTGGCCGGCTACCGGCTGCACAAGAGCGGGCCGGTCGTGGGGTCGCTGATGCTCGGCCTGTACCTGGGCGACGGCGTGCTCAACTACGTCGGCGGCGCCAGCGCGTTCACCATGGCCCGGCGGGCCGCGCTCGTCGACGAACTCGCGCCGCTGCTGCTGCCCGAGGGCGAGAGCCATCCGTGGCTGGGCGCGGACGACGGCGAGCACCGCCGCCCCGGCGCGCTCAACCGGTGGAACGCGGGCAGGGACATGTCGTTCGTGGCGCTGCGCCCGGAGCGCGTGTGCGAGGTGCGCTACGACCAGCTGCAGGCCGACCGGTTCCGGCACAACGCGCGCTTCGTGCGGTGGCGCCCGGACCGGGAGCCCGGGTCGTGCGGATACGACCAGCTCGACGAGCCGGCCGCGTACGACCTGGCCGACGTGTTCGACTGACACGGCCCCCCGACCGACACGGCTCCCGGGCTCCGTCAGCAGCCGGAGACGCCTCTTGCGCGCGCAGACCCCTCTTACGCCTCCGCTTCGGCCCCGGCTTCGGCCTCGGCGTCCGGCCGGGCCGCCGGCTGCGCCTTGTGCCGGGCCTTGGACGGCTGGACCCGCTTGGGCTCGCCGGGCATCTTCGGGAACTCCGGTGGATACGGCAGGTCGCCGAGCCCGCGGTCGCGCTCGTCGCGGGCGGACATCTCCAGCAGCGCGTCCAGCGTGGCGGCCTCGTCGTCGATGGCGTCGAACGCGTCGCCGCGCTCGGCGAACAGCGCGGGCACGGTGCGCACGGTGAAGTCCTCGGGGACGACGTCGGGCAGGTCGGGCCAGCGCACCGGCATCGAGACGCGGGCGTCAGGCTTGGCGCGCGAGGAGTAGGCGGCCGCGAGCATCCGGTCCCTGGCCATCTGGTTGAAGTCCGCGAACACCCGCTCGCCGCGCTCCTCCTTCCACCACGAGGTGGTCAGCAGGTCGGGCCGGCGGCGTTCGAGCTCGCGGGCCAGCGCGATGACCGCGCGTCTGGCCTCGATGAACGTCCAGCGCGGCGCGATGCGCACCAGCAGGTGCAGCCCGCGCCCGCCCGACGTCTTCACATACGGCGTCATGCCGAGTTCCTCGAACAGCGCCTTCGCCTCGCCGGCCGCCTCGACCGCCTCGGCGAAGCCGGTGCCGGGCTGCGGGTCGAGGTCCAGCCGCAGCTCGTCCGGATGGTCCGTGTCCTCGCGGCGCACCGGCCAGGGATGCAGCTCGAGCGCGTTCATCTGCACCGCCCACAGCACCGTCGCCGGCTCGGTCACGCACAGCTCTTCGCCGACGCGCCCGCTCGGGAAGGTCACCCGCGCCGTCTGCACCCAGTCGGGCCGGCCCTTGAGCGCCTGCTTGACGAAGAACGAGGGGCCCTCGACGCCGTTGTTGAACCGATGGGTCGCCATCGGCCGCCCGGCCAGCGCGCGCAGCACCCCCTCGGCGACCGCGATGTAGTACTCGGCGAGTTCCAGTTTCGTGATCCCGAGCGCCGGATAACAGACCTTCTCCGGCGAGGAGATGCGCACGGAACGCCCGGCCACGTCGACGAACGTCTCGCTGTGAGCCATGTTCGCAGGCTAAGCGCCGGGCCCGGCGCCCGCACGTCGGGCGGCGCTGTCCGGACGGCCGGCGAGCGCGGTCCGGACGGCAGGCCCGCGCGGACGGCTGTGGGAGGATCGACGGGTGCGTGCCCGACCGATCTCCCCTGAGCTGCTGGTGGAGCACGTGGCGGAGGCGATCGCCGGGCTGCCGAGGGACCGGCGGGTCGCCGTGGCGGTGGATGGCGCGCCGCCCACCCGCACCGGCGAGCTCGCCGCGCGGCTCGTCGAGGCCCTGCGGCTGCGCGGCCGGGCGGCCGTGCCGGTGGCCGCCGGCGACTACCTGCGCCCGGCTTCGCTGCGCTACGAGCTGGGCCGCGAGGATCCCGACCTGTTCTACACGGAATGGCTCGATCTCAAGGCGATCGACCGCGAGGTGCTCGCCCCGATCGGCGCGGGCGGCAGCGGCCGCGTGCTGCCCAGGCTGTGGGACGCGGCGGCGGACCGGGCGTACCGGGCGCAGTACGTGCAGGTCGCGCCCGGCGGCGTGGTCCTGCTCGAGGGTCCGCTGCTGCTCGGGGCCGGGCTGGCCTTCGACCTGACCGTGCACCTGTCGATGTCGGCCGCGGCGCTGGCCCGGCGCACCGCGGATCAGGACGCGTGGACGCTTCCGGCGTATCAGCGCTATGACGAGGAGCAGGACCCGGTCGGCACCGCGGACATCGCCGTGCGCTGCGACGACCCGCGGCGTCCCGCGCTCGTCGCAGAGGGCTGAGCAGGCGGCCGTCGCAGAGGGCTGAGCCGGGCGCGCCGCCATCGCTGCGATGCCGGGCATTCCTGCGATCCCGGCCGTCCGCGCCGTCTCCGCGTTCCTGCCCGCGCCGCCGGTTCAGCCCTGCGGCAGCGCGATCCGCAGGCTGACCGTGCCGCGCAGGTCGAGCCAGGCGTCCGCCGGGCCGCGCACCAGCCGCAGCACCACCTGCCCGCACTCCGGGCAGCGCGCGATCAGCCCGGGCGCGTGGCCGTAGACGCGCAGCCGGGCGAGCGGCCCGGTCGCGCCGCAGCCGGTGCACCGGCCCTCGGCCGTGGTCACGTCGACGGCGAAGATCTCGGCGAGCGGGCCGGCCAGCGCGTTGCCGTCCTGGTATCCGTTCTCTGCGGCGGGGCCCGCGGGCAGGTCAGCCATATCAGCCTCCAGATGGTCCGAAGCGTTCGGTGCGGATGCGCTCCGCGTCGTGGCCGAGGTCGACGAGCAGATCCGCGGCGTGCTCGACGAAGCCGGTCGGGCCGCAGACGTAGACCGTCGGGGTGAACTCCGGCGGCCAGCCCGCCTCGGTCGCGTCCCGCAGCCCGAGCCGGCCCGGGGGCCGGGGCCAGCCGTCGGGGGCGCTGCGCGTGTAGAGGTAGGCGGTGTCCACGCCCGGGTCGCCGCGCACCAGTTCGGACCGGTAGATGCGGTCCTCCGGGGCGCGCACCGAGTACAGCAGCCGGAACGGCGCGCGGCTGCCGGCCGCCCGCCGGGCCCGGATCATCGCCATCAGCGGCACGATGCCGGAGCCGCCCGCGACCAGCAGCACCGGCTCGGTCTGCTCGGGCCGCCAGACGAACCAGCCGCCGACCGGGCCGCGCAGCTCGACCTGGTCGCCGACCGCCAGCTCGTCGGCGAGGTAGGGCGAGACCTCACCGTCGGACACCCGCTGGACGGTCAGCTCGACGAGCTCGCCCTCGGGCGCGGAGGCGATCGAGTAGCTGCGCTGGGTGCTGTAGCCGTCCTCCGCGGTCAGCCGCACGTCCACGTGCTGCCCGGCGAGGTGCCCGGGCCAGCCGGGCACCTTGAACACCAGCGTGTGCGCGCTGGGCGTCTCGAGGCGCCGTTCGACGAGCGAGGCCGCCCGCCAGCGCAGCCGTCCGCCTAGTCGCCCTGGTACCGCTGTTCCCGCCATGGGTCTCCGTAGTTGTTGTAGCCGGCGGTCTCCCAGAAACCGGGCTCGTCCTGCAGCAGAAGATCGATGCCGCGCACCCACTTCGCGGACTTCCACAGGTACAGGTGCGGGACCAGCAGCCGTGCCGGTCCTCCGTGCTGCGGCGCCAGCTCCTCGCCGTCGTATTCGTAGGCGATCCACGCCTTGCCGTCGAGCAGGTCCTCGAGCGGCAGGTTAGTGGTGTACCCGCCGTAGGAGTGCACGAGCGCAGACTCCGCCGCGCTCTCCACGTCCTCGAGCAGCAGGTCGAGCGAGACCCCGCGCCAGCGGGTGTCGAACTTCGACCACTTCGTCACACAGTGGAGGTCGACCACCGGCTCCTCGGCGGGCAGCGCGGTCAGCTCGGACCAGCTCCACGAGTGCTTGACGCCCGCCTCGGTCGTGATGGTGAACGCCCAGGCGTCGTGCTCGACGCGCGGGGTCGGGCCGGCCGAGAGCACCGGGAAGTCGCGGGTCTCGTACTGGCCCGGCGGCAGCCGCCCGCCCGCGGTGCGCGGCCGCCCGTGGAAGCCCTTGGAGATGATCGCCACCGTGCTGTCCCACCCTCGCTGTGAAGTGCCCTGTGGACCTTGCCTGTCGACCACGATCCTCCGCCTGTTCCGGCCCGCCCCGCAACCGGAGCGGCGGGGACGGCACAGGGCCCGGTCCGCGGTGCGGATCGGGCCCTGTGCCGGGCGATGTTGTCGCAGTGTCCTGCTCTCCGAGCCCTCACACCTTCCAGTGGAAGCCGAGTGCGAAGTCCACCACGACCCCGTACGTGAGATACATCAGCCACAGGCCGGTCAGCACATGGAACAGGCCGAGCAGCCGTTCGCCGATCCCGATTCCGATCGAAGCGAAGAACTCGGAGAAGTAGACCCCGAACAGGCCCAGGAACAGCAGCCCGACCGGCCAGTCGCCGACGTGGAAGAACACTGTCGCGCCCAGCGCGGAGAGCACCATGAACGCCACGCTCATGCCGGCGTTGATCCGCGGATCGTTGCCGTGGGAGCGGTTCCAGCCGAGGGCGAACCAGTGGACGCCGTACGCCGTGAACGCGAGGGCGGCCATGTACAGCGCGGGTTGCGAGTTGAACACCTGCAACCAGGTCAGGCCTATGAAGAGGATGATTCCGGTGATGAACTGGCAGAAGCCGGGCATCCAGATGCCCCACACCCCCGTGCCGCGGTCCACCCGGTCATCGCGCTTCGGCCAGTTGATCAGCTCCTGCGGTCCCTGGATCAGGTAGCCGGTGCCGAGACCGAAGAAGCCCAGGGCGAGCGGTGGGAATGCCGACGCCGCGAAAGTCACGTCCATTGATGGTCACCTCGTGTGGGAGTTGCGAACCGAGACCGCGCCCATGGTCACCGAAGGCGAATGTGCTGCGGTTGATGTAATGCGGGGTGGTCGACGCGGGCCGCCGTCAGGTCCGTGTTCGACGGTTTCGACACATGCGCCTCCTCCCGTGGGTGCGGGAAGTCGTGCGGAGCTTCTGCATCGCGTGGTGGCTTCGCTCGCTCTTACGACAATGTTCAACAATCTTCACTCCAACAATTGCATTTCGCAAAGATTGCATGCGGTAAGCGGTCCGATGGTCAGGCCGTGCGGTCGAAGGGGCTGGTGAAACGAACGCTCCCGGTCCGCGGGTCCCAGCGGTGCTCACGCTCAGTCACCGCCGCCGCTCTGCCGGAGCGGCGCGGGCGGTAGCCTGTGCCCAGTGCTGTCGGCAGAGGGATTTCGGGTGACTGATCAGTTCGATACCGCGGCGATCCGCGACCGCGTGCTCGCCTCGTGGGCGGCCGCGCCGGTGCGCTTCCGCGAGGACGCCAACCTCGAGGAGGACCTGGTCCTGGGCGGATACCGGGACCGGGTGCTCGTCGAGCTGGCGCAGAACGCGGCGGACGCCGCCGCGCGCGCCGGCGTGCCCGGCCGGCTGCGGCTGAGCCTCGCGGACGCCGACGCCGACGCCGACGCCGACGCGGCGCGCGGCCCGGTGCTGGCCGCGGCGAACACCGGGGCGCCGCTGGACGCGGACGGGGTGGTGAGCCTGTCCACGCTGCGCGCCTCGGCGAAGCGGGACGAGGCGGACGGCGGCCTGTCCGGCGAGGCGGTGCCGGTCGGCCGGTTCGGCGTGGGTTTCGCCGCCGTGCTGGCCGTCAGCGACGCGCCGGCGCTGCTCTCGCGCGACGGCGGGGTCCGCTTCTCTACCACGCAGGCCCGCGAGGCCGTGCGGCGCGCGGCCGAGGGCAGCCCGGAGCTGGGCGCGGAACTCGCCCGTCGGGACGGCCGGGTGCCGGCGCTGCGACTGCCGTACGCCGCCGAGGGAACGGCCCCGTGGGGCTACGACACCGTCGTCGAACTGCCGTTGCGCGACGAGGCGGCCGTGACGCTGGTGCGCCGGCTGCTGACCGAGCTGGACGACACGCTGCTGCTCGCGCTGCCGCAGCTCACCGAGATCGTCGTCGAACTCGACGGCGAGATCCGCACCCTGACGGCCGACCGGAGCGGTCCGGGCGAGTGCGTGATCCGCGACGGCGCGCGCGCCACCCGCTGGCGGCTGGCCGACGCCCGCGGCCGGATCGACCCGGAGCTGCTCGCCGACCGCCCGGTCGAGGAGCGGATCAGGCCTCGATGGTCGTTGACCTGGGCGGTGCCGCTGGACGCGGACGGCGCCCCGCAGCGGCCGCGCACCGCCCCCGTGCTGCACGCGCCGACCCCCACCGACGAGCCGCTCGGCCTGCCCGCCGTGCTGATCGCGACCTTCCCGCTGGAGGTGACCCGGCGCCGGGTCGCGCCGGGGCGGGCGAGCGAGTTCCTGCTGGACCGGGCCGCCGCGGCGTACGCGGAGCTGGTCGCGGCCTGGCCCGAGCGCACCCCGGCGGTGCTGCGCCTGGTGCCCGGGCCGATGGGGGAGGGGGAGCTCGACGCCGGGCTGCGCCGCCGCATCGCCGGCCTGCTGCCCGGCACGCCGTTCCTGCCGCCCGCCGACGGCGGCCCCGCGCCGCTGCGCCCGCGCGACGCCGTCATCGTCGACCCCTGCGACGCCGGCCTGGTCGGCGTGCTCCGGGACGTGCTGCCCGGCCTGCTGCCGGCCGGCTGGGAGCGCGACCAGGCCGCGGCCGCCGCGCTCGGCATCCGCCGGCTGGGCGCGGGCGAACTGGCCGAGGCGCTCGCCGGGCTGGACCGGGAACCGGAGTGGTGGGCCCGGCTCTACGCGGCGGTGTACGGGGTCTTCGGTCAGGATCCTTATCTGGCCGAGTCCATGGCCACGCTCCCGGTCCCGCTCGCCGACGGCCGCACCGTGCGCGGCGCGCGCGGGGCGCTCCTGCCGGTCGAGCAGCTCGACGCGTCGGTCGCCGCGGCGCTGCGGCCGCTCGGCCTGCGGCTCGTTCATCCGGGCGCGCTGGCCGGCGGCAGCGCCGCGACCGCGCTGCTGGAACGGCTCGGCGCCCGTCCCGCGCATCCGCGGGTCCTGCTCGCCGATCCGTCCGTGCGCGGCGCGGTGGCGGCCTCCCGGGACGAGCTGATGTCCGTGGACGACGACGGACCGGGCCGTCCGGACGAGCTCGCCGCGGCGGTGCTCGCGCTGGTGCGCGCCGCCGAGCCGGGCCCGAACGAGCGCTTCGACCTCGACGGCCTGCGGCTGCCGGACGCGCGCGGCGGCCACAGCCCGGCCCGCGAACTGCTGCTGCCCGGCTCGCCGCTGGCCGAGGCGGTCGACCCGGAGGCGTTCGGGTTCGTCGACGAGGCCTGGGTGCGCCGGTGGGGCGCGGAGCTGCTGCGCGCGGTCGGCGTCCTGGACACGCTCGCGGTGGTGCGCGCGCAGGACGTGCTGCTCGACGTCGACGCCCTGGACGAGGACCTGCTCGACCTGGACGGGATCGAGGAGTGGGTCGGGCAGATCAGGACCGCGATCGACCGCTCCGGGCGGGACCTGGCCCCGGTGGCGGCCGAGTTCGCCGCGGTACGCGACCTGGATCTGGTCACCCGCTGGCCGCGCGCCCTGGAGATGCTGGCGCGCGCCGACGGCCTGCGCGCCGCCCTCGCCGCGCCGCTCCGGCTGCTCGGCGACGACGGGCGGGCGGTGCATCTGCCCTCGTACACGTCGTGGTGGCTGGGCCGGCACGCCGTGCTCGACGGGCGCCGCCCGGTCGATCTGGCGACCGGCGGCGGGCTGTTGGACGGGCTCTACGATCCGGCACCCGAGGATAAGGACCCCGAGTTCCTCGTCGCGCTCGGGGTGCGCACCACGCTGGAGGCGCTGCTCACGGCGCCCGGCGGGCCGAACGAGCTGCTGGACCGGCTGGCCGACCCGGCGCGCGAGGTCGGCGGGCCCGGGCTGGCCGCGCTCTACGAGGCGCTCGGCGAGGTCCCGACCGAGCAGCTGGATCCGCCGGAGACGCTGCGCGCCTGGCAGGACGGCGAGATCGTGGTCGCGGACGCCGCCGAGGTGGTCGTGGTCGACGCCCCCGACCTGCTGCCGCTGCTCGAGGCCCGCCCCTACCTCGCCGTGCCCGCGCACTGCGCGACGGCGCTCGCCGACCTGCTCGAGCTCGACCTCGCCTCCGAGGCGATCCCCGGCACGGTCACCTCGGAGGGGCAGCCGCAGCCGGTCCCCGACGCCGTCAGGGAACTGCTTCCCGCGTGTCCGGACACGTACATGGAGCACGACGAGCTCATTCTGGACGACGAGTTCGAGGTCGCCTGGCGCGTGATCGACGGCGTGGCGCACGCCTCTACCTTCGACGGCATGGCCCGCGCGCTGGCCTGGGCGGCCGGCCGCTGGGACCGGCGCCACCACATCGCCGCGCTCCTGGCCGAGCCGGAGAGCGCCGTCGAGCTGATCGAGGAGACCAGGTTCGAGTGACGGTGATTGCGTACTCGTCGGCCTACGCGCAGGATCAGCGCCGTCGGCCGACGAGTACGCAGTCGCCGCACAGAGGGCCGCGATGGTCCGGCGCGGCCCGGTAGATAAGGCAGCAGTTGCGGCGCTGGAAACGCCCGCCGGTCCCGCTGCGCGCCGTTCCGGCGAGCAGGGATCCGCCGAGCAGGCGGTCTGATTCGGCCCGCGCCCTGGCAGCGAGCCCGGGTTCTGCTGTACTCAGCGTGATCCGGGCGCCGTTGAGCGCGGATGCGACGTTACCCCAGAGCGCCTGCGGTGAGACGCGGAACCGGCGCATCGCGTCGCAGAGCTCGACCGCCAGTGGTTCGAGCTCCATGCCCGTGTGCTGATCCGGCAGCGGCTGCTTCGCCTGATCGAGGCAGGGGATGGAGAGCGCGAACATGCTTCCGGGCGTCGGCTGCCAGCGCAGGTTGCGCAGGCCGATCGGCGCCGCCGGTCGCAATCCCGCCACGGCCAGCGCGAACAGCGGCGAGAGCGTGCGCGCCGCCAGGCCCAGGTGCATCACCGACGCAGCCACACGCAGTTCGACCGACTCCGGCGCCCGTCCGCCGCGGCTTGCCGAGGCGAGATATCCGCGGACCGCATCGACGCGTTCTGACAGCACGCCGGGCTCGTCGAGCAGTTCACTCATCGAGCGCCACGGCGCGCTCGGCGGCTCTTCCCGCGGATCGTGCGAATCGGCGGCGAAGTACCCGCCGAGCGCGGCGAGCCACGAGCTCACCGGCGTCACTCCATGCCGCGCTTTCCCGGCGTCCAGAAGGGCTTGACGATCACGGAGCGGCGCGGCCAGCCGCGGTCGCGCACGAGATGCGTGCGCACGGCCTGGCAGGTGCGGGCCTCGCCGGCGACGTAGGCGACGCCGGGCGTGTCCGGCAACCGCGCCGTGCGCAGCGCTTCGACGAGCGCGGCGGACTCGGCGGCCGAGGCGCCACCGCGGTCGACCCAGGTCACCTCGGCGTGCCCGGGCAGCGGGAGACGTGCGGCGGCGTTCTCCGCCTCGAGCACGCCGTAGGCCTCCGCGTCCTCGGGCAGTGCGCGCAGCATCGCACCGAACGGCACGGTCGCGGTCTCCTCGCCCACGAACAGGTGGTACGGCGCGTCCGCGTCGAGCACGAGCCGCCCCTCGGGGCGCCGGAACGCGACGTCGTCCCCGCGCCGGACGCCGCGTGCCCACTGCGCGCCGGGACCCTCGTCCTCGTGCTCGTAGACGCACAGCTCGACCCGGTCGCCCTCATAGGACCAGATCGAGTACGTGCGCAGCGTCATGCGCAGCAGATCGGTCAGCCCGTGCAAGGGGCCGTTGACCAGGACCCGCACGTGCTGTCCGGGGACCCAGCCGAGTCCTTCGAGCGCCGGCCCGGCCACCTCGATCAGCCGGGCCCGGGAGCCGACCCGCTCGACCCCGATGACCCGCGCGCGCAGGGCGAAGCGCTCGACGAGCTCCGACGCCATGGCAGCCTCCAGTCGCCGACCCGGCCAGGACGGCCCGAGGATATCACGATATATCGCGTCCGGATATCGCCTCCGGATACCGCGTCCGAGGCGTTCTTCGGCCGTCGCAGCGGACTGCGGGAGCGCACCGCGGGAGCGGCGTACCGCGGTGTCGGCGGACTTCGGTAGCCTGCACGCCGAGATCGACACGCGGCGACGGCCGAAGCGCCGGCGCCGGCGTCGTCGACGGAACGACAGGCACCGAAGACAGGGGCGGGAGCACGAGCATGGGCGAGAGCGACGGACAGGGCCACCGGCACACGGGCGGCTGTGACGACGGCGGGTGCGCACGGCTGGAGGCGGAGGGCGACGTCGCGCTGACGCGGCTGATCCTCGACGGAGGAGGAGACCTCGATCTCGGCCACGCGGCGAGTCACGTGGCCGGCGCCGTCGGCAGCGACCCGGGCCTGCCGGAGGCCTACGAGGCGCTGGCCGCGCTCGTGGCGCGGGCCGGCGGGCCGCAGGCGGCCCTGGAGCTGTTCCCCGAGGAGCAGCGCTACGCCGGCACACTGGCGTGCCGCGCCGCGCTGCTGGCTGCGGTGGGCCGGGAGAGCGAGGCGGTGGCGCTGCTCGGTGCGGTCATCGGAGCCGCTCCGACGCTGCCGTGGGCCCGCGTCGCCTGGATGGCGCGCCCGGACCTCGCCGACGTGCTCGACCCCGGCGCGGTCGGTTCCACGCTCGCGCACGTGACCCAGGCGATCGGCGACCCCGCGGACGCGGGCGTGCGCGCGGCCCTCGAGCCCTACTACGCGCTGGTCCGGGCGGTCGTCGCGCGGCATCCGGAGCAGCCGCGGCTGGTCGCGATGGCCTCGAGCCTGGCCCGGCGGATGGACGATCTGGACACGGCGATCGCGTGGGCGGGCACGGTCAAGGACTTCCGCAGCCCGCCGAGCGGCGACGCGCTCGGCGTCGTGATGCTCGGCAGTGCCCTGCGACGTGCCGGGCGGGTCGAGGAGACCTTCGAGCTGTGGAGCGCGACCGTCCGGGACGATGCGTCCCAGACGTATCTCGCGGTGGACCTGGCCGAGACCCTCGCCGCGCACGGACGTCCGCAGGAGGGCGTCGCGATCCTCGAGCGGGTGCTCGCGAGCGAGCCGGACCACGAGAAGGCGGCTCCGGCTATCCATGCCCTGCGATACCAGATCACCCCGGACACCGCGCATCTGCTCGCCCTGCACGAGCATTTCCAGCAGCACCCGGACCACGACTACGCCGCCTATCTGCTGCGCAGCCGGTGCGGCGGAAGGCCGTGGCTGGGCCGGATCGACGGGGGCACCGAGGCGGTGACCAACGCGATGCGCCAGCTGACGGCGGACCACGGGCCCGTCTACGAACACGAAGTGCGGATGTCGCTGTCAGGCCTCGAACCCCCGAGCTCCATCCTGGCGGCGCGGCTGGCCGCACCGCGGCTGCGGATCGACGTCGCGCAGGTCGGCACGCCGGATCCGCGCGAGGCCGTCCGCGAGGTCGGCGTCCGGGTCTGGCGGTACGAGGGGACCGCGCCGCTGCCGGCCGTGCCCGAGCCGTCCGAGCGCGCGCTCGCAGCGGCCCGCGAGCTGGCGTGGCCGAACTGGGCGTGTCCGCCCGCCCTGTACGAGCACGCCGCGCCGCTCGGCGAGCTGTCCCTGTCCGACCTGCTCGGCCTGCTGGTCCACCCGCCGGCACCGGCGGACGCGACCTGGCCGGACGGCTTCGCGCAGAAGGCCCCCGACGTGTGGCTGCGCACCGTGCAGACCGTCGCGTGCGTCGGTATCGCGCACCACCGGCCCGAGCAGCCGTGGGCCGGGTCCGAGCGCCGCGGCGTCCTGCTCGACCTGCTGGACGGCCTGGAGGACTGGGTCTGCGAGGCGGCGGGGATGGCGCTGGTCGCGGTGGGCTGGACGTTCCCGGAGCCGCGCGGCGAGATCGCGGCCCGGCTGCTCGGGCGGCTCAACCACGCCATGCAGGCGGCGCAGACGCGGCCGGTGACGATCCTGGCCTCGCTGTGCCGGCTCGTGCTGGCCTGCGGCTGGCTGGAACCGGAGGTCGGCGCCTCGGTCCGGGAACTGCTCGCCGCCGCCGTCCGGCAGGACGAGGCCGACGAGCCCGGTGAGACTGACGAGACCGATGGGGCCGATGGGGCGTCCGCGAAGACCGGCCAGGCCGGCGCATAGGCTGGTGGGTACCAGCACAGCGAAAGGAAACACCATGCCCGAATCCCGCCCCGTCCTGCTCGCGATGGACTTCCAGAACGGCATCGTCGAGCGCATCGGCGGGCCGGAGGTGCTCGCCGCCGCCGGTCGGGCCGTCGCGGCCGCGCGGTCCGCCGGGATCCCGGTGCTGTTCGTCCGCGTCGCCTTCCGGCCCGGCTACCCGGAGGCCGCAGAGAGCAACAGCACCTTCGCGGCCATGGCCGCCTCCGCCGGCGAGACGATGCACGAGACGAACCCGGGCACCGAGGTGCACGCCGACCTCGCGCCGCGACCGGACGAGCCGATCGTGCTCAAGCGCCGGGTGAGCGCCTTCGCGGGCAGCGACCTGGACGTCCTGCTGCGCGCGGCCCGCGCCGACACGCTCGTGCTGGCCGGCCTGAGCACCAGCGGCGTCGTGCTCAGCACGCTGCGACAGGCGGCAGACCTCGACTACCGGATCACCGTGCTCGCCGACGCCTGCGCCGACCCGGACGAAGAGGTCCACCGCGTGCTCACGGAGAAGGTCTTCCCCCGCCAGGCCACGGTCACCACCGCCGACGCCTGGATCAAGACACTGTGACGGCCGCTCAGACGGCTGTCGCAGCCGTCTGATATTCGTCGAAAGCTGCCAGCCGTGGATCACGGCCGCTGCCGACCGTGGATCACGGTCGGCAGCCGGTGTCCACGTCCGCGTCCACCGCGTCGATCGCGGCGCCGGCTGTCGCGTCCATGCCGACGTCCGTGCCGTCCATGGCCGTGCCGTCCAGGCCGCCTGCCGTGTCGGCGTCCAGGCCGTCGGCCGCGTCGTGGCAGAGCACTTTCTCGAACTCGGCCGCGGTCAGCGGTTCGGCGAACAGGTGCCCCTGCGCGAAGTCGCAGCCGAGCTCGCGCAGCCGGTCCCGCTGCCGCGGCGACTCCACGCCCTCGGCCACCACGTTCATGCCCAGGGCGTGCGCCAGCGTGATCACCGCGACGACGATCGCGTCGTCGCCGCGGTGCTTGTCCAGGCCCTCGATGAACAACCGGTCGATCTTCAGCGCGTTGACCGGGATGTCGCGCAGGTGGCCGAGCGAGGAGTAGCCGGTGCCGTAGTCGTCCAGCGCCAGCCGCACGCCCGCCGCGGACAGCGCGGCCAGCGCCGTGCGCGCCGCGAGGGAGGCCTCGTGCACCGCGGTCTCGGTCACCTCCAGGCAGATCTGCCCGGCCGGCACCCCGTGCCGCTCCATCGTCGCGGTGATCTCGGACACCAGATCGGGGTCGTGCGAGAGCTGCCGGTTGGACAGGTTCACCGCGAGCAGCAGCCCGTCCCGGCCGCCGGGCCTCGCGGCGTTCCAGACGGCCAGTTGCCGGCACGCCTCGTCCACCACCCAGCGGCCGATCGGGACGATCAGCCGGGTCTCCTCGGCGATCTCGACGAACTCGGCCGGCGAGAGCAGCCCGCGCTCCGGGTGCTGCCAGCGGATCAGCGCCTCGGCCCCGGCGATCCGGCCCGCGGCCAGGTCCACCACGGGCTGGTAGACCAGGCGGAACTCGCCGCGCTCGACCGCCTGGCGCAGCTCGTGCTCGAGGGTGATCCGGCGCACCGCCCGCTCGTGCGTGGCCGGCTCGAAGAACCGGTAGCCGCCTCCGCCCCCGCTCACGGCCTTGACCTGGTACATCGCCGCGTCGGCGTCGCGCAGCAGGTCGTCCACGCTGGTGCCGGGCGCCTCGGCCAGCGCGATCCCGATGCTGGAGCGCACGTGGATCGGCCGGCCCGCGGTCGCGAACGGCCGGATCAGGCAGCGGCAGATCCGGTCGGCGATCGCGGCCGCCTCCTCCCGGCCCTCCACGTCCTCGCACAGGATGACGAACTCGTCCCCGCCGAACCGCGCCACCAGGTCGCCGCGGCGCACCGCCTCGCGCAGCCGGCCGGCCACCGCCA
>Ga0310811_10001655_pt1 | contig 27809 bp, 27 predicted proteins | sample YCmetagenome_FD_207642 | JGI IMG/M metagenome (GOLD analysis project Ga0310811, IMG submission 207642) | Soil microbial communities from experimental microcosm in Duke University, North Carolina, United States - YC | ecosystem: Engineered > Artificial ecosystem > Soil microcosm > Unclassified ... | reverse complement strand
CTGCGCCAACCCGGAGATTGTAGAAAGTTATCGATTGTTTAGGTATGCAATTTGACCGGAATATTTTTCAAATCGGCCGGAAATAGGCGTGCCGCCGTGCAAAAAGGAAAAAACGGCGCGAAAAATTTAATTTTTCGAAAAGCGCGTGCGTTCGATTTCGCGTGCGACGGCATCCGTTACGACTTCATCCAGCGTCTGTTCAAGGCTGGCGCGCAAATCGTCGATCAGGCGCGTCAAGCCGTTCTGCAGCACATCGGCCACGCCCTCGCGAATGCGCTGGTCGATCATCGTGTCGACGCGTTCCTGCAACTGGGTCAGCACGCGGTCGCGAATTTTTTGTTCGACCCGCGTCCATTCTTCGTCGAGCCAGCCATCGATGGGGCCGCCCTGTTCTGCCGTGGGAGCTTGCGGCGCTGCCGCCGCGACGACAGGAGGTGCAGCAGGCGAGACACTTTCGACGACCGGCACGGATAACTGTTCGATCTCCGGCTCGGGCGGTGCGATGACTTCGGTCAGCAGAGGGATGCCGAGATCGGCAGGAGGTTTGCTCATGATGCTTCGGCGACGAAATGAGTGAGCGGATAGCCGCGCTGCTGATAGTAGCGATAGCGCTCGCGGCCGCCAGATTTGTCCGTCTCATCGGCGGAGATGACTTCGAACATGCGTTCGAAGCGTGCGAAGTGCCCCGGCGGTGCATCGGACAGATTGATCAGGATTTCATGATGCGGCGCTTCCATCTTGTCGTTCGTCGTCAGCAGGATGGGCGTCTGCGCAGCGAGCGGGTCTTCCAGCTTTACGTGCGGCAGGAAATCCTGTTCGGAAAACGTCCACAGCATTTCATCGAGCGTCGCCATCTGCTGCGCGTCTCTTGCGAGAATGACGATCTTGCAGTTTGCGCCGCGCGCCTTGCGCGCGAGCCTGCATGCGTAAGCAAGCTTGTCGGGCACGTTGCTGTGAAAATCAATGCGCGTCATGTCAATTAAAACGGTTTCAATTGCGGAATGCCATGCTCAAAAGCGGAAGCCGGGTGGCGCATTGCCGGCCGGCGGCGGCGTGTCGGGCAGTGCATCACTGGACGGCCGCTCGGCAGCAGCCGGCGCTTGTGGCGCAGCTGCGGACTTTGCCTTGGGTGCAGCCGCTTCCGGTGGCGGGTTCACATAGTTGGGCGGCAGACGGTTCGATTGCGGGTAACCGGCTTCGTTCAGCATCGCGTCCCAGGCATTCGATTCGAAGCCCTTCTGCTTGCGCGCACCGACGGTAAGAACAGGCAACTGCTGGTCGCCGGAGATCTGCTTCAGCTTCGCGATATCGTCATTCGAAGCGACCGTTTTTTCGGTGTAGGGAATGCCGCGTGTCTTCAGCATCGTGCGGCCGTCCTCACATGGCGAACATTTCGTTCCGGTGTACAGCACGACCGGGTTGGCCTTGACCGCTTGTGCAAGCTCGTAAGGCAGGCCGTTGGTCGACGGGCCGGCGGTGACATTCTTTGTCTCGACCCCGCGTGCCGAAGACGGTGGCGGCGTATCGCTGTATGTAACCTTGCCGTCCGGGCCGACCCAGCGATACAGCTGGGCATGAGCAGCACCGGCGGCCAGCAGCAACGCCATCAACAGCCATGAGCGGTTTTTCATATCGTCCTCGTCGGGCAAAAAAAAGCGGCAGGGACACACCGTTGTGTGCCTGCCGCAGTGTAGCCGATACTTTGCTTGGGAGCGAGTTCAGCGCGGGGCGTCAGTGCGCTGCTTCCGTCATGCCGCTGTGCCGCAGCAGTGCGTCGATGCTCGGTTCGCGGCCACGGAAGGCCTTGAAGGACTCGATTGCCGGACGCGAGCCGCCCATCGCAAGGATCTCGTCCAGGAAGCGCATGCCGGTCTCGGGCGAGAGCACATTGCCCTGGCTGCGGCTGGCTTCCTCGAAGGCGCTGTAGGCGTCGGCGGACAGCACTTCGGCCCACTTGTAGCTGTAGTAGCCTGCCGCGTAGCCGCCAGCGAAGATGTGCGAAAACGAATGCTGGAAGCGGTTGAACGGCGGTGGAATCAGCACGGCAACCTGCTTGCGCACTTCGTTCAATACCTCCTGCACCGACTTGCCGCCAGCGGGGTCGTAGTCGTAATGCAAATGCATGTCGAACAGCGCGAATTCCACTTGGCGTAGCGTCTGCAGGCCCGACTGGAAATTCTTCGCCGCCAGCATCTTGTCGAACAGCTCGCGCGGCAGCGCGCGGCCGGTATCGACGTGCGCGGTCATGTGCTGCTGCACGTCCCATTCCCAGCAGAAGTTTTCCAGGAATTGCGAGGGCAGTTCGACCGCATCCCATTCAACGCCATTGATGCCGGATACGCCGATTTCGTCGACGCGCGTCAGCATGTGGTGCAGGCCGTGGCCGAATTCATGGAACAGCGTGTTGACTTCATCGTGCGTGAACAGCGAAGGCTTTTGCTTGCCGTCGACCGTGATCGGCGCGGTGAAATTGCAGGTCAGGTAGGCCACAGGCGTCTGCACGCTGCCTGGGCCGGCCGCTTCTCGTCCATTCACCGATTCGATGCGACGGCGGCCGCGCGCATCGTCCATCCAGGCGCCGCCGCGCTTGCCGTTGCGCGCATAGAGATCGAGATAGAACTGGCCGACCAGCGCACCGTTTTTTTCGATACGGAAGAACTTCACATCGGGATGCCAGACCGGTGCGTTGTCCGGTTTGATCGCGACCGAGAACAAGGTTTCGACAGTGCGGAACAAGCCCTCGATGACCTTCGGTTCAGGGAAGTATTGCTTTACTTCCTGCTCTGAGAATGCATAGCGCTGTTCGCGCAGCTTTTCCGATGCATAGGCGACGTCCCAGGCTTGAAGGTCTTCGATGCCGAGTTCCTGCTTCGCGAAGGCGCGTAGCTCGGCCAAATCTTTCTCTGCAAACGGGCGGGCGCGCTTGGCGAGGTCTTGCAGGAAATCGATGACCTGATCAGGGGTTTGCGCCATCTTCGGCACCAGCGAGACTTCGGCGAAGTTCTTGTAACCGAGCAGCTTGGCCTCTTCGTCACGCAGCTTCAGAATCTCGACCATGTTCTGCGTGTTGTCCCACTCCGCTTTGCCGGCCAGATCGGATGCCTTGGTTGCGTTGGCGCGGTAGATCGTCTCGCGCAGCTGACGGTTGTCCGCGTATTGCAGCACCGGGAAATAGGAAGGGAAGTGCAGCGTGAACTTGAAGCCGGGCTTGCCGTCTTGTTCGGCCGCGGCGCGCGCGGCTTGCTTGATATCGTCCGGCAGACCGGCCAGCTCGGCTTCGTCTTCGACGAAGAGCTGGTAGTCATTCGTGGCGTCGAGGATGTTCTCGGAGAACTTCGTCGTGATGGCGGCCTGCTTTTCCTGGATTTCGGCGAAGCGTTCCTTCTTGTCGTCCGCCAGTTCGGCGCCGCCGAGGCGGAAGTCGCGCACGGCGTTGTCGATGATCTTCCTGCGCGCTGGCGTGTAGGACGCGTACTCGGGCCCGGTTTGCAGGGCCTTGTATTTCTCGAACAGGATCAGGTTCTGCGACAGCTCGGTCCAGAACTCGGTGACCTTGGGTTGATTGTCGTTGTATGCCGCGCGCAGCTCCGGCGCATCGACGACGGCGTTCATGTGGCTGACCACGCCCCATGCGCGACCGAGTTTCTCGGTCGCTTCTTCCAGCGGCGCGACGACGGTATTCCAGGTTGCCGCTTGCTGGTCGGCTTCCAATTGCTTGACTACTGCGCGCGCCTGTTCGAGCAGGCTGTCGACCGCCGGCGCAACATGCTCCGGCTTGATGGATTCAAACTGCGGAAGATCGGAAAAATCGAGCAGGGGGTTCAGCGCGTTGTTCATCCAGGTTCTCTTTCTGCTGCTTCCAGCGTGTTAACCAACAGCATCGTGATCGTCAGCGGACCGACGCCGCCAGGGACCGGGGTGATATAACCGGCCACTTCTTTTGCGTTGGCGAAATCGACATCGCCGCACAGCTTGCCTTCGTCATTGCGGTTGATGCCCACGTCGATCACGATTGCGCCGGGTTTGATCATGTCGGCGGTCAGCGTATTGCGGCGGCCGACCGCAGCCACCACGACATCGGCCTGCCGGGTGTGATAAGCCAGATCCGGCGTACCGCTGTGGCATATGGTGACGGTCGCGTTCGCTTGCAATAGCAACAAAGCCATCGGCTTGCCGACCGTGTTGCTGCGGCCGATCACGACCGCATGCTTGCCTTTCAGATTGACGCCGGTGCTTTCAATCAGTTTCATGCAGCCGTAAGGCGTGCAGGGGCGGAAGCCGGGCAGGCCGGTCATCATTTCGCCGGCGCTCAGGACGGAATAGCCATCGACGTCCTTGCGCGGCGAGATCGCTTCGATCACTTTTTGCGGATCGATATGCTTGGGCAAAGGCATCTGGACCAGGATGCCGTGAATTTTTGGATCCTTGTTCAGTGCGTCGATGCGGGCCAGCAATTCGGCCTCGCTCATTTGCGCGTCGTATTTTTCCAGCAGGGAATACAGGCCGTTGTCTTCGCAAGCCTTAACCTTGTTGCGGACATAGACCTGCGAAGCCGGGTCGTCGCCGACCAGAATCACGGCCAGGCCCGGCTGTTTGCCTTTGGCGCTCAATGCAGCGGCACGGCGCGCGACATCCGCGCGGAGTTGTTGGGCAAGCAGATTGCCATCGATGATCTGTGCAGGCATGGAATCTAATAAGAAGAGAAGGGCGAAGGCCGGATTATAAAGGGAGGTGACGAAAGAGCATGGTGCTGGTCCAAGCGATTCAAGTCGTGGACAATGCGGCATCGGCATGCCATTTCTCTATGATATTTCACATTATAAAAAATGATATCGTAATTTGAAAATGCAATGAAAGCTGCTAGAATCCGCACCGTCCGCACGGTGAAGCTGTGTCAACATCGCCCGTGCACGTTTTGAAACGCGGTCCGTAAACGCCTTCCGGGCCGAAGAACTCCCAGGAGACATTATGTCAGCCCAGCTCGACCAGGTATTGGCGCAAGCCGCCAATGATCCCGATGTGATGGAGACGCAAGAGTGGCTCGACGCCCTCGAAGCCGTCATCGAAACGGAAGGCCCGGACCGCGCACATTACCTGATTGAGCGCATGACCGATCTGGCGCGCCGTCGTGGTACACAGGTTCCCTTTTCGCCGACCACCGCTTACGTCAATACGATTCCCGCCGATATGAGCGAGCCTTGCCCGGGCAACCTCGAATATGAAGAGCGCCTGCGTTCTTGGATGCGCTGGAATGCGATGGCCATGGTGGTCAAGGCCAACCGCGCCGACGGCGACCTGGGCGGTCACATCTCGAGCTTTGCCTCGCTGGCCAACATGCTGGGCATCGGCTTCAATCATTTCTGGCACGCGCCAACCGAAGATCACGGTGGCGACCTGCTCTATATTCAAGGCCACTCCTCGCCGGGCGTCTATGCGCGCGCTTTCCTCGAAGGCCGCCTGTCCGAAGAGCAGCTGATCAACTTCCGCCGCGAAGTCGATGGTAACGGTTTGTCCTCGTATCCGCATCCGAAACTGATGCCGGAGTTCTGGCAGTTCCCGACCGTGTCGATGGGTCTCGGTCCTTTGATGGCGATCTATCAGGCGCGCTTCCTAAAGTATCTGCAAGCACGCGAGATCGCGAAAACTGACAACCGCAAGGTCTGGGTCTTCTGCGGCGATGGCGAGATGGACGAAGTCGAATCGATGGGCGCAATTGGCGTGGCGGGTCGCGAGCAGCTCGACAACCTCGTCATGGTCGTCAACTGCAACCTGCAGCGTCTGGATGGCCCGGTGCGCGGCAACGGCAAGATCATCCAGGAACTGGAAGGCGAATTCCGCGGCGCTGGCTGGAATGTCATCAAGATCATCTGGGGTTCGAACTGGGATCCGCTGCTGGCCAAGGACAAGGAAGGCATCCTGCAGCGCGTGATGATGGAAACGCTGGACGGCGAGTACCAGAACTACAAGTCAAAGGACGGCGCTTATGTGCGCAAGCACTTCTTCGGCAAGCATCCGAAGCTGCTGGAAATGGTCTCGCGCATGTCGGACGACGACATCTGGCATCTGCTGCGCGGCGGCCACGATCCACACAAGATTTACGCCGGCTTCAAGGCTGCCCAAGAACACAAGGGCCAACCGACTGTTCTGCTGATTAAGACCGTCAAGGGCTATGGCATGGGCAAGTCCGGCGAGGCGCGCAATACCGCCCACCAGACCAAGAAGCTGGACGACGAAGCCGTGCGTGAAATGCGCGACCGCTTCTCGTTGCCGATCGCCGACGAACATCTGCCGGAAGTGCCGTTCTTCAAGCCTTCCGATGAAGCGCCGGAAATGAAATACCTGCACGAGCGCCGCGCTGCCTTGGGCGGTTATCTGCCGCAGCGTCGCACGCAGGCTGATGAGAAACTGCCGGTGCCGGAACTGTCCGCATTCAAGGCTGTGCTCGACCCGACCGCGGAAGGCCGCGAGATCTCGACCACGCAAGCCTATGTCCGCTTCCTGACCGTGCTGCTGCGTGACGCCAACCTCGGCAAGCGCGTGGTGCCGATTCTCGTGGACGAATCGCGTACGTTCGGCATGGAAGGTCTGTTCCGTCAGATCGGTATCTATAATCACCAAGGCCAGCTGTACGAACCGGTCGACAAAGACCAGGTCAGTTACTACCGCGAAGACAAGGCCGGCCAGATTCTGCAGGAAGGCATCAATGAAGCGGGCGCAATGGCATCGTGGATTGCCGCAGCGACGTCGTACTCGACCAACAACCGCGTGATGCTGCCGTTCTATACCTTCTACTCGATGTTCGGTCTGCAGCGTATCGGCGACCTGGCATGGGCAGCGGGCGACATGCGCGCACGCGGTTTCCTGCTCGGCGGCACGGCTGGTCGCACGACGCTGAACGGCGAGGGCCTGCAGCACGAAGACGGCCACAGCCATATCCTGGCGTCGACGATTCCGAACTGCATGCCGTACGACCCGACCTTCGCCCATGAAGTCGCGGTCATCATGCATGACGGCCTGAAGCGCATGGTCGAGCAGCAGGAAGACGTGTTCTATTACATCACCGTGATGAACGAGAACTACCCGCAGCCTGGTTTGAAAGCAGGCCAGGAAGCGGACATCCTGAAGGGCTTGTACCTGTTCAAGGATGGCGGCAAGGACGGTGCCAAGAAAGGTGCGAAGAGCAACCGCGTACAACTGATGGGCTCCGGCACGATCCTGCGCGAAGTGATTGCCGCGGCCGATCTGCTGAAGAACGATTGGGGTATCACTGCGGATATCTGGTCCGCACCATCGTTCACGCTGCTGGCGCGCGATGGCCAGGACGTGGAACGCTGGAACATGCTGCATCCGACGCACGAGCCGCGTGTCGCCCACATCACCAAGTCGCTGCAAGGCACGAGCGGTCCGATCGTGGTGGCGACCGATTACATGCGCACCTTCGCCGAACAAGTTCGCGCCTTCGTACCCAAGGATCGTACTTACAAGGTGTTGGGCACCGACGGTTTCGGCCGTTCGGACAGCCGTGCGAAACTGCGTGAGTTCTTCGAGGTCAACCGTTACTTCGTGACCATTGCCGCCTTGAAAGCGCTGGCCGACGAAGGCGCGATTGCCGCATCGGTCGTTGCAGAAGCCATCACGAAATACAGCATCAACCCGGACAAGGCGAATCCGGTCACGCAATAATCTTTAAAAATCTTCCTCTGATTGGCGACGGGGAATGCAGCGCAGGTTGCGCTGCTTCCCCGCGGTCATGATGGCAGCACGCAAACAAGCGGAGAAAAAATAATGAGCATGGTGGAAGTCAAAGTTCCGGATATTGGTGATTTCAAGGAAGTGGAAATCATCGAACTGCTGGTGAAGCCGGGCGACACGGTCAAAGCGGACCAGTCGTTGATCACGGTGGAATCGGACAAGGCCAGCATGGAAATTCCTTCCAGCCACGCCGGTGTGGTGAAGGAAGTGAAGGTCAAGCTGGGCGACAAGGTGGGCGAAGGCTCGTTGATCCTGACGCTGGATGCAGCGGAGGACAAGGCGGCTGCTCCCGCTGCCGCGCCCGCACCGAAACAAGAGACGCCGCCGCCTGCTGCATCTCCTGCACCTGCGCCGGCTCCCGCTGCCCCTGTAGCGCCGACACCAGCTCCCGCTCCTGTTGCTGCGCCTGCCGCTCCGGCACCAACACCTGCTCCTGCACCAGCGGCGCAAGCTGCAGTCGCGCCAGCTGCGAGCTATTCGAGCAGCAAGGCACATGCATCGCCATCGATTCGCAAGTTTGCGCGCGAACTCGGTGTCGACTTGAACAAGGTTGCCGGTTCCGGTCCGAAAGGGCGCATCACGCAGCAGGACGTGCAGAGTTATGTGAAGGGCGCATTGGCGGCCGGTCCGGTTGCTGCACCAGTGGCAGCGCCCGCGGCAAAAGCGGATGGCGGCGGCCTCGGCTTGCTGCCATGGCCATCGCTCGACTTCTCGAAGTTCGGTCCGACCACGATCGAACCGCTGTCGCGCATCAAGAAGATCAGCGGCCCGAACCTGCATCGCAACTGGGTCATGATCCCGCACGTCACGCAATACGACGAAGCGGACGTCACCGATCTCGAAGCGCTGCGCAAGGAAAGCAACGAGAAGCTGGCCAAGTCTGGCGTCAAGGTCACGCTATTGGCCTTCGTCATCAAGGCTTGCGTTGCCGCGCTGAAGAAGCACCCAGAGTTCAATTCCTCGCTGGATGAAAACGGCGAGAACCTGATCCTCAAGCAGTACTACAACATCGGCTTCGCAGCCGACACGCCGCAAGGTCTGGTGGTGCCGGTCGTGAAAGACGCCGACAAGAAATCCGTCACGCAGATCGCGCAGGAAATGGGCGAGTTGTCCGCGCAAGCGCGCGAAGGCAAGCTGAAGCCGGCCGACATGCAAGGTGCGACCTTCACTATCTCCTCACTCGGCGGCATCGGCGGCACTTACTTCACGCCGCTGATCAATGCGCCGGAAGTCGCGATTGTCGGCCTGTCGAAGACGCAGATGAAGCCGGTCTGGGACGGCAAGCAGTTCGTGCCGCGCCTGATTCTGCCGCTGTCGCTGTCCTACGATCACCGCGTGATCGACGGCGCACAGGGTGCCCGCTTCGTCACCTATCTGAGCGAAGTGCTGAACGATCTGCGCAAATCGCTGCTGTAAAAGAACAAGCCAGTCGAAATCAACGTAAGCGCGGCCGTGAGACCGCGCCCATGTTCAAGGAGACCGCCAATGACGACTTGCGTCGTTGTGAAGAAGGGAAACGAGATCGCCATCGCCAGCGATTCACTGGTCACGTTCGGCGACACACGTCTGTCGAACGCGTACGAAGCCAACAACAAGATGTTCCAGGTTGGCGAATCGTGGATTACGCTGGCTGGTAGCGCGGCGCACTTTCCAGTGATGCGCAAACTGCTGAACGGCATGGGCGAAGACCTGAAGCTGAACAGCCGCGACGAAGTGTTCGACACCTTTTCGAAGGTCCATCAGGTTCTGAAGGAAAACTACTTCCTCAACACGAAGGAAGAAGACGACGATCCTTACGAGTCTTCGCAGATCGCCGCACTGGTGGCAAATCCGAGCGGCATCTACGGCGTATATTCGTATCGCGAAGTGTTCTGCTTCGATCGATTCTGGGGCATCGGCAGCGGCCGCAACTTTGCGCTGGGCGCGATGTACGCGGCCTACGACAAGGTGCCGACCGCGCGCGAGATTGCAGAGATCGGCGTCAATGCCGGCGCCGAATTCGACAAAAGCTCGTCGGGACCTTTCCGCATCGTCAGTTTTCCGATGCACACCGAAATCAATAATTCGTAATACCAATATCAAGAATCAGCAGCGCTGACCGGCAACATGAGCGCTGCACAACGGAGCTAAAGCGATGAGCACGATTGAAGTCAAAGTCCCCGATATCGGCGATTTCAAGGAAGTGGACGTGATCGAAGTCCTGGTCAAGGTCGGCGATACGGTGAAGGTCGATCAATCGTTGATTACCGTCGAGTCGGACAAGGCCAGCATGGAGATTCCCTCCACGCATGCTGGCGTCGTCAAAGAGATGAAGGTCAAGCTTGGCGACAAGGTTGCCGAAGGTTCCGTGTTGCTGATTCTCGAAGGTACGGCGGAAGCGCCGGTAGCCAAGCCTGCAGAGAAAGTGAAGGAAGCAGCCGCTGCCGCACCAGCCGCTTCTGCCAGCGCATCCGCTCCTGCACCTGCTGCCGCAGTAGCGCAGGCGGGCGGCATTATCGATGTAACGGTGCCTGACATCGGCGACTTCAAGGAAGTGGAAATCATCGAACTGCTGGTGAAACCGGGCGACACGGTCAAGGTGGATCAGTCCCTGATTACCGTGGAATCGGACAAGGCCAGCATGGAGATCCCGTCGAGCCACGCGGGTGTGGTGAAAGACGTGAAGGTCAAGCTGGGTGACAAGGTGGGCGAAGGCTCATTGATCTTGACGTTGCAGGTTGCGGCGAGCGCTGCAGCACCAGCGACAAGTTCGCCGGCTCCTGTTGCGCCGGCACCGCAAGCCGCTCCAAAAGCTGCGCCTGCATCGCAAGCACCGGCCACCGCGCCGACCGCAGCCAATTTCACTGGCGCGGCTGATATCGAATGCGACATGCTCGTCCTCGGTGCCGGCCCCGGCGGTTATTCCGCGGCGTTCCGCGCTGCCGATCTCGGCATGAACACGGTGCTGGTCGAACGTTATTCGACGCTGGGCGGCGTTTGCCTGAACGTCGGCTGCATTCCATCGAAAGCCTTGCTGCACGTTGCAGCAGTGATCGACGAAGCGGCTTCGATGGCATCGCACGGCGTGACCTTCGGCAAGCCGCAGATCGACATCGACAAGCTGCGCGCGCACAAAGAAAAAGTCATCGGCAAGATGACCACCGGTCTGGCCGGCATGGCGAAGATGCGCAAGGTCAATCACGTGCAAGGCGTCGGTCAGTTCGTCGGACCGAACCACCTCGAAGTGGCGATGACTGATGGCGGCAAGAAGACCATTCAATTCAAGCAGGCAATCATTGCTGCCGGTTCGTCGGTCGTGAACCTGCCATTCGTTCCGCAGGATCCGCGCATTGTCGATTCGACGGGTGCGTTGGAATTGCGTCAGGTGCCGAAGCGCATGCTGGTTATCGGCGGCGGCATCATCGGTCTCGAAATGGCAACGGTGTACTCCACGCTCGGCGCGCGCATCGACGTCGTCGAAATGATGGATGGCTTGATGCAAGGCGCGGATCGCGACCTGGTCAAGGTCTGGCAGAAGTTCAACGAGAAGCGCTTCGACAAAGTCATGTTGAAGACCAAGACCGTTGCGGTGGAAGCGCTGAAGGAAGGTATCAAGGTTTCGTTCGAGGCAGCGGAAGCGGGTGTCACCGCACCCGAACCGCAGCTCTATGATCTCGTGCTGGTTGCCGTCGGCCGCAGCCCGAATGGCAAGAAAATTGCGGCGGAGAAAGCCGGCGTCGCCGTCACCGATCGCGGCTTCATCGAAGTCGATGCGCAGATGCGTACCAACGTGCCGCATATCTTCGCGATCGGCGACCTCGTCGGCCAGCCGATGCTCGCGCACAAGGCGGTGCATGAAGCGCACGTTGCTGCGGAGGCAGCGGCAGGCGAGAAAGCCTACTTCGATGCACGCGTGATTCCATCGGTGGCCTACACCGATCCGGAAGTCGCATGGGTCGGCATGACGGAAGACGAAGCGAAGGCCAAAGGCGTCAAGCTGGAGAAGGGACTGTTCCCATGGAACGCGTCCGGCCGCGCCGTTGCCAACGGCCGCGACGAGGGCTTCACCAAATTGCTATTCGATGCCGAGACGCATCGCATCGTCGGCGGCGGCATCGTCGGCACGCATGCCGGCGACATGATCGGCGAGATCGCCTTGGCCATCGAGATGGGCGCCGATGCGGTCGATATCGGCAAGACGATCCACCCGCATCCGACGCTGGGCGAATCGATCGGCATGGCGGCGGAAGTGTTCGAAGGCGTGTGTACGGATTTGCCGCCGGTGCGGAAGAAATAGATGTTGAGCTTGAGAAAAAGCGGCGCGGATGCGCCGCTTTTTTTTTATGCCTGCTACTTGTCACATGTTTATGGCTTTCCTGAAGGCCAGGTCGCCGATAGACTGGTTGACCGAAAATCGGCGGGCTTGGCGCTGCGTCAGCAGGAACGCCAGATATATGAGGGAGAAAATATGAGGCAAGCGATATGGGTATTTCTCTTGGTAGCGACAATGGCGCTGCAAGGGTGCAAGCAGGAAAAACTCGCAGTCGAAGGAAACTGGAAAATTGAGCTGGAGCCGATGTTGCAGCAAGCAAGGGAGCTAGGGGCGTCACCGAGGGGAGTTCAGCAAATCAGGGAAACGTTTGTTGATGGAAGGATGGCTGTCGACGGGAAGCAAATTACGCTGACGATTCCGGGATTTCCAGATAGCGAAGTCTTTGAGTACAAGCTGTCGTCGAAGGAAGGGCAGTGCTTCAATCTCGCGATAGAAGCAAGGAAGACTACGCTGAAGTACTGCGTCGACGCGGAGAAACTGGAAGTCCATGATCCGAGCACGAAGCTCGTTACTGTCTACAGCAAGGTTTAGCGGCAGCAAGACGGATTAGAACTTTTTGGCGGAACGGAGCTATAAGATGACCATCATCATTACGGCCTTTGAACGCTCGCCCGACGGCGGCAAAGGCTTGGCGCGCGATACACGCGTTAGATGGGCGCTGGAAGAGGTGGGGCTGGCCTACGAGGTTCGCCCTGTTTCCTTCCATGCGATGAAGGAGTCCGCGCACCTGGCCTTGCATCCTTTTGGCCAGATTCCGACCTATGAAGAGGGCGACCTCACGTTGTTCGAATCGGGCGCGATCGTCTTGCATATCGCCGAGCGGCATGAGGTTCTGTTACCGCGCGAAGCGAATGCGAGAGCACGTGCGATCACATGGATGTTTGCCGCGCTCAGCTCGGTGGAGCCCGTGATTCTGGAACTCGTCACCATCAAGTTTCTGGAAGGAGACAAGCCCTGGAGCAAGGAGCGCCTGTCGCTAGTCGAGGCGCGCATACGCGAGCGGCTTCGCCAGCTTGCTGATCGTTTGGGAAATGCCGACTGGCTTGATGGCGCGTTTAGCGCAGGCGATCTGATGATGATATCGGTGCTGCTCCGCTTGAAACCGTCAGGCATGCTGGACGCCTTCCCAAGCCTGGCTGCATACGTTGCCCGCGGAGAAGCGCGGCCCGCATACAAGCGGGCTTATGCCGCCCAATTAGCTTTCAATACCGCTACGCCATCAGATAATTGAAGCGAGACTCATCGTAGCGACGCCCGCGTCTTGTTGTAGGATGCGGTTACAAAATATCGTTAAAGGAGACAGCCATGCCAACAGGTACCGTAAAACTTCATCGTGTGCTGCGCGCACCGGCCGAACGCGTCTATCGCGCATTTCTGGATGCTGCTGCATTAGCAAAGTGGCTGCCTCCTTATGGTTTTACTTGCACAGTGCACCACCTTGAACCCAAAGTGGGCGGAACATTCAAGATGTCTTTCTCGAACTTCTCTGGTGGTAACGGACACTCGTTTGGCGGGGAATATCTCGAACTGGTTCCGAATGAGCGCCTCCGCTATACGGACAAGTTCGACGATCCGAATCTGCCTGGAGAAATGCAGGTAACTGTGAGCTTGAAGAAGGTGTTATGCGGAACGGAGATCAATATCTTGCAGGAGGGAATACCGGAGATGATTCCTGCCGAGATGTGTTATCTCGGTTGGCAAGAGTCCCTTGCGCAACTGGCGACACTGGTCGAGCCCGAGATTCCAGGCTGACAAAAAGAAGCGACGCGATGCGTCGCTTCTTTTTTGCGAGACGTGCAGGAGCAATGCGTTTTACGATTAGACGCCTCTTCATCAAGCGGCCGATGTTTCGACCTGTACCTGGTCAATCAAGATTTGCGTATCACCCGCCTTGATCGATGCCTGCAGTGAAGGGATCGAGCCGCCGGCGCGATAAGAGAAGCGCACGTACAGCCGATCGCCGGCTTTCACGTTGATGGACTCGGCGAGCGGCAGAGACAGATACTGGTTGAACCAGTCGATCGTAGTGGAGCGTTCGATCACCACCGACAAAACATTCTTGGTGATAAAACGCAGTGCATTGACGATGCCGTCGCGTTCGATATCGAATGCGCCTTGCCAAGAAATTTCTTCCGAAACCGGCTGCGTGAAATCGAGGACCGTGTAAACGTTCGGCGCCGCCATTTCAGTCGTGCCGGCATGCAGATGCGACGGATAGTGGAATTGAACGATGGGCGCGTAATAGCCATTGAACGAATAATCCTGCTGCAACGGTTGCACGGCCATGATCATCGCTTCAGGAATGAACTTCGGCAGCGGTCCGCCGAATTTTTTCAGGTAACGCTCCTTGAACGATTCAATCACTTGAACCTGCTTTTCACGCACCATCGCGGTGTGGATCATTTCGCAGATCACGACGTCGACGGGTTCCGGCGGCAGATAATCAAAGGCATCGCTCTGGATGACGTCGACCTTGTGGCCGTTCGGGTTCATTGCCAGGAACCGCTTTGCTTCGCGCACCAGATCGGGGTTGTATTCGACGCACCAGACCTGCGATGCTTTTGCCGCCGCGAACCAGGATAAGACCGCAGTTCCACCGCCCAACTCCAGCACTTTGGCGCCAGGGAAAACCACATGGTCGATTGCCTCCTTGAAGCCCGTCATTCGCCATTCATCCATCAACATGTTGTGATGGTAGTGAACGGGGATGAATTGCCCCAGGTAGCTGCTTTCAAGTTCGCGTTCGGTCAGCATGCGTTGTCCCTTTCCGTTGTCGCACATCGCGTATGGGTATGCGCGGTGTGACTGCGCACAGTAGGCGATCATTATGAGGAAGGTAAAGGCAGACAAAATCGCAATGAAAGATCGCTTTACGCTTCTGTTTGCTTTTTAAGAACCGGTTAAGAATGCACTGACGCAGTGAAATTTTCGGCCTTCGCTATGCTGGCGAACGGTTAGACTTGCGGGAACCTTACCCCTCATTTTGGAGAAATGGCATGGCAAAGCTTCGTGTTCAAAGTTTCGCTGTTTCGCTCGACGGATACAGCGCCGGACCTAATCAGAGCTTGCAGAATCCGCTGGGCGTCGGTGGCATCGATCTGATGGAGTGGCTCTTCCACACGAAGATGTGGGGCAACATGCACGGCCAGGATGGCGGCGAAACCGGCGTCGACAATGATGTTGTGGCGCAGGGCTTTGCCGGCATCGGCGCCTGGATTCTGGGGCGAAACATGTTCGGGCCCGTTCGCGGACCGTGGCCGGACGAGAATTGGAAGGGTTGGTGGGGCGAGGAGCCGCCTTATCATGTGCCGGTCTTCGTGTTGACGCATCATGCGCGGCCGTCGCTGAAGATGGCAGGCGGCACCGAATTCCATTTTGTCACCGGAGGCATACACGAGGCGTTGGAGCGCGCGACATCGGCAGCGGGCGGACGTGACGTGCGTTTAGGCGGCGGTGTGGCGACGATTCGCGAATATCTGCACGCCGGCCTGATCGACGAACTGCATCTTGCCATGCGGCCGGTCGTGCTTGGGTCAGGGGAGAGCCTGCTGAACGATATCGATCTGCGTGCCCTGGGATACGATTGCACGCGATATGTCGCAGGGGAACGCGCCATGCATGTTTTCCTGAGTAGAACGAGCAGTGGAAGCGCTCGCCAATAGTTTTCGGGAAATTGCCGCAGCGCGGAGTAAATCGGTTTCAAGTCCCTCTAAGCCTGTGAGGCCATCAGGCGTTGAGTGAGGGACATCGTGGAGCGCTATAAAAGATTGGGCGGCGATTCTGGCGTCGTCGCCTACGAAATCGGCGAGGGTTCGATTACGGTGTTGTTCGACAACGGATGGCACTATCTGTACACCAGACGATCTGCGGGAGCCGGCAATATTGCAAAAATGCACCGCCTGGCCAAAGCGGGCCGTGGTCTCAGTACTTTCATCAGCCAGACTGTCCACAGCCGGTACGAACGCAAATGGCAGTAGCCAAAGATGAACGTCATGCCGAATGGCGACAACATTGGAGTGTTTTATGACGACAGCCAGACCCTTCTTCATGTTTCAGGACGGTTGCGCACAAGCAGCACTGGATTTGTATTTCGAGACTTTCCCCGATTCCCGCATGATAAGCGTCGAACGCTACGCGGAGGGAGCGGCTGGGCCAGCCGGGACAATCAAGGTTGCGGTATTCACGCTGTGCGGACGCGAATTCATGTGCTCCGATAGTCCAATCAAACACAATTTTTCCTTTACGCCCGCTAGTTCCACATTTATCGAGTTTGATTCGGTGGCCGAGTTGGAGCGCGTGTTTGCGGTGTTGTCGGAGAGTGGGCAGGTGCTGATGCCATTAGGCGATTATGGTTTCAGCCAACGCTTCGGCTGGATAAATGACCGGTTCGGCCTGTCGTGGCAGCTCAATCTTGCCGGCTGACGGCTAGGTAATGCGAGTTCGCCGAAAAAATGATGAACAAATCGAATAGCAACGAGAGCGCGTCCAGGCAGATCGACAAGAAGATTGCGAGTCTTCAGGACTGGCGCGGTCACACCTTGAATCGAATACGCGCGCTCATTCACGAAGCGGATCCGGAAATCGTCGAGGAATGCAAATGGGTCAAGCCCACCAATCCATCGGGCGTGCCGGTGTGGTCGCACGCCGGCATCATATGCACCGGTGAATCCTACAAGACGACGGTGAAGCTCACGTTTGCCAAGGGCGCATCGCTGGACGATCCATCGCAGCTTTTCAATGCCAGTCTTGAGGGGAACACAAGACGCGCGATCGATCTGCACGAGGGCGACGAGATCGACGCGGAAGCGTTCAAAGCGCTGATCTGCGCTGCGGTCGCACTGAATACATCTGCAGAAAAAACAAAACGAAGGAAGTAAGCCGGTATCGAGCTGATCAAAATATTGATGTGAACCACCAGCGATCCCACCTCTGGACGAGCGCCGCCAACCGATCGTAGCCGACTCGACGCGGATGCGCGCCGTCGTTGTCGCGTGCCTCCGTGAGCCAATGCTCGTCGGTCTTCAAGGGCTCGAATACGGAGAGATACGGAATGCCGCGCGTCGCGGCTTCGAGGGCAAACCGGTGATCCAGCGCCTCGATGCGGATATTGTGCGCATCGTTGGGGAGCGGCGGCGGTCCAATCACGAGAATCGGAAATCGTGCTGCAGCTTTTTCGATAATCGCGCAAAAATTTTCAACGCTTTCCTCCTCCGGTATGCGACGCTGGCCGTTTTCCATCACCGTATCGTTCACACCGAACGAAAATACCAGACGGTTCTCGCTGCCGTCCGGCAGGCGTGCCGTACATTCCTGCAGCCAGCGCGCTGCAATGTCGCGGCTGGTGTCGCGACGGATGCCGAGGTTGTAATGCGTCAGCGCGATACCTCTTCCAATCGCGTGTTGAGCAAGCCGCCCCACCCAGCCGAGGCAAAGCGGATCGCCCGCGCCCAGCACGAAGGAATCTCCGACAAAGCACATGCGGTAATCCGCCGTTGCGGGAGATCGCGTATCGGTCAATTGAGATAGCTGCGCGCTACCTCGAAGCGCTTTGCCCAATATTTGTTGTCCATGCGATCGATGCGCACCTTGCCGTTCGTCGACGGTGCATGGATGAAGCGGCCGTCGCCGATATAGATGCCGACATGCGAGTACGGCCGGCCCAGCGTGTTGAAGAACACCAGATCGCCCGGCCGCAGTTCCTGCTTGTCGATTTCTCTGCCGCGCCGCGCAATGTCTGCCGCACTGCCGGACACTTGAATGTCTGCCGCTTGGCGGAATACGTAAGCGACCATGCCGCTGCAATCGAAACCGGCTTCCGGATTCTTGCCGCCGAAGCGGTAGCCTGTGTCGATCAGGCCGAGCGCAAAGAAAGTAATGTCATTGCGCTTGTCGGCAATCTGCGGTGATTCGGGCGGCAAGGAACTCTCGGACGTCGTGGTCGGCACCGTGCCGCACGCAGCCAGCAGCAAGGCTGCGATCAACGCCAGCAGCAATGAGCGCGTGCCTGCAAATCTTGATGCGGTCATTTCCATCGTTGAGGCAACGATCAGTGGCCCAGATCGGTCAACACGCCCGACAGCATCGCGATCATCTGGTCGAGCTCTTCGATCGTCACGTTCAGCGAGGGCATGAAGCGCAGCAGGTCCGGACGCGGCGAATTCAGCAGCAGTCCGGCCGGTTGCAGGTCGCGTGCGCGGTCAACGATCTGTGAGCCGATGTCCTTGCCGAGACGCAGCGCACGCAGCAGGCCTTCGCCGCGTTCGCCGGCGAGACCATGCTTGTCGCTCAGGCGTGTCAGTTCGCGGCTCAGGTGTGCTCCCTTGTCCTTCACCGATTGCAGAAAGCCCGGCGCGAGCAGCGTCTTGGCAACCGCGGCGCCGACGGCAGTCATCAATGGATTGCCGTTGTAGGTGCCCCCTTGCTCGCCGGCTTCGAAACAGGCGACCTCTTCCTTTGCCAGCAGCGCGGCCAGCGGCACGCCGCCGCCAATGCCTTTACCGAGCGTCATGATGTCCGGCTCGATACCGGATAACTGATACGCGAACATTTCACCGGTGCGACCCATGCCGGTCTGCACTTCATCGACGATCAGCAGCAGATTGTTTTTCTTCGTCAGCGCGCGCAGGGCCTGCATGAATTCCCGCGTGGCGGGAATCACACCGGCTTCGCCTTGCACCGGCTCCAGCATCACGGCGACTGTCTTGTCGGTGATCAGATTCTCGACACTGACGATGTCGTTCAGCGTCGCTTTCAGGAAACCTGGGACTTGTGGCGCGAAGATCGTGTCCCAGCCAGCCTTGCCGCTAGCCGACATCGCAGCGATCGTGCGGCCGTGGAAGCTGTGGTCGAAGGTGATGATTTCGTAGCGGTTTTCGCCGGCGGCATTCTTGTTCACCTTGCCCCATTTGCGCGCGAGCTTGAATGCACCTTCGTTCGCTTCCGCGCCGCTGTTGGCGAAGAACACGCGGTCGAAGCACGAATTATCGGTGAGCAGCGTCGCCAGTTCGATCGAAGGCTCGTTGTAGAAAGCCGGCGACGGGTTGATCAGTTTCTTCGATTGCGCGACGAGCGCATCCTGGATGCATTGCGGCGAGTGGCCGAGGCAGTTGACTGCCCAGCCTTGCAGGTAATCGAGATAGCGCTTGCCGGTATGGTCGGTCAGCCACATGCCCTGGCCTTCGACGCAGACGAGCGGCGGGCGATTGGTGATGTACATCAGTTTGTCGACTTCGTACTGGCTGAATTCCATGGCGGCTCCTGAACAGAAATGGCGTATCCGGTATTGATAAAAAAAAAGCCACAGGGTTCGCCTGTGGCTGTGTGGTCAGCAAAAGCTTACACGCGCGGCGTCCCAAGTTGAGGCAGGGCGCTGCGGCGTCGCAAGAGTGTGATGACCGTGTTCATAGCGACCAAGTGTAGGCGCTTTTGCCACAAGCGTCAAAACGTTTTTCCGCCGCTCAGTCCGGATCGGCGATCACGCCAGTCGCCATGTCGGCTTCCGTCGTGAACGCATCGGCGTAGAACTCTTCCGGCGGCAATCCGCATTGTGCGGTGAAGTCGGTCTTGGCTGCATCGACCATCACCGGCGCACCACAGGCATAGACCTGGTGCTGGGAAAGGTCGGGTAGATCGGCCATCACCGCTTGGTGCACGAGGCCGGTACGGCCCTGCCAGTTGTCCTCCGCTTCCGCATTCGATATGACGGGCACGAACTTGAAGTGCGGCAGCCTGCTTGCCCATTCTTCGCACAGCGTGTGCATGTACAAGTCTTTCGGACGGCGGCCGCCCCAGTACAGCGTCATCGGGCGCTCGCTGCCGATATGAATCGCCTGCTCGATGATGGCCTTGATCGGCGCGAAGCCGGTGCCCGATGCAAGTAGCACCATCGGCTTGTTCGAATCCTCGCGCAGGAAGAAGGTGCCGAGTGGGCCTTCGAAGCGCAAGATCTCGCGCTCCTTCATCGTGTTGAAGACGTGATCGGTGAAGACACCGCCGGGCAGGTGACGGATGTGCAGCGTGATGTGTTCGTCGAGATGCGGCGCGTTGGCCATGCTGTAGCTGCGGCGCTTGCCGTCCTTCAGCAGGAATTCGATGTACTGGCCGGCGCGGTATTGCAGGCGTTCGGCAGCAGGTAGCTGCAGAGACATTACGATGACATCGTCGGCTACGCGCTCCAGTTTGGCCACGCGCGTCGGCAGTTTCTTGATCGGAAATTCTCCTACGCCGAGCACTTCGCGCGCTTCCAGCACGATATCGGTGTGCGGCTTGGCGCAGCAGAAAAGAGAAAAGCCGCGCTCGGCATCCGCCGGCGGCAACGCCTTGATCTGGTGCGCGGAGTGCGTCACATCGCCGGATAGGATCTTGCCGCGGCAAGTGCCGCATGCACCGTTCTTGCAGCCATAGGGCAGGCCGACACCGGCGCGGATCGCAGCGGCGAGAATCGTTTCGTCGGCTTCGCAGGTAAATTGCCGACCACTCGGCTGAACCGTCACTTGGAAAGTCATACAATCTCGTTCATGAAAATAGGACACAACGCAGCGCGCATCCCAATAAGCAAGGAGCATGCAACCGGTCGTTTGCGTTTCGGGCGGCCGCGCCTCTTGATTCTTGGCTGCGGCGATATCGGCATGCGATTGCTGCCGCTGCTGCGCGATCGCTTTCGCATCTTCGCGGTGACAACGCAGGCGTCGAAACAGGACGAGCTACGTGCGGCCGGCGCGATTCCCTTGCTGGCCGATCTCGATCGACCCGCGACGTTGGCGCGATTGGCGCGACTTGCGACGCATATCGTGCATCTGGCGCCGCCGCAGTCCGACGGCATTATCGATTGCCGTACGCGGAACCTGGTCGCCATTTTACCCGAGCGCACCCATCTCGTTTATGTCAGCACGACCGGCGTGTATGGCGATTGCGGCGGCGAATTCGTGGAAGAGACCCGGCGCATCGCACCGCGTAATGCACGTGCACAACGTCGTGCCGATGCCGAACGCGTGTTGCGTGCCTGGGCACGCCGTGCGCAAGGCCGTCTTTCCATTCTGCGTGTGCCTGGAATCTATGCGGCTGACCGTTTGCCGATCGAGCGTCTTCAGAAGGGATTGCCTGCATTGACTGCTGAAGAAGACGTCTGCACCAATCATATTCATGCAGACGATCTGGCGCATATCGTAGTCGCTGCGCTTCACCGCGGCATGCCGCAACGTGTCTACCACGCCGTCGACGATTCCAGCATGAAGATGGGCGACTACTTCGATGCAGTGGCTGATGCAAACGGCTTGCCTCGTCCGCCTCGCCTGCCACGCGCAGAACTGGAGAAACAGGTGACGCCGACGATGCTGTCCTTCATGTCCGAGTCCCGACGCCTCAGCAATACGCGCATCAAATCCGAATTGGGTGTGCGACTGCGATACCCGACCGTGGCTGTCGCGTTGCGGCGCCGTTGAATACAGGGCCGACACTCCGCCGCAGCGCCGTCTTTCCAGCTCGCATCAGGGTACTACTCTTGAACTTCGGTTTTTTCGTATAAAACCAAGTTGAAATTCGACTTCTAACGAAGTTAAGATTCCGTTAAATTCTGTACGTCTGCGGCTCCCATGCTGTTGCACCGGGATATCGTTCAATTACTTACAGAGATCATTTATGGAATTCCTCCAAATATTCGCAACGCCCGAAGCCTGGATCGCTCTGGCGACGTTGGCCATGCTGGAAATCGTTTTGGGCGTGGACAACATTATTTTCATTTCCGTGCTGGTTGACCGCCTGCCGGCGCACCAGCAGCAGAAGGGCCGCATTCTCGGCTTGGGGCTGGCGATGCTGACGCGTATCGGCTTATTGCTGAGCCTGTCTTGGATGATGGGGCTGGTCGAACCCTTGTTCCATTTCGCCGGACAGGGATTCTCGGGCCGCGACCTGATCCTGTTCTTCGGCGGCCTGTTCCTGCTCTACAAGGCGTCGATCGAGATATGGGAATTGATGGCAGTGCATCAGGAAGAAGAGAAGGAAGAGGTCGCGAAGAAATCGGGCTTCGCGATGACGCTGCTGCAGATTGCCATCATCGACATCGTGTTCTCGCTGGATTCGGTCATCACGGCCGTGGGCATGGTGAAAGAAGTGGAAATCATGATCGCTGCCATCATGATCGCGGTCGGCGTGATGATGTTCTCGGCCAAGGCGATCGGCGAGTTCGTCAACAAGTACCCGAGCATCAAGATGCTGGCGCTGTGCTTCCTCGTGATCGTCGGCGCGGTGCTGATGTGCGAAAGCGTCGAGTTCCACATCCCCAAAGGCTACATCTACGGTGCGATGGTGTTCTCGCTGGTGGTCGAGCTGTTCAATATTCGCATGCGCCGCAACCATCATCTGGCGGTTTGCGACGTGCCGGAGCGTCTCTCGCATCAAAAAGTGCCGGCGTAACGGCGAAGCGTGCGGCGCTACGCCGCACGCTTCCGGCGAACGATTGCCTCTCTCCCCTTGGGAACCCGAACCGGGTTCCTTTTTTTTGGTCTGTTGCTTGCACAATCGCCGCCTGTGCGGCTACTGTGGTGCGTATCGCGGAATGGGGGAAGAACATGGCTGTATCAAACCAGATGATGTCGTCGTCCGGTTGCGGAAGGTGCCGCGACGAGGAAGAACTCGATTTCGATTTTTGTTTTGCCTATCAGCCCATCGTCAATGTCGCGAACCGGACGGTCTTCGCGCACGAGGCTCTGGTGCGCGGGCCGAATGGCGAGTCTGCTTACTCGGTATTGTCTAGGGTGAACGAGCAAAACCGCTACCGTTTTGACCAGGCGTGCCGGGTGAAAGCAGTCAATGGCGCGGCGGCGCTCGGCATGCAGGAACTGCTCTCTATCAATTTCCTGCCTAATGCGGTGTATCAACCTCAGGCCTGCATACAGAACACGCTGAAGGCGGCGAATGCGTGCGGCTTCCCGGTGCAGAACATCATTTTTGAAGTGACGGAAGACGAGCGTGTGACGGACCGCGCGCATCTGGTCAATATCTTCAAGGAATACGAACGGCTGGGTTTTCGTACCGCGATCGACGATTTCGGCGCGGGCTTTGCCGGGCTGAATCTGCTGGCGGAATATCAGCCGCACATCATCAAGGTCGACATGGATCTGGTGCGGGATATCGATCGCAGCAAGCCCAAGCAGGTCATCGTGAACGGTATCGTTGAAATGGCCAGGCAACTCGATATCCAGGTGCTCGCAGAAGGTATCGAAACGTCAGCGGAAAGGGATGTCTTGCGCGACGCCGGCATCGATTTGATGCAGGGCTATCTGTTTAGTAAGCCGGCATTCAATGCCCTTGGCGCGATTCCCGACGATGCGTGGGGCTGAGTCGAATCTTCATACTGGCGGGGGCGATATCGCCGTCTAGCCGATTCCTCCGGATGACCAGCTGTCCAGAAGCGTGCGTGTCTGCTCACGCACCGTTTTCTTCAGGAATGCCAGGCGCTCCTCGTTCAGGCTGTCCCAGCCGAGCGAGGACAGCGTCGACTTGTGCGCAAGGCTGAAGACGGCGATTTGACCGTGTAGCGTCAGTACGCGCATCACGGTCAATGGATCGTTTTGCGGCACGCCGCTCAAGCGCGAAATCAGCCCACATGCCACTTCGCGCATGCGCGTCTTCACGTTGCGATCCATGATGTCGAACAACATGCTCGGTCCGTGTCCCGCCTGTTCATGTGCGATGAACAGGCGGCGGTGCTGCGCGTCATAGGTTTGGAGGATATGGTCGGCAACGGCATCCTGAATGGTGTGAAACGCATCGATCAGTTCCTCCCGCCCGGCATTCGTGTCCAGTACGGCCTGCGCCGCTTCAAGAGATGGGCGGAAATGCTGCCAGGTGCTGTCGGCAATGTATTCGGCGCACGCGCGGTACAAGCCTTCCTTGTTGTCGAAGTAGTACTGCAACGCCGGGGCATTGACGCCGGCGAGCTTCGCAATATCGCGCGTCGACGCACCTTCAAAGCCTCGTTCTCCGAACAGGCGGATCGCGGCATCGATGATGCGGCGCCGGGTTTCGTCACCACGGGCATAGCCGCCCTCGGGCGGATGCCGCAAACGCGTCTTCTTCATATCCTTTCCTCGCATTTCGCTGTCCAAGCGAAATATATCACTTGACAGATATCTTCCAGTCGATAGAATTGTTCCGACCGGAATAATTTGGAGCGCTCAGTATGCCGACAAGTTCAGAAGAATTGCCGTCCTCTCCCGCAAGCAGCGGCAAACGGCCGGCACCGCGCAGACGTTCCCGGATTCTGTTGCTGGCCGGTGTCATCGCTTTGATCGCCGCGTTGATCTGGGGAATTTACTGGTGGGTTAGCGGGCGCTTCATCGAGAGTACCGACGACGCCTACTTGCAGGCGGATTCGACAGTCGTGGCGCCGAAGGTCGCCGGATATGTCGCGGAGGTCTATGTCAAATCGAATCAGAGCGTGAAGAAGGGCGATCCGCTGGTCCGGCTGGATAATCGCCAGTACCAGGCGCAGCTCGATCAGGCGCAGGCGACCATCGAGGCACGGCAGGCCGATCTCGATCGCGCAACGGCCGATATCAAGCAAGAGCAGGCGGAGATCGAACAGGCGCAGGCACAGGTCAAACTGGCGCGCCTGAATTTGCGTCACGCGCAAGAAGAAGTGGATCGCTACGTGCCGCTTGACGTGACGGGCGCGGCCACCAGCGAGAAGCTGGCGGAGCTGCGCAACGCGCGCGACCAGGCGCAAGCCAATCTCGAAGCTGCGCAAGCCGGGCTCAAGTCGGCGCAAAGCCGCCTGATCGCCAATACCGCGCAAATCGAGCAGGCGCGTGCCCAGATCAAAGCCGGTCAGGCCAGCTTGCGCCAGACCAGCATCGACGTCGGCGATACCATCGTGCGCGCCGCAATCGACGGGCGCGTGGGAGACGATACCGTGCGCGTCGGCCAGTTCGCGCAACCGGGTACGCGCATGATGACGATCGTGCCCATCCAGCAGACGTATCTGGTCGCCAACTTCAAGGAAACGCAGATCGGACGCATGCGTATCGGCCAGGCGGCGAAAATCCATATCGACGCCATGCCGGACCTGGATTTGCACGGCGTGATCGACAGTTTCTCGCCGGGCACCGGCGCGCAGTTTGCGCTGCTGCCGCCGGAGAACGCGACCGGCAACTTCACGAAGATTGTCCAGCGCGTGCCGGTACGCATACGCCTGCAGGCCGATGCGCAGACGCGCGAACGACTGCTGCCCGGTCTGTCGGTGACAGTCGATGTCGACACCAAGCATGAGGGACCGCAGGATCAGCGCACGACGCAGAGCCCGCAATCGAACAGCCCGCAGGAGAACCAGCGTGGCTGATGCTGCGAGTACGCAATCTGGCGCGCACGAGGAGCGCGCAAGCGTCAGCGACTGGATCGCCGTTGCCGCAGGCGGGCTGGGCGCGCTGATGGCGACGCTCGACATCTCGATCACCAATTCCGCGCTGCCTCAGATACAGGGCTCGGTCGGCGCAACCGGCACCGAAGGCACCTGGATCGCGACCGGCTATCTGATGTCGGAAATCGTGATGATTCCACTCGCCGCGTGGCTGACGCGCGTATTCGGCCTGCGCAATTTCCTGCTCGGGAACGCGGCATTGTTTACCGGGTTCTCGATGCTTTGCGGTTTGTCGAACAGTCTGCTCATGCTGATCATCGCGCGCATCGGGCAGGGCTTTACCGGCGGCGCAATGATTCCGACTGGGCAGACCATTATCCGTACCCGCCTTCCGCGCAAGCAACTGCCGATCGGCATGACCGTGTTCGGATTGATCGTGTTGCTGGGGCCGCTGCTGGGACCGGTGCTCGGCGGTTCGTTGACCGAAAACGTCAGTTGGCGCTGGTGCTTCTTCATCAATGTGCCGGTTTGCGCAGCGCTGATTGCATTGCTGCTTGGCGGGCTGAAGGCGGACAAGCCGAAGTATGCGGAATTCTTCAATGCCGATTGGCTCGGCATCGTCGGCCTTGCGGTGGGTCTCAGCACACTGACTGCGGTGCTGGAAGAAGGGCAGCGCGAACGCTGGTTTGAATCGCACATGATCATCGGCCTGTCGCTGCTGTCGGCAGCCGGCATGGTGCTGGTGGCGCTGTCGCAGATGTTTGTCGAGCGACCCATCCTGCGCTTGTCCCTGCTGAAGAACAAGAGTTATGCAAGCGTGATCTTCATCGTGTTCACGGTCGGCGCCGGTCTGTACTGCGTGTCCTATCTGGTGCCGCAATTCCTCAGCCTGATTGCCGGCTACAACGCGGAGCAGGCCGGGCAGGTGATGTTGCTCGCCGGTCTGCCGGCTTTCCTCATGATGCCGATCCTGCCGCGCATGCTGGGCAAGGTCGATTTCCGCATCATGGTGATTGCCGGTCTGCTGTGCTTTGCAGGCAGCTGCCTGCTTGATACCAGCCTGACGGCACAGAGTGTGGGGCACGACTTCACGCTGTCGCAATTGCTGCGCGGCGTCGGTCAGATGCTGGCGCTGATGCCGCTGAACCAGGCTTCGATGACGGCGGTATCGCGCGAAGAATCGGGAGAGGCGGCAGGGCTGTACAACATGGCGCGCAATCTGGGCGGTTCGGTCGGACTGGCGATCATCGGCACCTTCATCGATCGCCGCAACGTACTGCACAACGACATGATCCGCGAGACGGTCACCGCCAATTCTGTGCTCGGCCAGGAACGCATTTCGGTCATGGCGGCCAGCCATTTCAGCACGGTGGGCGACATGGCCTATGCAAAGATGCAGGCGCTCGGCCAATTCGCACTGCAGATTCAGCAACAGGCGGCGGTGATCACCTATTCCGAAACCTTTTACGCGCTGGCCATGGCTTTGCTGTTCTGCATTCCGCTGGCGCTGTTGCTGAAAACGCCGAAGCCCGGTGCGGCGCCCGTTACCGATGCCGCGCATTGATTGAAGAAGGAAAGCGTGATGATCCGTTCCCCGATACTGCGAAGTTCACTGGCGCTGGCCTTGCTCTGCCTTGGTGGATGCGTGACCGTCGGCCCCGATTATCGGGGCGCGCCGGACGTCGCAAGCGACGCGCTGAATGCGAGCACCTTCGCACGCATGCCGGCTAACGGCCTCGTTGCGCAGAAGCCCGTGGCAGCCTGGTGGCGGATATTGAACGATGCGCAGCTCGATGCGCTGATCGATGCGGCGCTGGCCGATAGTCCGGATCTGCATGCCGCCACGGCGCGATTGCGCCAGTCGCGCGCGAGCCTGCGTCAGCAGGAAACGCAAGGCTTGCCGACCATCGGCGGCACCGCCGCGGCCGCCGTGTTGCAGACCGGGCCGGGCACCGATCAGCAGCACACTACCAAGCTTTACGTCGCGGGCTTCGACGCGACCTGGGAGGCCGATCTGTTCGGCGGCACGCGCCGTGCAGTGGAAGCGGCCGCGGCGGAATCGGAAGCGGTCGAAGCCGATCTAGCCGATGCCCAGGTCTCGCTTGCGGCAGAAGTCGTGAGCGCTTATGTCGAACTGCGTGCGCAGCAGCAGCGTCGCCTGCTGGTGCAGCAGACAGCCGTGTACGACAAACAGATGCTGATGCTGACGCAGCAGCGCCGTGAACGCGGTGTGGCGACTGCGGACGAAGTCGAGCAGATGGCGTCGCAACTGCAAGGTGATCAGGCAGCGCTGAATCAGATCGACGCGGCGATCGCCGCAGCGCTCGATCAACTCGCGCTGCTGACCGGCCGCACGCCCGGCGCGTTGGACAGCGAACTTGCTGCACCCAA
>Ga0310811_10001654_pt1 | contig 27818 bp, 44 predicted proteins | sample YCmetagenome_FD_207642 | JGI IMG/M metagenome (GOLD analysis project Ga0310811, IMG submission 207642) | Soil microbial communities from experimental microcosm in Duke University, North Carolina, United States - YC | ecosystem: Engineered > Artificial ecosystem > Soil microcosm > Unclassified ... | reverse complement strand
CCTGGCCTGCCGTTGATGACGGCGATCGACTGGATTGCCTGCATGGGCGATAACCCCAGCTCCGATCCCATCTGCACCGCGATCATGACGTTGGCTGGCTTGTTGCGATAGTCCTTTGGCACCAGCTCGGAGGCGGCGGCCATCTCCGAGAATGTAACGAGTTGATCGAATGTGCGCGGGATCAACACCGGCTGGATATCCGGCCCGCGGGAAGCCGCGGTCGTCAGGCTGGTAGCGGGCGGCATTATCTACTCCTGATGGTAACGATTGGCGCCGGATTGGCCAGCGCCGCGCCGGGCACGGTCTCGCCGCGTTGCAGCGCATCGAGGATGCGGCCCTTGTCCGGCGTGTGGATGACGGTGGTTTCCATGAGCGTGCGCGGGACGGCATGCTCGTCGGTTATGACAACCTTGGGGCGGCCTTCGGTGACGTATACGGACGCCTCCGCGTCGTTGAAGCGGCGCCAGCCCAGCGTCTCAAACGAGGCCGCCAGCGTGGCGCGGTAGACCTCCTCCCGGTGGCGAAAGCGGTTGCGCCTGGCGCGCAGGTCCTCGATCCGGGCGTCGGCCGCCTGGGCGTCGGCTTTCGCATCGAGGATGGCGCGGACCAGGCGGCGCAGCACCGCGTCCGCGGCGATACCCTCTTCGGCAAGGGCGTCTATCACCTCATCTTCGGTATCAAGCACCAGGCCGTGCTCCTCGCGCAGCCGGGAGACCGCGGCGAGGGCGAGACTGACCACGTGCTGAACCTGCTGTATGGTCGGCGGCTTCATGGGCGACGTTCTCCCCGGCGGCGCGGCATCGGCCGAGTGATCATGTGGGCCTCTGCCTGGCCAACGATCTGATCGACGCAGACCTCCATCCGCTGTACTTGGTCGGCGATGTCAAAGAGGCGGCGCAGCGCCAGGCGGTCTCCGCTGCTGGCGATGGCGCGAATGGTATCGGCAAGATATGTCCCCATCATCCGTCCTCCGCTGCGCGAAAGTTTGCCGCCACCTCGCATGCATCATCATAGTGGTGGTCGAACCACGTATGTAACGTTACCAGTTCCGCATAGTTCAACGGCGCGTGATCGCCGAAGCGTTCGGTAATTTCTGCTGTGACAAACGACAAATCGTATTCCGCCGGTTCCGCCGGCCAGCAACGAGTCGGATCGTCGCCGAGACGAGCCGGATATCCGGGCCAATAGGCATCGATGCAGAAGAACACTGCAACTTCAACAACCACCGGATCGCCGTCCGCGTCGGTTCGTCCAACCTCGGTGAATAGCGGCGGACATACCGTGTTGTATTTGCGCAATTCCCGGTTGCCGCTCATGAATGCCGTGCAATTTTTGCCGGTCGGAGGACCTGACCACTATTGCGTTGACATGATCGAGAGGAGCAATATTGCTGCTTACCCGAACGCAGGGGAGGAGGTCGGTGATTTGGCATTTCGGTTGCCTTGGGGCGGACGTGCCCAAGGTTGGCCGTTCCAACACCCCGCGTCAATCGATTACTGATGCAACCGTATTGTGGAGCCGAATCGGGATGGGATCGCCAGGTTTGGCGAACGGCGGAGGCGCGGAGATTATCCCGCTGTCAGGCCGCAGCGTCGTTCGCAACGGACCCGGCCGCTGCGGCCAGCATCTTCAGGACGACCGGCCGGTACTCCGAATGGAGGCTGCGCCAGAAGTCCAAAAGGGCCAGTTCGTCGGGATCTTCCACGAGCTCACCCTGCTGTTTGGCATCGCGGCCATAAAGCAAAAATTCGGAGGAAACCTCGTAATATTCGGCAAGCCGCGCGAGGACATCGCGCCCGGGAAGGTCATGCCCATTTTCAATGGCGCTAAGATAAGCCCGGCTTATCCCAACCGTCGCCGCGACGTCATCGGCTCTTAATTTAGGCCGCCGACTTCGTAACGTTTTTAGGCGTTGAGCGAGCGTGGCTTTCTTCATGCTCATGACAAACGACAATTTCTGTTATCCCGCCCCATGTTGGTATAGGCTACCGCGCCGCGGCGCAATAGGGCATTGACGCGCAGAGTTGGCGTGCCCAACAATGGCGGGATGGACGTAACAACGCTGATTAAGCTGGGCGGCGGCGTCAACGCTTTCGCGCAGCGGCTGGGCGTCTCGCACCCGACGATCTGTGACTGGCGCCGGGACGGCCGGATTCCGCCCGGGCGAATGTTCCAAGTATGTCACGTCCTCGGGCTCCAGGTTGAGGACATCCAGCACCTCGTTCGGCAGACGCCGAAAAAGGAGGAGGCTGCATGAGCACCGCGTTGCCGGCGTGGTTGCGTGCGTCGGTGATCCCGCGTCGCTGCCGCGGGTCAACTCCGCCGGGCGGCTTTCCTCCCCGTCCGGCGGTTTTTGTCCGGTGACCGAGCTATGGCCCCAGGCGGAGATTGATCTGCTCCGCGCGCGTTGGGAGGCGGGCGACACCGTTTCCGCCATCTCGGAGCGCATGCATCGATCAAAGAACAGCATCTGCGGCAAAGTCCACAGGTTGCATTTGGAACCACGCCCTTCACCGATCAAACGTCTGCCCAACGGCACATACGTACCGGCGAAACCAGCAACGCCGGAGGAGCCGCTGCCGGCGCTGCCACGGCCGGCGCCGGTTGCCGCGCCGCCCAGGATGATCTTTCCGCCGCCGGCTGCGCGCGAACCGCCGCCGCGTCCGCAGCGTCCGGGCCGGGAATGCGCCTGGCCGATAGGCTCGCCGGGCAGGCCGGGTTTTCGTTTCTGCTCCGATCCGGTCGATGGGTATCGGCCGTATTGCCCGACTCATTGCAAAACCGCCTATATCAAAAGGACCGGGACATGAAGCGCTGGGTGCAGATCATCATCGAGGCCGGCGTCCCGGACGACCAGCCGGACCTGGGGCATGAGGGCGTGGTGGCGGCCAAGGAAGGCGCCGCCGAGCTCGCCTACACGCTGGCGAAGCTGGGCCTGGCCGAAGTCAGCCAGACGCGGCGGATCATGACCAAGAAAGGTCCGCGCACCGCCGACCATCGGATCCTGGACTCGCGGCAGATGGAGATTGAGGCGGCACTGGCGGTCGCCAAGGAAGCGGAGGCCCGCGGCGGCCTGCTGTTGGCCTCTCGTGAGCCTGCGGTCGCGGATGCGGCGTGATGCTCCGGACGCTGTTGCTTTACCGGCGGAGCGACGGCTCGCCGGCTGAGGTCCCGGTGACCGCGGATACCGTGGCCCGCGCCAACGAGCAGATCGCGCGGGCGGTGCGGAAAGCCCGCCAAGAGGGCGCGATCGAGATGGCGCTACGGTTCGAGGACCACGCGGTCGGCGTCGTTGATATCTACAGGCCGCGCCCATGAGCGCGGCGGTGCTCCGGGTGTTGTCGCTCGGTGCCGGTGTCCAATCGACCACGCTTGCCCTGATGGCGGCCCACCAAGAGGCGCCGTTTCCCGACGTCGCGATCTTCGCCGATACCGGATGGGAGCCGGCCGCGGTCTATAGGCATCTGGACTGGCTGGAGACGGTTCTGCCGTTTCCTGTGCGGCGCGTGGCGCAAGGCAACATCCGCGACGGCTTGCGCGACCGTCGCAATACGACGGGAGGCCGGTTTGCGGCGATCCCGTGGCATACGGTCAACCCTGACGGTACCGAAGGCATGGGCCGGCGCCAATGCTCATCGGAATACAAGTTGACGCCGATCATGCACGCGATCCGCGCCGAATTGGGTAAGCCTGGGCACGCGCACATTCCCGCCGGCGCGGTGGAAGTCATGCTTGGGATATCGCTCGATGAGGCGCACCGGATGCGGTCCGCCAAACAGCGGTACATGGTCAACCTCTATCCGCTGATCGATGCCCGGATGCGGCGGCACGATTGCCTGCTATGGCTGAAACGGCACGGCTACCCGCAACCGATGAAATCGGCCTGCATCGGGTGCCCGTTCCATGACAACGCCTATTGGCGCGACATGCGCGACAACCGGCCGGACGAATGGGCGGACGCCATCGCGGCTGATGCGCTCTTACGGGTAGGCAACAACCGCGGCATGCGGGCCGTCGAATACATGCACCGCGATCGGGTGCCGCTCGATCAGGTTGACCTATCCGTTGCGCAACTCGACCTCTTCGGCAACGACTGCCTTGGGATGTGCGGCTTATGAGGGCCGGTATCTCACGCTTTGATCGTCGTCGCCGCCGCCTGATCGGCGGCCGGCTCGCCGTCATCCTCGATCGGGAACACGCGCGCCGTGATCGCCCATGGCATATCGCCGCTATCAAGCCGGGCGCGGGCTTCATCGGCGGCTTGGTCCTTCGTGTCATACTCGACCGGATCAAGATCACCGGCGCCCTTGTCGTCGGAATAATCAATGCGCCATCTCATGCGTTCAGCCTCCGTTTCCGGTCGGGAACACTAACCGGCCTGGGCGGAATGACGAGTCGCTTTCCGGTGTGCCGGTCATGACCGCGGCGCGGTTCCGGCTGACCGCGCCTGTGGTCAAAGAGCATCCGCTGCAAGAGCAGCTGTGCCGCATCCTGCGCCTTGAGATCGCGCCGGCCGGGAAGGTGAGCCGGCACGGCGTGGTCTGGTATTCGATCGACCACGCCAACTATGCGGGCGAGATCCCCGGCGTGCGAATCGGCCGCGGCATCATCGCCGGCATCCTCGATACCTTCATTCTCTACCGGGGTCGGGCGCATTTCCTGGAAATCAAGACGGAGGACGCGGACGCGGCGCTGTCGGAGCACCAGCGGAGCGTCGGCACGGCGCTGCTGGTAGGCGGCGGCCTGGTCGGCGTTGCGCGTGACGCCGCGGAGCTCTTGGGCTGCTTGGATACCTGGGGCATCCCGCGGGCTCGGAGGGTCCAACTATGAATATTGCGTCGGCTCGGAGTCGGGGTCCAAATAGGAACGCCCGCCCGGCTGGAACCGGAGCGGGCGCTGAACCTAACCAGATCGGCGCGGGAAAGCGCGAAAGAGCGTCATCGACACCGCTCTTTTCGCACGACGCCTCCGCCGACGCAAGCGGAGACGTGCCTATGTTCCAGAACGGAAATGCGGCCCTGTCATGCGGGCCTTGCACCCGGAACAACGCCCTGCGCGGCATTGAGGTCCGGAAGATGCTGATGGCGGCCGTGCGGGCCTGCCACAGGGCCGGCAAGCCGCTGCCCACGCAGGCGGTGCTGGGCCAAGTCATCGGGATTGATCCATCGCAAATCGGCCGCCACCTGGCTCGCCTTCAGAACGAGGGCATGTTCGTCGTGCGCCGCGCCAAAAAACGCCAATACATCAGGGAGGTAAGGCCGTGAGCTGCCCAGATATGTTGTGGGCCATGAAGCGTGGCCGTGAGCTGGGGCTTCCCGGCCTTGAGCGGATGGTGCTGGTCGCGCTGTGCGAGCGGGCGCGGGATGGCGAGTGCTGGCCGTCGCTGCCGTGCATCGCCTCGGATGCCGGCGTATCGCGGCGCAAGGCGCACAGCCTGGTGCACAGCCTCGCCGGGCGCGGCCTGATCCGCATGGAGCAACGCGGGCGCACCATGCACTATTTCGTCCAGAGTGATCCGGTCCAACCAGTGCACAGCGTGCACCGGTCAGGGGCCGCACCAGTGCACGGCGTGCACTCCTCTGCACACCAACCAGTGCACCGCGTGCACCCCGACCAGTGCAAATCAGGTACGCTGACCGGTGCACCGCGTGCACCCAAACCTAGTAAAGAACCAGTAACTGAACCTTGCGCGCGTGACGCGCGCGAACCGGCAAGTTTCAAAATTGCTGATCAGGGAAGGCGGCAGGCTGCACCGGTCGTGCCTCCCGCCCCGCCGGAGGAGGCGGCGGCGCCGGTTGACCGCAGCGTGCTGGACGGTCTGCCGCCCGGGATTGCGGCGGTGGCTCGACGGAATGGTTGGGGGGGCGGCCAAGGGGCTGACAAGGGGCCGGAGGAGCGGGAGCCGTCCGTGCGGGAGATCGAGCGACGGCGGCAGCAGGCGGCCCAGGCGCAGGCGCCGTTGCCAGTCCCGCTGGCGGGGGCGCTGACGGCGTTGCAGGCCCGGGTCGCTGGGGTCGCCTATGCGCCCGGCCGCGGCCCCGTCCTGGATCGCGACGAGGTTGAGGCGCTGCTGGTGCCAAAGCGGCCCCGGCCCCGCTACCTGCCGCCGGAATACCTCGCCGCAATCCGCGCCGCGGCGAGGCAGGGCGTCGCGGCATGATCCCGGGCCTGGTATACCGGGAATTTGGTGCCCGCCGCCTGGGCTGGCTGCGTTGGGAGCCGGTCTACTACGCGATGAACGCGGAGGGCCAACCGGAGACGCATTCGATGCTCTGCCTCTTCCGGACCCGGACGGCGGCCTTGCGCGCCGCCAGCATGGCCTGCACGCAATACAACGACGGGCTGTGGGCGATGCGGCAATCGGAGGAGGCGCCATGACGGAGCGACAGGCGGAGGGCATCTTGCGCAACGTGTGCCGGGACAAAGCCGTCACCGACCCGGGCTATGCCATCGCCTACGGGCTGCTGGCGCTGGCCGAGGCGCAGCGGGAGACCGCGGAAGCCCTCCGCAGGTTGGGCAACAATGACGCGGCGACGGCGATGGGAGCGCTGGAGATGCTGGGCCACCGGCTCGGCGGGGCGTTGGACAACCTGGCCGATGCCGTGGCGACGCAGCGGGAGGACGAATGACCGCCTGTGAAGCCCGTACAGCGCCTGGGGCGGTTTGGGGCTGCGGGACGTGCGGCAGCGGGCTAGACGGCGTGTGCGCCGTTCCCAGGCCCGGGACGTGCCGGATTGACGCGGAGATGGTGGGGCACCGGTTGGAGGCCGCCGGGATGACCTTACTGGCGATGCGGACGCCCTCGGCGTATCCGGCCGGCGTGCGTTCGGCGATGCCGGACGTGCTGCGCGAGGCCATCGAGGCGTATGGGTGGACGGACGAGCCGAGTCGGGCCGCGGTGCCGGATGCGGCGGAGATCACCCGGATGGACGTGGCGTATGGGTGGTTACGGTTGATACCCCAGAACCGGCACGTCCTCCGCCGCATCGTTGCGGCCCGCAGCCTGGTTTCACCGGAGACGTGTCGGCACATTATGACCTGGAAACGTATTGCCGTTCTGTTAGGCGCGGATTCGCGTGCGATTAAGAGTTGGCATACCCATGGAATCGCGATTATCGTTGGCGCTCTCAACCACATACAATTGTCAAATCACAAATGGCAGGCTGGCTTTTTTGGGGAAAGCGAGAGGAAATGCAGACAGTAGCGCAACGTCCTGGCTGGTATGACCGCACGCGCCTTGATGGCGTAACGGTCGGCCGGTTGCCCTCGGGCTACTCCGTGATCATTCCGGGCGGCGGGCGGCGTCCGGTGTTGTTCTGTCCATGCTGCGGTATGGACATCCGCACGCCGGAAGCGGCGATGAAGGTGGCCGACTGGCTGTATCCGTTGAAGCCGGAGACGGAGACCGCGGCGGCATGATGATTTACGACGATCGGGAGGCGTTGGAGCGGGCGCGGCGGGAGCTCCCGTTTAGCGAGGCGTCGGCCAGCGAATGCCTGGGCATTTCGGGCCTGTATCGGGTGAGCGCGGAGCGGTGCCGGGCGAGTGGCCAGCCGGATGACGCGGACCTGTGCGAAGAGTTCGCCGCGCTGTGGCGGGCGCGGGCGCAAGCTGCTGCGGAGCGGCAGGAATGACGCGGGGGGAACAGTGGTTGGGTGAGTTCATCGACCTCATGCACCCGTCGTCGCGTGCCTGCCGCAGCGTGGCCCATTTCAACCGCCTGGCGGCGGAGCGGTATCCGGATCGGGCGGAGGCGCTGCTGCGGTTCGCCGCGCAATGGGAGCAGGCGGCGGTGACCGCGGAGGCTATAGAGGCCAGGGAGGCGGAGAAGGTATGATTAACGACCGGCCGATCGATGATCCGAAGCTGCAAAGGGAGCTCATCGAGCGGCTGCGCGCCGCATTGCGCGAGATCGCCAACCTCACGCATGGCAATTCAAGTTGGGCGCCGGGAATGGCGATGCGTGCGCTTGGGGGACACTATGAACACGCCGGCATCTGACCGCTGCGGAGCGATCATGAAGGGCTACGATCCGGCCTGCTATGAGTTGGCGGCCTATTTCCTGCCGTCAAACGCCAGTGCCAGGCTCAAGGACGGACTGGCGCAAGCCATTCAAGATGCGGTCGAAGATTGGTTGACAGCCGAGCGGGACCGCATCGCCCAGGCGATAGAGGCTTCAGGGAGGCGACAGATATGATGGTGTTGGCGTTGCATGATTTCCTGTCGGCCAATGCCGCCATTGGCGTCTGCTCGTTTTACCTGGGGCGCATGCTGCGGGCCGGTCGGACATGATGGACAACCACGCGCGGTTCGCGTTGGCGCACCCAATCTATGACCCGCCGCGGGATGTGCGGCCCGGACACTACTGGCAGGCCGAGCGGGAGGTCTCCGCCGGCCTGACGTGCAACATCGGCGAAGAGTGAAGCGTATATGCCGGCGGCCGGCCGCTTTGGCACCTCTCGTTGTGCTGGCAGGGGCCGGAGGGGCCGGTATCGGTGCTCCGGTGGAGCCCAACGCGCTGGCGCAAGATGGAGGCTATCCGGGACCGCATCCTGTTCGGGCTCGGGAGCTCCGAGCCGGTGATCCCGGTTGAGGGCGAGGAGCGGGCGATGCTGGCGGTGACGATGCAATGGCGCAAGCCGCTGTCGTTCGCGGAGGTCGCCCAGCTCGGCGACACGCCGGACGTGCGGGCGCGGCCGGGGCGGCCATGAGCGAGCCTGATCCATCGCCGGCACGGGTTTCGGCTGCGTTGGCAGAAGTCTCGCGCCTGCACCGGGCGCTGATGCGGCGGGTGCAAGCGGATGCCGACTGCGAGCCGACCGGCATTGATTGCAATGCGCGAGGGGGCGCGGCCCTCTGCTCATGCAGCTTGCAAGCCAAGGCCGAAGCGGACGAGCCGTACGCATGAGCGGCCATGACCGCGCATAAGCTTCGGAAGCTTCGTAAGGATCAGAAATATGGAGGAAAAGCAGCGCCAGGCGGACTGGTCCGCCGGCTACGTCGCCGGGGCGCGGGACATCCTCGACCTCATGCTGGGTTACGTCACGGCCCGCGACCATGAGCGGGCGCTGCGCGACTGGGCGGCTGTTGCGGTCGGCGGCTTGTCCCGCTATCCCGAGGAGATGGAGCGCGGCCGGGACGGCGCGGGCGTCCGGGGAACCGCCCTTCGGGCTACCGACAGGACTGGCGGCAGCGCTAAACCCTCCGCGTAGGCGGCCCGGCACGGGTGCGGTAGGGAATGAGCCATGCCGGACCGGGTGAAAGCCCCGGGGCCAATCAATGCATCGTCGCGGGCTTGGGATTGGGCAGGCCCATCTCGCTCAAGATGGCCCGGGCCGCATCGCGTTGCGCGATCGTCGGCACCCAATCCGGGAAGAGCTCGGCCATGTATCCTTGGGCGTCTTCATCCGGGTGATCCTCGGCCTCGATATCGGTGACCGACCCGCCCGCATCGCGTTTTACCTTCCGCGTCTCAAGGAGGGTGTGCCGCTCCGCGGTCCCGGGCGTCCGAAAGGTCACGCAGCCGACCAGGGCCTCGTAGGCGGGGCTGGCGTCGTTCGGTGCGCGGGCGATGAATTGCTCTTCGGTCTCCTCCGGCAAGCGGCGAACGGCGCTGATCTGACCGTGGATGATGTAGAAGACCGCGACAGCATCCCAGGCGACGACCGCCAGCTTGACGATGCGCCAGGCGACTTCCTCCGCCCGCTGGTCCGGCCACGCCGCGTCGATGAGGACCTTGCCGTTCGCCAATTCGATGGCGACGATCGGCCGGACGTCGCCGTCCGCAAGCAGCCTCTCCCCGGCGGCAATCATCGCGCCCTCAAGGCTGTCGCGCCATTCGTCCCGCGTCGTCGGCATGATCATTGCTGTTCCCCACTGTTGGCGGCGCCAACTGTAGCGCAGGGCGGGGAAGGTTTCATCTGTTTCGATGTTGACGGATGCCTGCGAATCATGGGAGTCAATAGCTAGATTGCGGTTTGTTGCGGCGGTTTCTCTGCGGAGGGCCGCCGTTTTGTTTTACGAGGTCAAACCTGTGCCGGTCGGGATTGCCGCCCCTAAAACGGAAAACGCAACGACCCGCCTGTGGCCTGCGGATTCTGTGGAGCGGAGGGCGGTTGCCGCGCTCATTCCGTACGCCCGAAACGCCCGAACGCACAGCCCGGAACAGGTCGCGCAGATAGCGTCAAGCATACGCGAATGGGGCTTTACCAATCCGGTGCTGGTGGACGAGGCGAACGGCATCATAGCCGGCCACGGGCGGGTGCTGGCGGCGCAGAAGCTGGGCCTGGGTACGGTGCCGGTCATGGTTGCGCGCGGCTGGAGCCAGGCGCAGATCCGGGCCTATGTGCTGGCGGACAACAAGCTGACGCTCAACGCCGGCTGGGACGTCGAGATGCTGAAGCTGGAGCTGGGCGACCTGGCACTAGGCGGGTTTGACCTGGCGTTGACCGGCTTCTCGGGCGCCGAGCTTGCCGGGCTGCTGGATAGCAACGAGGGGCTGACCGATCCGGATGACGTTCCGGCCGAGGAGGCCGCGGTCGTATCCGTCCCGGGCGACGTGTGGCTGCTGGGCCGGCACCGGTTGGTCTGTGGGGACTCTACCGACGCCGGAGCCGTTGAGGCCGCCCTGGCCGGCGTGAAGCCGCACCTGATGGTCACCGACCCGCCGTACGGCGTGGAGTATGATCCGGCCTGGCGTGAGGAGGCGGCGCGGAAGGGTTTGATTGGCTTCTCGCCGTCCGCCCTTGGCACGGTCTCCAATGACGGGCGGATGGATTGGACGGAGGCGTGGGGCCTCTTCCCGGGCGAGGTAGCCTACGTCTGGCATGCCGGCGTCAACGCCTCCGCGGTGCAGTCCTCGATCGAGGCGGCCGGCTTTGAGGTGCGGTCGCAGATCATTTGGGCAAAGAGCTCGTTCGCCATCTCCCGCGGTCACTACAATTGGCAGCACGAGCCTTGCTGGTATGCGGTGCGGAAGGGCAAAACCGGGCATTGGGCCGGGAGCAAGTCTGCCAGCACGCTGTGGGAGATCGCCCACGTAAAGAATGAGACCGGGCATTCAACGCAGAAGCCGGTCGAGTGCATGAAGCGGCCGATCGAGAACAATAGCTCCCCCGGGCAGGCGGTTTATGAGCCGTTCAGCGGGAGCGGGACCACCATCATTGCCGCGGAGATGACCGGCCGGGCCTGCCACGCGGTGGAGCTCAACGCGGCCTATGTGGACGTTGCGGTGCGGCGCTGGCAGGCGTTCACCGGGCTTGAGGCGCGGCTGGAATCAAATGCGGCGACCTTTGGGGAGGTCGCCGCGGGCAGGCTTGTCGGTGAGGCGGCAGGTCAGGCCAGCTTGGAGAGGGCGTAAAGGACCTCGAAGGCAAGCGCGACGGCGGCGATAGAAACGAGGACGAACGTCAGCACCATCGGGATGGCTCCAAAGCGGCCGGCGATCATGGCCCAAATTGAGGGGCCGGGCTGCGCGACTCCGTCGCGCAGTGAGAGGGGACGGTCGAACATGGCCGGCCCTCCTACGCCGGCTCGACCAGGAAGTAGCGGGTGCGCCCGTCAACCTTGCGGACCTCCGGCGACCAGCCGGTGGTCTTTGCCGCCAGGCGGAGCTGGTGCGGCCAGCTTGCGTATTTCCAGGTGGTGATCTCGAACAATTCCTTCGACGTGGCGCCCTCCGGCCGCGCGCAGGCGTTGATGATCTTCGCGCGGGCCTTGCCGGTCTGCCAGTTCGGCTCGGCCTCTACCGCCGCGGGTTTCGCATCGGTCGGCTGAACGACCGGGGCCGTTGCCTTCGCCTTCGCCGCGACCTTCGGCGCGGGCTCCGGCTCGCCCTCCATCGCGGTGGCGTGCCCGGCGAGCGTCAGGCAGATGCCCTCGCCGTCCGTCGAGACGAGCTCCCGCTTGACCAGGGAGGCTATGATCGCGCCGAGGGCCTTGCCCTCGATGCCGGAGGGCGCCTCGCTGTCGTTGATCAGGTTGGCCCAAACCTGGACCTCGGCGCGGGCGTCGAGCGGCGTGGCGTCATGAAAGACGTTGTGCAGCAGGGCGCGGAGGACCGCGCGCTGCTTGTCGGTGACCGCAACCGGCGCGGCCGGGAGGGTATCCCAGCCCTGCTCGACCTGGGCGACCAGGCCGGCGAGCTCGGAGCTCTTGGCCCGCTTGGCGGGAGCCGGGGCCTTCTTGGCGGTGCGGGCGTCCGCGCGCTTGGCCGGCTTGGCCGGGGCCTTCGCCTTCCGGGTGATCAGGGCGCGGGTGACTTTCGAAGTGCGTGACATGGGTTAGTCCTCGTTTCTGCCTTGGCGATGCTGCCGATATCAAAGTGCCATGCGATATCAGGTGATGCAAAGTCATTCTGGCTAAGTAACACACCAGTGTAGGGTGAGCCGACCGGTGCCTCGGAAAAACACAGGTCGGCCGCCCGGTCGGCCGCGGTACGAGCCGTCCGAAAAGGACCGCGCGACAGTCAAGGCGTTGGCGGGATACGGCACCAAACAGGACGATATCGCCCGGATCATGGGTATTCACGACGGGACGCTGCGCGAGAAGTTCCGCCGGGAGCTCGATACCGCGGCGATTGAGGCCAATGCCGCGGTCGCGCAGTCGCTGCATAACATGGCAACAAAAGGCGAGAATGTTGCGGCTGCAATCTTTTGGCTGAAATGCCGCGCCGGTTGGAAAGACCCTTTACTGCATGAGCACACAGGCGCGAACGGCGGGGCGATCCTCGTCACGGGCGTCCCGCGCGCGGCAGACCTCGAAGGATACGCCATCCTCACCGGGACCGGGACCGACCCGGATTAACCTGGGCTACACGGCCCGGCCGGCGTTCCTGCCGTTCCACGCCCGCCGGCAGCGCTGGGCCTCCCTGGTGGTCCACCGCCGCGGCGGCAAGACGGTGGCCTGCGTGATGGATCTCGTTGACGCGGCGCTGCGGTGTGACAAGCCGGCCGGCCGGTTCGCCTACCTCTCGCCGACCTATGCGCAGTCGAAAGACGTTGCTTGGAGCTACTTGAAACGGTTCACCGCGCCGATCCCCGGGATTGAGCAGCGTGAGTCGGAGCTCATGGTGGTGATGCCCAACGCGGCCCGGGTGCGGCTCTACGGGGCCGACAACTATGACCGGCTCCGCGGCGGATACAACGACGGCGTTGTCCTCGATGAGTATGGCGACATGCATCCGTCCGCCTGGCCGGAGGTCATTCGCCCGTCGCTGGCGGATCGCGGTGGCTGGGCCACGTTCATTGGGACGCCGAAGGGCCGGAACCATTTCCATCGTATCCACCAGGCCGCCCTAGGCGATCCGGACTGGTACACGTTGACCCTGAAGGCGAGCCTAAGCGGGCTGCTGCCGGAGGCCGAACTCGCCGACATGCGGCGGATGATGTCGGCGGATCAATACGACCAGGAATTGGAGTGCTCGTTTGATGCTGCGATCCGCGGGGCAATTTATCGCCAAGAGTTGGCGGGCGTTGAGGACCAGGGGCGGCTTTGCGGCGTCCCGTATGATCCGGCGGTTCCGGTTTGGACGGCGTGGGACCTCGGGATAGGCGACGCCACCGCAATCTGGTGCGCCCAGGTGGTTGGGCGTGAGGTCCATATCATCGATTACTACGAGGCGACCGGCGAGGCGTTGCCGCACTACGTCCAATGGCTCGACAGTCGCCCATACAGATATACTTACGATCTGCTGCCGCACGACGCGGGTGCGCGCGAGCTCGGGACCGGCAAGACCCGGGAGGAGCAATTGCGCAACAACGGCCGGAAGGTCCGGGTGTTGCCGCGGCAAGAGGTCGATGACGGGATCAACGCGGCGAAGATGCTGCTGGGCCGTTGCTGGTTTGACCGCGAACGGACGGAGCGCGGGCGGGAGTGCCTGGCGCACTACCGGCGTGACTTCAATGACCGCCTGGGAATTTATAAGGATGTGCCGGTGCATGACTGGTCGAGCCACGGGGCCGATGCGTTCCGCTGCCTCGCTATGGGCCTGCGTGAGACCGTGGCGCCAAAGCCCGGGCTTGCGCGCCCGGTGCGCCTGGTGACCGCCGGAGGCGGCGGTAACGCCGGTTGGATGGGGGCCTAGGATGCCACGCTATTACGACGTAACGATCGATGCGGTGCGCGAGGCGACCCAGCAGGATATCGACCGGTTAGTGGATGCCGCGCAGGCGTTCGGTGCGCTGGTGACGTTCCTCCGCCAGTCGATGCGAATGCGGGACGGTGGCGCCGCGGAGATCGCGGTGCAGCAGGCGCGCGGCAAGATCACGGCAGAGGCGGCCCGGCGCGGCTATGAGCGGCTGCTGGACAGCGACTGATGGCGCGCAGGGACGAGACCGACGAGGATATCCTCAAGGAAGCCAAGGCGCGTTTCGAGCGTTGCGTGACCTGGGAGGCGACGGCCCGGGCGAACGCCTTGCATGACGCCAAATTCGCCAACGGCGACGCGCTCAACGGCGACCAATGGGATCAGGGCGTCCGGGCCGCGCGCGGTGACCGGCCGTGCCTGACGATGAACAAGGTGCGGCAGCACAATTTGCAGATCATCAACGACGCCCGCCAGCACAAGGCGGCGATCAAGGTCACGCCGGTTGGCGGCCGGGCGACGTTCGAGGCGGCCGAGGTGTTCTCGGGGATTGTCCGGCGCATCGAATACCAGTCGAAGGCGACGGACGCCTATTCTACCGCCATTTTCCACCAGGTTGAGACCGGCGTGGGCTACGTCCGGGTCGTGACCGACTATGCGGACGAAGATAGCTTCGAGCAGGAAATCTTCATCCGCCGCATCGCCAATCCGAACACGGTCTATCTGGACCCGGATGCGCGGGAATATGACAAAGCCGACATGAATTTTGGTTTCGTCTTCAACGATGAGCCGCGGGACGCCTATGAAGCCAAGCATGGGGAGGGCGATATGCCCGCTCCGGCCGCGTTGGAGCATACGGACGGCTGGAATGACCGCGACCATGTTCGGGAGGCCGAATACTGGCGCCGGAACGAGGCCACCGAGACGCTGCATGAGATGCCGGACGGCACCGTGCTTCGCGAGGGCGACCTTTCGGCGGAGGACCTGGCCAAGATCAAGCCGCAGGTAGTGCGGTCGCGCGACGTGGCGGAGCCGGAGATCGAGTGGTTTCGCATTGTCGGCAACCGGATCGAAGAGAGGAAGGTCTGGCCGGGTAAGTACATCCCCATCGTCCCGTTCATCGGCGAAGAGGTGGTGATCGACAACCAGATGGACCGCAAGGGCCACACGCGGGCGCTGATAGACGCCCAGCGGATGTATAACTATTGGTCGAGCTCCGCGGTTGAGCACGTCGCCCTGCAAAGCAAGGCGCCGTATATCGCCTCCGCCCGCGCCGTCGAGGGCTACCCGGACTGGTTTGTGGCTAACCTGGTGAACAAGTCCGTGCTGGTCTACAACGACCTTGACGATACCGGCCAGCCCATCGCGCCGCCGGAGCGGTCGCAGCCTCCGGTCATGGCGCAAGCCTACATCGAAGGCATGCAGCTCGCCCGGGACGACATGATGATGGTCTCGGGCCAGTATCAAGCGATGGTCGGAGCCAACGGCAACGAGGTTTCGGGCACCGCCATCTCCCAGCGGCAGCGCCAGGGCGACAACGCGGTATACCACTACATCGATAACCAGGCGAAAGGAATACGCCAGGTCGGTCGTATCGTCCTCGACCTGATACCGAAGGTCTATGACACCGCGCGGGTGATGAAGATTATGGCGGAGGACGGGACCGACGCCGACATTGCGTTGGTTCCGAACGCGCCGAACGCGCACCAGCACGTCATTATGGGGCCGAACGGGCCGCAGCCGGTCACGCCGCAGCAGGCGGACGCTGCAACCGCGGACCCGAACCAGCCGGACCCGCGGGTGATCTTCAACCCGTCGGTCGGGCGCTACGATGTAGAGGCGGATGTCGGGCCGTCGTTCGGGACGCGGCGGGAGGAGGCGTTTAACGCCTTCAGCCAGATCCTCGCGCAGAACCAGCAGGCGTTTCCCATCGTCGGTGATTTTTGGGCCGCGAACGCCGATTTCCCGGGCGCGGACGAATTGGCCGACCGGCTCAAGCGGGGCCTGCCGCCGCAATACCAGCCCGGGCCGCCGCCGCAGGTTGCCCAGCTCCAACAGGCCATGCAGCAGCAAAGCCAGCAGGCGCGGCAGATCCTGGGCCAGGCGGACGCCGAGGTGGCGCGGCTCAAGGCGGAGATCGTGCGGATGAAGGAAGAGGCGAAGGACCGCGCGGGCGAGCTGGCGATCAAGGATTATGACGCCGAAACGCGGCGCCTGGCGGCGGTTGGCAACATTGACCAGACCTCGTTGCAGATCATCGTCCGGCAAATGGTCGAGCAGATGCTGGGCACGCCGTTGGTTCCGGTCCTCCAAGGCCACGCGGGCATCGAGCAGTCGCTGCAACCGCCGCCTGACCAGGCGCAGGCGCAACCGGCGCCGATGATGCAATGAGCGGGACAAACCTCCTCGCGCCGCCCAGCCCGTTCGATCCGAACCAGCTTTCCGGCAACCCGCTGGCGGCCGGAGCTCCCACGCTGGCGGACGCCTGGACTGCCAACGCCAAGGCGTATAGTGATTGGGTAGCGCAGCAAAAGGCTGCTGGTATTGCCGCAGGAACGATTGACCCATCGACGGGCTGGCCAACGCAGGCGGGATATCTCGACGCCGCGCGGCAGACGGCGGGCGGCCTGCTGATGGGCACGACGGCCCCAGAGATGAAGGCGCCGATATTCCGGCAGATCACCGATGCGCAGCGTCGCAAGTTTTTCAATCCCCGTGACCCTAGCGAGGCAAAGTATGTCTTGCCTGATGGCAGACTGTTAGGAACCGGCGACAATACACACGAGTATATTGCCAATACGCTGGGCTACGGTTTCGGGGATGATGGCGTTAATGCGATGCTGGCGGATACTGGCGCCGCGCGGGTTAACGCCGGCATCGGGGCCGGTAGCACATACGGCGATATTCACATCGCAGGCCGACCGACAGATCCCCAAATGCGGCAACTGGCGAAGATCGTCAACGGCCAGCCGGAAACCGGCGTTGCCTACAATGGGGATTACCAGACGGTTCGAAACGGAGCTGATCTCAGACGATTGATCGATGCCTCCTCTGCGGCCCCACAGCCGCCGCCGGCCGGTGCGGCCAACCCACTAGCCACCGGGGCCGCAACGCCGCAGGCGCCCGGTCTAGGGCTCGACAGCGCAGCGATGAAGGTGCTGGCGGATATGCAGCCGGCGGGGATCACCGCTTACCACGGCTCGCCGCATTCGTTCGACCAGTTCTCAACCGATGCGGTTGGCACCGGGGAGGGCGCGCAGGCGTATGGGCATGGGCTTTATTTCGCGGAGAACGAGGGGACGGCGCGGTCCTACCGGGACGCGCTGGCTGCGCCTCAGTTTGATGGCGGCCCATACGATTACGACAATATCGCGCACCGCGCCGCCTACTATCTGGACCGTTTCGGCGGAGATAGAGGCGCGACCCTCGAAGGGATCGATGCGGAAGACGCCAATTTTGCCAAGATGCTGTCGAAGGCGACGACGGAGTCGAGTGCGCGAATTTATACTCAGGGACGCCAGCGGTTGGCGGAGATCAGGGCGCGGCTCGCCGACCCAACGGGGCCGACCGCGCAGATAACAAACCCCGGCAACATGTACCAGGTCAACATCGCGGCGGACCCGGCGACGTTCCTGGATTGGGACACGCCGCGCGACCAATTGCCGCCGAATGTGCAAACCTTCGCCAAGCAGAATTACCCAACCGCATGGGACAACGCGGCTGACGGCTCAAGCCTCTACCAGGGGATGGTGAGGCAGCAGCGCGGCGAATACGTGGGCACGACCAAGCCGGACCCTTCGCAGGCCGCGGCGCTTGTCTCGCAGGCCCTGCATCAGGCCGGCATTCCGGGCATCCGCTATCTCGACCAGGGCTCGCGGCGCGGAGGCGGCGCGGGGACGCGCAATTACGTCGTATTTGACGCCAAGACGATCGGCATCCTGCGCAAGTACGGCATCGCCGGGCTGCTTGCCGGCGGCGCCGCGACCGGGGCGACCTCCTCCCAACAGTAAAGGATAAGACCATGACAATACTCGCTCACCTGCATACCGCGGTGGGAGAGGAGACGAGCGTGCTCGGCTCCGCCCGTGCCCTGGTGCAAGGCATCGCCCACCATATCCACCGCGCCAACTCGTCCGGCGACCCGGCCGCCCTCGGCAACCTCATTACGGCCCTGAACTATGAAGGCGATGCCCTGGCGAACGCCGTCGTCGCCAACACGCCGGCCGCGGATGAGTTGGCCCCGCCGGTCAAGGCATCCGCGCCGGGCGACGAGTTCCCCGCCCCTGAGCCCGAGCTCGGGCGCGCTTAGTAACGCCCGAGAATCCGGCCTGATGGCGAATAGACGCGATCTCCCATCCAAGCCAGCCCGGCTTTGACATCAATCAAAGTGCGGCGGCGCACCTTGATCGCCTTCAGCTCCCCGGTCTTCATTGCCTCATAGATGGCTGTGCGGTTCATGCCGGAAATCTCGATCCATCGGTTGATGGTGGCATATTCCGGGAGGGTGCCCGCCGGCTCACCAACCGCCGCCACGGGCTTTGCTGGGGCCGCGCTGGCTGGCGCGGTTGGCGGGGCCGGTGGCTCGTACGGCCGTCTCATAATGTCCTGCAACGTATCCAGGGCGTTGTGCAGATGTTGGAACAGCAGATCGATCCTAGCGTCCCGGCGCTTGATCTGCGCGCGTTGGAAATCTCCTAACCCTCGAACCATGGCGACGTCCTCCGTCAGCAACGGACAGAACGGATAACCCGCGAACATGAGCAATACTACCACCGACCCGCAGGGCGGGGCCGCACCGGCGGCCGAACCTGCTGCGACTGAGACGGAGGCCACCGCGCCGGCCGATGCGGGCGCTGCGACTGAGACCACCGAGACCGAACAGCCAAAGCCGAGCCGTGTCGATAGGCGTATTGCGGCCCTCTCCGCGCGCCTGTCGGCCGGCGAGCAAGAGCGGGCGCGGCTGGCGGCGGAGCTCGAACGGACCCGCACCCAGGCCCCACGCCAGCCGTCTCCGGTCACGCCGGAGGACATCCCGCGCCTGGTCGAGCAGCAGGTTGCCGAACGGTTGGAGCGGGACCGGGCCGACCGGTTCCATGAAGCCGGCCGGGCGTCCTATCCGGACTGGCAGGACAAATGCGCCGCGCTCATGCAGATGGGCGCGGACGCGCAGATCGCGCAGCTCCTCATTGAAACGCCGGACGGCCCCGCGGTTGCCGCGGCGCTGGCCGACGATCCGGAGGAGATGGAGCGTATCGCCGGGCTCCGCACCGAGCGGGCGCGGGCGATTGCGCTGGGCCGGTTCGCGGCGTCGATGGAAAAGAAGGCCCCAGCAGGGGCGCCTGCCGCGGGCGCCAGGCGGACAACCCAGGCGCCGCCGCCCATTCGTCCCATAGGCGGCGGGACGGCGCGTGCGGCCTTCAATGAGGCCACCGCGACCACGCAGCAGCTCGTTGAGTACTACGCCAAGCAGGCGGCGGAGCGGCGCAACGCCCGGTGAGGCCGGGCCGCCGTGTTTTACCGAAACGCCCGAGGGTTTTACGCAAAACCCGGCTTTGTTTTACGGAAATCGGGCCGAAGTTTTACGCCCACGGGCGCTTGCGGAGCCTGATCCCGGCGTCCTCCGCTAGCACCGACAACGGACCCGGCGAGTGCCGGGCGTACCACGCCATCATGCAGATTTCGAGCCAGGCCCGGTTTAGCTGCCGCCAGCGGCGGAGCTGAAGCAGGTTGAAGGCGGCGGTGCCGATGTTAACGGCAAGCGCGACCGACACGATGATCATCGGGAGGTATCTCATCCGCCGAGCATAGGCCGCGGATGTGCCTCGATGGAATAGCCAACCGGCTGGGAGCGGTTTCTCCCTGCGTCGTGCCTGCCTCCCGCGTCGCTGCGACTACTCGACCCTCGCGACAGGAAGTCCGCCCCAAGAGCTCACCCGAGTGAGGGGCAGTCGATCCAAGTCAACGCGATAGTCGCGAGTAGTCAAATGACAGACGTGGCCTCTAATACCCTTCTCAATATCAACATGATCACGGCTAAGGCCCTGGTCATTCTGCACCAGAAGCTGAACTTCGTCGGCAGCATCAACCGCCAGTACGACGACTCGTTCGCGCAAAGCGGGGCGAAGATTGGCACCACGCTGCGTATCCGCAACCCGGTGCAGTATACCGTTTCAAGCGGTCCCACGCTGGCGGTGCAGAACAGCGTCGAAACGAACACCTCGCTGACCATCAGCACGCAGAAACACGTCGATTTTTCGTTCAGCAGCCAGGAATTGACGTTGAACATTGACGATTTTGCCGCGCGCTACATCGAGCCGGCGATCAACGTGTTGGCGGCCAACGTCGAGGCAGACGCCTTGTCAATGGTCAATTCGGTGTGGAACCAGGTCAACGGGCAGGGAGCTCCGCAGTCGTTCAAAAACGTGCTGACCGGGCGCAAGATTCTGCTCGATAACCTCACTCCGCAGTCGAAACAATGGATGGTGCGGCTGAATACCCAGGACAACGTTGACCTGGTGGACAGCCTCAAGGGCTTGTTCCAGTCGAGCCAGCGGATCGCGACCCAGTACACCGATGGCGTGATGGGCTACACGGCGGGCTTCGAGTTTGCTGAGAACACCTTTCTCAGCCAGCTCACTCCGGGCGCGGAGGCCGGCTACTTGGTCAACGGCGCCAACCAGACCGGCTCAAGCCTGGTGGTCAAGACCGGGACCGGCGCCGGCAACGCGGGCGATATATTCACGATCAACAACGTCTTCAGGGTCCACCCCGAGACGAAGGCGGTGACCTCGACGTTGCAGCAGTTCGTGCTTACCGCGGCCTATACGGGCGGCGCGGGGACGATGCAGTTCGCTCCGGCTATCGTCACCTCGGGCGCGTTCCAGAACGTCTCCGCCTCGCCTGCGGACAGCGCCGTCGTGACCTTCGCGGGCACCGCCTCTACGCCCACGGGCAACTCCATCTGCTATCATCCGGACGCCTTCACCTTCGCCACCGCGGACCTGGTGATGCCGCGCGGCGTCGATATGGCGTCCCGGGCTGAGAAGGACGGTTTGTCTATACGTGTCGTCCGGCAGTACGACATCAACAACGACGTGCTCCCCTGCCGCCTCGATATCCTCTACGGATACCAGGCAATCCGCCCGCAGCTCGCTTGCCGCCTGGCAGCGAATTAGGAGGGCGTGCCATGCTCGACCGCGGCACGCGGCTCCACAGCGGGGATGAGATCAACCGGTCCACCGCGACCGGTTCGATCAACGTCCAATCTCCGCTCACCGGCACGACCATCGCCCTCGGGACGGACGACCGGCTGCTTTATGTCAACCCGGCCGGGACCATTGCGGCCCTGACCGTCAAGCTGACGCCCAACCCGCAGCCCTATCAGATCTGCGAGTTGTCGTTCGGCCAAATTGTCACCGCGCTCACCGTGCAGGACTGGCACGGCAGCGCGGTGGCTACGACCGCCGGGGCCATCGGCGTGGCCATCCAATATCGTTTCATCAACGGTGCATGGGTGAAGTGGCGCTAGCATGGCCATAACCACCGCGGGCGACCTGGTGGCGTTCGCTATGCGTACGTCCTCCATCATCGGCGTCGGCCAGACGCCGCTGGCGGAGGACGCGCAGACCGGGCTCCAACTGCTCATCAACATCCTGGCCGAATGGCAGCGGCGCCGTTGGCTTGTCTGGTCGCTGCAAGAGCTCGTCCTGGTTTCGACCGGGGCGACCTCCTACAGCGTCGGGGCGGCCGGAGACTTCGCCGTGACGCGGCCGGAGCGCATCGACAGTGCCTTCGCCCGGCTGCTCACGTCGCTGCCCAACCCGGTTGACTATCCCCTGCGCATCGTGGACTCGCGCGAGGATTACAACACCATCGCCCTCAAGCGCCTGACGACCTTTCCGACCGCGGCCTTCTACCAGTCGGACTATCCCACGGGGACGCTGTTTATCTGGCCGATCCCGCCGGCAACGCTCTATGAATTGCATATCTTCTGCAAAACGACCTTGCCGCCGGTCGCCGTGCTGACCGACCCGTTGACGGGCTATCCGCCCGAATACATGAGCGCGATGCTTTATACGTTGGCGAACGAGCTGGCGATGAACTATGGCCAGACGCCGCAGCCGGCCCTGGTGGGCCGCATGCGCGCCGCGGTCAACGTACTGCGGATGGCAAATACGCAGATCCCCGACCTGGCTATGCCGGCGGGCGTAGCGGGCCGGCTTGGGAGCTCCGTTGCCGCCTCCGCCTCGCCCGGCTTTCAGACCGGCGGTTGGTGATGCGGATACCGTTGACCGGAGGCGCCTATATGGCGCGTTCCGTCGTTGCCGCCGCGCAGCGCCAGGTCAACCTCTATTCGGAGCCGCTGCCGCCGTCGAGCGACGAGCCGGCGCCTATGGCCCTCTATCCAACGCCCGGGCTCACGCTGCTTTCCACGGCTCCACAAGCGCCGATCCGCGGCATCCGGGCGACCACCTCCGGCGCGGTCTACGCGGTCGCCGGGGACGGCGTGTATCTCGTCAACAAGGATTGGAGCTGGACCGCGCTGGGCACCATCACGGTTGGCCTGACGACGCCGGTATCGATGGCCGACAACGGCTTGCAGCTCGTTATTGTCGATGGCACCGCGAACGGCTGGCAAGTTACGCTTGCAACGAATGCGTTCACGCCGATCATCGATCCCACGGGGACGTTCCGCGGCGCAGTCCGGGCCGATTACCTCGATACCTTCCTGTTGTTCTCCGTCCCGGGCACACCTCAGTTCCAGGTCTCCAACAGCCTCGCTACTACATTCGACCCGCTGTTCTTCGCCAACAAGGAAAGTTATTCAGACCTGTTGGCGTCGCTGATCGTTGCCAAACGGGAAATCTGGCTCATCGGCACGAAAACGACCGAGATCTGGTATAACACCGGGGCGGCCGATTTCCCGTTCGGCTCGATGCCCGGCGTGTTCATCGATCACGGGTGCTGCGCGCCCTATTCCGTGGCCTCCTCCGATAACACGGTCTATTGGCTGGAGCAGGATCGTTACGGACAGGGGATCGTGCTGGCTGGCGCCGCCTACCAGGCGACGCGGATCTCGACCTATGCCATCGAGACGGAGCTCACGACCTACCCGACCATCGCCGATGCGGAGGGCTATACCTACCAGCTAGGCGGCCATTCCTTCTACGTGCTGAATTTTCCCACGGCCGACAAAACCTGGGCCTATGACATCACGACCCGGCTTTGGCATGAGCTCGTTTGGCTTGATACCAACGGGACGGAGCACCGGCACCGTGCCAAATGCGCGACATTGGCTTATGGCGCTGCCGTTGCCGGGGACTGGCAAAACGGCAATCTCTACCGGCTCGACCCGAACGCCTATACGGACAACGGCAGGCCGATCAAGCGGCTGCGGTCGTTCCCGCATCTGCTCAACGATGGAAAGCGGGTGTTCTACCGGCAATTTTTGGCCGACTTGGAAACGGGCACGGGCGGATGAGCATCTTTGCGTTGCGCTGGGATTCCTTCGCGCTGACCAAGATGCAGCAACTGATTGTGGACGGAGACGCGAGGCCGGCCGGGGGGAGCCAGGCAACCCGCGTGGTGGTGGGCGTCGGCTGGAACCTGCCCGGCGGCAGCGGTGTGAAGGCCGCGCAATGGCATGGCGCCACGATCGCCCAGCTTCCGGATGCCGGGGCCGGCGGCAACACCCAGGCTGTCGCGATCTCGCTGGACGGGTCGGTTATCGTCGGCAGCGACGGGGCTGGGTCGGCCATCCGCTGGACCGGCGGCGGCGCCGCGGGGGGGCCGTTGTCGCCCGGTGCGGGTTATACAAGCGCGGCCTTCTCTGGACAAAACCGCATCGTCTCGTCCGATGGGCGCTACATCGTCGGCACCAGTGAAGTGGTCGCGAGCCCCTCCAATCTGAGTCAGGCGACGATTTGGGATAACGGCGCGGCGTCTCTGCTGCCATACCCGGCGCTGGGCGGCCTGAACCCGGCGACGAATGCATCGGCGTTCGGCTGTGACGCGGCGGGCGATATCGTTATCGGCAACGCGCTTTCACCGGCTGGCACGCCGTTCCTGACCGCCACCACGGTGGCTTGTCTCTGGACCGGTGGGGCGGGGCGTCCGCTGGCGCCGGTCATCGGCGAGGCGCCTGCGGCAAGCGGCGGTTCCCTGTTCTGCCTCGCGGATGGCAGTATTGTCTACGGCTTTACTCAGGTCGGCGGCGTGCAGCGTTATGTCTATTGGGACAGTCTGGCGACGACCAGCTCGATCGTCTGGCCGCCCGGGGGCGAGCCCGCCACAACGTTTTATGGCGTCGCGAACGTGCTGGCTTATCTGCCCGGCGGCAATTCGGCCTCCGCGCTGGCGTGTGCCGACGATCTGGTGGGCGGCTCCCCGGTCGCGGTGGGCTATGCCACCGATGCGAGCGGCAACCAATGGGCCACTAAATGGACCGGGACGGCGGCCACTAACCTGGGGGGCCTGCCGTCCGGCTCCGCGTCGCAGGCCAATGGGGTGTCGGCAGACGGCTCGATTGTTGTGGGAACGGCATGGGATGCAGCGGGCGTTCAATGGCCGGTCTATTGGGATGCTGGGCTCGTCATCCACAAGCTGCCTACAGCGGCTGACGCGGCCGATACGTTCCAGGGTGAGGCGTTGGGTATATCGCCAGACGGTACGTTGATTTGGGGAGATGGCGATGCGCCGGCCGCGCCGCCCGCGGCGGCCGTGCTCAACCCGCCGATGGTCTTCCTGTCATGGAGCGACGACAGGGGCCACGCGTTCGGCTCGCCGGTTGGGCAAAGCCTCGGCGCGGGCGGCGAATACCTCAAGAGCGTGCAATGGCAGCGGTTGGGCATGGCCCGCGACCGCGTCTTTACCTTGGAGTGGTCCTCGCCCGTGCAGACCGTCCTCCAAGGCGCCTGGATCGTCACCGAGCCGGCTCTATCATAGGACATCGAAATGGTCGCGCTGCTGCCGCCTGCGGAGCTCCAATTCTCCGATGCGAATGGAAAGCCGTACGCGGGCGGCAAGCTGGCAACTTATGTCGCCGGGACAACGACGCCGAAATCTACCTGGCAGGACCCGGACGGCACCACGCTCAACACCAACCCTATAGTGCTCGACTCCGCCGGCCGCTGCATCATTTACGCGGACGGCATCGTGCGGACGATCCTTACGGATGCGGCCGGCAACCTGGTATGGGACCAACTATCCAACACCCTGGTGTCGGTGGCGATGGCGCCGGTCTGCATCGCCCCGGACATCCCAACGGCGCAGGGCCTGCTGGGCATCGTTGACAACTCGGCGACCTTGGCGGCCTTGTCGGCGGCAATCTCCGCCGAGACGACAAACCGCACCGCCGCGGACACCGCGGAGGCTACGGCCCGCGCGGCGGCGGATACTACCAACGCCAACGCCATCACCGCGGAGACGACCCGGGCGGAGGCGGCGGAGGCGGCGCTGGCGGCGGGGAACGGCTTCCCGGCCAACACGCGGCTGCAAATGGGCACCGGGATTACCGACGGGAGCGGCAACGCCACGGTGACCTTCGCCACGCCGTTCGGCGGGACGCCGATAGTCGTTGCAAGTGAAAACAGCGGTCCATCGTTCGCCGGCATCGTCGCCTATGCCGCCACCATCAACGGCTTCCTGGTCTTTTCCTCGAAGTCATTCACGACCGGCCAAGGTTTGGGACCGGCCGGCTTTAGCTGGATAGCCCTCGGGCCGACCTGATGCCTGCGAGCAGCACCGGCTTTCCGACCAGCCCGGTCGTTGACCAGGGCGGCAATCTGACGCCGGCCTGGCGGGCGTTTCTACTTGCCCTCTTCAACCGCACCGGCTCCGGTGTGGGCGTCTCCACGGGGGCCGTTTCTGCATCGTTGACGGCGGAAACGCAGGCCCGCTCCGCCGCGGATATAGCGCTGGGCGGGGAGATCGCCTCGGAGACCTCGGCGCGGGTAGCAGCGGTGACGAACGAAGCGACGGCGCGGGCAAATGCCGACATAGCGTTGGGCGCGGAGATTGCGGCGCTTGCGGGCGCCGGGGGCGCCGCCGGCACCGACATCCCGATGCTCAACCGTTGGTGGTTTGGCCGATGATCCTCGATAGCACCAGCCGCACGCTTGAGATCGTCCTGGCTGAAGCGAAGGCCACGACCGACTGCGATATTACCGCTTGCTACGCCACCACGGATACCACGACCACCTTCGCCCTCAATGCCCGCCAGACCGTTTCAAACGGAACGTCAGCCGTCACCGTCGTCAATGCGCCGGCCTATGGGCAGACGGTGCAGGTCAACGAGGTGCGGCTGCACAATGGCGATACCGTTGCCCATACGGTTGTCCTCCGGTTCAACGACAACGGCACGGCGATCTCTGTGCTGATGGAGCAGATCATCGCTGCGGGCGGTGACTTTCTCTATACGCCGCAGACCGGGGCGCCGGTTGCCGGCGGCGGCGGTGGATCGGGCACCGTCACCAGCATAGCGACCGGAGCCGGGCTGACCGGCGGCCCGATCACCAACAGCGGGACCGTGGCGCTGGCAGCGATTGCCGCGGGCGACCTCCTGGCGAACATCGGCACCGCCGCTGCCGCGCCTTCTCCAACGGCGCTTACGGGGCTGCTCGATGCCGCGCTTGGCAACACGCAGGGCGACATCCTGTTCCGTTCCGGCACCGCCTGGGCGGTGCTTGCGCCGGGGACGGCGGGACAGTTTCTACAAACCGGCGGCTTGGCAGCTAATCCCGCATGGGCGGCGCCGACCGGCGGCGGGACGGTCACGAATATTGCCACCAGCGGCGGTATCCATGGCGGTCCGATCACCGGCAGCGGCACGCTAACGGTTGACTGGAGCGGCGGCACCGTCACCGCGCTGGGCGCCGGCCTTTTGCTCAATTCGGGCACTCTTTCGTCGCGCGGCGCCGGTTGGGATGGGCCGATTACCGCAACCGGGTCAACCCAGGCCGGCGCCTATGCCATCACGGCGGCGGTTAGCTATTTCGCCACCGTCGCGCCCGGGACAGGCGGCGTGCTGCCTGCCGCCCCAACGGCCGGCGACCGCTATGAGACCATCAATGCCGGCGCCAACGCGCTGGCGGTCTATCCGCCTAGCGGCGCAACGATCGACGGGGGCGCCGCGAACGCCTCGGTGCTCGTTCTGGCGGGCGGCAGCGCCCGGTTCTTCGCCACCGCATCAACCGCATGGATCTCGCGATGAAACTTCGCCATCTGCTCTGGCTCGGGCTGCTGCTGCCGTTTGCGGCGCACGCCCAGGTCACTGGGCCGGTCAACCACCGGGAGCTCCCGGCCTGCGTCGATACCGCCGGCAACCATCTTAACTACAATTCGACCAGCGGGGCGTTTTCCTGCGGCACCAGTTCGAGCGGCGGTGGCGGCAGCACGTCGCTATCGTCCTACACCACGCATGGCACCAGCACATGGACCAAACCGGCCGGCGTAACGGTCGTCTGCGTCAAGGCGTTCGGCGCGGGCGGCTCGGGCGGCAGCGGGGCCGGCGGCGCGGCGGCGACGTCACGGGGCGCCGGCTCGGGCGGCGGCGGTGGCTCGATGGCAGAGAAGTGTTACCGGGCCAGCGACATCGGCGCGACTGTTACGGTAACGGTAGGCACCGGGGGGAGCGCATCAACGGGTGGCTCGTCTGCCGTCGGTGCAGCCGGCTCGGCCGGGACCGCAACGAGCTTTGGTAGCGTCCTGAGTGCCTTTGGTGGCGGGGCCGGCAATG
>Ga0310811_10001653_pt1 | contig 27820 bp, 29 predicted proteins | sample YCmetagenome_FD_207642 | JGI IMG/M metagenome (GOLD analysis project Ga0310811, IMG submission 207642) | Soil microbial communities from experimental microcosm in Duke University, North Carolina, United States - YC | ecosystem: Engineered > Artificial ecosystem > Soil microcosm > Unclassified ... | reverse complement strand
CCGCCACCTGGTTGCCATGATGGTTGCTTCGAGGAAACTTTCATGGATGCAACCAACGGGTCTCGGGGACGTGGCGCTTGTCGTCGGATCAGGTTGGGTCGAGCGATCGTTCGATCCAACTCCGGGCCCTCGATGACGCATACGAGGCGGCGAGACTACTCAGACGGGCCGAGGCTAGTCCTTCGCTACCGCCTCACTCACGGCACACGGCTACTCGCAGCACACGGACTACACCGCCGGGTCTCGCCAGTCATCAGGCATGATGATTCGCGCCTCGACTTCCGTGTGCTCTTTGAGCAGGTAGAGCAGATTCGAACCATCTATCAACTCGATAGGCTTGTTCTTTGCGAAGTCAATTGACGCCTGACCGTACCCAGAAGTAGTTGCAAGGATCCCTTTGGGGCTTCGCGGTACGTGTTTCCCAGGTCAGCCCAAACTCTGCGGCACAGCGATCCGGGTTCACGCTCCGGGTCTACGCGCACATGCTCCCCGGCTCACATGACCGAGCCATCAAGGCGATCGACCGGCGCATGGGAGGCGCCTTCCTCACGGAGCAGTCGATCATCTGACGGAACAGGGACGGAACAGAGCGGGGAGCCCCCGCTGATCAAGGCCGCTGACCTGCGGAAATAACCGGGTCAGCCCAGATCGGGGAAGAAGAGCTTGATCTCGCGCTCGGCGGAGGCCGGGGAGTCGGAGCCGTGCACGAGGTTCTGCACGACGGTGGTGCCGACGTCGGTGGCCAGGTCGCCGCGGATGGTGCCGGGGGCGGCCTTGACCGGGTCGGTGGCGCCGGACAGGGTGCGGAAGGCCTCGATGCAGCGGTGGCCCTCGATCACCATCGCGACGACCGGGCCGGAGAGCATGAAGGAGACGAGCGGCTCGAAGAACGGCTTGCCCTGGTGCTCGGCGTAGTGCTCCTCGACCAGCTCACGCGGCAGAGAGCGCAGGTCCATGGCGATGACCCGCATGCCCTTCCGCTCGATCCGGTCGATGATCGCGCCGGTCAGGGCACGCTTGACTCCGTCCGGCTTGACCAAGACGAGCGAGCGCTCCACGAGGGTCGCCACGTTTCTGTCCCTTCGTGCATGGTGGGCGCCCGTCATCGGGCGCCCACGATCCAAGATCCCCGTCCTCGCCGACGAGGTGCGTTCAACAGATGTTATGACCTAGGTCACGCCAGGTCACACCCGGGGGGTCCGGCTTCCCGGGGAAAACCGCAGGACCTGGAGACGTCACGTCCTGCCCACTCGCCAGCCACGCGCTCACTCGCTGCCGTGCGCGGCCTCCCACGCCTTGACGCGCTCGGCCTTGACGGCCTCGCCCTTCGCGCCGTAATGCAGCCCGGCCCACCACAGGGCCGCGAAGATGACGCCGACGGGGAACATCATGGTCACCCAGAAGCCGGCACCGATGAACGCGACCTGCAGCGCCCAGCCGAGCGTGTACGCCCAGCGGAACCGCAGCAGACCGCTCAGCAGCACGCTGGCCACGCCGAGGCCGATCGCGAGCTGCCAGCCGCTACCCTGCGTCAGCTTGGCCGCGACCAGACCGAAGAACAGCGCGATGAAGGCCTCGAAGACGAGGACCGCCGCGGCCATCCTCCGCATGGGACTTCACCTGACTCTCGCGGGCTCGACGTGCTCACGTGCTCTGCTGACTCCACGCTACGGTATCGGCTCAGCCGCGCAGCAGCCGCCCCGCGTCTCCGGCCGTCACTACCGATCCGGTGACCAGAACACCGGCGCCGCCGAGGCTGGGATCGGGCACTGCGGACTCGGCCAGCTCCAGCGCGCGGTCGATGGCGTCGTCGAGGCGCTCGACCCGGGTGACCCGGTCCTCGCCGAAGACGTCCTCGGCGAGCGCGGCGAGCTCCTCGACCGGCATCGAGCGCAGTGTGGAGTTGCGGGTCACGACGATCTCGTTGACCACCGGCTCGAAGGCTTCGAGCACGCCGCGCACGTCCTTGTCCTTCATCGCCGCGAAGACGCCGACGAGGTACTCGAAGGTGAACTCCTCGCTGAGCGCCTGCGCGGTGGCCTCGGCGCCGCCGGGGTTGTGCGCGGCATCCAGGATGACCGCCGGGTTGCGCCGCACGACCTCGAGCCGTCCCGGCGAAGTGACCTTGGCGAACGCGGCGCGCACCACCTCGGGCTCCAGTACCGCGCCGCCCTGCCCGGCCCCGAGGAAGGCCTCGACGGCCGCGATCGCGCACGCGGCGTTGCCCGCCTGGTGCGCGCCGTGCAACGGGAGGAACAGATCCGTGTACTCCTGCGACAGACCCTTGATCGTCAGCTGCTGGCCGCCGACCGCGAGCTGCCGCTCCAGCACGCCGAACTCGATGCCCTCACGCGCCACGGTCGCGCCGATCTCGGCCGCGTTGCGGATCAGCACCTCGGCCGCCTCGAGAGGCTGCTGCGCGAGGATCGCGACCGCGCCGGCCTTGACGATGCCGGACTTCTCCTCGGCGATGTCGCGCACGTTGTCGCCGAGCAGGTGGGTGTGGTCCAGCGAGATCGGGGTGACGACCGCGACCGGGGCCTCGATGACGTTCGTCGCGTCCCAGGTCCCGCCGAGCCCGACCTCGATGACCGCGACGTCAACCGGCGCCTCGGCGAACGCCGCGTACGCCATGGCGGTGGCCATCTCGAAGAAGGACAGCTTGAAGGGCTGGCGCGAGTCGACGAGCTCGGCGTACGGCCGCAGCTCGGTGTAGACCTCGGTGAAGCGCTCGCGCCCGATCGGCTCGCCGTCCACGCAGATGCGCTCGCGGATCTCGCTCAGGTGCGGGCTGGTGGTCCGGCCGGTGCGCAGGTTGAGCTCGCGCAGCAGCGCGTCGATCATCCGCGCCGTCGAGGTCTTGCCGTTGGTGCCGGTGATGTGGATCGACGGATACGCGTCCTGCGGCCGGCCCAGGACGTCCAGGATCGCCTCGATCCGGTCCTTCGACGGCTCCATCCGGGTCTCGGGCCAACGCTGTAGCAGTTCCGCCTCGGCGGCCCGGTACCGCGCCTCGATCTGCTGGCTGCTCTCGCTGCTCATGCCGCCATTGTTTCATCCGGCGGGACGGGCTTCGTCCTACCTCCGCTGACAGCGCGGGCAGTAGTAGGAGGAACGGTTCATGAAGGCGGCGCGGCGGATGCCCGCGCCGCAGCGTCCGCAGGGTTCGTCGGCCCGGCCGTACGCGTTCAGCGAGCGGGCGAAGTACCCTGACTCGCCGTTGACGTTGACGTACAGCGAGTCGAAGGACGTGCCGCCCTGGCCGAGGGATTCGGCGAGCACCTCGCGCACGGCGGCGAGCAGGGCGACCGCCTTCGGCCGGGACAGGGCCGAGGTGGGCGCCTCGTAGTGCAGCCTCGCGCGCCACAGCGACTCGTCGGCGTAGATGTTGCCGACGCCGCTGATCAGGCTCTGGTCGAGGATGGCGCGCTTGACGCCGGTCCGCTTGGCCCGCAGGGCCTTGATGAAGGCCTCGTCGTCGAACTCCGGGTCAAGCGGGTCGCGCGCGATGTGGGCTATCGGCAACGGGACGCCGCCGCTCATCGGCTCCAGGCTGAGCCCGCCGAAGGTGCGCTGGTCGACGAAGCGCAGCTGCGGTCCGTCGTCCTCGAAGCGCATCCGGACGCGCAGGTGGGTCTCGTCGGCGGCCTCGGCCGGCTGGACCAGCAGCTGGCCGCTCATGCCGAGGTGGCCGAGCAGCGCGCCGCCGCCGTCGAGGGGCAGCCAGAGGTACTTGCCCCGGCGGGCCGCGGCCAGGATCCGCTGGCCCGCGAGGCGGGTGGAGAAGTCCTGCGGGCCCGCGATGTGGCGGCGGATCGCGCGGGGATGGAGGACTTCGACGTCGGTGACGCGGCGGCCGGAGACCCAGCGGTCGAGGCCGCGGCGGACCACCTCGACCTCGGGGAGCTCAGGCACCCTTGGCGTCCGTGACGGGCGCGGCCGCGTCGACGCCCTTGAAGCCGCGCACGTCCTTGCCTTGCTCGCCGTCCTTCGGCTCCCGCGCGCCCGGCTTGGGCTTCGCCGTCTCGTCGGGCTCGGCCTTCGCGGAGCCGAACTCCTTGCGGATCGAGCGGTACGCGTGCTCGGCCGCGATCTGCTCGGCGATCTTCTTGGAGCGGCCCTGCCCGGCTGCGTAGTCCTGCTCGCCCACGTGCACGCGTGCGGTGAAGGACTTGTCGTGCTCCGGGCCCTCCTCGTCGACCAGGTACGCAGGAACGCCGAGCGAGTGCTCGGCGGTCAGCTCCTGCAGGGAGGTCTTCCAGTCCAGGCCGGCACCCAGGCCGGCCGAGGCCTCGATCAGCTTGTCGAACAGCCGGTGGATCAGCTCGCCGACGGTGTCGAGGTCGTGGTCCAGGTAGACGGCGCCGAGCACCGCCTCCATGGCGTCCGCGAGGATCGAGGACTTGTCCCGCCCGCCGGTGGCCTCCTCACCCTTGCCGAGTCGCAGGAAGTCGCCGAGCTCGAGCTCGCGCCCGACCGCGGCGAGCGCCTTGGCGCTGACCACGTGCGAGCGGAACTTGGCGAGCTGGCCTTCCGGCAGGTCCGGGTGGGCGTGGTAGAGCGTGCTCGTCACGACGACGCCCAGCACCGAGTCGCCGAGGAACTCGAGGCGCTCGTTGGTGGGGCAGTGGCCGTTCTCATAGGAGTACGACCGGTGCGTCAGCGCCTGCTCCAGGAGCACCGGATCGATCGGGAGACCGAGCCGCTGCTCCAGGAGTGCGGGCGGTTTGAGGGAATCGGTCACGACCGTCTTCCGTCAGGCGGGGGCCCAGGGCCGGCTCAGACGGCCAGCACCTGGCGCTTGTCGTAGGTGCCGCAGTTCTGGCAGACGGTGTGCGGACGCTTGGTCTCCTGGCACCGGTCGCAGGCGACCAGGGTCAGCGGGGCGGCCTTCCACTGGGCGCGCCGCGAACGGGTACGGCTGCGGGACTTCTTGCGCTTCGGAACGGCCACGGCTCTCAAACTCCTGGTCAGTTACTGCAAACGTCTATCGGGCGTACCCGTCGACTTTACCGGAAGTCGGCGGGTGGGAGAAATCAGCGGGAAATCAGCTGTCCGAGGCGTCTTTGAGGGCGCCGAGGGCGGCCCAGCGGGGGTCCACCGTCTCGTGCGAGTGCTCCGGATCCTCGGCCAGCGAGGCGCCGCACTCCGGGCACAGCCCGGGGCAGTCCGGCTCGCACAGCGGCTGCAGCGGCAGTTCCAGCATCACGGCGTCGCGCACCAGGGCCTCGGTGTCCACCAGATCCTCGACCACGGAGACGGCCTCTTCGAGCTCCTCCGGCGTGAGGTCCTCGAGGTCGTAGTAGTAGAGCTCCTGGAAGTCGGCGTCCACTTCGACCTCGACCGGGTCGAGGCAGCGCACGCACTCGGCGACCAGCGAGCCGGAGACGCGGCCGGTGGCCAGCACGCCCTCGACCACGGACTCGAGCCGCAGGTCGAGCAGCAGGTCCGCGCCCTCCGCGGTGTACAGGCCGTCGAGCGAGGAGCCCTCGCCGCCGATCAGCTGCTCGGCGGGCAGGTCGCGGTCGAACTGGCGCATCGCGCCGGGACGCCGGCCGAACTCGCGCACCTCGAAGACGAAGGGTGAACGCGCGTCGGGGCGCTTCGGCTTGGCTACGGGAGGCATATCCACGATTCTACGGCGCGCGAAGGCGGGGTACCGACGGCTTTACCGCCGGCACCCCGCCGATCACACGTTGTACACGTACCGCGGACTACTGGTACTGCTGCTGCTGGAACTGCCGGACGTCGATCAGACCGGTGTCGAAGTACGAGGTCTCGTCGGCCGGATAGTCCGGGCCGGGGCCCTGCGCCTGGCCGGGGTGGCCGTAGCCCTGCGGGCTCGGCGCCCACTGTCCGGACTGGTCGTAGCCGCCCTCGCCGTACTGCGGCTGCTCGGCGAACTCGCCGGTGCCGTAGCCCTGCACGGCGCCCTGGTCGTAGCCCTGCTGCTCGTAGCCGCCCTGGGCCGCCGGGTAGTAGGGCTCCTGGTAGCCGCCCTGGTCCTCGCCGTAGCCCGGCGCGTCGCCGTAGCCTCCCTGCGGGTGCGGCTCGTAGGGGCGCTCGGCCTCGGTGAACGCGACCCGGGTGTATTCGCCGGTGGCCTCGAAGCCGCCGTCCTGGTACCCGTTGTCCTGGTAGCCGCCGCCCTGGCCGAAGGCCGGCTCCTCCTCGAACTCCGGCACCTGCGGGATCTCGCCGGTGCCGGAGAAGTCGCGGGAGCGCTTGCGCTCGGCCGCGGCCGCGTCCTGCTCGTCGACGTGCCGGCCCAGCTCCTCCATCGGGTTGCTGGAGCCCTTCATCTTGTCCCGGCCGCGGCCGACGGCCTGCAGCGTCTTGGTGAGCACGACCTCGAAGTTGGCGAGCTTCTGGTCCACGTACTCGTCGGCGTCGGCGCGGATCTGGTCGGCCTCGCGCCGGGCGTCGCTCAGCATCCGGCTCGCAGCGTCCTGCGCCTCGCGGGAGATGTCCGTGTTGTTGATGATCGAGTCGCGCTCGCCGCGGGCCCGGTCGCGCAGCCGCTCGGCCTCGCGGCGACCCTCCTCCATCACGGACTCGCGGTCCGAGAGCACCTTCCGGGCGCGGTCCATCTCCTCCGGCAGCCCGTGCTTGAGCTGGTCGAGCAGCTCGAGCACCTGGGCCCGGTTGATGACGCACGATGTGGACATCGGCATCGCGCGGGCGCTTTCCACGATCTCGATGAGCTCGTCGATCTTGGCGTTGACGTCCAACGGACTGCACTCCCTGGGCATGGCCGGGCGCCGCCTTGTGGCGGCGCTCGGTCCACGGTACCCCGAACGGCGGAGCGGAAGTATGGCCCAAGGGGACTAGTGAGCTTTATCCCGATATACCAAAGCATTGCGTACCGTGGCGCATACGTCACGCAAGGTCGGGGATCAGCACGTTGAAATACCGGTCAATCCTTGCGCAGCCGCTCGGTGAGCCTGTCCAGCACGGGCTCGGGCAGCAGCCCGGAGACGTCGCCGCCGAGCGCGCAGACCTCCTTGATCAGCGAGGAGGACATGAAGCTGTAGAGCGGGTTGGTCGCGACGAACAGCGTCTCGACGCCGGCGAGCCGGTGGTTCATCTGGGACATCTGCAGTTCGTAGTCGAAGTCGCCGACCGCCCGCAGGCCCTTGACGATGGCCCGGATGTCGCGCTCGACGCAGAAGTCCACCAGCAGGCCCTCGACCACCTCGACGGTGACGTTGGGCAGGTGGCCGGTGATCTCGCGGATCATGTCCATCCGCTCGGTGTACGAGAACAGGCCGTTCTTCCCGGCGTTCTTGCCGACCGCGACGACCACCTCGTCGAACAGCCCGGTCATCCGGGTGATCACGTCGAGGTGCCCGTTGTGCACCGGATCGAAGGAACCAGGGCAGACGACCCGGCGCCGCACCGCGCGGGGTTCGTTCGTAGCGTCACTGCTCACGGCGGTGACCGTACCAGAGCGCGCCCTCGCCGTACGCCCGGGCCCGCAGTGCCGCGAAGCCGTCCGGCCAGATCCACTCCGGATCGCGCGCGGCCCGCTCCACGCACACGAGCGCGTCGGACGCGAGCCAGCCGTGCTCCGCGAAGGCGGTGATCAGCTCGGCCAGCGTGGCCGCCGCCAGGGCGTAGGGCGGATCGAGGAAGAGCACGTCGAAGGGCTCCTCCGGGCACGGTTCGGCGGCCACCTTCTCCACCCGGTCGGCGACCAGCCGCCCGTCCTCCAGGCCCAGCGCTGTGAGATTTCCCCGGATCACCTCGGCGGCGCGCCGGTCGGACTCGATCAGCAGCGCGGCGGCCGCTCCCCGCGAGAGCGCCTCCAGTCCGACGGCTCCCGAGCCCGCGTACGCATCGATGAGCCGGATCCCGGGCATGCCGCCAAGGTGCGAGTCGAGCGCGGAGAACAGGCCCTCGCGGGCGCGGTCGGAGGTCGGGCGGGTGCCCTGCCCCGGCGGCGTCTTCAGTGTTCTGCCCCGCGCCCGGCCTGCGATGATCCTGGTCACCCGGCCAGTCTACGGGCGAAGGGAAGCGAGCTGTGAACGGTGCGGTGGCCTCGGCCGGCCTCGATCCGGTGGTCACGTCCTTGCTGCGCAACCGGATCCGCTACGCGCCGGCCGTGGCGGCGGAGGCGGTGATCGAGCTCGCCGCGGCCGGCCGGCTGCACATCGAGCACGACGACGGCGACTTCGCCGCCGTGACCGTGGTGCCCGAGCCGGACGACCTCGCCGGGCTCACGCCCTGGAGCGTCGCAGTGCTCGAACGCCTCGGCGCGCGCGCCTTGCCCGACGCGGCCACGCCCCTGTCGGTGCTCACCACGGTGGACGGCACGGACTTCTGGGACTGGCGCCTGCGCTTCGAGACGGCGCTGGTCAAGCGGGCCGAGCAGGACGGTCTGATACGGCGTCGGCTCGGCGCTCGGCAGACGATGGCACTGGTCTGCGGCCTGACGCTGATCGCCGCCGCGGCCGTCGGCACGACCGTCGCAGTGCTCTTCCGGCCGAGCCCCGGCTTCGGAGCGGCGCTCGCCACCGCGCTGTTCGGGTTCATCGTCCTGTCGGTGACGGTCGGCCGGCTTTCCGACTGGCGGCTGTCCGAGAGCGGCAGGCGCGCGGTCCAGCAGGCCGAGGCGGCGATCGCCGCGAACGCGGACTCCCCGCGCTCGCTCCCCGCCGCCGTCCGCGCCGGGATCACGCCGCTCCCGGCGGACCACGTGTGGTCCGGCTTCGGTGGCTCCTGGCGCATCGTCGGCCTCGGCTCGCGCTTCGGCGACGTACGGCGGCTGCCGCGCGAGGTCCGCGATTCGCTGCCGGAGCGCCGCACGCTGCCCTGCCAGGTGGTCAAGCGCTGGTCGATCCCCGGCGGACGCGAGCGGGACCCGGCCTACTGCTGCGCGTTCGACGACGGCGCCTCCAGCTTCACCTGGACCTTCGCGATCCCGGAGCGGACCTGGCACGAGCTCGCGATCGGCGACGCGGTGATGCTCGACTTCAGCCCGCGGCGGCACCGGTTCCACGAGGTCAGAGCGTTGGGCGCGCCGCCCGTGCTGTGAAACGGCTGTGCGGCGCCTGGGGACTTGCCGGTAAACGCGCGCAGCCGTTGCCGGGCCCGGAAGACCGGGTCTAGCGTCGAATCATGAGCCCTCAGACCCCTTCCGCAGACGCGCCGCTGGCGCAGACGATGGCCATCCAGAAGCCGATGAACGTCGTCATCCGCACACTGCTCAAGACGCCGGGCATCGCCAACGGCGTCGGCAAGCGGTTGATCACACTGCACGTCGTCGGCCGCAAGTCCGGCCGGCATATCGACATCCCGGTCGCCTACACCGTGCACGGCGACTCGATCCTCGTCGGCACGCCCTTCGCGTGGGGTAGGAACCTGCGCACCGGGGAGCCGCTGGAGGTGACGTACAAGGGCAAGCTGCGCACCGCCGACGTTCTGGTGGCGAAGGACGAGACCGATGTCGTCGCCCTGCTCGACGTGATGTGCCGGGACAACCACCAGTTCGCCAAGTTCAACAAGGTCGGCCTCGACTCCGGCGGCAATCCGCTGCCCGACGACATGCGCCGCGCCTGGGAGCACGGCGCCCGCGTCTTCAAGCTGACGCTCCGCTAGCCGTTTCAGCCGGCGCTCGGTTACGTCATCTCCAGGAAGTTCGCCTGGTCGGTCTCCGTCAGCGCGGCCACCGCCCCGGCGAGCGCCGGGTGCCCGGCGAGCTCCGGATCGCGCTCGACGAGGTCGGTCGCGGCCTGCCGGGCCTGGCCGATCAGGTCCTCGTCGCGCAGCACGGACAGCAGGCGCAGCGAGGAGCGGCGGCCGGACTGGGCGGCGCCGAGCACGTCGCCCTCGCGGCGCTGTTCGAGGTCGATACGGGAGAGTTCGAACCCGTCGGTCGTGCTCGCCACGGCCCGGAGCCGGTCGGCCGCCGGGGAGTCGGCGTCGGTCTCGGTGACGAGCAGGCACAGGCCGGGCACACTGCCTCGGCCGACCCGTCCGCGCAGCTGGTGCAGCTGGGAGACGCCGAAGCGGTCGGCGTCGAGGATCGCCATGACGCTCGCGTTCGGCACGTTCACGCCGACCTCGACGACGGTGGTGGCGACGAGCACGTCCACCGCGCCCTCGTTGAACCTGCCCATCACCTCGTCCTTCTCCTGCGGCGTGAGCCTTCCGTGCAGCACGCCGAGCCGCAGCCCGTTCAGCGGGCCGGCTTCGAGCTCCGCGGCGACGTCGGCGACGGCGAGCGGCGGACGGCGCTCCTCGCCGTCGGCCTGCTTCGCCGGCTGCGTCCCGTCGCCGTCCGTCTCGTCCCCCGCGTCGCCGCCGATCCGCGGGCAGACCACATAGGCCTGATGCCCCTTCGCGACCTCCTCGCGGATCCGCTCCCACGCGCGCGCCAGAAAGGCGGGCTTCTCCTTCGCGGGCACGACGTGCGTGGCGATCGGCGAGCGGCCGGACGGCAGCACCTTGAGCTCGGAGACGTCGAGGTCGCCGAAGACGGTCATCGCGACCGTGCGCGGGATCGGCGTGGCCGTCATGACCAGCAGGTGCGGCGACTCGTCGCCCTTGGCCTTGGCCCGCAGCGCGTCGCGCTGCTCGACGCCGAAGCGGTGCTGCTCGTCGATGACCACGAGGCCGAGGTCGTGCAGCTTCACCTTGTCCTGGATGACGGCGTGCGTGCCGATGACGATCCCCGCGTCTCCGGACTGCGCGTCTAGCAGGTTGGCGTTGCGTTCCTTCGCGCCCTGCGATCCGGTGAGCAGCGCGACCTTCGTGCCCTCGGGGTCGCCGTCGAACTGGCCGGGACGCGCGAGCGGGCCGAGCAGACCCGTGATCGAGCGGTGATGCTGCTGCGCGAGGACCTCGGTCGGGGCCAGCAGGACGGACTGCGCGCCGCTGTCCACGGCCGTGAGCATGGCCCGCAGCGCGACGATCGTCTTTCCGGAGCCGACCTCGCCTTGGAGCAGCCGGTGCATCGGGTGCGTCTGCGCGAGGTCTTCCGCGATCTCGGCGCTGACCTCCCGCTGGCCCTCCGTGAGCGTGAAGGGCAGCCGAGCGTCGAAGCGTTCGAGGATGCCGCCGGGCCGCGCGGTGCGTGCGTGCGCGGAGTCCTGCATCGTGGTGGCCCGGCGCTGGGCCAGCACGACCTGCAGCGGCAGCGCCTCGTCCCACTTCAGGCGGTGCTTCGCGACGTACGTCTGCTCGATCTCCGCCGGCCGGTGCACCTGCTCGAACGCCGTGCGCAGATCCAGCAGCCGGTGCAGCCTGCGCAACTCCTCGGGCAGCGGGTCCTCGATCTCGGGGAGCTGGTCGAGCACCACGCGCACACACTGCTTGACGGTCCAGGTGGGCAGCCCCGCGACCGACGGGTAGATGGGCACCGGCTTGGCGAACTCCTCGCCGGTCCGGTCCACGTCCTCCTCGTCGCCGATGAGCTCGTAGGAGGGCCCGGCCATCTGCGGACGCCCGTGGTAGAGGGTGATCTTGCCGGCGAAGAACGCCAGCCGGCCCGGCCGCAGCTCCCGCTCCGCCTGCCAGCTGTTGAAGAAGGTCAGCAGCATCGAGCCCGAGCCGTCGGTGACCTGCACGTCGCACCGGAAGCCCTTGCGCCCGCGGAACGGGATCCTGGTCGACTTCACGACCTCGGCGAGCACCGTGACGTCCTCGTCGATCGGCACCTTCGACAGGTCGGTCAGCTCGCCGCGCTCGTCGTAGCGGCGCGGGTAGTGCCTGAGCAGCTCGCCGACCGTGTTCAGGCCGAGGCTCTTGGCCAGCACCTTCGCCGTGCGGTCGCCCAGCACGTCGCGCAGCCGGGCCCCCAGCGCGTCCCGCTCTCCGTCCATGTCACTCCACGCCGATCAGCAGCGGCCAACCGGACTGGCCGCCCTCGTAGACGACCACGTCCATCTCCGGCCGCCGGGCGAGGACCCGCGCCGTGACGGCGTCGACGAGCTCCTCGGTCGGCAGGCCGAGATCGGCCCCGGTCACCAGGGTCACCATCTCACCGCCCGCCGACACCATCCGGTCGACGACCGCCAACGCGCCGTCGAGGACCGTCCTGGTGATCAGCGCGACGTCGTCCTCGATGAAGCCCAGCACGTCCCCGGCCCGCGCCACGCCGGCCATGGTCCACGCGTCGTCGGCGGCGACCTGCAGCGCTCCGTACCTGGTCGCACCGGCCGCCGCGGTCATCGCGACGACGTCGGCGTCGAAGCGGCGGCTCGGCTCGTGCACGGCTATCGCGGCCACCGCCTGGACCGGCGCCTTGCCGGGGATCACCGCGATGCGCACGCCGGGCAGGTCGCGCTCGGCCTGGTCGGCGGCGGCGAACGCGGGGGCCAGGCCCTCGGGGTCGGCCGTGACGATGACGACCTCGCGGACGCCGGCCTCCATCACGGCGCGCGAGAGCTGGGCGCTGGTCGGCGGACGTCCGCCGGGACCGCTCAGCGACACCGCTCCGGCCTCGGTGAACAGCTCCGCGATGCCGGGTCCCGCGGCCGCCGCGAGCACGACGCGGCCCGGCCGCAGCTCGGGCACCGGAGCCTGCACGGGACGGTCGCGCTGCACGTCCACGCACTCGGTCAGCGCGGTGATGCGCAGGCCGCGAGGCCGCCCGTACTCCAGCGCGGCCTCGATCGCCGGGCCCGGCTGGTGCAGGTGGACGTGCACGCGGTAGCGCCGTCCGCCGCCGGCGACGACCAGCGAGTCGCCGCCGTCGGCGGCGCAGATCTGCTCGAGGTCGCCGCGCAGCGCGTCGGACGCGTCGGTCTCGATGAGGAAGACGAGTTCGAAGCCCGGCGTCGGCGCGGGAACATCGACGAGAACTGTTTCGTGCACGCTCAGCTGGCGCGGCTGACTCAGCGTGACCGGTTTCGGTCCGCGCTCCGGCCGCAGCAGCGAGCGGCGCGGCATCGTGGCGACGGCGAGACCGGCGTCTCGGGGCGCGAGACGGCGCGGGTCGTAGCCGCCGACGAGCGCGGCCAGCACGTCGAGGAACACGCAGACGCCGCGTCCGCCGGCGTCCACGACACCGGCTTCCCGCAGCGCGGGCAGCTGGTGCTGCGTCGCGATCAGCGCGCTGGCCGCCGCCTGCCGTGCGGCCTCGGCGACCGCGGGGAACGGCGGCTGGAGCGCTCCGGCCTGCTGGACGAGCACCGTCGCAGCGGTCGCGGCGGCCTTGACCACCGAGAGCATCGTGCCCTCGACCGGCACCGCGACCGCTTCCCGAGCCGCGTCGTCCGCCCTGGACAGCGCGGCCGCGATCGTGGCCGGGTCGATCTGCCCGCGCAGCCGGGCGGTCTCGGTCAGCTCGTCGGCCATGCCGCGCAGCAGCTGCGCCAGGATCGCGCCCGAGTTGCCGTGCGCGCCTTCGAGGGCTCCGGCCGCCAGCGCGTCCAGGGCCGCCGCGGCGCTGCTCGCGGCGCCGTCCGACGAGGCGAAGGCCAGCGCGTCGAGGCGTTCGCAGGCCGCGTCGAAGGTCAGGTAGAGGTTCGTGCCGGTGTCGCCGTCCGGAACGGGGAAGACGTTGAGCGCGTCGATCTCCTCGCGCGCCCGGCCGAGCGCGGCCAGGCTGGCCCTGGCCCAGGCGCGCACCGCGACCCCGTCGACGGCTTCGAGCACGAGGCGGGCCCTTCTTTCACGAGCGGAACGAAAACGATGGTGAGTCCTGCCCACCTTAGGCGCTGGCCGGCCGGATTGGCACGGGATGGCCGACCGGCCCGATGCCCCGGCCGAGCGGGTAGCCGCGGGCGATGGCCCGGGTGACGTAGTCCTTGGCCTCCGACACGGCCTCCGGGACGGGTCTTCCGCGGCCGAGGAGGGTGGCGACGGCACTGGCGTAGGTGCAGCCCGTGCCATGGGTGTGGCGGTTGGGGATGCGCTCGGCGACGAGCCAGTGCTCGGCGGTGCCGTCGGTCAGCAGGTCCGCCGCGGCGTCGTCGGCCAGGTGGCCGCCCTTGAGCAGGATCCAGCGCGGGCCGAACCCGAGCAGCGTGCGCGCGGCCGCCCGCATGTCTTCGCGGTCGGCGACGGTTTCGCCGACGAGCCAGCCGGCCTCGTCGAGGTTCGGCGTCAGGACCGTGGTGCGCGGCAGCAGTTCGTTGAGGAGCGCTTCGCGGGCGTCGGCGGCCAGCAGGGTGTCGCCGTGCTTTGAGACGGCCACCGGATCGACGACCACTGGGACTCGCTCGTTCAGCCTATTGATCAGACCGGCGACGACGCTCACCAGCTCCGGTCCGCCGAGCATGCCGGTCTTGACCGCGTCCACGCCGATGTCCTCGGCACATGCGCTGAACTGGGCTTCGACCGCTGCGGCGGGCAGCGGCCAGGCACCTTGGACGCCGAGCGAGTTCTGCGCGGTGACGACGGTGACGGCACTCATACCGTGCCCGCCGAGTGCCTGAATGGTCTTCAGATCAGCCTGGATGCCGGCGCCGCCGCCGGAGTCGGAGCCGGCGATCGTCAGGACCTTGGCGACCGCGTTCATCGGCTGAAGTGGTCCCAGCCGTGGGCGGCCTGCCAGGCGCGGCCGGAGACCGTCACCAGCGGCGCCTGCGCGGCGGGGCGGTCCACGACCCGGCCGACCGCGCTCCAGCCGGGCGGCAGGTCGGCGTCCGCCGGGAAGCAGGCGGCCAGCGCGTGGTCCTCGCCGCCGGCCAGCACCCAGTCCAGCACCTCGACGCCGAGTTTCCGAGCGGTTTCGCGCAGCCGATCGTCGATCGGGAACGCCTCCGGGTCCAGGTCGACGGCCACGCCGCTCTCCTCGGCGATGTGGCCGAGGTCGGCGAGCAGGCCGTCGCTGATGTCGAGCATCGCGGTGGCTCCGGCGCGCGCGGCGGCGGGCCCTTGTTCGTACGGAGGTTCGGGGCTGCGGTGCCGGGCGAAGGCCTGCTTCGGGCCGTCCGCGTCGCGAAGCAGCAGTTCCAGGCCGCAGGCGCTCCAGCCGAGGTCGCCCGCGTACGCGACGACGTCCCCTGAACGGGCCCCCGCGCGGGTCACCGGCGCGAGACCGCGCAGGTCGCCGAGGGCGGTGACGGCGATGAGCAGGGCCTCCGAGCCGACCGTGTCGCCGCCGGCCACCGAGGCACCGACCAGCGCGGCCTCGTCGGCCAGCCCGGCCGACAGGTCCTTCGCCCAGCTCAGCGGCAGGTCGGCGGGCGCGGCGAGGCCGACGAGCAGCGCGGTGCACACCCCGCCCATCGCGGCGATGTCGGCCAGGTTCTGCGCCGCGGCCTTGCGTCCGACCTGGTAGGCGGAGGACCAGTCGCGGCGGAAGTGGCGCCCCTCGACCAGCAGATCGGTGCTCGCCACCACCCGGCCGTCGGAGGCGCTGATCACCGCCGCGTCGTCGCCCGGGCCGATCAGCACGGCAGGGCCCTGCGGGACCGTTCTCGCCACCCGGTTGATCAGGCCGAATTCACCGATCTGGCCTAAGGTGTAATCACCGGTGGGCTCGGGGCTCCGCTCTGTCACGGGTCCCACTGTAGAGGGACCGCCGTGCGGTGAGTCGTCCACCGCGACCACCCTCACGTGTGCAACCAACCGGGACCCCCTTGCGGCGGCCCCGGGTCGGGCCGGTAACGTTTCGCCATTGTCTAGTTCTCATTGACTATACGCACGTAGTCCAAGTGGAGGGTCCCCAGTGGTTCAGGCCTACATCCTCGTCCAGACCGAAGTCGGCCGCTCCGCCGCGGTGGCCGGTCAGATCACCGAACTGCCCGGGGTCGTCTCCGCGGAGGACGTCACCGGCCCCTATGATGTGATCGTGCGTACGGAAGCCGAGACCATGGACGACCTGGGCAAGCTGATCGTGGCCCGGATCCAGGTGATCGAGGGCATCACGCGCACGCTGACCTGCCCGGTGGTCAACCTCGGGTGATCGGGTGAACAAGCTTCGGGTCCTGCTTCCCGCGGCCGGGGTCGTCCTCGCCTCGGCGGGCGGCGCCACCGCGTGGTTGGTGCTGTCCGCCGGCAGCGCCGTCGCGGTGACCCCGCCGAACGTCGCCGCCGGGGTGCACCAGGTCTGCGCGAAGCTGCAGAGCAAGCTGCCGGCGACCGTGGACGGCCAGAGCCGCGACCGGGTCACGCCCTCCTCCGACCTGACCGCCGCCTGGGGCAACAGCCCGATCGTCATGACCTGCGGCGCGAGCACTCCCGCGGTGCTCAACCCGAACAGCAAGAGCTACGATCCGTCCGCCCAGGCGGTCTACGCCGACGGGGTCTCCTGGCTGCCGATCCAGGTCGCGGACGACTACGAGTTCTACACCACGCAGCGCGAGGTGTACGTCGAGGTGTTCGTGCCCTCCTCGTACAACCTCGCCGACGGCAATCCGGGGATGGACGCACCCGCCGACCTGTCCGCCGCGATCATCGCCGGCACCCCCACCGTCGATGGCAGGTCAGGGGCCGACGTCAGCCCGAACTGAGCCCGGCCCGACGCCGCCGGAGATCAGCGCAGGCCGCTCGGCCGGGAGAGCGCGTCGGTGATCAGCCGGTCCACCAGCTCCGCGTAGGAGACGCCGCTCGCCGCCCACATCTGCGGGAACATCGACGTGGTGGTGAAGCCGGGCATCGTGTTGATCTCGTTGATGACGAAGCCGCCCTCGTCGAGCAGGAAGAAGTCAACCCGGGACAGGCCCTCGCACTCGAGCGCCTCGAAGGCCTCGATGGCCAGCCGCTGGATCTCAGCGGTCTGCTCCGCGGTCATCTGCGCGGGCAGTTGCACGGCGGTGGTGCCGTCGAGGTACTTGGCCTCGAAGTCGTAGAACTCGTGGCCCCCGAGGACCTTCAGCTCCGCGGGGACGGAGGCCTCGGCGCGGCCGCCGTCGCGTCCCGCCAGCACGCCGACCTCGATCTCACGGCCCGTCAGCATGCCCTCGACCACGAGCTTCGGATCGTGTTCGCGGGCGAATTCGATCGCGGCGGCGAGCTCGGTCTCGTCGTGCACCTTCGAGATGCCCATCGACGAACCCGCGCGCGCCGGCTTCACGAACACCGGGTAGCCGAGCTCTGCGACGGAGGCGAGCACCCGGGCCCGGCCCTCCTCGGTGTCCCACTGCTTCGCGCGCAGCGCGAAGTACGGCCCGATCGGCAGACCGGAGGCGGCCAGCAGCCGCTTCATCACGTCCTTGTCCATGCCGACCGCGGAGGCGAGCACACCCGAGCCGACGTACGGGATGCCGGCGAGCTCGAGCATCCCCTGCAGCGTGCCGTCCTCGCCGTACGGGCCGTGCAGCAGCGGCAGCACCACGTCCACGTCGCCCAGCACCTTCGGCACCGCGCCCGGCTCGTGCACGGTCAGCTCGCGCGCGGTCGGGTCGGCGGCCATGGTCACGAGCGCGCCGCTGGTCTCGTCGATCCGCGGCGGCAGCGCGCCGTCGGTGATCGCGAGCTGCTCGCCCAGCCCTTCGGCGAGCACCCAGCGGCCGTCGGTGGAGATGCCGACCGGCACCACCTCGTAGCGCTCGGGATCGAGCACCTTCAGCACACTGCCCGCGGTGACGCAGGAGATCGCGTGCTCGCTGGACCGGCCGCCGAAGACGACGGCGACACGGACCTTGGACTGGGGGGCTGCCAACTCGTCGCTCATAGCTCCCAGACCCTAGTACAAGCCCTCCGACTTCGCGGACCGCGCCATGAGCGCCGCGAGCATCTCTTTCGGAGCGTGGCCCTCGTGCACCACTCCGACCACGGCGCGTGCGATCGGCATATCCACGTCATGACGTTCCGCCAATGCCAGAACTGATCTACAGGACTTGACTCCCTCGGTGGTCTGCCGGACCTCCGCGGTCGCCTGGTCCACGGTCAGCCCGCGGCCGAGGTGCACGCCGAACATGTGGTTGCGTGACAAGGAGGAACCGCAGGTGGCGACGAGGTCGCCGAGGCCCGCGAGGCCGGAGAAGGTGTACGGGTCCGCGCCCACCGCGATGCCGAGCCTGGTCGCCTCGGCCAGGCCGCGGGTGATCAGCGTGCCCTTCGCGTTGTCGCCCAGGCCCATGCCGTCCGCCATGCCCGCCGCCAGGCCGATCACGTTCTTGATCGCGCCGCCGAGCTCGCAGCCGACCACGTCGGTGTTGGTGTACGGCCGGAAGTACTGGGTGTGGCAGGCCTTCTGCAGCTCCTCGGCCACCGCGATGTCCGCGGAGGCGACGACGGCCGCGGCCGGCTTGCGGGCGGCGATCTCGCGCGCCAGATTCGGCCCGGAGACCACGGCGATCCGCTTGGCCTCGGCGCCGGTGCACTCGGCGATGACCTCGCTCATCCGCATGCACGTGCCGAGCTCGACGCCCTTCATCAGCGAGACCCACACGGTGCGCGAATCGGCCAGCGGCGCCCACTCGGCGAGGTTCGCGCGCAGCGTCTGCGAGGGGATCACCAGTACCGCGAAGTCCGCGTCCCGCAGCGCCTCGGCCGGATCCGTCGTCGCGCGCATGCCCGCGGGCAGCGCGACGCCGGGCAGGTAGTCGGGGTTCTCGTGCCGGGTGTTGATCGCGTCGGCGAGCTCCAGGCGTCGCCCGACCAGGGTGACGTCGGTGCCCGCGTCGGCCAGCACCATGCCGAAGGCGGTGCCCCAGTTGCCGGTGCCGAAGACGGCGGCGCGGGTCACTCAGCCACCTCCGCCGCGGGCGTCGACTCCTCTTCCTTGGGCGGCGGCACGAAGCGCACCTCCGGGGCCTTCTCGCCGCGCAGGCCCTCGAGCATCTTCGTGATCTCGTCCATGATCAGGTCGGTGACCGCCTGCTCGGCAGCGCGGTCCTTGCGCCCGGCCCAGGGCGAGAGGTCCAGCGGCGGGCCCGCGACGACCTTGAGGGTCTTGCGCGGGAAGAAGTGGAACTTCGTCGAGTACGGCGCCAGCACCTCCTGCGCGCCCCACTGGGCCACCGGGATCACCGGGACGCCGGTGCGCAGCGCGATCCGGGCCGCGCCGGTGCGCCCCTGCATCGGCCACAGGTCAGGGTCCTTCGTCATGGTGCCCTCCGGGTAGAAGACCACCACCTCGCCGCGCTTGACCGCGTCCTGCGCCGCGAGCAGCGCCTTGACCGCGTCCCTGGTGCCGCGCTGCACCGGGATCTGCCCGGCGGCCCGGAACAGCTTGCCGAGCAGCGGGTGCTTGAAGACGCCGGCCTTCGCGGTGAACCGCGGGACGCGGCCGGTGGCGACCACGTAGTGCCCGACCGACATCGGGTCGAAGAAGGAGTAGTGGTTGGCGACGATCAGCGCGCCGCCGGTCCGCGGCACGTTCTCCCGCCCGCGCCAGTCCCGCTTGGTCAGCAGCGTCAGCAGCGGCCGGGCGATCGCGGCGATGAACAGGAACGCCAATCCGGCGGGCGGGTTGCGGCGGGCCACCTGGGGTCCTTCCGGTCGAGCCGAGGCTCTGTCTGGGGAGTCGACGAACGAGTCCTATCCTCGCGCTTCGCCCGCAGTTGTGCCAAGGCGGCCCCCGCGTCGATCGCCGCCCGTGGAAGACTGGGGCGGTGTGGTCTCTGGTGATTCCGGTCAAACGGCTGTCCGCGGCGAAGACCCGGCTGGCCCCGCTGCCCACGTGGCGGCGGGCCGATCTGGCGCTGGCCTTCGTGCACGACTGCGTGACGGCCGCGCTGGCCGCGCCTGAGGTCGCGCAGGTCCTGGTGGTCACGGCGGACGACGCGGCGGCGCGCGGGCTGGCGGGCCTCGGCGCCCGGATCATCGGCGAGCCGGAAGCGCCGGACGGCCTGGACCGGCTGAACGCCGCGATCGTCCACGGTGCCGAGCGCTCCGCGGCCGGGCGGCCGGAGCTGCGGGTCGGCGCGCTGACCGGGGATCTGCCCTCGCTGCGCACCGAGGAGCTGGGCGAGGTGCTGCGCGCGGCCGCGGAGATCGAGGGGCGCAGCTTCGTACCCGACGCCGCCGGCAGCGGCACCACGCTGCTGCTGGGCCCCGCGCACGGCCCGCTGGAGCCGCGCTTCGGCCTGCATTCGCGGGCCCGGCACGCCCGCAGCGGCGCCGCGGAGCTGGCCGCCGGACTTACGCTACGCCAAGACGTGGACACCCTGGCCGACCTGGAGTCGGCGCTAAGGTTGGGAGTCGGCGTCCACACCGCGCACGAGATCGGACTTGGACTGATGCAGGGAACCGTCAGGAGTTTCGACCCGGCGACCCGGGGCGGCACCGTGCTGCTCGACGACGGCACTGAACTGCCGTACGACGCGGCCGCCTTCGACGCGGGCGGGCTGCGGCTGGCCCGGATCGGCCAGCGGGTGGCGCTGCGCGCCGACGCCGCCGGGCGCATCACGGCCCTGACGCTCGCGACACTGCCGCTGCCGGACTGATTCATTCCGATATAACCGCCGGCGGCCGAGTTCGATTTCGGCGAACGCTGAAAACAGCATTCTGAATGCGAAAACTCCCCCCGACCGCCGGCGCCGTGGCGGAAGAGGGGAGTTTCGTCGAACGGTTCAGCGCTTGCGCGCCGTGGTCTTCTTCGCGGCCGTCTTCTTGGCCGTGGTCTTCTTGGCGACCGCCTTGGTGGCCGGGGCCTTCGCGGCGGTCTTCTTGGCCGCCGGACGGGCCGTGGCCTTAGCCACGGTCTTCTTGGCGGCGGTCTTCGCGACGGCCTTCTTGGCCGGGGCCTTGGTGGCCGGCGCCTTCTTCGCCGCGGCCTTGACGGTGGTCTTCTTCGCGGCGGCCTTGGTGGCCGGGCGGGCGGCGGCCGTCTTGGCGGGGGTGGCCTTCTTCGCGGCGGCCTTGACGGTGGTCTTCTTCGCCGCGGTCTTCTTGGCGGCGGTCTTCTTCGCCGTCGCGCGCTTGCGGCTGCCGGTGGTGTTCACCTCGTCCTTGAGAGCCTGGCCGGGCCGGAACTTCGGCACGGTCGCGGCGGGGACGGCCACCGCCTCGCCGGTGCGCGGGTTGCGCGCGGTGCGGGCGGCGCGGCGGGTGGTCTCGAAGGTGCCGAAGCCGGTGAGCGACACCTTGTCGCCGGAGATGATCGCCCCGGTGATGCCATCCAGAACGGCGTCGACGGTGTCGCCTGCCGAGCGGCGGGAGATGTCCAGCTTCATGGCGACTGCGTCGATCAGCTGTGCCTTGTTCACGATGCGCCCCTTGGGGGTAGGTGCGGCGCCGGTTTGCACCACACATGCGGAGGATTTCCTATCCGCACCGTAGGCCCAGCAATCGCCTTAATCAAACACCAAAGTCCTTAATCACCCTTGTGTCGCAATACGAGAGCGTCAAGGAAGGCCTCGAGACGGCGCATCGCGTCCGTCCGGTCGTGCCGGGAGGCGGCGGTGATGACGAGCAGGCGCCGGTTGAGTTCCGCGCGTTCGGCGGTCGGCAAATCCATGGCCCGCAACGCGTCGTGCGCCTCTTTCAGGCGCTGGGCCAGGCGGGCGTAGCCGGACAGCTCGCGCATCTCCGAGGCGTCGAACGGCTCGGAATCCCCGTGCGCCGCCGGTGCCTGAGCCATACGGCCATTCTGCGGCACCGGCGGCGTGTCGCCGAATCGGCGACGTCACCTACTGCTGCGCGTGCCTGGCGCACGCGCGAAAACGCTGCTTACCCGAGCACGTGCTGCGTCTACCTGGCGCACGCACGAAAACGCGACCTGCGCGAGCACGTGACGGCTTGGTCCGCCGGAACACGTGCTCGCGGCTCGCGCCGACGGACCGGGAACTCGGCGCACGCACGAAAACGCGACCTGCACGAGCACGTGACGGCTTGGTCCGCCGGAACACGTGCTCGCGGCTCGCGCCGACGGACCGGGAACTCGGCGCACGCACGAAAACGCGACCTGCGCGAGCACGTGACGGCTTGGTCCGCCGGAACACGTGCTCGCGGCCCGCGCCGACGGACCGGGAACTCGGCGCACGCACGAAAACGCGACCTGCACGAGCACGTGACGGCTTGGTCCGCCGGAACACGTGCTCGCGGCTTGCTAGAGCGTGGCGGGCTTGAAGGACGGGCGCGTCGTCTCGAACTCGTCGATCGTCTCGACGTTGCGCAGCGTCAAGCCGATGTCGTCCAGGCCCTCGAGCAGGCGCCAACGGGTGTAGTCGTCGATCTCGAAGGGGGCGACCAGTTCGCCGACGCGCACCTCGCGCGCCTCGAGGTCCACGGTCACCTCGGTGGCCGGATCCGCTTCGATCGCGGTCCAGATCTGCTCGATGGTCTCCTGCGGCAGCACCACCGTGAGCAGCCCGCTCTTGAGCGAGTTGCCGCGGAAGATGTCGGCGAAGCGCGCGGAGATGACGGCCTTGAAGCCGTAGTTCTGCAGCGCCCACACCGCGTGCTCACGCGAGGAGCCGGTGCCGAAGTCGGGGCCGGCCACCAGCACGGTGGCGCCCTGCCGCTCCGGCTTGTTGAGCACGAACTCCGGGTCGGTGCGCCACGCGGCGAACAGCCCGTCCTCGAAACCGGTGCGGGTGACCCGCTTGAGGTACACGGCCGGGATGATCTGGTCGGTGTCCACGTTCGAACGGCGCAGCGGTACGGCCGTCCCGGTGTGGCTGACGAACTTCTCCATATGCGCTCAGACTCCCGCCGGTCGCGATTGACGAACTTCTCTGTGCTTGATCGACTGCACGGGTTCTCAGACCTCCTGCAGCGCGGGCAGATCGGCGGGCCCGGCCAGGCGGCCGGTGACGGCGGTGGCGGCGGCGACCAGCGGGGACACCAGGTGGGTGCGGCCGCCCTTGCCCTGCCTGCCCTCGAAATTGCGGTTCGAGGTGGACGCCGAGCGCTCGCCCGGGGCCAGCTGGTCCGGGTTCATGCCCAAGCACATCGAGCAGCCCGCGAAGCGCCATTCGGCGCCGGCCGCCTCGAAGACCTCGTTCAGGCCCTCGGCCTCGGCCTCCAGGCGCACCCGCGCGGAGCCCGGCACGACCAGCATGCGTACGCCCTCGGCGACCTTGCGGCCCTTGAGGACCGAGGCCGCGGCGCGCAGGTCCTCGAGCCGGCCGTTGGTGCAGGAGCCCAGGAACACGGTGTCGACGGCGATCTCGCGCAGCGGGGTGCCGGCCGTCAGGCCCATGTACGCCAGCGCGCGCTCGATGTCCTGGCGCGCGTTCGGGTCGGCGTAGTCCGCGGGGTTCGGGACGACGTCGCCCAGCGGGGCGCCCTGGCCGGGGTTGGTGCCCCAGGTGACGAACGGGGTGAGCGCGTCGGCGTCGATGGTGACCTCGGCGTCGAACTTCGCGCCCTCGTCGGTGTGCAGCGTGGCCCAGTACGCCACGGCAGCGTCCCAGTCCTCGCCCTGCGGCGCGTGGGCTCGGTCCTTGAGGTAGGCGTAGGTGGTGTCGTCCGGGGCGATCAGCCCGGCGCGGGCACCCGCCTCGATCGACATGTTGCACACGGTCATCCGGCCCTCCATGGAGAGGTTGCGGATGGCCTCGCCGCGGTACTCCAGGATGTAGCCCTGGCCGCCGCCGGTCCCGATCTTCGCGATCACGGCCAGGATGATGTCCTTCGCCGTCACGCCCGGCTTGAGCGAGCCGGTGACATTGACGGCCATCGTCTTGAACTGCTTGAGCGGCAGCGTCTGGGTGGCGAGGACGTGCTCGACCTCGCTGGTGCCGATGCCGAAGGCGATCGCGCCGAAGGCCCCGTGGGTCGAGGTGTGCGAGTCGCCGCAGACGATCGTCATGCCCGGCTGGGTCAGGCCGAGCTGCGGGCCGATCACGTGCACGACGCCCTGGTTCGCGTCGCCGAGCGAGTGCAGCCGCACGCCGAACTCCGCGCAGTTGCGGCGCAGCGTCTCGATCTGGGTGCGGGAGACCGGATCGGCGATCGGCTTGTCGATGTCGAGGGTCGGGGTGTTGTGGTCCTCGGTGGCGATGGTCAGGTCCGGGCGACGCACCGTGCGTCCGGCCAGCCGGAGGCCGTCGAAGGCCTGCGCGCTGGTGACCTCGTGGATGAACTGCATGTCGATGTAGAGCAGATCCGGCTCGCCCTCGGCGCGGCGCACGACGTGCGCCTCCCAGATCTTCTCTGCCAGCGTCAGCGGCTGCACTGGCGCTGCATGTGCGGCTGTCATCGGGCTTCGCTCCATGTCAGTGGTGTTTTTCCGCCCCGGGTAGAAGGCGCTTTCATCGCGGTGCATCGCGGTCCGGTATGGACCAGCCTTGCACCGTCTCACTGACCGATGCACTTGTGTCTCAGGCACTGAGATGGCAATATCGCCCCATGGACACCGTATCCAGTGGCGTCGGAGTGCTCGACAAGGCAGCCGCCGTCCTCAGCGCATTGGAAGCCGGCCCGGCGACACTCGCCGGCCTGGTCTCCGCGACCGGTCTGGCGCGCCCCACGGCGCACCGGCTCGCGGTCGCCCTTGAGCACCACCGGCTGGTCTCCAGGGACATACAGGGAAGGTTCGTACTGGGGCCGCGCCTGTCCGAACTGGCGGTGGCGGCGGGCGAGGACCGACTGCTGGCGGCGGCCGGACCGGTGCTGGCGAACCTGCGGGATGTGTCGGGCGAGTCGGCGCAACTGTACCGCCGGCAGGGCGAGATGCGCGTCTGCGTCGCCGCCGCCGAGCGGCTGACCGGACTGCGCGACACCGTCCCGGTGGGCGTGGCCCTGCCGATGGCGGCCGGCTCCGGCGCGCAGGTGCTGCTGGCCTGGGAGGAGCCGGACCGGCTGCACCGCGGCCTGCAGGGCGCCCGGTTCACCGCGACGACGCTCGCCGGCGTGCGCCGCCGCGGCTGGGCCCAGTCCGTCGCCGAGCGGGAGATGGGCGTCGCCTCGGTCTCCGCCCCGGTGCGCGGACCGAACAACCGGGTGATCGCCGCCGTGTCGATCTCCGGCCCGGTCGAGCGGCTCACCCGCTACCCCGGAAAGATCCACGCCGAGGCCGTGCTCGAGGCCGCGGGCCGCCTGTCCGAAGCGGTCCAGCGCACCGCCTGAACCCAGCGCCGTCGTCAACGTCGACGATCCCTTCTTCCGCTTTGAGCCTGCAGCCGATACAGACAACGGTGTCCATCCGGTCGGGGCGGGCTCAGCGAGACTCCGCATAGATCCGCGGCCGGCACTCCTCATCCCGAGACGGGCGCTCCTTTCTCATCCAGAGGCACTCCCTCCGGCGCGGCCCGCGCGGCCGGCTCCAGTGACGGTGACGTCGTTTCCCCGTCCGCGCCGATCCCGCGCAGGAAGACGATCGCGAGCACCGCGGCCCCCGCCATGATCACCGCGCCGACGATCGAGACCGCATTGACGGCGTGGGTGAAGGCGTCGCGCGCCACAGCCAGCAACTCCGCACCCGCCGATCCCGGTTCACGCCCGGCGACCGCGACCGCTCCGCCGAGCGTCGAGCGCGCCGGACCCGGCACCGCCTCCCCCACGCCGTGGCGATAGACGGCCGCGCCGATGCTGCCGAGCACGGCCATCCCCAGCGCGCCGCCGAGTTCGGTGACGGTCTCGTTCATCGCCGCTGCGGCGCCGGCCCGCTCCGGCGGGATCGCTCCGAGCATCAGTTCATTGCCGAGCGTCATCACCGCGACCGCGCCCGCCGCGAGCAGCCCGGCGCCGACCATCAGTACCCACAGATGCGAGTCGGCGTGCAGCAGCGTGACCTGCACCGCGTACCCCGCGAGGATCACCACGAAGCCTCCGGCGATCACATACGCCCGGTCGAACGCCTTGGCCAGCGCCGAACCGACCCCGATCGCCGCGCCCACGCCGAGCGAGGGCACCAGCGACCAGAGCGCCGCCGTGAACGGGCTCATGCCGAGCACCGACTGTAGATACTGCGTCAGGAACATCGCGTTCCCGAGCGTCGCGAACATCGCGATCAGGCTGGTGGCCAGCGATCCGCAGTAGCCGCGGCTGCGGAACAGCCCCGGATCCACCATCGGGTGCGCGGCCGTGCGCTGCCTGATCAGGAACAGCACCGCCATCGCCAGGCCGAGGGCGACGGCGCCGAGCCGCACTCCGTCCACGCCGTTCTCCGCCATCTCGGAGACGCCGAAGACGATGGGCAGCACCGCGGCGAAGGAGAGCGCCGCGCCGGGCAGGTCGAAGCGGCCCGTCTTCGGCGAGCGGTACTCCGGCAGCAGGAAGGGCGCGAGGGCGAGCAGCAGCATCATCACCGGCACGTTGATCAGGAAGACCGAGCCCCACCAGAAGTGCTCGAGCAGCAGGCCGCTGATCACCGGGCCGAGTATCACGCCCGACATCGTGCCGCCGGTCCAGATCCCGACCGCTTTCTTACGCTGCGTCGGGTCGCGGAACAGGTTGCGGATCAGCGCGAGGGTCGAGGGCATCAGCGTCGCCCCCGCGACGCCCTGCAGCGCCCGCGCGGCGATCAACTCCCCCGCGCCGCCCGCGTACGCCGCGCCCAGCGAGGCCACGCTGAACGCGAAGGCACCGAACAGGAGCAGCCTGCGACGCCCGATCCGATCGCCGACCGCGCCCATGGTGATGAGCAGGCCGGCGAGTACGAAGCCGTAGACGTCGTACATCCACAGCTGCTGGGTGCTGCTCGGGTGCAGCGCCCGCGTGATGAACGGCACCGCGTAGAGCAGTACCGAGGTGTCCATGGAGACGAGCAGCAGCGGGAGCAGCAGCACCCCGAACGCGATCCATTCCCTGCGACCGGCGCGCGGAGCTGTCCCCTCCGGGCTCTCGATTATCTGATCAGCCGTCATGGGAAGAACGGTACATACGTCTTGGACGCTTGTCTAGTACAGCTGTGCAAGACGGTCGTCCAAGGCCGTGTTAAGCTGTTTGACATGGGAAATCGCGAGGCCCTGCTGGAGGGCGCGAAGCGCTGCCTGCTGGAGAAGGGCTACGGCAGGACCACCGCCCGGGACATCGCCGACGCGGCCGGCGTGAGCCTGGCGGCCATCGGCTACCACTACGGCTCGAAGGAGTCGCTGCTCGAGCAGGCCTTCATGGCGGCGATGGAGGACTGGTTCGCCGACGACGAGGGCGACCGGCACCAGGAGGCGCCGGCCGGCTCCCTGGAGCGGTTCCAGGCGTTCTTCGAGGAGGTGCTGGCGAGCTTCCCGGCGCAGGAGCCGCTGCTGCGTCTGAACATGGAGATGGGCCTGGAGAGCATGCACAACCCCTCACTCGCCGCCTTCATGTCGCACGCGGTGCAGCAGGGCCGTGAGGGCCTGGCCGAGGCGGTCGGCGGCCTCGATCCGGCGCGGGACGGGGAACTGGCCCAGCAGGTCGGTTCGTTCTACAGCGTGCTGATGACCGGCCTGGTCGCCCAGTACCTGATGGATCGGGAGAGATTTCCGGGCGCGTCCGATTTGACCGCGGGCTTGCGGTTCATCGCGGAAAGGGCGCGAAAGGACTAGCCTGCACCCGCCCCGAAGTGCGCCGCGACGTCCCGAAACGGCGTCCCGACCCCGTGCGCCGATTGCGCGCGACGCCTTGGCGATGGTAAGCCGGTTCGAGACAACATCCGCCCCAAGGCTGGACGGTCGCAACCTCCGTAGCCATATGATGACAGTACGTGAAATCAGCTCGTCATCCGCGGCGCGGCGGTTCCGCTCTCCCCGAAGGCACGGGTGACCTGCCGGAAGCGCCCTAGCGAAGGGGATGAAGGATGCGCCACAGTCCCGCCTCGGCCTTCGCGGCCGCGGGCAGCGCGCGCGCCCCCCGGCCCCTGCGGGGCTCGCTGGAGCGCGTCGGGCCGCGCCCCCTCACCGGTGGGCGGGCGTCCCGCCACGACGGCTCAGCGGGCGCCGCAGGGGGCCCGGCGGCGGACGGCCGCGGCGCCACCGCCTGTCACGCGGTAGGCGGCCCCGACACCACTACAGCCCCTGCAGCAAGCCCGGCGGCGGACGGCCCCGGCGCCACCGCCTGCACCGCGGTAGGCGCCCCCGACACCACTACAGCCCCTGCAGCAAGCCCGGCG
>Ga0310811_10001652_pt1 | contig 27822 bp, 24 predicted proteins | sample YCmetagenome_FD_207642 | JGI IMG/M metagenome (GOLD analysis project Ga0310811, IMG submission 207642) | Soil microbial communities from experimental microcosm in Duke University, North Carolina, United States - YC | ecosystem: Engineered > Artificial ecosystem > Soil microcosm > Unclassified ... | reverse complement strand
TTCGCCGGTCTGGTGCCGCGTTGTCTGCGCTTGTTGCTATATGATACGATATAGCAATGAGTTGGATGGACGATCTTTTCTGGCCTGCCTTCGGCCTTGCCGCCATCCTTGCGGGCTTCGGCCTGGCCTGGTTCGCGCCTGACAGTTTTTGGCCGGCCCTGGCTCTTGCTCCGGCTTCCCTGCTGGTCGCCTGGGCGGCAGCCTTTCCCCACAAAGCGACCGTGCTCTGGCTGCTCGTCATCGCGACCTGCCCGGAGATGTGGCTGGCCGATCTCCTCCGCCTGCCGGATCCGGAACCCGTGATCGGCCTCGACAAGGCAGCGGGCCTTGTCCTGGTTCTTCTTTGCGTCCTGCGCTACGGACCCCGCCTGCCTCTCGCCAACCCGGCGCTTGCTTTTCCTGCCATGGCCGCTGTCGGCGTGCTGCACGGGCTTTGGCCGGGGCTGACGGCGATGGACAGCGTCCGCAGTCTCGCAGGCTCCGTCGCTCCCTTCGCCTTCTCCTTTGCCCGGCTTTCGACCGGCTGGTGCCGCAACGTGATCCGCAGCGTGATTGTCGCACCCTTCGTCATTTTCGGCTTTGGCGCCTGTCTCGCGGCGGCCGGGCTGCGTCCGCTCTATATCCTGGAGGATGGGGCGCTGCGCCTCGGTGCATCCGGCCACCCCGCCTTTCTCGCCGGCTTCACCCTCACCAGCCTCTACGCCCTGCTGCTCGAACTGGTGCGCGAGCGGCAGCGCTTCGCCCTTGTCCTGCTCAGCGGGGACCTCATGATCCTGCTCGCGACCGGGGCACGGGCACCGCTGGCACTCGCGGCCGTCCTCATTTTCCTCGTCACGGCTTTTGTGCGAGCCCCCGCCTGGCCCTGGGCAGCGCGCATCCCCCTCCTGCTGGCAGGTTTCGCCGCCCCGGCGCTGGCGGTCTTCGCCGCGCCGCTGCTCGGCTTCGTCCGCCTCCTCTCGCTGGCGGAGCAGGGGGATATGACCAGCCTCAGCAACCGCAATCTCATTTGGCCGGTGTATGAAGCAGCCTTTCTGCGCTCACCCTGGTTCGGCTGGGGCACCGGCGCGGGCAAGATCGTGGTGCCGGTCGGCACACCGCTCTGGCATCTCCTCGGCACCAATGCGGCGCATAACGAATACCTCCGCATCGCCGTGGAGGGGGGAGGCTTCGGCCTCGGGCTCCTCCTCCTGCTGTTCATCCTCTGGTGGCAGCGCGGCTTGCGCGGCATGAGCCGGCCCGAGCGGCAGGTCATGATCCTCGTTCTGCTGGCCTTCGGCGTTCATTCCGCGACCGACAACACCCTGATCGCGACCACGGCGAGCCTCCTCTTCGCCTGGGTTTCGGCGGTCTTTGCCCGAGCGGAGCGGGAGGCGGAGGGTGGCCTCCGGTCCTGAGCTGGGGCAAGATGATCCGGCATGACCGAGTATCGCATCACCGACGTCCCGCAGCCGAGCCGTCTGCATTTCCGCGCCATCGAGGACGCGCTGATCGCCTTCAGCGACCCGCGAGCCGGCGCGGGTGACTGGCCGGACCGCGCCCTCTGCCTTGCCATTCCGGACGCCGAGGGCAAGACCGTCGGCGGGCTCTGGGGCCGCTTCTACTACGACTGGCTCTTCATCGAGCTTATCTGCGTGCCGGAGGATCGGCGCGGTGAGAAGCTCGGCTCCGTCCTGCTCTCGATGGCGGAAGCGCAGGCGCGGGAATGGGGCGCCGTCGGCGTCTGGCTGGATACGTTCAGCTTCCAGGCGCGTGGCTTCTACGAGAAGAAGGGGTATCGGCTGTTCGGGGAGATCAAGGATTTTCCGCCGCCGCACAAGCGCTTCTATCTGAGCAAGCTGCTCGACCCGACCGGCCCTGCACGCGTCGTGCATCCCGCGATCCGGCCCATCGACAATCCGGGACCGGAGGAGCGCGAGGCGATCGGCCATGCTCTCAATCTGTTCAACGACGCAGCCCTCGGCGGCGACCCCTGGCCGGACGAGACGCTGTGCTTCACGATCACGGATGCCACAGGCGGCATTGCCGGCGGGCTTTGGGGCCGCAGCTACTATCGCTGGCTGCATATCGACCTGCTCTTCGTCCCCGAAAAAGCGCGCGGACGGGGCCTAGGCACCGAATTGCTGCGCCGCGCCGAGGACGTGGCACGCAGCCGTGACTGTATCGGCGTCTGGCTCGATACATTCAGCTTTCAGGCGCCTGACTACTATCCGCGCCATGGCTACACGCCTTTCGGCCGGCTGGAAGCCTATCCGGATGAGCAGAGCCGGACTTTTTTCGCCAAGCGGCTCGATCGCGGCTAGCGGCAAGGCGGCTGGCCCCGAGGGGAGGATGACGATGAATTTCGTGCATGCCGGGCCGACGCTGCTGGCTGCCTTTCTTGCCTCCCTGGTGGAATTTGTGGAGGCGTTGACCGTCGTGCTCGCGGTCGGCGCCATGCGCGGCTGGGCGGGCGCGCTCGCGGGCAGCGGCGGCGCCTCGCTGCTCCTGCTGCTGCTCGTCGCTGGTTTGGGGCCGCTGCTGACGGCCATCCCGCTGGCAATCGTGCAGATTTTCCTCGGCGTGCTGCTGCTTCTGCTCGGCATGCGCTGGCTGCGCAAAGCGGCGCTGCGCAGCGCCGGCATCATTCCGCTGCATGATGAGGAGGCGCTCTACGCCGAGAGCCGAGCCTCGCTGGCCGGCGGGGCGGCGGCGCGCGGGATCGACGGCCTCGCCTTCTCCACCGCCTTCAAAATCACCATGATCGAAGGGATCGAGGTCGTCTTCATCGTCGTCGCCATGGGGGGTGCGGGTCCGGGCCTGCTTTGGCCGGCGGCGGCCGGCGCGGCGGCGGCCTTCCTGCTGGTGATTCTTCTCGGCATCCTGCTGCGCCGCCCGGTCTCGACGATCCCCGAGAACATCCTCAAATTTGTCGTGGGCGTGCTGCTCTGCGGCTTCGGCACCTTCTGGGTCGGCGAGGGCGGCGGAATCGCCTGGCCGGGCGGGGATCTGTCCCTGCCGGCGCTCTGCCTGGGCTTCCTGCTCGCGGCACTCCTCAGCGTGCGGCTGGCGGAGCAACGCCTCGGCCGCCGGCGCATCGCACCATGAGCGGCCGGCTGAGTGCGATCCTGCATGCCGTCCAGGTGGAAACCTGGGCGCTTTTCGTCGATGACGGGGTCTTCGCCGGCGCCATCCTGGCCTGGCTCGTGCTGGGCTTGATCGGCCTGCCGCGTGCGGGCCTGCCGCCCTGGCTGCCTGGGCCGCTGCTCTTCGCGGGTCTCGCTGTCATCCTGGTCGCCGGTGCGCTCCGCGCCTGCCGGAAAAGAGGCTTTTAGCGCCCATCTTCGGCCGATTGGAGCAGGCGCCGCCGCACCTTGTCGTGGCCGATCAGCGGCAGCAAATGCCGGAGATCCGGGCCGCTTTCCTCACCCGTCAGCGCCAGGCGCAGCGGGTGATAGAGCGCGCGCCCCTTCCGGCCCGTGGCGGCTGCGAGTTGCTTGGTCCAGGCGCCCGCGGTCTGCTCGTCCCAGGGTTCCGCCGGCAGGCTCTCCGCCGCCGCGCGCAAAAGATCCGCGTCCTCCGGTTGGGCGGGCGCCAGGATCTCGCCGGCCACGATCTCCCACCAGTCGCGCGCCTCGCGCAGCAGATCGAGATTGCCGCGCACGGCGAGCCAGAATTCTTCTGTCGCACCCGCGGGCAGGCGATCCGCCATGGCCGCGAACTCCAGCCGGTGGAGCAGGTGGCGGTTGATACCGAGCAGCTGACGCGGATCGAAGACCGCCGCGGAATGGGACATGCGGCCGAGGTCGAAGCTTTCCGCCGCTTCCTGCCGCGTCAGCGGCGCCATGTCGTCCGAGGAGCCGAGGCGGGCGAGATAGGCGACGATGGCATCGGGCTCGAGCCCGTCCTTGCGCAGGCTGCGCACCGAGAGGCTGTCGAAGCGCTTGGAAAGCTTGCCGCCCTCGGCATCCGTCAGCAGCGGCAGATGCGCGAAGGAGATGGTCTCCGGCCTGCCGCCCAGAGCGCGCATGAGGTCGATCTGGATACCGGTATTGGTCGCGTGATCCTCACCCCGAATGATGTGGGTGACGCCGAATTCGAGATCGTCCACGACCGAAGTGAACGTATAGAGGAAGGTGCCGTCGGCGCGGATCAGCACCGGGTCCGAAAGGCTGCCGAGCTTCACATGGCGCTTGCCGAAGACGAGGTCATTCCAGACGATCATGCCGTCCGCGAGTTTGAAGCGCCAATAGGGCGTTTTGCCGTTGGCTTCGGCGGCCGCCCGCTGTTCCGGCGTCAGCGACAGCATGGCCCGGTCATAGATCGGCGGCAGGCGGCGTTTCAGGCGCATGGCGCGCTTGGCGGCCAGCTCTTCTTCACTCTCGAAACAGGGGTAGAGCACGCCTGCCGCCTTCAGCCGCTCGGCCGCCGCCTCATAGGCCGCGATGCGCTCGGACTGGCGGGCGAACGCGTCCCAGCCGATGCCCAGCCAGCGCAGATCCTCCTGGATCGCGGTTTCGAATTCCGGCTTGGACCGGGCGGTGTCCGTATCGTCCATGCGCAGCATCAGGCTTCCGCCATGGCGCTGAGCGAAGAGATGGTTGGCCACCGCCGTGCGCAGATTGCCGACGTGCAGGTAGCCTGTGGGGCTGGGCGCGAAGCGGAGGCGAGGGGTGCGGGTGCTCATGCCGAACCCCATGCCCCAGCCGGCCTCCGACGTCAAAGCCCGTAACAAGCGTCAGGAATGCAAGGAAGGATGATCCGCCCGGGCGGTGTCACGTGCCGGGTCAGGCGCCGTGTCACGCGTCACGTCATGCATCGACCGTGCTGCGTGTGCCGGCCCGTGCGGCCGCGCCCCCTTTGCGGGCGGAGGAGGACCGTGCGGCGCCTGCCTCCCCAAGGGCGGAGGAGACATCGAAGGCGCTGATCAGGCCGGACAGTTCGGCGGCGTCATTAGCGAGGCCGTGACAGGCGGCGGTCGCTTGCTCGACCATCGCGGCATTTTGCTGCGTCGCGCGATCCATCTGGCTGACGGCCGTGTTGATCTCGGAAAGAGCGGTGGACTGCTCATTGGCGCTGGCCGCGATATCGGTGACGGCGGAGTCGATTTCGCCGACATGGGTGATGATGCGGTCGAGCGCCTGGCCGGTCTGGCCGACAAGATTGACGCCGGCCGCGACCTGCTGGGTGGAGGTCGAGATCAGCGCCTTGATCTCCTTTGCCGCCTCGGCGGAGCGCTGGGCGAGACCGCGCACTTCCTGCGCCACGACTGCGAAACCCTTTCCGGCGTCGCCGGCGCGGGCTGCCTCCACGCCCGCATTGAGGGCGAGGAGATTGGTCTGGAAGGCGATCTCGTCGATGACACCGATGATCTGGCTGATTTTGTGGGAGGAGCTTTCGATCCCGTCCATGGATTTGACGGCCTGCTGAACGATGCCGCCAGATTTCTCAGCCTCAATCTTGGCGCCGCTGACGATGGCGCGGGCCTGGCGGGTGCCTTCGGCCGCTTTCTTGACGGTCGCGGTGATCTGTTCCAGCGCAGCGGCGGTCTGTTCCAGACTTGCCGCCTGCTGTTCGGTCCGCCGCGACAGATCGCTGGTGGAGCTGAGGATCTCGCTGCTGGTGCTTTTGACGGAGTGGGTGTTCTGGCCGACCTTGCGCATGGTTTGCTGCAGGGCGGCAAAAGCGCTGTTGAGGTCGACACGCAGCTGGTCGAGCTCGGGCAGCAGGGGCGCGTCCAGATGTTGGTTGAGCTTGCCATTGGCGAGGCCAGCGAGTGCCGATCCGATGCGCTCCACGCTTTCGATGCGGGCCGTTACGTCCAGCGCGAATTTGACGATTTTGACGACACGGCCGTTTTCATCCTGAATGGGATTATAGGCGCCATGAATCCAGATCCGCTTGCCGTCCCGCGACAGCCGGCGGAATTCTCCGGATTGGAATTTGCCTTGCCGAAGTTCCTTCCAGAAATTGGCATAGGTCTCGCTTGCCGCGTCGCTGGGGTCGAGGAAGATGCTGTGATGGCGGCCGACGATTTCTTCCAGCGTGTAACCCATCGCTTTCAGAAAATTAGCATTGGCATGGCGGATGATGCCGTCGGGTGCGAATTCGATGATCGCCTGGGCGCGAGAGAAGGCGGCGATCTGGGCTGAGTAGTCCAGGTTGAGGAGTCTTTGTTGCGCATCCGCCCATTCCACCAGATAGCCGGTTATGCGCGACCCCGATCTGAGCGGCACGACCTGCAGGTCGAAGCGGCGGAGGCCGATGGTGATGGTCGCGAAATGGGGCTTGTCGAGCGTCGCGAGCAGGGTGCGCTGGTGCTGCGGGTGTTTGTGAAAGATGTCGATATTGCTGCCGATCAGCTTGTCGACGGAGAACTGCGGCAGTTCGCGCTTCAACTCCTTCTCGGCCTCCCGCATGAAGGTGAGGAGGGGCGGATTCATATACGTAATGTTCAGCTTGGCATCCGCCAGCATGACATTCGTGCGAATAAGATCCAGCGCCGCCAAACGTGCAGTCTTGCGGCTCCGCATGATCGAGCCAATGGCCATTGCAACCCAATCCCCTGCCTTGCAGCAGGGAGGATAGGAAGAGGCTCTTAAGCGGAAATGAAGGCGGGAGAACTTCGCCTTTCAGCTGCGGGCGCTGCTCTTGCTCTCGCCGTTGCGCCGCCGCTGCAGCAGGAATTCGCGGCCGAGCTTCACCCGGGCCTCGCCGTCATAGGAGATGATGTCGGCGGTGGCATAGGTTTCGTGCCAGTGGTCGGGAATGAAGCTGCCCGTGCCGACGACGTCGATGGGCGCATGGGCATCCGACATGACGCGGCATTTGTCGACGCCGAAACCCGAGGAGGCGACGATGCGGACCTTTTCGAACCCGGCCTCGTCCAGCGCCTCGCGCATGCGCCAGATTGCCGCCGCCGAGACGCCGGTGCCGACAAGATGGCGGAGTTCGGCGTCGCTGCGATAACGACGGATGGCGCCGGGGCTGCGCCGTTCCAGCACGGCATAGCTCGCTGCCGGGTCGAGCGTCTCGAGGAAGCGGCCGCCATGGGTATCGAGCCGGACGGACATGCGTCCGGCCGCGGCGAGCTCGGGGAAGCGGCGGCAGACGGCGAGACCGTCGGTGATCTCGCGCCCGAAATAATCGACCAGCACCGTCAAACTGTCGCCCGGGAAAGTCTCGTGGTACATCTCGGCTGCCCGCACGGTGGAGCCCGCATAGCCGATCAAGGCATGCGGCATGGTGCCGAGGCCGCGTTCCGCGCCGAAGAAATGCGCCGTCGCGTCATTGGCATTGCCAACGAAACCTTTCGCCCCCTCGCGCTGGGCGGCCCGGCTGCCGACCGACGCGCCATAGGCCATCATCGCCTGCATTTCGGTGCCGGCGCAGTGGCGGGCTTCCATGGCGAGGAAGGTGATGTGGGGCAAAGCGATGCACATCTGATAGGCATGATGCGCCGCGACCGAAACCGCGCCCACCTTCTGCAGCAGCAGGGTTTCGAGATCGGTGAGATGGATGTAGCTGCCCGTGATATAGAGCAGCGGCTCGCCGGCACCGACCCATTCGCCCTCCTCGTGCAGCACCTCGATGTCGAAGGTGGTGCCGCGCGCGGCCGCTACCTCCTGCATCCAGTCCAGCATCAGTTTGGGCGCCGAGATCACCGGCCGCCGGAGAAAGACCGCATAGGTCACGGTCTTGTCGCCGAAGCGGCGGACGATCTCCTTGGTCTTGTTGAAATAGGCATCCGTGTAGGCGGCAATCGTCTCCGTCTGCACCAGATCGTCCGCGGCCAGCGTATCCATCCCGTCCGTCCTGCCTTCTTGTCGTTATTCTGCGGCGACGGCGGCGGAGGCCGGCAGGCGTCGCGCCTTCAGCTCCTCGGCCACCAGGAAGGCGAGTTCCAGCGACTGTTCGGCATTAAGCCTCGGGTCGCAGAAGGATTCGTAGCGGCGGCCGAGATCGGCTTCGGTCAGCCGATGGGCGCCGCCCACGCATTCCGTCACGTCCTGCCCGGTCATCTCGACATGAATGCCGCCCGGCCAAGTCCCTTCCGCCGCATGCGCCTCGAAGAAGCCGCGCACCTCGCCGAGAATGGAATCGAAGCGGCGGGTCTTGCGGCCATGGCTGGTCGAGATCGTGTTGCCATGCATGGGGTCGCACAGCCACACAACCTCGGCGCCGGCCTGGCGCACCGCGCGCAGCAGGCGGGGGAATTTGCTCTCCAGCTTTTCCACGCCCATGCGGCTGATCAGGGTCAGGCGCCCGGGCTCGTTCGCCGGGTTCAGCGCCTCGATGAGACGCAGCAGATCCTCGGGCTCGGTCGTGGGGCCGACCTTCAGGCCGATCGGGTTCTTGATGCCGCGCATGAACTCGACATGCGCGCCGTCAACCTGGCGGGTGCGGTCGCCGATCCACAGGAAATGCGCCGAACAGGCATAGGTATCGCCACTCGTGGAATCGACACGGGCCAGCGCTTCCTCATAGGGCAGAAGCAGCGCCTCATGGCTGGTGTAGAAGTCCGTCTCCCGGATTTGGGGCGCGGTTTCGGCCGTCATGCCGCAGGCGCGCATGAAGCTCAGCGTCTCGTCGATCCGCGCCGCGAGGTCCTGGTAGCGGGCGCCGAGCGGGCTGCGTTCGACGAAGCCCAGATTCCAGCGATGGACGCTGTGCAGATCGGCATAGCCGCCATTGGCGAAAGCGCGCAGCAGGTTGAGCGTGCCGGCGGACTGGAAGTAGCCGGTCTCCATGCGGCCCGGATCGGGGATGCGGGCTTCCGGCGTGAAGGCCGGGCCGTTGATGATGTCGCCGCGATAGCTCGGCAGCGTCTCGGACCCGATGGTTTCGTTATCGGCGCTGCGCGGCTTCGCGAACTGGCCAGCCATGCGGCCCATCTTCACGACAGGCACGCTGCTGCCGAAAGTCAGCACCACGGCCATCTGCAGCAGCACCCGGAAGGTGTCGCGAATGATGTTGGCGGTGAAATCGTCGAAGCTCTCGGCGCAGTCGCCGCCCTGAAGCACGAAGGCGCGGCCGGCCGCGACCTCGGCAAGGGAGGCCTTCAGCCGCCGGGCCTCGCCCGCAAAGACGAGGGGAGGATAGCGCCGCAGGCGGCTTTCGACGCCGGCCAGCCGCTCGACATCCGGATAGGCAGGGATCTGCCGCACCGGCTTGTTGCGCCAGCTCGCCGGGCTCCACGTATCGGTGGCCCGGTTCTCGAGGGGACGGTTGGTGCCCGTCTGGCTCATTGGTCTCTTCCTCGTCTGGGCGGCGCCGGGTTTCCTGCTGTATGGCGCCGCGCTCTGATCTTGTGCCGGCATGCAAAGACGCGGCACGGTCGGGGGTTATCGGCCGAAATGGGTCGAAATGCTACTCGGCAGCTTCTGCGGCCGCCGCAACGCGGGTCCGCGTGCGCATTGTTACGAATTCCTCGGCCGCTGTCGGGTGAATGCCGATGGTGCGGTCGAAATCCTGCTTGGTCGCGCCCATGCGCAGGGCGATGCCGATGCCCTGCATGATCTCGGCCGCATCCTCGCCCAGCATATGGGCGCCCAGAACTTTCTGGCTCTTCTGGTCGACCACGAGCTTGATCAGGGCGCGGCGGCCGTGCCGACCGGTGAGGGTGTGGCGCATCGGCGTGAAACGGGTGACGTAGATGTCCATCGGCCCGCGCCGGATCGCCTCCTCCTCGGTAAGCCCGACGGTCGCGAGGGGAGGGCTGGAGAAGACCGCCGTGGGGACGTTCTCGTGGCTCGCCTCGCGCGGCTGGCCGCCGAAAAGGGTGTCGGCCAGGGCATGACCTTCGGCGATGGCAACCGGGGTGAGATTGAGCCGGTCGGTGACATCGCCGATGGCATAAACATGCGCAACGTTCGTCCGGCTGCCGGCATCGACGGCGACCGCACCCTGGGCATTGAGCGCGACCCCCGCGCGGTCGAGGCCGAGGGAGGCCACATTCGGGATCCGTCCGGTGGTCATGATGACATAGTCGACCGCGAGTTCCGTCGTATCCGAGAGATGGACCCGGCGCTGCGCGTCGCATACCCCGTCGAGCGCGATATGGGTCGGGATGACACCGCGGTGCAGGTGCAGGCCTTGTGCGAGGAGGTTCTCGGCCAGTGCCTGCCGCAGTTCATGGTCGAAGCCGCGCAGCGGCAGGGGCTGGCGATAGATGAGGTGCACCTCGGAACCGAGACCTGCGAAGATCGAGGCGAATTCGACGGCGCTGTAGCCGCCACCGACAATCGCGAGACGGGCCGGGCGCTGCGGCAGATAGAAGAGATCATCCGTGATGCCAGCCAGTTCCGCGCCCGGAATATCGGCTTTGTGCGGCGTGCTGCCGGTGGCGATGACGATGTTGGCGGCCGTCACGCGCTTGCCGCCGATCTCCAGCGTATGGGGGTCCAGGAAGGTTGCGCGCGCCTCGAAAGTGGTCACGCCGGCTTTGCCGAGCAGCGTGCGATAGACGCCCTGCAGACGGTCGATCTCGCGGTCCTTGGCGGCAATGAAGCGTGGCCAGTCATGATGGCCGCGGGGCATGTCCCAGCCGAAGCCGCGCGCATCTTCGGCCCAGGCGCCGTATTCCGCCGCCTGTACCATCAGTTTCTTGGGCACGCAGCCGACATTGACGCAGGTACCACCCCAGAATCGTTCCTCGGCGACACCCACCCGTGCGCCATGGCCGGCCGCAATCCGGGCGCAGCGCGTGCCGCCCGAGCCGCCACCGATGACGAAGAGGTCGAAGTCGTAGGCCATGCGCCGGGTCCCATCTGCGTGAGGAGAGGATGCTTCACATAGGACGGGAGGCGGGTGCAATCAAACGAGGGGCAGGTCTTCCCCCCTGGTCTGGGCACTGCAATAACGATCAGGTATGCCGAATTGACAGAGGTATCAGTAAATTCTACTGCGTCACTATGTTTAATCGATCGGTGCGCCGATGAGCGGGCAGGCAGAAGGCGGGACCATGCGGCCTTGGTCCCGCTACGGCCTCGGCTGCCTCTCGGTTTTGGCGGCCCTCGCCCTCTGGCAGGCGGCGGGCAGCTTCCGTCTCGTGCCGGCCGGGTTGCTCGCCAGCCCCGCCCAGGTCGTCGCAGCCCTGATCGACATCTCCCGCCATGGCTACCGGGGCACTTCCTTGGGCCAGGATATCGCCGCCACCCTCGCGCGGGCACTGGCCGGTTTTCTTGTAGGCAGTGCGGTCGGCGTGCCGCTCGGCCTCTGGATGGGGACGAGCCGCCTGACCACCGCGGCGCTGGACTGGATCGTGCAGTTCCTGCGCCCGCTGCCGCCGCTCTCCTTCCTTGTGCTCCTCATGCTCTGGCTCGGCACGGGCAATCTTGCCAAGGTTGCCCTTCTGGCGCTGACCGCCTTTCCGATCGTGACGAGTGCCACCTACGCCGCGGTTGCCGCCGTGCCGCAGCAGAAGATCCAGGCGGCGCAGTCGCTCGGCGCCAGCCGCGCACAGATCTTCGCCCATGTGCTGCTGCCCGCGGCACTGCCGATGATTTCCACGGGGCTGCGCATCGCGCTCGCCGCCGCTTTTTCCACTGTCGTCGCCTCCGAGCTCATGGCCGGCAGCGACGGGCTCGGCTGGATGATCTTTTCGGCGAGCCAGTTCCTGCGCAACGACATCATCCTGCTCGGCATCATCCTGCTCGGCATTCTCGGCATGGGGTTGAACGGGCTTCTGTTGCGTCTCGACCACCGCCTCATCCACTGGCGGGGGCGGGAATGATAGGGCTGCTGCACCGCCGTCCCTGGATCGTCACGCTCATCAGCATCGCGGCGGTGGTCGGTGCCTGGGCGGGGGCGACCTATGGCGGGCTGATCAGCGACCTGCTGCTGCCGACGCCGGATGAGCTCTGGGATGGGGCTGCCGATCTCGTCGTCAACGGCTACAAGGGCTACAGCCTCGGTGCCCATATCGGCCTCAGCCTGCTGCGAGTGGGGCTCGGGTTTGGCCTCGGCACCATCCTGGGCACGCTGCTCGGCCTCGCCATGGGCATGTCCGAGGTGTTGGACGCGCTGGCCGCCCCCTTCATCGAATTCCTGCGGCCCTTGCCGCAGCTCGCCTATCTCGTGCTGCTCATCATCTGGTTCGGCATCGGCGAGACGCCAAAGATCGTTCTGCTTTTCCTCGCGGCTCTGCCGGTCTCGGCGATCGCGGCACGGGATGGCGTGCGCAACGTTTCGGGTGAGCGGGTGCGGGCGGCCCAGTCTCTGGGCGCGAACCGTGCGCAGATCTTCCTCCATGTCGTTCTGCCCTCGGCGCTCGGCGAGATTTTCATCGGTGCGCGTCTCTCCATTGGCATTGTTTATGCAACCCTTATCGCGGCCGAGATGATCGCCGGAGCCTCGGGTATCGGCTGGCTCATCCTCGACGCCGGCCGGTTCCTGCGCAGCGACTACGTCATCGCCGGGGTGCTGTTGATTGCGGCCATGGGCATCGCCCTCGATCGCGGGCTTCTGCTGCTCCAGCGCCGTATCGTGCACTGGGCCGGCAAATGAAACGACTTGAACGGACCACGGAAGGTCAGGAGACAGGCATGGTTGAACAGAGCGTCATCGGCCGCAGGCGTGTCATGGCGGGGGCGACGGGACTGGCGCTAGCGGCGGCGCTGCCCCTGCGCCGGGCCCGGGCTGCCACCCCCACCATCAATATCGGCTATTTCGTCGAGACCAAGCCCACCATGATCGCCAAGGCCCAGGGCTGGTTCGAGGAGATGGCGGCTGCCAAGATCAACTGGATCGAGATGGGCAGCGGCGCGCAGATCAATGCCGGCATGGTCGGCGGCAGCCTCGATATCGGCATGGGTATCGGCTCATCGCCCTCCGCCGCCGGCATCAGCCAGGGCATTCCGTACAAGGTCATCGCCATGCTGGACAATATCGGCCCGGCGGAGGAGATGACCGTCCGCGCCTCGGACAACATCAAGGCCCCGGCCGACTTCAAGGGCAAGAAGATCGCGACCCCCTTCGGCTCCACCTCCCATTTCCGCCTCATGGGTTTTCTCAAGACGAATGGGCTGAGCCTCTCGGACGTGACCGTGCTGGACCTGCCGCCGGAGCAGATCGTGGCGGCCTGGAAGCGTGGGGATATCGACGGCGCCTATGTCTGGAGCCCGGCCAAGGCTGAGCTGCTGGCCGATGGCGGCGCGGTCTACGAGACCTACAAGGAGCTCGACGCCCGCGGCTATGTCATCGCTGACCTTTTCGTGGCCCGCAACGCCTTCGCGAAGGCGCACGGCATGGCGGTGACCGGTATCCTGAAGGCTTATGGCAAGGCGCTCGACCTCTATCAGAGCAAGCCGGACGAGGCGGCGGCGATTGTCGGCAAGGCGGCCGGCGTCAGCACCGAGGTCGCGGCGGCAAATCTCAAGGAATATGATTTCGTGCCGCTCCGCGAACAGTTGACCAGCCAGTGGCTCGGCAGCCCGGGCAAACCCGGGGCCTTCGCCGCCGAACTGGAGCACACGGCGGAATTCCTCGTCGGACAGAAAAGTATCCGCCGCGCCCTGAAGCTTCCTGCCTATCAGAAGGGCATCGACACCCATTATCTGGAAGAGGCCGTTGCTTGACCGGCCGCTGACGGCCGAGGAGATGGCGCAGGAGACCGCGCCCTTCCTGCGCTTCGAGGACGTCTCCGTTACCTATGGGGCGGGGACGGCGCATCCGACGCTTGCCCTCAGCCCGACCGATCTCGCCTTCGCCCGGGGTGATTTCGTCTGCATCGTCGGGCCGTCGGGCTGCGGCAAGACGACACTGATGCAGACGCTCGCGGGCTTTCTCAAGCCGACCGCCGGGACGGTGTGGGTCGAGGGCCGTCCCGTCACCGGGCCTGGGCCGGATCGCGGCGTCGTCTTTCAGCATGCGGCCCTCTTTCCCTGGAAAACCGTCGCCGCCAATGCCGCTTTTGGACCGACGATGCGCGGGCTGCCGCGCGCCGAACGGCGGGAACGGGCGGAATATTGGCTTCGCTCCGTCGGGCTCTGGGATTTTCGCAACCGCTACCCGTATCAGCTTTCGGGCGGCATGCAGCAGCGATTGGCCATTGCCCGGGCGCTCGCCAACGAACCCGGCATCCTGCTGATGGACGAGCCCTTCGGCGCTCTCGATGCGCTGACCCGCGAGAAGATGCAGGAGGAGTTGCACGCCGTCTGGAAGCGCACTGGCATGACAGTGCTCTTCATCACCCATAGCGTGGACGAGGCGGTCTATCTCGGCACCGAGGTCGTGGTCATGTCACCGCGGCCCGGTCGGGTGTTGGAGCGCATTCCCGCCCCCTTCGCCCGCGTGGCGGGCGAGCGGGACATTCGCCGTATCAAGGCCGGGGCCGATTTCGTGGCATTGCGCGAGCGGGTGCTGGGCCTGATCTGGGGCGAAGGGAGCTGAGCGGCGCTGACCCCGGGCAGATGCTCGCCGTTTAGGCTTTGTTGCGTGTAAATTATTGAGCTGGAAACCTTTGGCGGCAGAGGGCCTCCGGTTTCCCTGTCCGCTCCGGCGCTCCTGACCCAATCAGTAATCTTCCGAAGGGAGTGTATCCGGGGTGGCCGGTTCAATCCTCGTCCGATTTCTTCAAAAAACCGTTGACGCTAAGAGGAAGATGCGAAAGAAGCCTGATAGACGCTTTTAAGGTCTTACGAATCGCGCGCCAATCAGGTCGATCTTCGTAACCAAGCGCTTGGAATTTTGAGAGGTTTTGATGTCGAAAGCATTTTTGGCCCAGGTGATTCAGGACTCCGCCGAAACGACGGGTGTCGCCGCCAACCGCGCCGCGACCGACGTTATGCAGGCAATCATCAAGGAATTGAAGAAGAACGGCCGTTTCACCCTGCCGAGCTTCGGCACCTTCATCGTGCGCAAGACCAAGGCCCGCAAGGGTCTCAACCCACGTACGGGTGAGGCGATTAAGGTCAAGGCCGGCAAGACGGTCCGCTTCAAGGCCTCGCCGTCGCTCAAAAAGGTCGTCTGAGGCGGCGGCGAGCGGGCTGCGGGCTCATCGGCGGCTCGCTCGCCACCGACTCGGGCGGAGGGTCTCCGCCATGGCGACTTTAGCCTGAGCCTCGGTTGCGCCTCCCGCTTTCGCGCTCATCGCGCCGCATTTGTTCAAGCGGCCGCTCGGGCACTCGCTCGTGGCCGCCGCGCACCTCGCCCTCCGGCCCCCGGCGGCGACGGCGCTTATCCTCATTATGGTTTCGGCCGGCCTGCCCCGGGCCGGCGCTCTCTCCTGCGGCAGGGCCGATCGGCAGATCGTCCGGCATGGCGCGGGCTCCTTTCGTTATTCTTCCGGCAGATGGGAGCCGCCCCAGGGGCCGGAAAGGGGGAAACCGCCGGGATGAGGCGCAAATTGCGGCCAGCCCTGTTTTCCGCCGCGGTATGTTCCGCTAGGCTAGCGATATAGAGAAGATTATCGTCGGGTTGGCGTGGGGGCGGCAGAGGCGCGGGCATGGACAGTGAACACGAGATTGCCTGGATCGATAGCGCCCGTGCGGTCGTCGAACCCCAGGACGGTAGCCAGCCCATCCTCGATCTCATCAATGGCGCCGAAAAGACCATCTGCCTCAAGATGTTCACCTTCACGGCGGATGATATTGCCGAGGCGCTGATCGCGGCCCAGCAGCGCGGCGTCCTGGTGCGCATCATGCTCAATCCCGCCCGTTCCTCGGGTAGCCGCGCCAATGACGATATGAAGGCCCGCCTGCAGGCAGGCGGTATTACCGTGATCTGGAGCAGCCCGGCCTTCGCCGTCACCCATGAGAAGTCGATGGTGGTCGACGGGCGCATCGCCATGATCGCGACCTATAATTTCGGCGTGAAGTATTTCACCGCCACGCGCGATTACGGCATCGTGACCGAGGATGTGAACGTCATCGCCGAGATGACCGATTGTTTCGAGGCGGACTGGGCGCGCAAGCATTTCGTCCAGCGGGAGCGCAGCGCCCTGCTCTGGAGCAACCGTGGCTCCCGTGCGCTGATGTGCCGGTTCATCGACCTCGCGAAGCACTCGCTTGAGATCCAGCATCCGAAATTCGTCGACGCCGTGGTTCTGGAACGCATCATCCAGGCGCAGGAGCGGGGCGTGCGCGTGCGGGTGCTCTGCGGTGGCAAGCACGGCATCAGCACCTGGGACGTGCTGGATACCTTCGCATCTCTCCGCCTCATGAAGCTCACGGGTGTCAAGATTCGCAAGCAGAAGGGGCTGCGGCTGCATGCCAAGCTCCTCATCGCGGATGACCAGCACGCCCTCATCGGCTCCATGAACATCGACCGTAGCGCCTTCGACCTGAGGCGCGAGCTGGGATGCTTCGTCAACGACCCGAAGGCGGTCGAGGTTCTGTCGGAAACCTTTCTGGACGACTGGCATGAGGCCAAGACCTACGATCCGCCGGACCCGCTGACGGTTCATCTGGTGGACGAGGACGATCAGCCACATGACCCCGAACTCGTCCACGAGTGAGGCAGGCGCCGGGGATGGCGGTGCTGTCCTGACGGAGGCGCCCCCGCCAGCCGCAGACGAGACGGTGCGGCCGCGCGTCTCTTTCTGGGAAATCGCGCGCACCTTCAACGAGATTTCGCTGTCAAGTTTCGGCGGCGGTCTTTCGGCATGGTCACGCGAAATGGTCGTGGCCCGCAAGAAATGGATGGACGACGCCGAATTCCTGAGTGCGATGACGGTCTGCCGTATCCTGCCCGGGGCCAACCAGGTCAATCTCGCAGTCTTCGTCGGCACCAAGCTCAATGGCCTGCGCGGTGCCGGCGCGGCTCTCGCCGGCCTCATCGCCATGCCGACGGTGCTGCTCATGGCGATTGCGGCGCTCTATGCCGCCTTCCAGCATTCTCATGCTGTGCAGCATGTGCTGGCGGGTTTCGCGGCGGCAGCTGTCGCCATGACCTTGCAGATGGTGTGGAAGACCGGGCGGACCACGCTCACCTCCATCATGCCCGTGCTGCTCTTCGCCACGACCTTCGTGCTCAACGGCATCCTGCGCTGGCCCTTGTGGTGGACGCTGGCCGTCACCGCCCCCGTCGGCATCGCCTGGGCCTGGCGCCGGGCCCACAAGAAGGCCGCCGCCCAGGCGGCGGGGAGCGCATCATGACCCTTGTTCTGGCCCTTCAGCTTTGCTCGGTCTTCGGCATCACCTCGCTGATGGCCTTCGGTGGCGGCAATGCGGTCATCCCGCAGTTCGAGCAGCAGACGGTCAGTGTCTATCACTGGCTGACGCCGCAGCAGTTCACCGATTCCTTCGCCATCGCCCAGGCCGCTCCAGGGCCCAGCACGCTCATCGTGAGCCTGCTCGGCTATCGGGCCGGCGGCATCTGGGGCGCGCTGATCGCGACGGCCGCCATGGTCATCCCGACCGGCCTCATCGTTTATGGCCTGGCCAAAGTCTGGGACAAGGGCCATGGCGAAAAGCCGGTGCGGCACGCGTTCCAGGACGGGCTCGCGCCCATCACGGTCGGCCTCATTCTCGCCGGCGGTGTCGTCGTCGCACGGCACGCGGAATCGAACTGGGTCCAGCTCGCCATGACGCTGATCGCGACGGTGGTGCTCTGCTCCACCAAGATCAATCCGCTGATCGTCGCCATCACCTGCGGCTTCATGGGCTACGTGCTGGCGGCGTGACATTCTAACTTATTGATAAGGCATGGTTCCCGCTTCAGATGGATCGCTTTTGTGATCCGATCTGAAGCGATCAGGCCCGGCGCCCGCCACTCTTGAGAAGCCGGGCCGCTAAGTCCGTACCACGACGTGAATCCTGCCCCGGCGCTCGACGACGTTGAGCGCCACCTCATCTCCGATCCGGCGGATATGCACCGTCACCTGCGCCGCGCCGATGGCGATCCTGTGCAGGACCATTTCGTCGAGAAACGGCGGCAGCCTTGGATTACTGAAGATGACCGCGCAGGCCTCCGGGTCGATGGAGAGTCCGAGGGACGCCTGCAGCAGCGCCGGCAGGGCCGCTGCCGCCCAGGCTTGTGGCGAGCAGGCGACAGGGTAGAAGGTCGGTCCCTGCGCCCGCCGGCGCGCGAAGCCGCAGAACAGCTCCGGCAGGCGGCGCATGTCGATATAGAGGGCGGCGGAGAACAACCCCTCGAAGATCTTCGCAACCGCCTCGGTATGGCCGTAGCGGGCGAGGCCCATGGCGATGAGCGCGTTGTCATGCGGCCAGACAGAGCCGTTGTGATAGGCCATCGGGTTATAGCGTGCCTCGGTGCTGGCGATGGTGCGGATACCCCAGCCCGAGAAGAAATCGTGCCCCATGAAACCCTCTGCCATGCGCGCGGCGCGCTCCGGCGCCACGATCCCGGAAAGCAGCAGATGGCCAGGGTTGGAGCTTCTCACCCGGCAGGGCCGCTTCTGCCCGTCCAGCGCCAGGGCGTAGGTCGCGATCTCCTCGCACCAGAAGGCTTTCTCGAAGGCGATACGGAGTGTCTCCGCCTTCTGCTCCTGGTCGGCGGCCACTGCCTGATGCCCAAGGCGGCGGCCGATTAGCGCCATGGCTTGACGCGCGGCATAGACGTAGCCCTGCACTTCGCAGAGCGCGATCGGCCCCTCGGCAAGGCGGCCATCGGCATGGAAAATGCTATCCGCACTGTCCTTCCAGCCCTGGTTCTGCAGACCCGTGCCGGCGGCCCGAAAATATTCGACGAAACCGTCCCCGTCCTGGTCGCCATAGCGGTCGATCCAATCCATCGCGGCTTCAAGATGCGGCCACAGCTGCTGGACGGTATTGTCGTCATGCGTGCGCTGGACATAGGCGCCGGCGAGCATGACGAAGAGCGGTGTGCTGTCGACCGAACCGTAATAGCGGCGGAAGGGAACTTCGCCGAGTTCCGCCATCTCGCCGTTGCGCATCTCGTGCACGATCTTGCCGGGCTCGGCATCGGCTGCCGGGTCGACCGTTGTCGCCTGGGTCGCGGCCAGGAAGCGCAGCACGCCCCGTGCGATGGCAGGGTCGAGCCACAGCGCCTCATAGGCGGTGATCAGGGCATCCCGTCCGAAGACGGCGGTGAACCAGGGGATGCCGGCATAGGGATAGAGGCCGGTCGGCTTTTCTGTGATCAGCATGTAGAGATCGGAGACGGCGCGGCGAATCGCCTCGTTGAAGAGCTCGTTTGAGCTGTCCATGGCGGCGGCCCGCGCCGAGCGGGTGCGCATCCAGCGCCGCGTCTCCACCAGGGAGGCGAGGTAGTTCTCGCGCACATCCCGTGGCGGGGCCGAGCCCTCCGCTTCGCAGGCGATCTCGACATACAGGAGGGTCTGCCGTTCGGGCTGAAGCGTAAGATCGAACTGCGCGCGGCTGCCGTCGAGCGCCGAAGGCTGCGGGCTGAAGCGGAGCACCGTGGTGCGGCGGTGCCCGTCCAGTCCCTGGTAGCCCAGCGTCACACGGTCGGCTTCGACCGCAGCGGCCTCCAGAGTGCCGTGGCGCGTGCGCGGCGTGCCGCGTACCTCGAAGAGATCGGTGAAATCGGAATTGAAGGCGAATTCCAGACGAACGCGCTGTGCTTCCTGCGCAAAGCTGCGGACCTGGATGCGCTCGAAACAGGTTGCATTGATCATGAAACGCGTCCGGCGGATGTGGATCGCGCCATGCTCGATCACCACGCGGCCGTCCTGCGAGAGGTCAGGATTGGAGAGATCGCAGATCAGGGCTGTATTGTCGTCGCGCAGCGTGGAGCTCAGCAGCACCGGGCGGCCGCCGCCGATGGAAAGCTCGAAGACCGAAAGATGCCGTGTGTCGCGGTTGTAGAGTCCCTCCGTGCCGCCTTCATAGGGCAGGATATTGCCTGAGAGGTCGAAGACCCCGAACATATCGCCGCTCTTCAGTGTTCGGTATTGCCGCTCCTGCAGCGAGACGGTGGCGCCGACGGCATAGGGCGGTTCTTGGCTGTCTCGGGCTTCGGCGGTCACGTCGGGCGATCTCCGTATTGTCTGGGCGTTCGGACCAGATTTGGGTCGTGATCCGGCGCTGTCACCCCGGGGGAGGGAATCCCCCGGGGTGACAGTTCATCTCACCCCTCGAAGGAGGAAACCTCGCGCCAGAGGTCGATGCCGCCTTCGCGCGCATGCTGGTCGATCTCAGCCAGTTCAGCGGCCGAGAAGGCGAGGTTCTTGGTCGCGTCCAGCGCATTGTCGAGCTGTGCCACGTTGCGCGCGCCGATCAGTGCACTGGTGACGCCCGGGTTCCTGAGCACCCAGGCGATGGCCATCTGGGCAAGGGACTGGCCGCGGCGCTGCGCGATTCCGTTCAGGGCACGGACGCAGGCAAGGTTCTCCTCGGTGATGAGTTCCTTCGCGAAATACCGCCCCTCGGCCGCGCGGGTGCCTTCCTTGATGCCGCCGAGATATTTGTCGGTCAGCAGGCCCTGGGCGAGGGGGGAGAAGGCGATGCAGCCCGTGCCAGTCTCCTCCAGCGCCGGCAGCAGCCCGCCTTCAACCCAGCGATTGAGCATGGAATAGGAGGGCTGATGGATGAGCAGCGGCACGCCGCGTGCCTTCAGCAAGGCGGCGGCCCGGCGCGTGAGATCCGGCCCGTAGGAGGAGATGCCGACATAGAGCGCCTTGCCCTGCGTCACGAGCTGGGCGAGGGCGTCCATCGTCTCTTCCAGCGGCGTCTCGAAATCCGGCCGGTGGGAATAGAAGATATCGACATAGTCGAGGCCCATGCGCTTGAGGCTCTGGTCGCAGCTCGCGATGAGGTATTTGCGGCTGCCACCCATGCCGTAGGGGCCGGGCCACATGTCCCAGCCGGCCTTGGAGGAGATGATCAGCTCGTCGCGATAGCGAGCGAAATCCTTTTTCAGCAGGATGCCGAAATTCTCTTCCGCCGCGCCGTAGGGGGGGCCGTAGTTATTCGCGAGGTCGAAATGCGTCACGCCCCGGTCGAAGGCGCGGCGCAGGATGGCGCGGCCGTTCTCCAAGACGTCCGTGCCGCCAAAATGGTGCCAGAGGCCAAGGGAGATCGCGGGCAGCTGAATGCCGGAGCGGCCGCAACGGCGGTACGGGATGGCGTCGTAGCGGTCGGGATTGGCGATATAGGTCATGGTAAGCTCTCGGTTCAGTTTTGGCGTTTCTTGACGTCCGCGACCCTACCCCGCCTCTCGGTGGACGGACAGGGGGCTCAGCGCCGCGCGGTTCCGACGCGGGGCGTCAGCAACACCACGATCAGCGTGACCGCGGCGATAACGGCCGCGACCAGAAAAACGCCGTGCAGGGCCCCTCCCAGCCGGGCTGAGGCAGTCGCGAGATCGGGGGCCGCCAAGCCGGCACGCAGCACGGGGTCCACCAATTCGCGCATGAGGTCATGCCCGTGCGTGTCGCCGAGCCCGGCATTGAGCACGCCGCCAAAGGCTGCCGCCCCCAGCGCCTGGCCCATCAGCCGGCTGAAATAGAAGAGCGCGGTCGAGCGCCCGCGCTCCCGCGCGGCGACGCCCGATTGTGCTGCGACAGTGAAGACGATGCTGAGAAGTCCCATCCCGGCACCGATCGGAATCGCGATGAGGTCAAGACCGGGCAGGCTGCGCGCGGCGGCGATCGGCACCAGGGCCGCCATGCCGAGCAGGATCAGGAAGGCCGAAGCGGCGGCCAGCATCCGGTCCTGGCCCCGGCCCACGGCGCGGCCGATGGTCATGCTCGCCGCCGTCCAGGCGACCGTCAGCACGCCGAGCAGAATGCCGGAGGCGAGCGCGCTGCCGCCCAGCACACCCTGCACCAGCGGCGGCAGGAAGGCGGTGACGGCGATCAGCAGTGCCCCCGCGAGGAGCGCCGAACCATTCGCCACCAACAGCAGCGGGCGCAGCACCAAATGCAGCGGCAGCAGCGGATGGGGCACCCGGCGTTCCCGCCAAGCGAAGCCGCCAAGGAGCAGGGCAGCGAGCGCCAGCCAGCCGATCAGCCCGGAGGTCGAAAGCCGGTCGAAGCCCACCAGCGCCGCCATCATGGTGCCGAGGCCCGCGATGAGGAGCAGGCAGCCCGCAAGGTCGATCGGCGCAAAAGCGCGCAGCCGCGGGTCCTCCTGCAGGAAGCGCCAGACCATGGTCATGGTGACGAGGCCGACCGGGAGATTCACCCAGAAGCAGAATTCCCAGCCCAGAGTGTGAACGAAGAAAGCGCCGAGCAGGGGGCCGACCACGGCGGCGATTCCCCAGATGCCGGAGACATAGCCGATCAGCTTGGGCCGATCTTCAGGTGCGCTGATGTCCCCAAGGATCGTGGTGGCGAGCGGCGCCAGACTGCCGCCGCCGATGCCCTGGATGGCGCGGAACAGGATCAGCGCCGGCATGCTCCAGGCGAGGCCGCACAACAGCGACCCGGCCAGGAACAGGGCGGTGCCACCGAGATAGACCGACTTCCGGCCAAAAGTATCGGCAAGCCGGCCGTAGAGCGGCGTCATCACCGCCTGGGCCAGCAGATAGATGCCGAAAGCCCAGGAGAAGAGGCGGAAGCCGCCGAGTGTTGCGACGATGGTCGGCATGGCGGTGCTGATCACCGTCACTTCGACCGCCGCCATGAAGGTCGAGATCAGCATGGCGGCGACAATCAGGCGGGCACGGGGGACACGCGGGAGCGCCGGGGCGAGGGCGGTGTCAGTCGGCATGCGGCACCGGCTCGGGGTTGAGGAACTGCCGCGTCGCCTGGGCGGCGTCGGCGAGGCCGATGCGCTCCACCGCGACGCCGGGCGGGAAGGCGGAGAGCAGCCGGGTCGGGGTCCGCCGGTCCAGCAGCACGAAGACACCCCTGTCATCAGCGCGGCGGATGAGCCGGCCGAAGGCCTGGCGCAGCCGCAGGCGGGCAATGCGGTCGTCGAATTCCTTGGGCGCGCCGCCCGAGAGATGGATGCGCCGCTCGCGGTGCAGAATGTCTGGCCGCGGCCATGGCACGCGCTCGAAAACAACCAGGCGCAGGGCGCTGCCCGGCACGTCCACCCCGTCCCGCATCGCATCGGTGCCGAGCAGGCAGGAGTGTTCCTCGGAGCGGAAGATATCCACCAGCGTCGCATTGTTCATGGCGTCGATATGCTGCGCGTAAAGCGGCAGGCCTGCCGCCTCCAGCGCGGGGGCGATGCGGCGATGGACGGAGCGCAGCCGGCCGATGGCGGTGAACAGCCCGAGCGCGCCGCCGCCGGAGGAGAGAAACAGCGTGCGATAGGCGGCGGCGAGCGAGGCTGGGTCCCCGGTATCGACATCGGTGAGGACGAAGGCGCGCGTCCGCTCGGCATAGTCGAAGGGGCTCTGCAGGCTCGCCCGGATGGCGGGCAGCGGCAGGTGATTGGCGCCGACCCGCGCTTCCGCCTCTTCCCAGGCCTGTTCGGGGTCCTCCACCCCGCCGTCGCGCAGCGTTGCCGAGGTGATGACGAGGCCGTGGGCGGGGGCGGCGACGATGGTCGAGAACGGGATCGTAGGGTCCAGCCAGTGGCGCAGCAGCGCCACGTCCCGCACTGTGCTGCCATTGCGGTCGAGGCGCAGGAACTGCACGTGGCCGAGGTATTTCCCGGCCTCAGGCTGCGGTTCGATGAGATCGGCGAGCATGGCGGCCCAGGCCTTCAGCGGCTCGATGCCGCGCCGGGTGAGCGTCCGGCCCATGCCCTCGATGCGCGCGCGGGTGCCCGCATCGAGTTCCTCCGCCTCGTCGTCGAGACGGGCGAGAAGACGCTGGCGCAGCGTTGTCAGCGGCTCGGCGAGGCGGCCGAGCGCCCGTTTCAATCCTTCGGCCGCTTCGCGCACCTCGTCGGCCACCGGATGCAAATCGCATTCGGCGGAAAAGCCAGCACGGGCCTCATCCTCCGATCCGCGGCCCTCGATCCGGGCGAGGATCTGGATGCGCAAGGCGTTGAAGAAGGCTTCGGCCGGATTGGCCTGTTGCGGCTCGACCGCCCGCCCCTCGGCTTCGGGCGCCTCATCCTCAGGCTGAGTCGGTGCGTTCGCGATGCGGCTGCCCCAGCTGGGGGCGGGCAGGGCGCGCGCCGCCATCAGCGCGGCATCGAGGGGTGCGACCAGATCCGGCTGGTTCGCCACCAGATCGCCGATGCGGGTGGAAAGACCCTTGCCGCGGGAACGCATGCCCTCCGCGCCCAGCAGCCAGCGGCGCAGTTCTGCCGTCTCCCGGCCCGAAAGTTCCGCCGAGAAGGCGGCGTCGGCTGCGTCGAAGATGTGGTGGCCCTCGTCGAAGACGTAGCGCGTCGGCACGTAATTGTCGTCCAAGCCGCCCCAGGCGGCCTGGGTCAGCACCAGGGCGTGGTTGGCGACGACCAGATCGGCCTCCCGCGCGCGGCGGATGCCATGCTCCACGAAGCAGCGCTTCCAGTGGCTGCAGGCGGCATAAAGACATTCGCCGCGCCGGTCGGCGAGGGAGCCCAGTAGCGGGGCGCCGAAAATCTCGATGAACCAGCCCGGCAGATCGCCGCCCAGGATATCCCCGTCGCTCGTCACCGCCGCCCAGCGCGCGATGAGGCCGAGCGGAATGGTCAGGCTTGCGCTCATGCCCGAGAGCGCGGCCGTGACCGCATCCTCCATGTTGAGCAGGCAGAGGTAGTTCTCCCGTCCCTTGCGCAGCACGACACGGCGATGGCGCTCGGCGGGGTCGGGAAACAGCCGCTCCAGCTCGCTTTCCACCTGGCGCTGCAGATGCCGGGTAAAGGTCGAAATCCAGACCGGGGCGTTGTTGCGCTCGGCCCAGAGGCTGGCGGGGGCGACATAGCCGAGCGTCTTGCCGGTGCCGGTGCCGGCCTCGGCGAGCACGAGATGGGGCGCACCCTCCGTCAGACGGGGTGAGAAGGCGGCGGCGGCGGCGGAGGCGTAATCCGCCTGGCCCTGGCGCTGCTCGGCGCCTTCGCCGAGCAACCGGGCGAGGCGTTGCCGGGCCTCGACGGAAGAGACGGGCAGGGTGGAGGGCGGCGGCGGGGGCGCCCCTTCCTCCCATTCGGGCAGCCGGCGCCAGACCCGGAAGGCATTGCCGTCTTTCGCGGGGGGTGGCGGCGCGCCGCCCGATGCCAGCGCCTCGGCAACCAGCGGCCCCCAGCCCCAGCCGGCACGGCCCATGCGCAGCGCGAGCGCCGGCGCATCCCGGTTCGTGGCCGTCAGCGCCTCCGTCTGCAATTCACTGAGAAGGGCGATGGCAATGGCGGGCAAGATTTCCGCCGCCGCGGCGAGCGAGGATCCGGGGGAAGCGAGCCCCAGCGCCGTCGCCAATCCCCGCGGTGTCGGCACGACGGCCTCGGCCGGACGCACGAAAGCGAAGAGTTCCAGCAGATCATAAGCCGGCTGCGGCGGCAGGCCGAGGCGGCGCCAGCAAGCCGGGCCATGCACCAGCAGCGGTGGCCCGAGATCGCGCAAGGCGTTCGCGACATCCTTGGCCGCGAGGTCGAGCATCTCGCCATCCGCCGTCAGCAGCACCGCGCGTGCGGCGCCGGCAGCAAGCGCCGGCCATTCCGGCAGGGACAGGGCCGGACCAGGCCGGGACACACTCATACCGCAACCTTCATTGACCGGATTACGCGCCCTTCTTAGTGAAACAAGCCATGAACCAATTCACCCGCACTGCGCCCGCCCCGAAAATCTGGCCCTTCGAGGAAGCGGCCAAAGTCGTCGCCCGTCTGGAGAAATCGGGCAAGGGCGTGGCCTTGTTCGAAACCGGCTATGGCCCCTCCGGCCTGCCGCATATCGGCACCTTCGGCGAGGTCGCCCGCACCACCTGGGTGCGCCAGGCTTTTACGGCGCTCACGGGGCTGCCGTCGCGCCTGATCGCCTTTTCGGACGATATGGACGGTATGCGCAAGGTGCCGGACAATGTGCCCAACCGCGAGATGCTGAAGGAATTTCTCGGCAAGCCGCTGACCGACGTGCCCGATCCCTTCGGCACGCATGAAAGTTTCGGCGCCCATAACAACGCCCGCCTGCGCGCCTTCCTGGACGGGTTCGGCTTCGACTACGAGTTCATTTCGGCGACCGCATCCTACCGTTCCGGCGCTTTCGATGCGGCGCTCCGGCAGGCGCTCCGCCATCATGAGGACATTGTCCAGGTTGTGCTGCCGACTCTGGGGCCGGAACGTCGCGCGACGTATTCGCCCATCCTGCCGGTTCATCCCAAGTCGGGCGTTGTCATGCAGGTGCTGATCGAGAAGATCGACGCGGATGCCGGCACCGTGGCCTGGCGCGATCCTGAGGACGGCATCTTCTACGAAACGCCGGTGACGGGCGGCGGTGCCAAGATGCAGTGGAAGGCCGATTGGGCGATGCGCTGGGCGGCGCTCGGCGTCGATTACGAGATGGCTGGCAAGGATCATATCGAGGGCATCAAGCTCTCCGGTGCGATCTGCCGGATCCTCGGGGCGGAGCCGCCGGCAGGCTTCAATTACGAGCTGTTCCTGGATGATCGCGGGCAGAAGATTTCCAAATCCAAGGGCAATGGCCTGGCGATCGAGGAGTGGCTGAAATATGCCCCGCAGGAGAGCCTCTCCCTTTTCATGTTCAACCAGCCGCAGCGCGCCAAGCGCCTGTTCTTCGATGTCATCCCCCGCGCCGTGGACGATTACCTTGCCCATGTCGCAAAGGCGCAGCGTGACGAGGCGGTGGACGAGAGCAACCCGGCCTGGTTCATCCATGGCGGCCCGGTGCCGAACGATGCCGGCAGCCCCATCAGCTTCGGCATGCTGCTGAACCTGGCGAGTGTCGCGAATGCTGAAAACCCGGAGATTCTCTGGGGCTTCATTCGCCGCTACTCGCCGGATCTGACGCCTGAGACCTCGCCGTTTTTGGCCCAGCTCGTCGGGTACGCCGTCGCCTATTATCAGGACTTCGTGCGCCCGAAGAAGGAGTTCCGGGATCCCTCCGAGGTCGAGCGCGCAGCCCTCGCGGACCTTGCGGCGGCGTTGCGCGACCTCGCCGCCGGCACCTCCGCCGAGGATATCCAGACGACGGTCTATGAGGTCGGCAAGCGGCACCCCTTTGCCGCCCTGAAGGACTGGTTCGGCTGTCTCTATCAGGTCCTGCTGGGCCAGAGCGAAGGGCCGCGCTTCGGCGGTTTCGTGGCGCTCTACGGCATTCCCGAGACGATTGCACTGATCGAGGGCGCCCTCGCGCGCTAGCGTTCGTCAGACTGAGAGAGCGAGGCGCGGACGCTTCCCTCTCAGTCGGTAGACAACCTCTGCCTGGCTGAGAGTGGGGCTGACCGGTCACCTTTGCTGCGCGAGATTGCCGCCGTGGAAGCGGCCGAAATGCCGCGCGCAGAACAATCCCATGGCCAGCATGCCGGCAAGCATCGCCGCGGCTTCGCTCATATCGCGCGGGTCCAGGGCCGCGACGCGCAGCGTGAACAGATAGCTCATCGCGAGGTTGAAAATGCCCCAGAGCACGTTGACGGTCGCGGAGGAGAGGCCGGCGCCGGGCGGCTTGGCGAAGGGTGTCTGAAACGGCCGGCCCAGCAGGCCGCTGACCAGATGGGGCAGGGCGTTCGCCAGCAAGGCGCCCCCAACAAAACAGGGCAGGAGAGAGGACCAGGGCATTCGCGGCACTCCGAACTGGCAGGTGCTTGCTCTGCCGCGGTTTTGCGAGAGCGCATCGGATACAAGAATGAAGTTTAACTGTAAAGTTTTACTTCATATAAGGCCAGCCGCTGACCGGGCCTGCTGCCGGTTGTCTCTCTGATTGCGATCCCATGGGCTGATGCGGCGTTTTCTTCCGCTGCGAGGCACATGGAGTTTGCTTTTCGCCAAAAGGTCCGGTTCGGACCTTATTTTCGCGAATGGCCTTGCAATTGGGCGTCTGAATGGCTGGCATGCGCTGAAAATAGGTCAGTATTGCTGTTTATCCCCCGGATTCTCCTTCGCATGAGCGGAAAATCAGGTTAGA
>Ga0310811_10001651_pt1 | contig 27835 bp, 25 predicted proteins | sample YCmetagenome_FD_207642 | JGI IMG/M metagenome (GOLD analysis project Ga0310811, IMG submission 207642) | Soil microbial communities from experimental microcosm in Duke University, North Carolina, United States - YC | ecosystem: Engineered > Artificial ecosystem > Soil microcosm > Unclassified ... | reverse complement strand
GCGGTTGTGTGTGCGGTGGCGGCGAACGCGATTCGGACGAACAGCGCGCTGGTAACCGCGTAGGGAATCTTATCAACCAACAACTCGAACAACCTGCGTACAGACTTGGTGGGTTCGAAAATCCTTCGCAGTGGATAAATGTCCAGAACCAGCAGGACCGCCGGCAGCGTCACGCTTGCCGCCTTCGCAAGCAGCGACGCCACGAACGCGACAAACGCAGCGATCTGCCACGCGCGCTTCGGTGGTCGATCAACGGGATACGCATTAACGTACGCAAAGACGGAGAGGAGGGAAAACGTCGCGCACGGGAGATACGGCTGGCACGATGCCCATGCAACTGCCTCCGTCCGGAGGGGATGCACCGCAAACAGCGCCGTTGCGGCAGCAGCGCCCGCAAGTCGCGGCCAGCTCGATGCGCGCAGAGTCGGCGGACGCGCCCTGTCCATCAAAACAAGGCAGACGAAGTACAGAAGAACGGTGTTGGCAGCATGCAGTACTAGGCTGACGAGGTGATAGCCAAACGGATCGAGGCCCCAGATTGCGTACTCGGCCTCAAAGAGCATCCAGGCGAACGGCTGGTAGACGCCAAGCAGAAAAGTTGTCCATGCCCAGCGCAGTTGATCAACGCCGATCCCGCGAAAATGGGGGTTGTTGATGAAGGTCTTCGGGTCGTCGAGGAGGACGAAATCGTTGCGCAGAACCGGCCAGAACGCGACGATGACGAGAAGTATCAAGGTCGCGGCGATCGACCACGTTCTCCAATCCGTCCAGCGGTCGCTGCCCCCGGTCCCTGTGGTCGCCGCGTCTTCTCGTACGTAGCCAGTTTCCAAGGTTGCCGACCGATGGGCAGTATACGCTGCGGGTTATTCTTAAGACTGCCTCATCCCGATGTCGACGCGCGAACGGGTGCTGATCGTCGAAGACGATCTAGCGCTCAAAAACACGCTTGAACAGGCGGTCGTAGCCGAAGGCTACGAGGCGCAGTCCGCGTCCAGCGAGGATGCTGCACGGGCCCTCGCCGGCCGCCCGTTCGATATCGTGCTCTCCGACATCGACCTGCCTGACAACAATCGCACCGCGCTGCTGAAGGCGATCCGTGCCCGCGATCTCGACGTGCCGATCGTGATGATCACGGACGGCCCGCATATGGAAACCGCCTTCGCCGCCCTGGAGTATGGTGCGACGCACTACCTGACCAAGCCGATCGACGTGCCGCGTCTGCACGAGGTGATGCGGCGCGCGTTGCGCGCACGGTGGTTTGCCCAGGCGCGGCGGCGACTCGTCGAGCTGGCTGGCGACAGCGCGCTGCAGGTCGGCGATTTGGCCGGTCTCGGCGAACGCTTCGACCGCGCGCTGGCGAAGGCTTACATGCTGTGCCAGCCGATCGTGCAGTGGTCAACGCAGTCGACGTTCGCCTACGAAGCGTTGGTACGATCCAGCGAACCGACCATCGCGCACCCCGGGGCGCTGTTCGATGCCGCGGATCGCCTCGATCGCACCATAGAAATCGGGCGGCGCGTCAGGACCTTATGCGGTGAATACGTCGGTCGCCCGCCTGACGCGCTGCTGTTCGTGAACGTCCACACCAAAGATCTGATGGACACGGTGATCTACTCACCGGACACGGCCCTGGCGCGTATGGCGAATTACGTCGTGCTGGAAATTACGGAGCGCGCCCGCTTGGAGGTGATTCCGGATGCGGCAGGCCGCGTCGCGCGCCTGCGCAGCATGGGGTTCCGCATCGCGATCGACGATCTCGGTGCAGGCTACGCGGGGCTCACCAGCTTCGCGTCGCTCGAACCGAACTTCATGAAACTCGATCGCTCGCTTGTCGAAGGCATTCATCAGTCCAACACAAAGATGAAGCTGGTCGGCGCGATGATCAACGCGTGCCGTGAGCTCGGCGTGCACGTTGTCGGCGAAGGCATCGAGACCTCCGCCGAACGCGATGCGCTGATCTCACTCGGTTGCGATCTGCTTCAGGGTTTCCTCTTCGCGCGCCCCGAGCCGCCGTTCACCACGCCTCGTTTCTGAACTCGCCCTCGCCTTACGAAATTCCTCGCGCTGTTGCGACTCTGTGATCGTTGCGCGACGGCGGCGCACCTCTGACCGGCGAGAAAGCCCCTTTTTCGCGCCTGGCCTCGATATTGCCGAGTTGGCTGCCGGACTCCTCAGGACACATCAGCGATGTCAGATCGGAACACACTCGTTTCGCGGCGGCGTTTCTGCGCCGGCGCGTGCCACGTCGCATCGGGTGCGACGATCGCCACGATCTTCTCTGCCTGCGGCGGGTCACCGACCTCGCCAAGCGGCCCGGCATCGATGCTCGGTGTCGTGGCAGGCCGCTTTGCGGGTTCGTCCGTGCAGCTTACGGTCGCAGGATCGGCGCTCAACGACGTCGGTGGCGCAGCGCTTGTCGAATCGACCGCCGGTGTGTTCCTGGTGTCGCGCACCGACGCCAGCACATTCACGGCGATCGATGCGGTCTGCACCCACGAGTCGTGCACGATCACCGGATCGGATGGGAACGTCTATGTCTGTCCGTGTCACGGCTCTCGCTACAGCCGTAGTGGTCAGGTGCTCGCCGGTCCCGCCAAAGCATCACTGCGTCGGTTCCCCACGACATTCGCCGACGGCGTCGTCAACATCGCCATCTGAGGCGTCGCGCAGGAGGCCTGATGTCTCAACTCAACCCCGAAATCGACCACTTGCTGCGGCGCGCCGGATTCGGCGCAAGTCCCGCCGACGTGGAAACGTTCCGCAACATGTCGTTGTCCGATGCGATTGCGCATCTGGTCGACTACGAAGGACGACCCGACGACGTTGACGCGCGGATTGGACGAGCCGACCTCGCGCAGGTGACCTCCAAGGATCTGTTCGCGCCTGACATCGACATCGACGATGCGCGTCAGCGATGGATGTTCCGGATGATCCATTCGCGCCGGCCGCTGCAGGAAAAGATGGCGATGTTCTGGCACAACCACTTCGCCACTGCCTACAGCAAACTCGCGACCGACTCGGGCAACCTGCAGGCCGCCAAGATGCTGGCCTATAAGCCGGGCACGCTGCGCGGGCCGCAGGGGCAGATCGAGCTGTTTCGCCAGTACGCACTCGGCAACTTTCGCGACCTGCTGCTGCAGGTGGCGATGGATCCCGCGATGCTGGTATGGCTCGACGGCCAGTTCAACACCGCGACCCGGCCGCAGGAGAACTTCGGCCGCGAGGTGATGGAGCTCTTTACCGTCGGCGTCGGCAATTACACCGAGCCCGACGTCTACGCGGCGGCGCGCGTGTTCACCGGCTGGAATCTGCGCGAATCGGTCGGCTACCGGCGCGACGACCCGAACGCCTACCAGGAGTTCGTCTACAACGTCGACGAACACGAGACGAGCGCCAAGACGTTTTCGTTTCCGGTTGATACGACCGGCAGCCACACCATTCCCGCCCGCAGCGCCTCGGCCGGCATGCAGGATGGCATCGACCTGATCACCGCGCTGTCGGTCCATCCGGAAACAGCGAAGCGGCTCGCACGCAAGTTCTGGAACTTTTTCATCAGCGAAATCCATTCGCCCGATCCGACGTTCGTGGACAGCGCCGCTGCCGTGTATCTGCAGAACCGTACCGAGATCAGGCCGGTCGTCCGTTACGTGCTGACGTCACCGTGGTTCACCGATCCGTCGGTGCGTTACGCGCGCTATTCATGGCCGGCGGAATTTGTCGCGCGCGCCATCAAGCAGGTGGGATGGCAGGGTTTCACGCTCGACAGAGTGCGGTCGCCGCTGGCGAACATGGGCATGCTGCTGTTCGAGCCGCCCAACGTCGGCGGGTGGCCGCTTGGGGCGAACTGGTTCTCTACGGGCACGATGCTGGCGCGGACGAACTTCGCCGCGACGGTAGCGGCGAGCCAGAAGGAATTCCTGGCGGTCGAGATTCAGCCCGAGGCCGGGACGGTCGACGCGCTGATGTCCGCGATGCTCGATCGGATTACACCAGCGCCTTTCGATGCTGCGCCGCAGCAGGCGCTGATGTCCTACCTGCTCGCCGGCGGCCCATGGACGGGCAGCGAGTCACAACTCAACACACGGGCCGCGGGTCTGGCACGTCTCCTCGTCGGCTCGTCGGAATACCAACTCATTTAAGGACGGGAGACGAGCATGCGCATTTCGAGACGACTATTCATTCGTGACGGCGTCGCAACCGTCACCCTCGGTCTGACGGCGCCGTCGTTTCTCACAGCGATCGCGCAGGCACAGGGTCTCTCCTCGTCACGCCGTCTTGTGGTCGTGTATCTCGGCGGCGGCAACGACGCGCTCAACACGCTGGTCTCCTATCAGGACCCCTCGTATTACAACCGCAGGCCGAGCATCGCGATTCCTGCGGGACAGGTGCTGCAAGTGGGCACCGACGCGGCAGGCCGCGCACTCGGCCTGCATCCGCGCCTCGGCGGCCTGCTGAACGTCTTCAACGAAGGACGGCTCGCGCTGGTGCAGCGGACGGGTTACGAGAATTCCAGCCGCTCGCACTTCGAAGCGACAGACATCTGGGGCACCGCCAATCCAAAATCCTCTACGGGTTCCGGCTGGCTCGGACGGTACCTTGATACGCTGCCTCGGCCGATCGATGCGCTTGCGGCGTGGAACACCACTAGCGACACGCCGCGAGCATTGGTATCCAGCCAGACCGGCGTTCCGGCGATTCCAAATTCCACCACCTACACCTACGCAAGCCCGAATCGCGGGTCCGCGGCGTTGCAGGAGCGCGCCGCAGCGCAGGCGATGGCCGCAAACCTCGCGGCCGGACGTCCACACCTGGCGTTTGTGAACAGCACCAGCCGCGGGGCAATCGAGACGCTCGATCGTGTGGCACAGGCGACGTCCTACACGCCGACGGTGGTGTATCCGAACAATGGCTTCGGTCTCGCTCTGCGTACCGTCGCGGGCGCCATCGTCCGCGGCGTCGGCTCGCGCATCTACTGGGTGCAGACCGGCGGCTACGACACCCACGCGCAGCAAGGGGGGCCGGGCGGCGCCTACGGCAACCTGATGGGCACGCTCGGCGACGGACTGTGGGCCTTCTACAGCGACGTGCGCAACCAGGGCGTGCACAACGACACAACCGTGATTCTCTTCTCGGAATTCGGCCGACGGATCTCCGAGAACGGCAGCGGCGGCACCGACCACGGAGCGGCCGGACTGATGATGGTCTTCGGCGGCATGGTGCACGGCGGACTGTATGGCACCGCCGCGTCGCTCGCGCCCGGCAATCCGACGCTCGAGAACAGTTCGGGCGACGTTCACTACGAAACGGACTTCCGATCCGTCTACGCCCGCGTGCTCGATCAGTGGCTGGGCGTGAACTCCGTACCGATTCTCAATGGTGACTTCCGCGCCGGTGCGCCGGCGATTTTCTAGAGGAGCATGAGGAACATGAAACGTCTGTGGCTCGTTTCGATCGTGGCGTTGGGCCTGTCGGCTCCAGTGTTCGCGCAGTCGCCTGAGACTCCCACGGCCGTGCCTGCCACGACATCGCCCGTCATCAACTTCGGCATCCTCTCGTTTCTGCAGTACTCCGCCGAATTGCACGAGCAGGACGGCTACAATGCGTTCGACGTGACGCGCGGCTACTTCGATGTGCGCGCACGGCTCTCGGATCGCGTACGGGCGCGCTTCACACCAGATGTTCGACCGACGACCGATGCGACGCTGGACACGAATCTCGCGCTGCGCCTCGAGTACGCGTATCTGGAAGCGAAGGTCAATGACAGCGCCTCGGTGGTGTTCGGCATGCACGAGACGCCGTGGCTCACGTACGAAGAGTCAGTGAACCGGTACCGCGTACAGGGACCGATGTTCGCGGAGCGCGAAGGGCTCATTCCGGGGCCGAGCGACGTCGGCGCCAGCATGTGGGCGCGCAGCGAGCGGGCGGAGTTCCACGTCGGCATCTACAACGGCGAAGGCTACGGTCGCGCCGAAGCGGACAAGTACAAGAGCGTGCAGGGTCGCGTCACGTTCCGTCCCTTCGCGGACGCGAGCAGCGCAACGAGCGTGCACCTGTCGGGCTTCTATTCGTACGGTTGGTACGCCCGAGACCGCCCGCGCAACGTCGCCATCGTCATGGGCAGCTACGAGAGCCCGCACGTCATGACGACAGCGCAGTATCTGACAGCGACGGATAATCCGTTCGTTGCGCGCGACGTGGAGCGACGGGGGATGTCGTTCTTCGGTGAAGGTCGCAAAGGCCCGACTGGATGGGCTGGCATCGGACGTCTCGATTTGTTCGATCCGGATGCGTCGAATGACAGCGATGCGACACGCCGCTACATGTTCGGCGGCGCGCATTGGAGTCAGTGGGGACGCGGCCGTCTGGGTGTCGTCGTATCGCTCGAGCAGGAGTTTCGAACCACCAACTCTGAACTGCTCGATCGCCGGCTGCTGGCGCAGACGCACGTCGAGTTCTAAAATTGCTGTTTGGACCTCTCGTCGCGCCGGCATATCGCGGCGATTCTCTTCGTCGCGAGTCTTGTAGTTCTTCCTGGCCTCGGCAGGGCGACCCTGTGGGAACCGGATGAGCCGCGATTTGCAGAAGCGACGCGCCAGATGTTCGAGCGCGGCGACTTCCTGACGCCCTACCTCAACGGCTCACCCCGCTACGAGAAGCCGATTCTCTTCTACTGGCTCCAGGCCGCTTCCACGGAGATTTTTGGAAGCAACGAGCTCGCCGTCCGCGTCCCGTCGGCGCTCGCCGGGATCGGCGCCGTGTTGCTGCTGTATCTGCTCGGCTGCGAAGTGGCTTCGCCGCGTGCCGCACTGTTCGCGGCGTTCTCGCTGGCGACGATGTTTCGATTCGTGGTGTTTGCGCGCCTCGGTCTGACGGACATGCCCGTGGTGTTCTTTGTCGTCGCTGCTCTGTACGGATTCGTTCGCGCATCGCAGCGTGGTTCGCCGGCATGGGCATTCATCGGATGGCTGTGCGTTGGCCTTGGCGTCCTGACGAAAGGGCCAGTCGGTCTGCTGCCCATTGCCGTCTGGGTCGTGTACGCCCCGTTGAGCGGCGGACGCTCGGCGCTCTCGAGTATCCGGCCATTGAGCGGAGTGGCGCTGGCGGCGGCGATATCGCTCCCCTGGTACGTAGCGATGATCGTTCAGCACGGTCGCGCGTTCGTCGATTTCGCGATCGGGCACGAAATGGTCGAGCGCGCATTCGTCGAAGGCTCGTTCGAGCCGCCGCGAAGCGTTTTTTATTACCTGAAGGTGTGGCCCGGCGACGCTGCGCCCTGGTCGTTACTGTTCATTGCCGGCGCGGTGTGGGTGTGGCGGAGGTGGTCGAGATTCGACGCGGCCACGAAACGGGCGTTCATGTTTTCCGTCATCTGGTTTGGCTGCGTCTTCCTCGTGTTTTCACTCGTACGCTCGAAGGTGGTGCATTACGTCCTTCCTGCTTATCCCGCGGCGGCGTTGTTCATCGGCGTGTTTGTCGAGCGGCTCGATGAGTTGGCCCCGAACGCCGGCAGGCGCGTGGTTGCCGCGGTGTATTCGATCGCATTCACGCTTGCGCTCGCGTACGCGTTGATCGGCATCCTTGTCGTGCCGCGCGCCATCGAGCCGTTCAAGCCGATGGCAGTACTGGGACGAGAGGCGGGGCGCCAGGCGACCGACGACGTTCCGATTGGCCTGCTTGGCCGCTACGGTTTTTCGAGTCTCGTCTACTACTCGCATCACAACGTCCGACTGCTCGACGATGGGGATGCCGCAGTCGACTTCCTGTCTCGCCATGGCAGTGCACTGTGCGTGATGCTCGCCTCTGATTTTGAGCAGCTCGCACCACGTCTTGATGGCGTGGAGATTCTCGCGCACGGCGAGGAATTCAACGTCCGAATCGAACGGCTGATGGAGCGGCGAAGAACGCCTGGGCGGGAATGGGTTCTCGTCAGGCGGTCAGAGGCGGCTGCCACTTCGGGCCGGCGCCCCGTGTAATCGCGCCCATCCCACGACAGCGTCACTGACGCCCGGCAACGATTCCGGCAGCGCGCAGTCCAATCACGGTGCGATTGAGGTGAGCTCGACGCCGTCGGCGGTCCGAACGGAGTCGGCGACAATCGCCGCGCGAATGTCGAGACGGTCGACCACACGACGGGTCAGGGGTCCGGGCCACGGCACATCGTGTCCTGCCTGAACACCGAGCAGTGTACGTGCCACGCCGACGACGCTGATTGGTGCGATGGCGATGGGAGGGCGTGGAATCACCAGCGAACGCTCCTTCGTCGTCAGCACGAGCACGCGGCCGTGATCCCGCCACTCGGGGCTCATCGACGAATCTGATTCGATGATCACCGCGTGCGCATCAACAACCCACAAGAGACGCGCACGCTGGACAGCGACCGGATAACCAGCCAGTTCGCCGACCATTTGCGCGAGGGCGAAAGGGAGTACCGGTATCGGAGATTCCTGCGGTGCGAACCGTCTATTCGGTGTTTGCGCATGCACAGCGATCGTCGCGATGGCGATTGCCAGACACAGCACCGGATGCAACAAGTACGTACTACGCATCGCTAGTGTCCGAAGTGGATGACCAGACCTGCACTCGCGCGCATGTTGTGCACGAGCTTCGCGTTCGCACGCACCACATCGTTGGCGGCGGAGTTTACGGCCGCCAGCTCGATGTCGAGCGGCGACTCATGGATGTTGTCGGAGAGCTCGAGTCGAAGGCCGACGCCCGCCACACCCATCGGCACGCGTAGATCGGTACCGATGCCGAAGTTGAAGGCCAACTTCGTCTCCAGTCCGAGCTCGTCGATCGCGATCAGGAGCGGCCCTCGGTCTCTGGTGACGGTGATGCCCGGGCTGATCGGCGGCCGCTGCTCGATGAACATCTGCAGCGGCGGGCTGATGCTCTGCTTGATGTCGTACATGACGGCGCCAAGTCCGAAGAACGTGTATGGCCACACCCACGGATTGCGCGTGTAGTCCACGAGCCCGAAAGCTCCGCCGATGTCGAAGGACGAGGCATCCGCGTTGACCGATCCGCGCGTCGGTCCGTCGAGCGTAAGCACCGTACCGCAGCGACGGCCGACGGCAAGACACTTCCGCGAGAACTCGCCGTGCGCACGGAAACCATAGCGTCCCTCCCAGTACGTGACGGTGGCGTCGTAGACCGGGCCGGGAACGAACACGAGATCCCGTGCGAGCACTTGTTCGAGGGCGCCAGTCGACGGCGATACCGATCCAAGCAGAATCAGATCGCTCCAGTCAGTGGAGAGCCGGAGGCCGGCGGAGCCGCTGATATCCACATGCTTCGGGTCATGCAGCGGATTGAAAGGGTCCCATTGGGCCGCAGCCGTACGTGCGAGCACAACGTTCGAAAGCAGGAAGAACAGGAGCAGGAGGCGAAGGCGGTCGTGCATGTTCGACTCCTTTGAGGGGCCGATAGATTACTACCGACCGGTGGCTACGCGTTAGCGTCGGCGGCCCGATTGGTCGCGGTAGCCAGCGTCGTATCCGGCGCGGAAGCCCGCGCGGTAGTTATCCTTGTACGCCTCGCGTGAACCGTAGGAGAGATAAAAACCCTGATCCGCGTCGCGGTAATCCTTGTGTGCCACGGGATCGTATCCGCGCCGATCGCTGCGATCCTGCCGCGCGAGCCGCAAGCCGTCCGCGTAGCCGCGTGCATAGGCAGGCTCCTGATCCGCCCGGCCGGCCGCAACTCCAGCTGGTACTGGCGGAACGGCCCCGAAGCGGGCCAATCCGCGGCCGCGCCCCTGCGCGTCTGCGGGAACTGCGGTTGTGAGGAGTGCGAGCGAGAGAACAAACAGTGAGATAAAGCGGACCATGGGTCACTGACAGCAGCAGGCAACTACCTCGGCTGCAAACGACGATCCACGACGATCCCGCAGAATCCCGACACGGCGTGTCGATGCTGTGCTGCACAGCGTCCCCTCCCAGTGGATCGCCGTCCTCTGTGCAGAGCATTACGAGGAAAATTGACGCAAAGGAGGACGGCCCAACGAGACAAGTTCTGAAGACCATCGATGCGCACGTCGCGGGCGAGCCGCTGCGCCTGATAGTCGATGGCGTGCCCAGCCCCATCGGCAGAACGATGGCGCAGAAGCGCGACTGGCTGAAACGTCATGCTGATCACGTTCGGCGGGCCGTAGTGCTCGAGCCGCGGGGCCATCGCGACATGTGCGCGGCGCTGCTTACTGAGCCGGTTTCACCCGGATCGGATGCGGGTCTCATCTTTCTGCACAACGAGGGCTACCCGACCATTTCTGGTCACGGCGTGATCGCCGCCACCACGATCGCAATTGAAATGGGCCTTATCGTCTTTGGCGGACGTCTCGCCGCAGGGCCCGCGGCGGCCGAGACGCATGTCGTCTTCGATACGCCCGCCGGCACCGTACACGCCCGCGCGCGCGTGGAATCCCGTGGCGATGGTCAACGCGTCGATTCGGTGGTCTTCAGCAACGTTCCGGCGTTCGTCCTCAGTGGCGGGCAGCCGATACGTCTCGGATCGCGCGAGCTTCGCGTGGACGTCGCGTTCGGCGGAATGTTCTACGCCATTGCGGATACCGAAGCGATCGGGATCCCGTTGGTGCCCGCGCGTCTGCCGGAGCTGCGGCGTCTGGGCGTCGAGATTCGCGCAGCGATCAATGCAGCCGGCACCACGGCGCATCCCAACGACGACGCTCTTTCAGGCGTCGCCGGCGTGATCTTCACGGGGCCGCCGCAGGATCCGGAGGCGCATCTGCGCAACGTCACGGTGTTCGGCGATGGCGCGGTCGATCGATCGCCATGTGCCACCGGCACATCCGCTGTCATGGCGGTGCTCGATGCGATGGGTCTGCTCGAAGGGCATTCCTTCGTCCACGAGAGCGTCGTCGGCACGCTGCACCGCGGCCGCGTGGCGCGACGCACCCGGGTTGGCGATCACGATGCCATCGTGACGGAGATCGAGGCCAGCGCCTGGATTACCGGCGAGCACACGTTCTACGTCGACGAAGACGACCCGTTGAGAGAGGGCCTGCAGATTTAGAACGATCGGGCGCGCCGTTTGCTTCGTTGCCACCTCGTGCGTTCTCGTCCCAGGCGGCACTGGGCAGCGACGCTCACGGTTGCCGCCCTGTTCTTACTCGCTGCGACACGCTGGTCTCTGGCGTCACGCGCTGAAACCCCCGCACAGCCAATCGATTTCAGCCATGTCGTCCATGCTGGTGACGACAAGCTGAGCTGCGAGCTCTGTCACGCCACAGCACGACGGTCGTCATTTGCCGGCATTGCACCGGTCGAACGCTGTATCGGATGCCATCGCTATATCAACCCCGCGAATCCGGAGATCGGCAAAGTGCGGGCCTACTTCGACGCGAACGAGCCGATTCCGTGGCAGCGCGTCTACGTCCTTCCGCGTTTCGTGCACTTCAGCCACGAATCTCATTTCCACGCCGGTGTTGACTGCGCCGAATGTCACGGCGAAGTGCCGCGGATGGAGCACCTCGCGCGCGTGCGCGAGCTGACGATGGGGTGGTGCGTGGAGTGCCATCGGCAGCGCGGCGCATCGGACGACTGCCTGACATGCCACTACTGACGGGAGCGAAGCTGTGATCGATCGCCGGCGATTCCTGAAGACGCTCGGCCTCACCGGCTCCGCCGCCATGCTCGATCACTGCGCGCCCGCGCCGTCAGAAAAGCTGATTCCGTATCTGATCGCGCCGGACGACATCACGCCAGGAGTTCCCGCGTACTACGCGACAACCTGCCGCGAATGTCCTGCCGGCTGCGGAATGGTGGCGAAGGTGATGGACGGCCGTGTGATCAAGGCCGAGGGAAATCCGAATAACCCGATTTCGCGGGGACATCTGTGTGCGCGCGGGCAGGCGTCGGTGCAGTCGCTCTACAACCCGAATCGCTTCGGTATGCCGCGCATGCGTTCGGGCGACGGAACGCTGAAGCAAATTTCGTGGGAGCAGGCGGAAGCAACGCTTGCCGAACGGCTGCGCGAGGCGAAGCAGCGCGGCGGAAATCGCATCGCATGGATCGGCGGCCTGAGCACGGGGTCCTTCGATGCGCTCCTCGACGAATGGCTCGCAGCGCTCCACACCACTCGCCGCATCGTCTACGAACCGTTCGATTACGAGCCGCTGCGCGCGGCGAGCGAGCTCGCGTTCGGGACGCGCGAGGTGCCGCGATACGACTTCGAGCAGGCGCAGTACGTGCTGTCGTTCGGCGCGGACTTTCTCGAGACCTGGATCTCGAATGTCGAGTTCACAGCCGCGTATGCCGATCTGCGGCGCCGCGCCGCGGCCGACAAGGCGAGCACGTTTACCTGGATTGCTCCGCATATGTCGCTCACGGGAATGAACAGCGACGAATGGATCGCCGCCCGGGCGGGGTCGGAGGCGCTGGCGGCGCTGGCCATCGCGGATTCGATCATCGCGCAGGGCCTCGAGCATCCATCAACAGATGATGTCGCATTTATCCGGCGCACGGTGTCGAGGTTTTCAGCGGAGCGAGTTCAAAACCAGACCGGTGTGGATCGAGCCGCTATCGATCGCGTCGCCAGGCAATTCGCGTCGGCGATGCCGTCGCTTGCCGTTGGTGGCGGCATCAGCGCCGGGGGAGAGGGTCACGCTGTCGATCTCGAGCTTGCGGTGCTGCTGCTGAACGTGCTCGCGGGAAATATCGGCACGACTGTCACCTACGGAGCGCGCTACGTGTTCGATCGGCTTTCCACGCGCGAGGACATTGCCGAGCTGACGCGCGCGATGTCCGCCGGTCAGGTCGATGTGCTGCTGGTGCATCAAACCGATCCCGCAGCGACGCTGCCGCCGAACATCGGTTTCAACGACGCGATTCGTCGCGTCCCCTTCGTCGTCACGTTCGCAAACAGGCCTGACGAGACAAGCGAACATGCGCATCTGCTTCTTCCCGATCACCATTTCCTCGAGAGCTGGGGCGATTACACGCCGCGTGCAGGCGTGCTGAATCTGCTCCAGCCCGCTGCCGCGCCGATGCTGCACTCACGGGCTACCGGTGACGTGCTCATCGGGGTGGCGAGACAGGTGGACGGCTCGACCACGCAAGCCCTCGCTACTGACTGGGCGACATACATTCGCTCACGATGGCAGCCAGAGGAAGTGCGAGCGGGCGGACGCGTCGAGGACGTGTCGATCTCGCCAGCGACGCTGCGCGACGTTTCAGGTGCTCTCGACCGCATCGCGGTTGAGGCGCCGGCGGCGGATGCGATCACGCTCGTCGCATATCCCTCCGCGCATTTCTACGACGGCCGAACAGCCAGCGAACCGTGGCTGCGCGAAGTGCCCGATCCGGTCACGACGATCGTGTGGCGCAGCTGGCTCGAGATTCATCCCGATCTCGCGCGGAAGCTTGGCGTCCGGGACGGCGACGCCGTTGAAATAGAGTCGTCTTACGGTCGCGCGACGTTGGCGGCGCATCTTTCCCGCCGCTTGCGCAGCGATACCGTCGCGACGCCCATTGGCGCTGACCGATCAACTCTCGCGTGGCGTTCGGGCCAGGTGAAGCTGCGCCGCGCACCCGGACAGCCGCGAGTCATCAGGCTCGCGGCGGCCTCCGAGGCGGCGTCCACAGAATTCGCCGCGGGCAAACCCGACCACCTGACGACAGGCATGTATCCGCCACATTCGCACCCGACGCATCGCTGGGGCATGGCCATCGATCTCAACACCTGCACCGGCTGCAACGCGTGCGTCGTCGCCTGCTATGCCGAGAACAACATTCCGGTGGTGGGGGAGGAGCGCTGCGCGCAGGGACGGGAGATGTCATGGATTCGCATCGAGCGCAGCGACGGTGCATTCGTGCCGATGCTGTGTCAGCAATGCGATCAAGCGCCGTGCGAATCGGTATGCCCGGTCACCGCCACCTATCACAACCCAGAAGGCCTCAACGCGCAGGTCTACAACCGCTGCATCGGGACGCGCTTCTGCTCGAACAATTGCCCGTACAAAGTGCGTCGATTCAACTTCCAGCAGCCAGCGTGGCCCGCGCCTCTGGACCGGCAGCTCAATCCCGATGTGACTGTGCGCAGCGCCGGCGTGATGGAGAAGTGCACGTTCTGCGTGCAGCGGATTCAGGCAGCAAAGATCGACGCGAAGAGCGAAGGCCGGCCGCTGCGCGACGGTGATATCACTCCCGCATGTGCGCAGACGTGTGCCGCCGAGGCGATCGTCTTTGGCGATCTGCACGACCCGAACAGCCGCGTCTCGCAGCTTGCGCGTGACGCGCGTGGTTTCCACGTGCTCGAGGAGCTCAACACGCATCCCGCCATAACGTACCTGCGGCGCAACACGCCGGCTTCGACCAGCCATGAGAGCTGAGGCTGCCTTCCATCGCATTACCGCCGACAGCGTCGCGATGGAACGCTGGACGTTGCCCGGCGCGGTCGTCTATTGGAGCGTGCTCGGCATGCTCGCCGGCATGTGGTCGCTCTCCGCCGCGGTATGGGTTTACCAGGTCTATCACGGGCTCGCAGTCGCCGGACTGACGCATCCGGTGATGTGGGGCACCTACATCGCGACCTTCGTCTTCTGGATCGGCATTGCCCATTCGGGGACGCTGATGTCCGCGATCCTCTTCATCTTCCGCGCACACTGGCGCGCGTCGATCGCTCGCATCGCCGAGACGATGACCATAGCGGCGATCATGACGGCGCTTCTTTTTCCAATCATCCATCTCGGCCGGCCCTGGCGTGCCTACTGGCTGATTCCCTATCCCAACCAGCGGCATCTCTGGATCAACTTCAGTTCGCCGCTGATCTGGGATGCCCTAGCCATCGGCACCTACTTCATCATCAGCGTACTCTTCTGGTTGCTGCACCTGATTCCCGATTTCGCGACGCTGCGCGATCACGGCGGCGGCGCGCTGCGCCATCGCGTGTTCGGCTGGCTGGCGATGGGATGGACCGGAACGGCGCACGAGTGGCGCTGGTTCAGGAACACCTACGCTGTGCTCGCGGGCATCATCGCCGTGCTGGTCGTATCGGTGCACAGCATCGTGTCGTGGGACTTCTCCGTTGCCATCGTCCCTGGCTGGCACAGCACGTTGTTCGCGCCGTACTTCGTCGCCGGCGCGATGTTTTCCGGTCTTGCGATGATCCTCGTGCTGTTGATTCCCGGCCGTGAGCTGCTTGGCATTCAACGGCACGTGACCGACCGGCATCTCGACCGCGTGGCGCAGCTGATGCTCACGCTGTCGCTCGTCATCACCTACTCGTACGGTGTCGAGATGTTCTTCGCATTCCGCGGTGCCGACCAGTACGTTCATCGCCAATTCCTCTACCGGATGAACGGCGGCTATGCGCCGTTGTTCTGGATCACCATTGCATGCAATTCGATCGTCCCCCTTGTGCTGTTCAGTGGGCGCGCGCGTCGGAATCCGAGCGTGCTACTCGGCGTTGCGGCCATCGCCATCATCGGCATGTGGATCGAACGTTTTCTGATCGTGGTCTCTTCGCTGGCGCGCGAGTACGACAGCTACTCGTGGGGTACGTACCGGCCGACCTACATCGAGTGGGCGATCGTGATCGGCAGCATCGCCTGGTTCCTCTTCTGGTTCCTCCTGATCGTCGGCCACATTCCACCAGTGCCGATTGCCGAGCGGAAGGAGGAGGTCCTGCGGATGGGTTCCCAGCAGGAGTCGCAGGCATGACGCGGATGCTGGCCGTGTTCGAGTCGCGGGATGCGCTGCTGGCGGCCATCGCTTCTGCCAAACGGCAGCACCTGGCCATCGTCACCGCGCTCGTGCCGACGCACGACGACGAGGTGCTCGCGGCCGTGGGTGTGCCGGTCTCATGGGCAGGACGCATCGCGTGCGTCGGCGCAATCATCGGCGGACTTGCCGGTCTGCTGTTCCCCGCATGGACCGTGGAGCAGTGGCCGCACGTCACCGTCAGCGGCAAGCCGCTGTTGTCGTGGCCGACGTTTCTGATCATCTCGTTCGAGACCGCCTTGCTCTGCGCCGCGCTGGCTGGTATCGGCGCGTTCCTCATCGGCACGTGGCGCAGCCGCCGAATGGCCGGCCCGGAAGGGACCGCATTGTTGCACGCGGCGCGGTCGCTGATTAGCGATGCTTCGTCGGCGCTACTGATTGCGTGCCCGTCGGACCGAGCGCACGAGGCCGCTGCGAGTTTCGAAGCACACGGAGCCATCAAATGCCACGTTCTGTGATGTGCGTTGCGGTGTGTGTGCTCGCGGGCGCAGCGGTGGGGTGCGGTGATTGGCCCTGGCAGCACGACATGGTCAATCAGCCGTCGTATCCGGTGGCGACCATCACGCGCGGTGCTGTACCGGGCACGATCGCGATCGGCAGCGAGCTGCCGTTGTCGCGCGACGAGGCAGATACGCGGCTGCAGAATCCGATTCCGGCGGATGCGCCGGTTGATGCCGGCCGAGTGCTCTATCGCACGTACTGCAGTCCATGTCACGGCGAGTCGGCCAACGGTGGCGGCAGCGTGTCGCAGTACTTCGGAGCGATTCCGGATCTCACCACCACGGGCGTGCAGAGTCACGGAGACGGCTGGCTGTACGAAACGATTACGAACGGAACCGAACGGATGCCGCGTTATGAGTTCGAGCTGACGTCGAACGAGCGGTGGCAGATTGTCCATTTCCTGCGGTTCGCGGGAGCAGCGCAATGAACCCGGCGCTCTGGGCGGCGGTGCTCGTCAACTTCCTGTTCTGGTCGGGAATTGCCATCGGCGCCGGCATGTTCGCGGCGTTGCTCGAACTGACCGGCGCGGCCTGGGCACGGCCGCTCCGCCCCATCGCTGACCGGTTCGCTGCGTTCCTGCCCATCTCACTTCTCGTCTATCTCATTGCGTTTTGGAATGCGCACACGTTCCGTTGGCGTGACGCCGCGGCGCTCGCCGCGGTGTATGCGGTCGCCGTCTCGTTTTCTTATGCACCGCGCATCCGCAACGCAATCGCGTTCGGGCTTGTTTACGCCGTTGGTTTCAGCGTGATTGCCATCGACGTGTTGATGCGCCTCGAGCCCGGGTGGGTGAGCACACTGTTTCCTGCGTATGCGTTCACCGCGAATGTGTACGGCGGCATCGCGGCGCTTGCCGTCGTTGCCGCATTCGCGCTGCCGGTGGAGACAATGAAGTCGGTAGCGCGCGACCTGGCCGCGATCCTCGTCGGCTTCGCGTTGATCTGGATGTATTTCACCTGGTCGCAGTTTCTCGTGATTTGGTACGGCAACTTGCCGGCGGACACGAGCTATGTGATCAAGCGGCTGTCGGGTGGATGGCGGACGATTGCCTGGACCGTGTTCGCCTGTCGATGCGCAGTGCCGGTTGTTGTTCTCCTCACATCGTTTGGCAGAAGACCGCTGCTTCTGGCAATAACGGCGACCGTCGTCGTCATCGGTTTCTGGATTGAATGCTGGCTGCTGGTAGTGCCCGCGCTGCCGGGTTCCTTCGCGGGCATTATCACGGCGGCGGTAACGGCCGCCTTCGCCGCGGTGTTTGCCGCATCGCTCTGCTGGCCATGGCAGCGCCTGTTGCGACGAGCAGCACCCCTGCAATCCGCGACAGCGGCAACCGCTCGGCCGAATAGTCTCTGACCTGCGCCCGTTCGAGCGCTGCAGCTGATTCGTCTGTTACACCACGCCGCGCCAGTGCGAGCAGGTCCGCCAGGTGCATCGCCACACGATCCGTCGACTCGGCGATCTGTTCGCGGCAGCTGAATCCGTTCGCCACGATCAGCACATCGGCGCCACCATTCCTCACCTGCGGGAGCAGACGCCGTTCGCCGATTGCCTGGGCGACGTCGTAGTGTTCGCGCTCGAAGCCAAATGATCCGGCCATCCCGCAGCAACCAGAGTCGACAACCTCATAGTCGAGGCCGAGGCGGTCGAGAACACGCAGATCGTCGCGCATTCCAGCGAGGGCCTTCTGATGGCAGTGGCCGTGCACGATCGCCTTGCGGCGAAGCGTCATCAGCGGCACGCGGTCTTCATATGTCGTCAGGAATTCGGCGAGCGAATGAACGAGCGTGCTCAGCCGCCGTGCGCGGGCATCGTCAGGGAACAGGCTTTTCAATTCGTCGCGGAACACGGCCGCGCAGCTTGGCTCCAACGCAACGATCGGAATGCCCTCGTCAATTTCTCGATAGAGCGCGTCGATGACGTCGCGCAGACGCTGTTCTGCGGCGTCGAGCATGCCGTAGTCGTAGAGCGGACGTCCGCAGCATAGGTGCGCGCGCGGAATCTCGACTGAAAACCCGCTGCTTTCGAGGACTTCGACCGCCGCCATCGCCGTCTCAGGGTGGAAATGGTTGTTGAACGTGTCAGGCCACAGGATGACGCGCTGTCGTTCCGGCGCGTTCGCGGGCGCCGGTCGTTGCAGGAACCATTGTCGGAAGGTGAACGGCGCGAACGGTGGAACCCGGCGCCGCGGCGACATCCCAGCCACGAATTTCGCGACCTGGCGCAGGCCCGGCGTCTGCGTGAAAAGATTGACCAGACGCGGTGCGTACGCAGCTACCGTCGCCCACGTATGAATCAGGCCAAATGCGAACGCCGTGCGCGGCCGCCAGTGGTGCTGGTAGTAATGCGAGAGGAACTCCGCCTTGTAAGTGGCCATATCCACTTTCACCGGACATTCCCCCTTGCAGCCCTTGCAGGCGAGGCACAGGTCGAGCGCATCGAAGACGTCCTTGCTCGCCCAGCCGTCCTTGATCTGCTCGCCGCGCAGCATTTCATAGAGCAGATGTGCCCGTCCGCGCGTCGCGTGCTTCTCCTCGCGGGTCACCATGTAGCTCGGGCACATCGTGCCCTCATCCTGCTTGCGACACTTGCCGATGCCGACGCAGCGAAGCGTCGCTCCTGCGAAGCTGTCGCCGTCGCCACGGTAATGGAAGTGCGTATCCGGATCGTCGTGATGCGAGCCGGGACCGACTCGAAGGTCCTGATCCAGCGGGTTCGCATCGATCACCTTCCCGGGGTTCATCTTCCAGTCCGGATCCCAGATGGACTTGAACTCGCGAAATGCCTGCACGATCTCCGTGCTGTACATCCGCGACAGGAGCTCGCCGCGCGCCTGTCCATCGCCATGTTCACCTGACAGCGATCCGCCGTAGCGGTGCACGAGATCGGCCGCTTCCTGCATGAAGGAGCGGAACTTGGCAACCCCCGCGATGCTGTGCAGTTCGAAATCGACCCGGCAGTGAACGCAGCCCTGGCCGAAATGACCAAAGAGGTCGGCGGTGTAGTCGTATTTCGAGTAGAGCTCGTGCAAGTCGCGCAGATAGCGACCGAGTTTGTCCGGCGCCACGGCCGAATCGTCCCAGCCGGCGCACATCGCACGTTCGCCATCGATGGCTGGAACCGCAGGTCCGCCGGCTTCGCGCACGTCCCACAGTTGCTTCTGCTGATCCTTCGTCTCACACACGCGGATTTCCGGCGGATGGGGCGACTCGCGCAAGTGCGACACAAACACATTCGCGTGGTCACGTGCCTCCTCTGGCGTGTCGCCGGCAAACTCCGCGTACAACCACCCGCGGCCGGGCGGCAGCAACGCGAGCGCCTCGTCGTGGATGCCGCTGTGTTTCCCTGTGCGAATCAGGATGTCGTCGACACCTTCGAGGCCGATTGGGTGGTAGTCGATGATGGCGGGCACTGCATCCGCTGCTTCGAAGATATTGCGATAGCCAAGCACCACGAGCACTGTGTGCGGGAAGTAGCGATCGAGGTGCAGCATCGCTTCGAGCACGTAAACGAGCGTGCACTCGCTGCCGACAACAGCGCGCCCGACGTGAAAGCCGTTTTCTGGCAGCAGCGCCGGCAGGTTGTAGCCGGAAATGCGCCTGGGTATTTCCGGGAACTCGCGCCGAATCGCGTCGGCGTAGCGTTCCTGAAAGGCTTTCAAGCGGCCGTAGATTTCTGCTTGCGGTCCTCCGGAAGACACAATTCGGCGGAAGTCTTCGTCGCTTGTCGCACCGAGCCGCATTCGGGCGCCGCGATACGTCACGACGTCGAGCGTGTCGACGTGATGCGCTGTCTGCGGCCCAGGCCCGTAGAACTCCGACAGCATCGAATGTACGCCGCAGGAGTTGTTGCCGATCATGCCGCCGAGCGTGCACCAGCGGTGCGTGCCCGGATCAGGGCCGAAAGTCAGACCCTGTTTGATGGCCTCGTGCTTCAGGTGATCGAGCACGACGCCTGGCTGCACTCGCGCGCGTCCCGCCGCTCGGTCGATGCCGAGCACTCGATGCAGATGCTTCGACGAGTCGATGACGACGGCGACGTTGCAGGTCTGACCGGCGATGCTCGTACCCGCGCCGCGTGCCACAACCGGCGCCTGATGCTGTTGGCATACCTGCATCGCCGCGATGACATCGTCGATGGTCCGCGGAATGACGACGCCGATGGGCACCTGACGGTAGTTCGACGCGTCCGTCGCATACAGCGCTCGATCGACGGCTGCGAAGCGAACCTCCCCTTCTATTGCGGCCCGAAGGTCACGTTGAAGGGCGTCAGCGTCTACTGTCGTGTTGCGTCCGGTACGCGAATGAAGATGGGCGACGGCCATGCTAGTGCACCTCGAACCGCGCGGCGTCCGCTCGCTTGAACTCGAGACCGAGGCCCTGGCGCGACAGATCCGGATACAGACAGCCGTCGGCGCGCGGCCGCGGCGCACCATCGAACAGCATCTGCTCGATGCGGGTGTGGTCCCAGAAGTATTCGATATGCTTCACGCGGCCGAGGGCGCAGCAGGGCGCAAGGTGGAGCGACGGTGCGGTATGCGCGGACAGTGGGATGGCGAACGCGTCGCAGAGAGCGGCGACTTCGAGAAAACCGCTGATGCCCATACAGCGCGTGGCGTCGGCCTGCAGCACGTCAACCGCACCCGCTTCCAGCATCCGCCTGAAGTAGAAAACGTCGTAGCCGTATTCACCGGCCGCAATGTCAATGCGATCAGGGGCGCGGTCGCGCATCAGCCGCAGGCCTTCGAGATCGTCGGAGCTGACCGGCTCTTCGAACCACGTCACGCCAAACGGTGCGATCGCGTTGGCGACGGCCAGCGCCTCTTTGCGCGTGTATGCGCCGTTGGCATCGACGAGCAGCTCCGCGGTACCGCCAATCGCGTCGCGTACCGCCTTGACGCGGGCAATGTCCTGCTCGGCGTCGCGACCGATCTTCATCTTGACGCGCGAGATGCCGTCGCTGACCCATGCCGCGCATTGATCCTGCAGCCGGTCGAGCGCGTACGACGTGAAACCGCCGCTGCCGTAGACGTCGACGCCGGACCGCGCAGCGCCCAGCAGCGTCACGAGCGGCACCTCAAGGAGCTTCGCTTTCAGATCCCACAACGCGGTGTCAATCGCCGCGATTGCGCTGGCGGCGATGCCCGCCCGTCCCATGTTGCGTACGGCGCGAGCCATCGCGATCCACGCTGCAGGAACGTCCATCGCCGACCGTCCGCGAACGACCTCCGCGAGCGTGTGCCGAATCAACGTTGCTGCGGCCACATCCGTGTAGGTGTAGCCGAGGCCGCGCTTTCCCCCGGCGTTGACTTCGACAACGACGATCGTCGTCTGCGTCCACTCAAAGGTGCCGTCGGCTTCCGGCGCGTCGGTCGGAACGGAGTAAGCGTTGACCGTCAGCTGCTCGATCGTCGGGCCGGCTGTGGTCCTGGTGTCCATCAACGCTTCTCGAGATCGATGAGCGCAAGCCCTGTCGCCGGATCGCTGCGGCGACGGAGATGCGCAGGTGTTTCGACGAGCACGATCTCGAGCGTGGGCCGCACCCGCGCGTCGATCAGATGCCCGCCGAGGGCCACGCCGTCGCTTTTAGCGACGACCACGTGCGCGTGCAGCTTCGGTCCATCGTCGCCTTGCGCGATGTTGCCGACGAGCGAGACGACCTCGACCTGTTCGTTGACCGGTATCTTCTTGTAGTCACGCTTGTCCACTTCGAAGTAGCCAAGCGTGACCTGCTGGAATGCGCCGATGCCTGTAAAGGACGCGGCATCGATGGAGTGTGACCGGGCAAAGGCGAGGAGCTCCTTCGTCACCTCGTCGCCGCTGTCGAACACCAGCGCGAAGGAAGCTGTCCCCGCCGCGGAGCCGAGAGTCCGCGCCTTCATCTACACGAGTTCACGCACCTTATCCGCGAGGACGGTGAGCGCGATCTTGTTGCGATTGGGCGTCCCCTTCGCCAGCGCTTCGGCAAACTTCGTCGCCTGGTCGACGCTGATCTTTGGCGGCATCGGCGGTTCGAATGGATCGACCGTCGCTTCGACGATGACCGGTCCAGGGGTGGCGAACGCCTGCTCGAGCACGCCGCCGCACTGCTTCGGATCGGCGACGCTGAAGCCGGTAGCACCGCAGGCGCGGGCGAACGCGGCAAAGTCGATCGGCTGCAACTCGCAACCGTACTCGGGATTGCCGAGGAACACCATCTGTTCCCACTTGATCATCCCGAGCGAATTGTTCTTGACGATGACGACTTTGATCGGCAGGCGGTATTTGACGCAGGTGGCAAACTCGCCCATCAGCATCGTGAAGCCGCCATCGCCGACAAAGGCCACGACCTGTCGCTCCGGATAGGCGACCTGCGCGGCGATCGCGTAGGGCAGACCGTTCGCCATCGACGCGAGCGTGCCCGAAAGCGAGTGCATCTGACCACGTTTCACGTTGATGTAGCGCGCCCACCAGGTGGCAATCGTGCCGCTGTCGCACGTCACGATCGCGTCATCGCGCAGCAGGCGATTTACTTCGTTCGCGACAACCTGCGGCTTCATCGGCATGTCCGCCACGGTGGTGTACTCGGCCATCACCTTGCGCCACTTCTCCATGCCCTGCTGCGCCTTCTCGAGGAACGAGCGGTCCTCGTGCCGCTGCAGCATCGGCAGCAGCGCCTGCAGCGTACGCCGGCTGTCGCCAATGAGGCCCACTTCGACCGGATAGCGAAGTCCGATGCGGATCGGGTCGAGTTCGATCTGAACGCCGCGCGCCTGACCCGGCTTTGGCAGGAACTCGACATAAGGGAACGAAGTCCCGACCATCAGCAGCGTGTCGCACGACTCGACCGCCTCCTGCGACGGGCGTGTGCCGAGCAGTCCAATGCCTCCCGTCGTGTACGGACTGTCGTCCGGCACCGCCGCTTTGCCGAGCAGCGGTTTGACGATCGGCGCGCCGAGGACCTCGGCTACCTTCTCGAGCTCGGCGCCGGCGTTCAACGCGCCGCGCCCGGCGAGGATCACCACCTTCTTTCCGTTGTTCAGGATGTCAGCAGCCTGCGCCAGGTCCGTATCGTTCGGCAGGCGCGCGCTCTGCGAGGCGATGTCGGTTTCGGCGTGCTGCGCGATGTTCCGCTTCGAGCGCTGGCCGTTCGCCGGCATCTCCTGGATGTCCACAGGAAACGTGATGTGAGAGACGCCGCGATAGAGCAGCGCCGTGCGGCAGGCAAGATGCGCGATATTCTCGACGTGCGTCGGCCCCATGACGCGCGCGTTGTACTTCGCAACATCCATGAACAACTTGTCGAGCTCGACATCCTGTTGGGTGAACGTACCGATGAGGTCGTGATACGGCATGCCGGTGATCGCCAGTACCGGTTGACCGTCGAGCTTGGCATCGTAAAGTCCGTTAAGCAGGTGAATCCCACCAGGGCCGGACGTGGCGACGCAGACGCCAAGGCGCCCAGTAAACTTTGCGTACGCGCACGCCATGAATGCCGCCGCTTCCTCGTGGCGAACCTGGACGAATCGAATGTGCTCGGCGCGCTTGCGCAGCGCCTCCATGATTCCGTTGATGCCGTCGCCGGGCAGTCCAAAGATCGTGTCGACGCCCCACTCCTGAAGAATGTCGATGAGGATGTCCGATGCAGTCTGAGCCATCACGCCTTCCTTGATGGGCTCAGCAGGTGCATATCGCGGGCCTATCGGCGAATAAGGAAGAGGCTTGTCGCAAGAAGGACAGCCGCCGCGGCGGCAACGACGCCACGATGCTTCGAAAACGCCAGCTCGAGGCTCGTCGATCTGGCGGCGTTATCGAAGCGGCCGTGAGCACCGAAGTCGCGATCTTCGTCAACCGGATGCCACAGGTTGTGCGGCCGATTCGGATCTTCCGGTTCCTCGGTTTGCTGCGCCGCATATCCGTTCCGCGCCAGATAGCGATCACCCAGTCCTGCCGCAATGCGGTCGCCGACAATTGCCTCCACCGTCGGGAAACCGACGAAGTATTCGCGACGGGGATGATCCGCCGCCCAGACGATCGCATCCGCCGCTATCTCCGGCTGAAAGATCGGTGGCACCGGCTGCGCGCGCCCCCGCAGCCGGCTCTTCACCCAATCGAACTGCGGTGTGTTCAATGCGGGCAGCTGCACCATCGTCACTTTCACGGTACTTCCGTCGTGCAGCAGTTCCGAACGCAGGGAATCGCAGAAGCCTTCGACCGCATGCTTTGCTGCGCAGTACGCTGACTGGAGGGGGATGCCGCGATACGCCAGCGCGGAGCCGACCTGGACAATCACGCCGCGGTTGCGCGGTTTCATCCGCCGGAGCGCCGCCAGTGTCCCATGCACGACGCCGAGGTACGTGACCTCGGTAACGCGGCGGTATTCGTCGGGACTCATCTCGATGACCGGCGAGAAGACGCTCGCCATCGCATTGTTGATCCAGACGTCGATCGGTCCGAACGTCGTTTCGAGCGACGCCGCAGCACGTTCAACTGCGTTGGCGTCGGCGACGTCGGCCTGCAGTATCAGCGCACGGCCGCCGGCGTCCGCGACCTCTCGCGCTGCGCCCTCGAGTCCGGCGCGACCACGCGCCAGCAGACCAATCAATGCACCGCGACGGGCGAATGCGCACGCAACCGCTCGGCCGACGCCCGCTGAGGCTCCGGTAAGCATCACCACCTGTTGCGCACCTTGCTCAGAATTCATTTGTTGCCCTTGGCTCGCAATGCACATGCCCTGCGCGGCCTCTGCTTTGCTTCGATGCTTCCTCACCATGAAAAAAGTAATACTCAGCAGGCCAATGTTCGGCTTCGTTGTTGCCACCAGAGCAGCGCTCGGCGCCGGAATCGGATTGCTGTTATCGACAAGAGTTCCCGAATCGCGGCGGCGCGCCCTCGGACTGACGCTCGTCTCAATCGGCGCAGCGACGACGATCCCCGCTGTGATGGCAATCTTCCGTGGATTCCGGCAGCAAACGGCGGAGTTCCCGGCGTAAGCGCCGCTGGGTTCGGCGCGTCAGCACCAATTCGACGCATCCACCGCCGAACGCGTTCAAGGGATCGGCTGCGCAAATTGCGCGGACGATGGCGCGCAAGGACGTGTCGCCGAAAGGTCTTGGGTCCGGCATCCGGATGATTCAGTATTTTCTGAACCGCGGCGGCAAGAACCTGAGCGCGACGCGGCGTACGGAACTCGAACGCGCCAAGCGCATCCTGCAGCGGCGCGCGAGGGCGCGCAAGCGCACGGCGAAGAAACGCTGACATGCCCGACGAGAAGGCCGCTCTGATTGTTGTCGACGTGCAGAAGGATTTCTGTCCCGGCGGGGCGCTGCCCGCACCCGGCGGCAACGACATCATCGAGGCGCTCAATCGTCACCTCGGAGAGGCGCGCGACCGCGAGATTCCGGTATACGCCTCGCGCGACTGGCATCCGCCGGTGACGAATCACTTCAAACAGTACGGTGGCGAATGGCCGCCGCACTGCGTGCAGGACAGTGCGGGCGCGCGGTTTCATCCGGACTTGAAGCTTCCCGCGGACGCGATCGTCATCAGCAAGGGCGACGATCCGGCCAAGCCGGGCTACTCCGCGTTCGACGGCCACACCAGCTCGGGCAAGACGCTTCTGCGCGACCTGCGCGAACGGAACGTGACGACGCTCTACGTTGCGGGTATCGCGACCGACTACTGCGTCAAGGCGACCGCGCTCGATGCGCTGCAGGCGGGAATCGAGGTGCGCGTCTTGAAAGACGCGATCACCGGCATCGATGTACGGCCCGGCGACGTCGAGCGCGCGCTCGGCGAAATGTCAGAGGGCGGTGCAACGCTCGTCGAGCGCATTACCTAGGCGCTTCGATGAGCGTCTGCGTACCTGGATCGATAACCAGGTGGGGCGGCTCTAACGCGACCAGATATTCGAATTCGTCGCGGAACTGCTGCAGCGACACGCCGGCCGTGGCTGCGAACTTCGCCAGTTCGTGCTGGTCTTCGAAGTCGTCGCGCCGCAGCCGGATCATGTACCGTCGCGCGATGCCGTAGCGCGTCGAATGCACGTTCACCATGCGCACGCGCGTGCGGCCGCTGTCGGGATCGATGACATCGGCGAACGGAATCGGTACGAAGTTGCCGGTCTGCATTGAGATCATTGCCGCGGTCCCGCCGGACAGCAGGTATTTCGCCGCGCAGTATCCGAGGTCGCGCGTGTATTCCATATCCGCTGGAATCGGATCGGCGCAGCGAAGCTCGTAGCCGATGTTCTTTGCGGCAATCGTCGTCTTCAATCCGAACCGTGCGAGCCGTTTCTGCACTTCCGTCTTGAGGATTTCGCCGATGTTCACTTCGGCAAGGCGGATGTGGCCGTGCGAATCTCGCTCGACCTCCTCGAGCTTCTCGAGGTCGGCGGGATCGACGCCGAGTACCAGGCCTTCCGCAATCATCGCGACGCCGTCGCGCCTGCCGTAGCTGAGTCGCTTGATGATCGCGCCGACGAGGGTGTCGACGACGGTCTTCAGCGGAATGCGATGATGGGTGAACTCTTCCGGGATGAGGGTCAGCGTTGCGCCTGCCGCCTTGCCGATGCCGATCGCCAGGTGGCCTGCCTTGCGGCCCATGGCAATCACGAAGTACCACCGCGATGTCGTCTTGGCATCGACCATCAGGTTCTTCACGATTTCCACGCCGTAGTGCCGGGCCGTCTGATAGCCGAAGGTGTCGACGTTCGCGGGCAGATCGAGATCGTTGTCGATCGTCTTCGGCACGTGCACGACGCGGATGCGGCCACGGCCCCGCTCCTCGAGCTTCATGGCCGAGAACGCGGTGTCGTCGCCGCCGATGGTGATCAGCATGTCGACGTTCAGCCGCAGCAGTGAGACGACGACGTTCTCGAGGTGCGCCGGGTCGGTGGTGGGATTCGCACGGGAGATGCCGATGTGCGAGCCGCCGCGGAAGTGAATGCGGCTGACGGATTCGATGGTCAGCGGCGTCGTGTGATCGATATCGCCGTGCATGATCCATTCGAAACCGTCACGGATGCCGACCACCTGCACGCCTTCGAGCTGGCCGCGGATTGTCGCGGCGGAAATGACGCTGTTGATGCCTGGCGCCGGGCCTCCGGCAACGAGGATGGCGAGACGTGTCTGGTGACTCATGGACGCAGTGCCTCAACTGTACGCGTCGAGTATCGCTCCGTTCGCAATGCGCGTGCCCGAGGGTGGCATCGCGGTTGCGTTGCGTGGCGGGATCGGGGGAGAGGAGAGTTATGCCTGAGAAGGAAACGCTGCGACGGGCGCGTGCGGACAAACGCGCCGGCAAGTCCACATCGACGCAGGCCGGGGAATTCGTTCGTGAGGAGATGCATCACGTTCGTGAAGGCAAACATGGCGCACGCAATACCAAGCAGGCCATCGCCATCGGCTTGTCGAAGGCACGCCGCGCGGGCGTGAAACTGCCGCCACCGAAAGGCGCAAAGGCGAGCACGCGGCGCAGCGCAGCATCGGCCGCGCGCGCCGGCCGGCGTCAGGCGAAGCCGGCACCGCGCCGATCCCGTGCGGTCACGAACGCGTTGAGGCGCGAGGGGCATCGCGCCGCGTCGCGGAAGGCGCTGTCCCGGCAGGCGAAGAGCGCGGCACGCCG
>Ga0310811_10001650_pt1 | contig 27846 bp, 21 predicted proteins | sample YCmetagenome_FD_207642 | JGI IMG/M metagenome (GOLD analysis project Ga0310811, IMG submission 207642) | Soil microbial communities from experimental microcosm in Duke University, North Carolina, United States - YC | ecosystem: Engineered > Artificial ecosystem > Soil microcosm > Unclassified ... | reverse complement strand
GATGTGGATGTGGTGGATTATACCAACGATATAAAAGAAAATGATCGGCGCTTACAGGCTATGGTCGATTATGCTAAGCAGAAACAAGCTGCCAGCGGTGTAAAATTACTTTGGGGAACGGCTAATTTATTCTCTCACCGCAGATATATGAACGGTGCGGCTACCAATCCTGACTTTCATGTGCTGTCTCATGCAGCTGCGCAGGTTAAAGCTGCTTTGGATGCTACCATAGCATTGGGTGGCGAGAATTATGTATTCTGGGGCGGTCGCGAAGGTTATATGACCTTGCTGAACACCGATATGAAGCGTGAACAGGAACACCTGGCGCAATTTTTACATGCATCAATAGCTTATGCACGCAAGCAAGGTTTCAAAGGAACGTTCTTTATCGAACCAAAGCCTTGTGAGCCGACCAAGCACCAATATGATTATGATGCAGCGACTGTATTAGGTTTCTTACAGAAATACGATCTGTTGAGAGATATGAAACTGAATCTGGAAGTGAACCACGCTACTTTAGCCGGTCATACCTTCCAGCACGATTTACAGGTAGCTGCCGATGCCGGTTTGTTAGGCTCGATAGATGCCAACCGCGGTGATGCTCAGAACGGTTGGGATACCGACCAGTTCCCGAACAACATTAATGAGGTAGTGGAATATATGCTGATCATACTGGAAGCCGGCGGTTTTGCAGGAGGTGGTATCAATTTCGACGCGAAGATCCGCAGAAATTCGACTGATCCGGCAGACCTGTTCTATGCGCACATTGGCGGTATGGACATTTTTGCGAGGGCGCTTGTAATTGCCGACCAGGTATTACAAAAGTCAGATTATAAGAAAGTAAGAAAAGACCGTTATGCATCATATGACAACGGCCCAGGTAAAGCTTTTGAAGAAGGAAAAGTGAGCCTGGAAGAGTTGAGAGACTATGCTGTGGCCAATGGTGAACCTAAAACCTTGAGCGGCAGACAAGAATATCTTGAAAATTTGATAAATCGATATATATAATTTATAATTGTCAAGTTAACATATAAACCAATTAAACTAAAACCTGAATTTAAATGCACACTTTAACCATTGGTGACAAAGTCGTATTTGCCGTATACTTTGTAATCGTTGCTTGCTACGGCTACTGGGTATACAAACGTAAACATAATGCCGATGCCACTTCAAAAGATTATTTTTTAGCTGAGGGGTCGCTTACTTGGTGGGCGATAGGTGCCTCATTAATTGCATCCAACATTTCTGCAGAGCAGATGGTGGGTATGAGCGGATCTGGCTTCAAAATGGGCCTTGCCATATCCACTTATGAATGGATGGCAGCGGCAACATTGGTTATTGTAGCTGTGTTTTTTATCCCGGTATATCTCAAAAACAAGATATACACCATGCCACAATTTCTGCATCAAAGGTACAACGGCAGGGTAGCGATGATCATGGCAATTTTTTGGCTGGCCTTGTATATCGTGGTTAACCTGATGTCTATCTTGTATCTGGGTGCGGTTGCTATCAGCGGCATATCGGGTTTTGGTCTTTGGCCTTGTATGATATTCCTCACTATCTTCTCAATTATTATCGCTCTGGGCGGCATGAAGGTAATTGGGTATACAGATGTTATACAGGTATTTGTATTGATACTCGGCGGTTTAATGGCCACCTACCTGGCACTTAATTTATTGAGCGAAAAAGCAGGCACAAGTGGTTTATTGAATGGCTTCAGTTTACTTAAAAGCCAGGCTACCGACCACTTCCATATGATCTTTTCAAAGGATAATCCGAATTACATGGATCTGCCGGGCTTGAGCGTACTGATAGGCGGTATGTGGATCACTAACCTGAACTATTGGGGCTGTAACCAGTATATCACGCAAAGAGCATTAGGCGCTAACCTGAAAACAGCCCGCAGTGGTATCCTTTTCGCTGCATTCCTGAAGCTGCTTATGCCGGTTATCGTGGTGTTGCCGGGTATTGCAGCTTATGAGTTGTACCAAAAAGGCATGTTCCACCAGGAAATGCTGACCAGTACCGGTATTCTTGATGTGAACAAAGCTTATCCGTCGTTGCTTAACCTGTTGCCGGGAGGCATGAAAGGATTGGCATTTGCTGCACTTACAGCAGCCATCGTAGCGTCGCTCGCAGGTAAAGTAAATAGTATTGCAACCATATTTACCCTGGATATTTACAAGAAAGCAATTAAGCCGGAAGCCACCGATCATGAACTGGTGGTATTAGGAAAATATTCGGTGGTAGTATCTATGTTGCTTGGCCTTGTTTTATGCGCATTTATAGGTGCCGCATTGATGGGCGAAGGCAAGCAAGGCTTCCAGTACATACAGGAATACACTGGATTTGTATCACCGGGTATATTCGCGATGTTCATCCTGGGCTTCTTCTGGAAAAAGGCCACTTCCAATGCAGCGCTTTTTGCAACCATTGGCGGGTTGGTACTCTCTGTCTTCTTTAAGTTCCTGCCAAATTTTGCCAATCTGCAATTTATGGCACCTTGGGGCTTCTCTAAATTTACAGGTAAAACTTACGAGATACCGTTCCTAGACCGTATGGCCTTTGTGTTTGCAATATGTATGGCCGGTATGTACATCATCTCAAAAATTGAAACTGCGAGGGGTGTTACACCGAATGGTTTGGAAGTGGATGTAAATATGTTCAAGACGAATAAGTCATTCGCCATAGGCGCACTCATCATTGCCGTTATCTTAACAGTGCTTTATACCATTTTCTGGTAACACGAAGGCCCAGTCAAAAAGCGATGGTCGAAACGCCATCGCTTTTTTTATGAAAAGTAATCTACCGAACAGATCAAATTTATCTGCAATTAATTTTAACTTTAGGCGCTCAATTTATAACCCTTCTGCCTGATGTTTAGTAATCTTGAACAAACCTTCCGGTGGTACGGTCCATCGGACCCTGTAACACTTACCGCTGTCAGACAAACCGGTGCAACCGGTGTAGTAAATGCCTTGCACCATATTCCGAGTGGTGAAGTATGGTCGACCGAAGAGATCGAAAAACGTAAAAAATTTATTGAGGCTGGTGGTCTAACCTGGTCGGTTGTGGAGAGTGTAAATGTACATGAGAGCTTTAAAACTGCCAGCCCTGACCGTGAACGATACGCTGAAAAATATATTGAAACTTTAAAGAACCTGTCGGCAGCCGGTATAAAAACTGTGTGCTATAATTTTATGCCCGTGCTGGATTGGACGCGTACCGATATTGATTACCGTTTACCAAACGGCGCATCGGCATTGCGTTTTCACACTTCGGCCATGGCCGCGTTCGATCTTTATATTTTGGAGCGGGAAGAAGCTTACAAGGAATTTACCGCAGATCAGCAGCAAAAGGCTAAAGCTTATTTAGATAGCCTTACAGACGAACAAAAGAAACAGTTGGTCACTAATATAATGGCCGGTCTGCCGGGTACCAAAGATGTACTGACATTGGATCAATTTAAAGGTCACCTGGAAAAATATAAAGGGATAGATGCTGGGCAATTAAAGCAGAACCTGGCCTGGTTTTTAAAAGCGATTATTCCTGATGCGGAGAAGCTGGGCATCAGGATGTGCATTCATCCGGATGACCCACCGTTCCCGATTTTGGGTTTGCCAAGGGTAGTATCCACTGAAAATAATCTGCTGGATGTGGTTAACGCAGCACCATCTTTAAGCAATGGGTTGACTTTTTGCACCGGTTCGTTGGGAGCCAGGGGGGATAATGATCTGCCTGCCATGATAGGCCGCTTAGGTAAACACATTCATTTCCTGCACCTGCGTAATGTTCAACGCGAAAACGACGGCAGCTTTTATGAAGCCGATCATTTAGGTGGTAGTACAAACATGTATGCCGTAATGAAAGCCGTTTTACAGGAGCAGAAAAACAGGGTCGATAGCGGTCGTGAGGATATAGCTATACCCATGCGCCCGGATCATGGGCATAAGTTATTGGATGATTTTAATTATGATACTTTCCCGGGCTATTCGGCTATCGGCCGCCTTAAAGGGCTTGCCGAATTGAGAGGTTTGGAAATGGGTATCAAAAATGCACTTTATCAATAGTTATGGCCGAACCTTTGAAAATACAAAAGCAGGGTAAAGTTCTTTCATTCGGGGAATTGCTGTTGCGTATTTCTCCTGATGAAGGTGGCGACTGGCTCAAAGAAAATTCATTTCCATTTTTTATTGCCGGTGCCGAATTAAACGTTGCTACAGCGCTTGCACTTTGGGGCGTTCCCTCAAAATATATTACTGCGCTGCCGGACAACGGCATGGTACGCCAGATCGTCGGCTTCCTCGAGAATCAAAACATCGACCTGTCTGATGTGCATTATCACGGTAACAGGCTCGGTTTATATTTCCTGACCAAAGGCAGGGACCTGAAAAATGATGCATTGATCTATGATCGTGCGCACTCGTCGTTTTCGGAGTTAAAACCGGGGATGATCGACTGGGACAAACATTTTGAAGGTGTAAGCTGGTTCCATTTTAGTGCGATTTGCCCGGCAATTAATCAGAATGTAGCTGACGTTTGTAAAGAAGCTTTAGAGGTAGCATCCCGTAAAAATATTGTAATATCTGTCGACCTGAATTATCGCTCCAAACTTTGGCAGTACGGCAAAAAGCCCGAAGAAATTATGCCTGGACTGGTTCAATATTGCGACCTGATTATGGGTAATGTATGGGCAGTGGAGACTATGCTGGGTATCCCGGTTACGCCGGATATACATGAATCCGGGCAAAAGAGCATTTATCTGAAAGAAGCCTTAAAAACTTCCGAAGAGTTGATAAAGAGATATCCGAAATGTAAAGCAGTGGCAAATACATTCAGGTTTGATGCGAAAAAAGAAATAAGCTATTATGCAGCTTTATATACCGGGGACGATTTCTACGCATCGGATGAATATTGTTCGTCGGAGATCGTGAATAAAGTGGGCAGCGGCGATTGTTTTATGGCTGGACTGATCTACGGTTTTTATAATAATTTCGATCCGCAACGAACGCTGGAATTCGCAACAGCTGCGGCCTTTGAGAAACTATTTATTGAAAGCGATACAACCAATATTCCGGCAACGGAAATTATGAAAAAGTTTAATGGTTGATTAGGTTGAATGAGTTGATTAAGTTCGTCTTCGATACCAACTCAATCAATTTACTTAACTTAATCCAACCCAATCAACTAACCAAAAAATGAAAGCAAAACAAGCAGTACTGGACAGCATTATAAAACAGGGTATGTTGCCTTTGTATTTTTATGAGGATGCGCAAGTAAGTGTAGAGATATTGCGCACGCTGTACAGGGCGGGGGTCAGGGTAATGGAATATACCAACCGGGCGAAGGAAGCTTTCGAAAATTTTGTGGTGTTGAAATCTGTCCAAGAAGCGGAGATGCCTGATCTGTTTCTGGGTATCGGTACGGTGAAAACTGTAGAAGATGCTGACAGCTACATTAATGCAGGTGCCGATTTTATAGTTGCTCCAACCATCAACCCAGGCATAGCAGATATGGTGAATGAGTTGGGTGGTTTATATATCTCCGGGTGTATGACCCCGACCGAAATTCACATCGCGCAGCAGCATAAGGTTGCATTGATAAAAATATTTCCGGCTAATGTTGTAGGTCCGGGTTTTGTGAGTGCTGTCTCAGATGTTTTCCGTGGGCAATTATTTATGCCTACGGGCGGCGTCGACCTTAATCACGAGAATATCAACGGCTGGTTTAAAGCAGGTGTCTGTGCCGTGGGTATGGGCAGCAAGCTGATCACCAAAGATGTTTTATGGAACCAGCGGTATGATGAACTGTACAACAACACCGTTCATGCTTTACAATTGATCCAATCCGCCAGGCAGATATGAATGAGAAACCGGGAAATTACAGGTGGGTAATCTGCGCACTCATATTTTTCGCCACCACCATCAACTACCTCGACAGGGCAGTGATCAGCCTGCTCAAGTCAGACTTGACGAAAGCTTTTAACTGGAACGACGCTGATTACGCCAATATCGAGATTGCCTTCAAAATAGCTTATTCGGTAGGTCTGCTATATGCCGGTCGATTGATCGACAGGCTCGGTACTAAGATGGGGTATTTCTTTTCAACACTATTGTGGAGTGCTTCGGCAGTGTGCCATGCATTTGTGAACAGTACATTTGGCTTTGGTGTTGTTAGATCAGCTCTCGGTTTAAGCGAAGCCGGTAATTTCCCTTCAGCCATAAAAACAGTAGCCGAGTGGTTCCCGAAAAAAGAAAGGGCTTTGGCAACAGGTATATTTAATTCCGGAGCGAACATTGGGGCAATCGTAGCTCCATTGACAGTGCCATTTATAGCCGTTGCATGGGGCTGGCGCTGGGCCTTTGTATTAACCGGCTCAATAGGTGTTATCTGGCTGGTTTTATGGCTGATCTATTATGAAATACCTACCCGGCAAAAACGCGTCAGCAAAGCCGAGTTAAACTATATCAACAGCGATGCTGATGAATCAGATCACACTGCCAAGGCGCAGGAAGGCGAAAAAATATCCTGGGGGAAATTGCTTGGATATAAACAAACCTGGGCATTCGCCATTGGTAAATTCCTGACTGACCCCATTTGGTGGTTCTATCTTTTCTGGCTACCGGACTTCTTGGAGAGTCAATATGGATTAAAAGGAACCGCGATCGCTATGCCAGTGGCATTGGTTTATACTATATCTACATTCGGAAGTATTTATGGCGGTTATCTTCCTAAAAGCCTGATCGAGAAGAACTGGGCGGTGTTCAAAGCGCGTAAAACTTCTATGCTGATCTATGCCTTTGCCGTGGTGCCGATCGTATTCGCACAGATATTAGGCAGCATCAATATGTGGCTGGCGGTTGTTATCATTGGATTGGCAGCATCTGCTCATCAAGCCTGGAGTGCTAATATATTCACAACCGTTTCGGATATGTTTCCTAAAAAGGCGGTCGGTTCGGTAACGGGAATTGGCGGTATGTTTGGCTCAATAGGAAGTGTGCTATTATCGCTTTTGGTGCAGAAAAATTTGTTTGTGCATTATCGTTCTATTCATCATATCGAGGTGGCTTATTACATCATGTTTTTTGTATGCGGCGGGGCTTATCTGCTGGCCTGGTGTATTATGCACTTTTTGGTTCCGAAGATGAAGCCGGTGGATTTGTAGATTTGCAGCTCGCATAGTTTACTCACCCCGACAACGCTACGCTGGTCGTCCCTCTCTACCGCAAGCGGTAAAGAGGGAGAAAAAATAATAAAAAATAAAGCCTTCTTTGCGCGTAGCGGAGAGAAGGTGATCGAGCGAAGCAATGATCGGATGAGTAAATCTGCGAGCGGTATTAACGCCAATGCGTTATTGCAAATGCTTGTCCCAAATTTTACTCCATCCTCCTCCATCCTCTAAATTTAGAGGAAGGTATCACACGGGCCCCATTTTCTTAAATTAGTTGTTTTCCACAACCGCCACCGGCTCATGCTTCACCTGAAAATTCACCGAACTCGCAATAAAACAAAGTTTATTAGCCTCGTGATGCAGCTCGTTAGCTTTATCAATCATCGAACTATCCTTCACCGTCACTACAGGCTTCAAAGTCACTTCCGTAAAATGACCACCGCCATCTGCCGTTTCTACCATATTGCCTGAAGCATTATCAAAATAATCTGTCACCACCACACCGCCTACTGCGCACAAGTGCAGGTACACCAGCATATGGCAGGCGGAAAGAGAAGCCACCATTAAATCCTCGGGATTATAACGTGTTTTATCACCCCGGAAAGCCGGGTCGGATGAACCATCGATATCCGCTTTCGACTCCGATTGGATGATATGATTGCGGTCGTAAGCGCGGTAATCACTCGTGCCGGTGCCGCGGTTGCCGGTCCACTTAACGGTTAAACTGTAGTTGTGTGATTTGTGCATAGCTTCAGAATTATTTAGGTTTGCCGGATTAATCACCCTAATAGGGTGACTATTTTGTACCTCAAATAAACGTAATTTGATAGTAGATTTAAGAAAAAGGTGTGTTGTTACAAATGACGTTTAAAAATCCGACAAAACATATCATGAGAAATAAGCCGATGAAAATATTCTGGCTTTTCTGTGTTTTGTTCTTCACGCTATTTTGCCATTTGGTATCTAATGCCCAGAAATACACCTTTTCGCATTACGACATTGAGGACGGCCTGATCCAATCACAGGTAAATAACCTGGCGCTCGACCAGCAACACCGTTTATGGATAACTACTTTAGGCGGAGCTTGTCGTTTTGATGGCAAGGAGTTTACCTCATACACCCGGCAAAACGGTATGCCAACCAACTTTATTAATAGCGTTTTTGTAGATAGAGACAATGTGGTTTGGTTTGGTACGCAAAGCGGGTTGATGAAGCTGGTGAATAACAAATTGGTAAGCTACCCGGTATCGGCCAAACTCAGAAACAACCGTGTACGCAGCATTATTCAGGATGGCAATGGCACGATTTGGTTCATCATGAATAATCGCTTGTTCAAAGTATCTGGTAATTCCGGGAAAGAAGAAGTGATACAGGATACTATCAAAGAACCGTTACTTTGCCTTGCTGTTGACCCGACCGGCAGATTATATGCATCGGTTCATCAAAAGGGGATTTACTACTGCGATAAAGGTAAATGGGTCAACCTGGTTTCCTACCCAAAAAATGATAAAGGCCTTGTGGTTTTTAAAATGCTGTTCGACCGGACTGATAAAAGTAGGCTTTTACTACTGTCTTTTAGTGGCATTTATGCTGTGAAAGATGGGACGATGCAGCCTTATCGAAGCGACATTCTAAAAAATGTAAAGGAACCTCTGCTGAGTATGGCGCAAGACAGTGCAGCTAATTTATGGGTGGGCACTAATAATGGGGCATATTATCTTGATCTCAAAAAGCAACAGGGTACGCATTTTGTGGCTGTGAACGGCCTGTCTGATAATGCTATAACAGATATCTATAATGATGCCGACAATAATTTGTGGCTGGCAAGCCAGGGTAACGGCCTGTACAAATATGAAGGCGACCACTATGTGATCTTTGATCGAACGCAAGGCCTTCCGGACAACGAAGTAGTATGGGCCATAGCAAAAGATAGGAGCGGGCACGTTGTATTGGGTATCAATGGTGCAGGCTTTTTCCGGTATGATGGCAAAAGACTGATAAGTGTACCAATACCTAAAGACCACCCTGAATTGAGCAGCGTACAATGCATGTATACTGATAAAAACGGATTGATATGGATAGGGACTGATCACGCCGGTTTGTGGACTTACGATGGTAGTCGCTTTACCGTCGTTAAAGGCAGCAGTAATTATGCCGTTAACGGAATAACACAGGATAGTAATGGTTTGATGTGGGCTGTAACTCCGGGTGGCTGTTTTTATGTCGAGAACAACGCTTTTAAGCGCTTAGATCAGTTTTCGGGCTTTTCGTCGGCGATAATCAGTACCGGGAAAGATTCGGTAATTATAGGTACACAGGATGGCGTGATGCTGGCGTTCAATAAAAAGATTGTAAAGAATTTTAAGCTGGATGCAGTACGTACCTCAACTGTATTCAGTATGCTGAACTATAAAGGTTTGCTTATCATCGGTACCGATGATCGCGGAATTTTTGTTTGGGATAAAGTGACTGGCTATGTAAAAAATTACAGCACCAAAGATGGCCTGAATTCAAATACAATTTACAGTCTTGTTGCTGATGATCATGGCGCAATATGGGTCGGAACCGGCCGTGGTGCGAACAGATTTTTGTTTGACGAAAGGAGTAAGACCTTTACTATCAAAGGCAATGGCAGTTCAAACAATCCGATACTTGAATCAAATCAAAACGCGGTTTTATATAATGATGGTAGGGTTTGGATAGGAACGACTAAAGGAGTTGTGGTTTATAATACCAATATTGTTCCCCCTCCAAAAACGCCTCCGCATATTGTCATCCAATCGGTAAAATTATTGCCGCAGAGCGGACAAAAGGGTAGTACGACTATCACCAATGGTACAAAACTTTCGTTCAGCAACAGGCATTTATCCATTGCATTTTTAGGAGTCAACCTGAAAGATCCAGCTAACGTGTCTTACCGTTATAAATTAAAAGGGTTGGACACGGCGTACTCCATGACGGTTAAAAACAACGTAGTGGATTATCCATCACTCCCGGCCGGGCATTATACCTTTGAAGTGAAGGCAATCGGGATGGATGGTATTCCTTCTGTCAATACTGCCAGCTTTGCATTTTCCATTACGCCGCCGTTTTACCAGACTGGTACCTTCCGCTTTTTGGCGATCATATTTTTTGTGCTGATCGGTGTTTCTATACAAAGCTATCGGCACTGGGTTAAATTAAATCGTTTGCGGATAATTGAGGCCACCAAACGCGAAGAAAGCCTGAAGATACGCCAGCAAACTGCAGAAGATTTTCACGATGAATTGGGGAATAAGTTAACACGCATTACGGTACTTTCGGAGATATTGGGCACCAAAATGGATAATACCCAATGCGATCAGAAGAAACTATTGGAGCAGATCAAACAAAACGCTGCATCGTTATACAATGGTACCAAGGATATCCTTTGGGCGCTCGATCCGCAAAGCGATAACCTGTATGAGATATTGAACCACATCCGCGACTTTGGTAAAGAACTGTTTTTGGATACGCCTGTTGAGTTTGAATTTAAAGGGATTGACGAATCGCTGAATGAGATCAAGCTGCCGATGGAATACAGCCGCAATATCCCAATGATATTTAAGGAGCTGCTGAACAATATCCTGAAGCACTCACATGCCAACAAAGTGAATATCAGCCTGGATGAAATTCATAAAAACGGTATACACCTGACCCTAACAGATAACGGTTGCGGCTTTGATGAAAATGAGATACATAAAGGCCAGGGCATCAATAACATTATTATGCGTACAAAGCGGATCAATGGCTCGATCAATATAGATTCTAAAAAAGGAGAAGGCACGGTAGTGGGATTGAAGATTCTCATAAAACCGATTGTGACACATTAAATCATAGTAGTATGGAACGCAATATCAGGATAGTGATCATAGAGGATGACGAGATCATCAGGGAAGGGTATGGCATGCTTATCGGGCAGGTGGAAGGGTATAGCGTAGTGAGAAGCTATTCCTCATTTGATGAGGCCGTAAAAACCATCGCGGACGACTCGCCGGATGTGATTTTACTTGATATAGAATTGCCGGGTACAAACGGTATTGAGGCCATTCCTAAATTGAAGAAAGTATTGCCCAATACGCATATCCTGATACTTACAGTATACGAATCAGAAAAGCAGATTTTCGAAGCATTGGCAAATGGGGCATCGGGTTATCTGACTAAAAATACTCCGGCCGCTAAAATTATTGAGTCGATAAAAGAAGTGCGGGAAGGCGGCGGTCCGATGAGTGTGAATATTGCACGGATGGTGATCAAATCTTTTCAGCGCAACCAGGAGTCGCCGCTTTCAAAACGGGAAACGCAGATACTGGAGCAAATAGCCGATGGTAAAAGTCGCAGCCAGATAGCGAAGGAATTGTTTATTGATCTGGAAACTGTACGCAGCCATATCAAAAATATCTACCTGAAGCTGGATGTCAATTCACGTGCGGATGCGATCAGGCTGGCTAAGGAAAATAAACTGATTAAATAAAATGTCGGATGACAATACAATGCGTGCTCGGAATATGAATTTTTTCCACAAATGTTGTGTGGTGTCATGCTGAGGCACTCGAAGTATGGTGGGCAAAGGCCTCTACGTCTTGCATATACGCTAATGCATAGTTCGCGATGCCCAACGCACATGCTTCGAGTGCCTCAGCATGACACCCTTTTTTGTCTTCGAAACCCCCAATAATGCAGGTTACAAGCTGAAAACTACGATCAATATTGAACCATGAAAATAAAACCAACAATTATCTATAAACCAATTTTTCTATTACTCATCCTCGGCTCCTACGTCAATGTTTTTGCCCAAAACGCCGCTTTCAAACAGAAGATACAGGTTCGGTTAGACTCATTGCGCGAAACTGGTAAATTCCCCGGGCTAACGGTTGGTATCATTTTTCCGGACAATACATCAATAGCCTTTGCATCCGGAGTAGCCGATTCAGCAAAAAATCAGCTCATGACGACAGATGCTATGCTAATGCAGGGAAGTGTGGGTAAAACTTATGTATCGGCAGTTACTATGCAATTGCTGAAGGAAGGAAAATTCAAACTGGACGATAAAGTATCGCAATATCTCGGGCATTATTCATGGTTTAATCGTCTGCCAAATGCCCAGAATATCACCATTAAAATGCTGATGAACCATACCAGCGGTATTATGCGTTATGAGTTCAAGGATGCTTTTACAAAAGATCTGACGGCCAACCCTGGCAAGGTATGGAAGCCCGAAGAATTGCTGGCTTATGTGCTGGACGAAAAGCCTGCATTCAAGGCTGGGGAAGGTTGGGAGTATTCGGATACCAATTACATCGTTTTGGCCATGATAATTGAACAGGTGACCGGCAAGAAGTATTATGATCTGGCAATTGAGCGTATTTTAAAACTTTTGCATTTGACTCAAACCCTGCCATCGAACCAAAGAAAATTGAGTGGCCTGGTACAAGGTTACGCTGGAAAAGATAACCCTTTTGGAGGTAAAAGTGAGGTAATTGCTGATAATGGCGAATTTATTATCAACCCTCAATTTGAGTGGACAGGGGGCGGGATATATTCCACCAGTCTTGACCTGGCCAAATGGGGTAAGTTATTGTATGAGGGTAAGGCTTTTGATCCTTCTTATTTGCCTGTAATGGAAGATGGCGTTCCTGCAAAAATGTTAGGTGCCAATGCCAGTTACGGATTAGGTGTTATCATCAGGCAATCGCAAAAATATGGTACGTTGTACGGGCACAGCGGCTTCTTCCCCGGATATATGACCGAGATGTGCTATTTTCCGAAGTATAAAATGTGCTTTGCTGTACAAACCAATACCAGCGATTACAAAAACCTGAAAGTATCTGTTATGAAGGTTTTGATGGAGGTGGCGAGGACGACTTTTGAGGAAGAACACCTAAATTGAACTAACAATCAGCTTATTATTTCATAAATCACCCTAATGGGGTGATAATGTGCAAAAATCACCATTGTATCTTTATACTTAACATAAAATGGTATTAGTTAGCGCGATATGGAATATTTGAGGATACTGAAAAATAAGAACAAAGTAACCTGCACCACTTTCGATCACAGATCATATTCAGAGACAACCGGTAATTTCAGTATCCGGTTCGTTTTCAGCGGAAATGAAACCTGTTCCATCGGCAGGAGACAGTTATCGCTGCATACCGACTCATTTATTATGCTGAATAAAGGCACATTATTCACCAGCAGCAACGATCCCCGTTTGCCGGTAAATGTGCTTTCTATTGAGTTTGATGAAGAATATTTGAAAGAATTTACCGGCAAATTTTTCAAAGGCAAAAAAGGCGGGTTGTTTGATGCCGAGCATGCCGCTTACCAACTTCGTGAAACGATTTACCCGTTGAAGGCCGATCTGAAACTTAACATCAGCAGATTGAAAAACTTTATTGAAGACGAGAATACTGATGAAGATTTGATAAACGAATTGCTGCAACGCAGCCTCCAAAATTGCTGCCGCATATATAACGAAGAAATATCGCTGAAGGCTAAAAAACTAAACTTCCTCAACGTAAATACCCGCGTTGAAATATTAAGACGGCTTAACCTTGCGAAGGAATATTTATATGCCAATTATGATAAAAATGTGAGCCTGGAAAGTTTGGCCAATTACGCCTGTCTTTCAGTAAATCATTTACTGCGGACATTTAAGCTGGCCTACAATCAATCGCCGCACCAATACCTGATCCAGATACGTTTGCAGCGTGCCCAATTACTATTGGCTAAAACGGAATACCCGGTGTATGAAATAGTGAATATGGTGGGTTTTAAATGTACCAGTTCCTTTATCCGTTTGTTCAGAAACCGGTACCAGACCACGCCGCTTAAATACCGGAATGTAGCCGCATAAATTTGAGTTTGGCAGTTAAGAGTTGGCTGTTAGCAGATTTAAGAATGAGCTCATTAAGCAATAAAAAACCCGCTTGTATACCAAGCGGGTTCCTGATTAGTGATAATATTATTCACCGGTTGTATAAAATTCTATAGATGGTTTGCCGATTACACCGGCGCTTTCCATTAGTTTTTTCTTGTCATCCGACGTGATAGCAGCCTTTGCTTTAGCCATATCAGTAATGTCAAATACCAATTGTACCAGGTTAGGATCATCAATACCGCGCGACAAGGCAACATCAACCAAGCCTTCGCTTGCCCTTTTATCCTTGCCTTCGCCATCGTATACTTTCAACCAGGCGTCATAATCTTTTACTTTATGTGTCACAACTACCCATTGCTTTTCCTTCGATTCCGTATTGACCCTGATCACTTTAAAGTAAGTCATTTCTGGTTTGGAAACTACCCCTGCTTTATCCATCGTTTCTTTTAGTTTCGGATCCGCTGCAAATGCTTTTCCCTTCGCCATATCCGAAACCTTTAAAAAAATGGAGATATGATTGGGATTGTCGGCACCCCTGCCTACTACAAGATCCATCAGTCCTGCAGCTTTGCGGTTGGTTGAATCGGTATTGAAAAGCGGCCTCCATTTGCTATAGTCTTTTACGTCGTGCGTAATTTCTAGCATGTCAAATGGCGGTGTCAATGCAGAATGCATGGCCGTTTTAGTAGTGTCGGCTTTTTTAGTGGTGTCAGCCATTTTTGTGGTGTCGCCGGAGTTTTTGCTTGCTGAACCTCCACAGGAAACGAGAACTGCCGCGATAAACAATGCCGGCAGGAATTGAAGAACTGATTTGATCCTTGTCATTTTAATAGGTTTTTAATTGTGAATGATTGTTTAATAAACTATTCGCCCCTATTAGTGACAACACAACAAGACAGAATGTACTACCAGAAAATCAGGGCTTTACACATCTAATATATCAATTTTAAAGTTGACATTTTTGTTAATGAAAAAAGATATTTTTCTCTTGAACGCACAAGGCCCGCTTTTTATAAAAAGCGGGCCTTGTTACTAAAACTCGGACGACGGGTTATTATTTATATGCTATCATAAAATAGACTTTCGAAGCATAATACGGTGTTTCTGAACTGTTGTTTTTTACTTTGATAATAAGATTGCGGTCATAAGTAGGGGTAAAAACTACTTCAGCTAATTTGCCATAGCGGTTGTTTCTGTCGTATAGATAACCTGATGGGGTTAATATTTCCAGGTCTACATCCAGCACGCTGCCATCATCAGATAGTGCGATAATGTCGTAAGTTACACCGCTTTTGAAATTGAAGGTTTTAGTAAACCATTGACCCTGCTCAAGTCCGCAATTCCATTCCTGCCCAATGCCATAACCCATGCCTTGTGCATAATTCCTGATGTAAGTATAGGCATACCCCTGTGCTTTTGAAGCTGAAGCAAATGCGATCAGCATTCCGATAACAAAAAGAAACTTTTTCATAACGTTGTTTTTAAAGTGTGAATGTTTAATGCTTTTTGTAGGTATATCGGAGCGATTTTAGAACGTCATCTAAAAAAATGAAAAAAATTCACGACGTATTCCGATCTGCCTTTTGCACCACCTGCTCCGCACCGCACGACAACAAAATCTTTACTTAAAAAAGGCCTGCAAAAGTTGGGCTTTCAGATATTATTGCGCTATTTTTATATACCCCTTGTGCCTTATATACAGTTCGTTAAATATCAGCAGGTAAAGTAGTAGGATTTGAGAAACGTTTACCCTGCACTCCATCTTTAAGGTATCATCGGGTCTACCAAACTAATGGCTTACCGGGACTGCATTGCGCGATGTACTGATCTTTTCGGAAGGCATTTCTATACCCTTGATAAAGGCTAAATTTTTTTAAAAAAATAGATGACATCGGAGAATTTGTCCGATACATCAATAAAAAGGATATGAAAACAAAAGCATTCTTCATTCTGGCTATGGCGTTGTTCAACTTTTCGGAAGCTTTTTCGCAGAGCAACGAAGCCAAAATTCTGTCGGCTTATAAAAACGGTATCAAGCGGTTTATGACTTTCGAAACATGCGGCAGCCCGCTTGACGGCCCCATGTACGTTTATAAGGAAACCGAAAATCACGCGCTGGACCGGGTAATGCCGATAACACAACAACAACAGGAGGATTTGGGAAAGCAGGAATTCCAAAGCCAGATGGAATCTCACGTTGCTAACCGGCCGCGTGATCTGCAAAAGATCAAGGAGATTGTTAGCAAACTGATTGCCCAGTCACGTTTTCCCGGTCGCCAGTATCATGTGTTTCTTATCCAGTCAAATGAGATCAATGCCTTTTCAACTGTCGGCGGATACATTTATGTGACTACAGCCTTGTTTGATTATGTCGATTCAGATGATGAGCTGGCGTTCGTACTAGGTCACGAGCTTACCCACATCATCAATCAGCATGTGGTGCGAAAGATCAAGAAAATGGCTATGCTGGCTTATGCAGGCCAGAGGCTGAATATGCAACAGTTTCAGAAGATCGCCCTGAACCTCAACCTGACTCTTTCGGCGCCTTTTGACCAGATAGACGAATATGATGCCGACCGCGGTGCAATAACCCTGGTGGAAAAGGCCGGCTATGATAAGACTGCCTTCAACAGCCTGTTCCAGAAGTTTGAACGACTGGAAAAGAAACAATTGCTGAGCCGCTTTACTTCAACCCATCCATCTTCGGCTCACCGCAAGGCATGCTTAAATAAAATGATCGGCAAAAAATAATCTCCCGGAAATGGTAATCAAAGTAGATCATACAGATATTAATTACGAGCTGAACGACGGTCAAACGATTTCTATTGGCAGAAAAGGTTCGGGAGCGGATCTGGAAATTGATGATCAAAGTATTTCGCGCAGGCACGCCGAAGTTAAGCTGGAAGACCATGTTGTCCATATCAGGGACACCAAAAGCACCAACGGTGTGCTGATTAACGGGAATAGGATCGCTCCTGAAGAATGGTATGCTATTGCCAATGTAGATAAGGTAAGCATATTGGGATATCAGTTAAAACTTCAGTCGGCAAATGACCTGGCGGAAGTTGAACATAAAACCGAAGATAAATCCAAATTAGAAAATAAACCTGAATCAAAGCTGGAACCAAAACCACAGGAAAAGAAGCAGGGAGCAGAAGACTTGAATAAAAGATTCGACAGTTTGCTGAACCTGAAATTGCCGATAAGGATTGGTCGGGCTGATGATAACGATATTGTTCTACCAGACCGCGCACCGGATGACAGGACCGTCTCGCGCAAACATGCGGAAATATATTTCGAAGGAGGCGGGTATTGGGTTAAGGACCTCGGATCGACTAATGGCACATTTTTGAATGATACCCGCCTGGAGCCCAACCAGCCCAGACTGCTGGAAGATAAGGACATCGTTCTGATCCATTTGCATTGTTTCAGCCTTGTGGATGGTTACCGCGATTTGCGCGAAGAAGTAGCCATCCGTGCCGAGGGGATCGGAAAGGTCTATGCCAATAAGTTTGTCGGGCTGAACCCGATGAGCGTGGAGATACCTTATAAAAAGATCGTCGCCCTGATGGGGCCATCGGGCTGCGGTAAATCTACCTTGTTGAAGGCACTTAATGGTGATAATCCGGCAACCTCGGGCAATATCTATATCCACGGGCTTTCATTGCGTGAGAATTACCAGCTCCTAAAACGCAAAATTGGCTATGTGCCGCAGGATGACATCATTCATAAAGAGCTTAAGGTAGAAGAAACGCTATACATGGCTGCCAAACTAAGGCTGCCTGATGATACTACTGACACAGAGATCAGCAAGCGCATAACCGAGGTACTGGCCAGTCTGAATTTTGATGACGAGATACGCCATAAAGAAGTAGGCGGACTCTCTGGCGGGCAGCGTAAGCGTGTTTGTATTGCAGTGGAGTTGCTGAGCCGCCCGACTATTTTGTTTTTGGATGAACCCACCTCGCCGCTCGATCCTGAAAGTATCGACGAGTTCCTGAAATCATTAAAGGAACTTGCTGCCAACGGAACTACCATCGTAATGGTAACTCACAAACCGGAAGACCTGCTTTATGCAGATAAGATCATCTTCATGGCGATTAAGGGTTACTTTGTTTACTATGGTGAACGAAACGGCTTACTGGAGAAATTTAGAGCAACCAACATACTTGAAATCTACAAAATATGCGGTGATGACAAGAAGTTTGACCCTAAGGAATACTACATAGCTCCGCGCGGTGCCATAACCCGTCGTGAACCAGAGAAGATGGTAGCCGATAAGCAAAACAGTCTGCTGTTGCAGTTTTACTGGCTGACGCTCCGATACCTGAAGATCAAGATCAGCGATAAATATAATATGTACCTGTTGCTGGCCCAGCCGTTTATAATAGCCGGGTTGGTAGCAGTGATATTCCACGGTTTGAATGTTCAGGTAATGATGCTGATCGCGATCTCGGCTATCTGGTTTGGAGTGAGTAATTCATCCAAAGAGATCGTCGGCGAGTTTGCCATTTATAAGCGCGAACGCATGTTTAATCTGAATATCCATACCTATATTCTTTCTAAATGGGTAGTGCTGTCAATCATTTCATTGGTACAGGTGGTCATTTTTATCTCGATCATCCACCTGCGGTTTCACAATGATGAAGCGCTTGGAAGCTATTCTCAAAATATAGCCTATATGTTCTATACTGCTTCATCGGCAACATTATTCGGACTTTTCCTTTCGGCTTATTTTACAACTACTGAGAAGGTGCTAACGGTAGTGCCCATCGCCCTGATGCCGCAGATCATGCTGGCAGGTGTGGTAGAGCATTTACGGAGTGTAAAGGTGGATGCTTTGAGTTATTTCACCCTGGGCCGCTGGGGAACCGAAGGCTTTCTGAGGATACAGAACAACAAAATCAATACTCCTATTGCTACAGCTCCGTTTAAAGCGCCCGCACTAGACGAGTTATACTACAACAATACACTTACCTCAAACGGCGGCGCATTTGTGAACGCATTCAACAGTATGGGCGCAAATATTATGGCGGTGCTGCTACTCAGCGCAGCCATGTATGCGCTCACCTATTATTCATTAAAGAAAAAAGATACGATATGACACGCGATAGAAATAAAATAACGATGCGTGCCAGCCGACCGGCGCATATCCTATTGATGCTGCTTTTGAGCATGCTGCTTTGTTCATGCTTTAAAAAACCGGTGTTTATCAACGTAAATTCGGTACAGATCGGTGCTGTGAAAGATTCAATACTCGAAGCAAATATCGATTTCAAAGTATACAACCCTAACGGTATGGGCTCTACTATCACCGCATCAAAAATCAATACTTATTATAAAGGAAAACTTGTTGGTGTAAGTACACTGAATAAGCAGATTCGTTTACCTGCCAAAGACACGACAATTATCCCGATGGTATCTAAGATTAATTTATGGACACTGGCCAAGGTCTTTCCTGAATTGCTTCAGAACGATGCCGCTACGTTTACCATAACAGGCGATAACAAGGTGAAATCGCTGGGTATTTCGTGGGACATTCCGCTGAAGGATAATATCACGATCAATGTAAAAGAAGTATTGATCGCGCAGATCAATAACACTTTTAAAAATGACTCTAATTTCCGCATCAAGGGATTAACGCTGAAAAAGCTGCCGGGCCTGGACAAAAGCATGTTCCAGATGTCCATTGGGCTTCACAATCAATTCTCATTTGATTATAAGCTGAACAAGCTCAACCTGGATATCTACCGCAAAAACGAAAATCTGAGTATAGCCAACTGGAGGCTGAAAGATACAGTGAAACTGGAGGCTGGCAAAGATGCGGATATCCCATTACAGGTTGAGGTAGATAACCTGCGCCTGTTGAGCCAGGCCCGGATGTCTGATGTGCTTAACCCAAGGCCGGTATTTGTTTTGAAAGGCGACGCAGAAGTTTATATACAGGGACGAACATTTAATATACCTATACAGGAAACCAGGCAGGTATCATTTAATCCATTATCAGCATTCACTTTTAATATGACCGAAACACAGATTATTGACGAGCTAAAGAAAGGGAACGAGAATTATCTGAAGTATTTATACAGCTTTCTGCCGGATGTAAGGCGCTTTACCCGGCAGAATAACGGTGACGAGGAGGACGCAAAAGACCTGCTGCAGGATGCTATTATCTCATTTTACGAGAACCTGCGCATAGGAAAGTATTCGCAGAATAACCTGAAAGGCTACCTGCTTACTATCTGCCGCAATAAATGGTTCGATAAACTGGATAAACTGAAACGACAGGCAAACAAAATAAAGGACATCATCAGCATAAATGAAGAAGCGGAAGAAGACAGGCAATTTGAGTTCAGAATGCAGCAGCGGAGTTTGAGCGATTATTTGCAAGATGCACTGAACAAACTGGGTGAGCCCTGTAAAACGCTGATAGAAGCTACGGTATACCTGAAAATGCGGATGGAACAGGTAGCCCAGGATTATGGTTACGCCGATGCACACTCGGCCAGGCAGCAGAAGCTGAGATGTCTGAAACGGTTGAAAGGTTTTACGTCATACGAACACATTATCAATTTGATTTAGCAATGGAAGAGGATTTGAAAGATATTGATCTGATTGACCGCTACCTCAACAATGAGTTGGATGAGCAGCAGCAACAGTTGTTTAAAAACCGCTATCTCAATGATCCGGAGTTTAAAAAGGAGGTTGAGACTTATCAGAAGATTTATGAGGGAGTGGAGAAAGCGGGGCGTGATTCACTTAAACAACGGCTGGAAGGTTATTACAATGAATATATTGATGAAGACCTTAGCATTGAAGAGGATCACAAAATAATTCCGATCAGTAAATGGCGCAGTAATTTGCTGGTGATATCGGGCATTGCGGCTTCGGTATTGCTGGTGGCATTTGGTATATGGTATTATACTTTAAAAGAGGCGGGACCCAATCAGCAGATCGCCCAGGCGCCCGATAATACTAAAATCGATTCAGGCGGCAAGCCGGGGAAATATGCCGGTACAAAGGATCATCCGACAACAACTACTGTCAAACAAAATCCAACTACATTACCTGTTACCAAAGGCAATCAATATGGCCTGACAGATGGCGGCAAAGTAAATGCCGTACAGGTGCTATCCGTACTTCATCCAGGTCTATGGGCATATACATTCAAAGACGGTGTGCTTTCTGTCTATAATAACCCGGCACTGGGTATGATCCGCCTTCATGTGTTTAAAAGCGGCGATCAGTATAACCTTTGGTATGACGGCGATGTGTATAAGCTCGATTTGTCTGCATCTATCAAAACATTAGTCAAAACGGGCCAATCGGAGGACTTCGGAACAAAAACGACAGAAACAATTAAAGTACAGGTAGAGCCATTGCAGGCATCTGCCAACCCATCTGATAACCTTACCGTGCGTTTACAAAAATCAGATCAAGGACAGTATTTCTTCCGGAAGGGAAAGGAAAAACTAATACTGGAACTGCGGGGAAATTTTGTACCTGCTGATTGCAAGGTGATCAATGTGAAGACCCCGGATATCCATGCCTGGTACCTGATCTGCAAATCGGCAGTGTACGTGTTGGATGAGAAAAACATTGATCCGACCCGGCTTGTGGAGTTGTCCGGATTGTCCAGTGAAGCAGCAAGGTGGTTCATGAAACGTGAGCCTGTTACTGTGCCGGTGTATGTCCGTAAATGATTGAAAAATCGCTATAAATAAAATTTTAAAATAACTGATATATAGATGAGTGACATTTTTTGATTCGGCCTATATATACTAAAACAGGAGAATAAAGAAATGGAAACTTTAACCAAATCTATCAAATCAAAAGTCATGAAACTAAATCAATACGAATGGGATCCGGAAAACGATGTGATTGGCTATGGCGCATTTGCCGAAGTGTTCAGGGCTAGGGATAATAACGGACACTATGCCGCACTGAAAATTTACCGGGAAGCAATTACAAAAGGCTCTACAGGTGGTGCTTTCCAAAACAAGTATACACTTGAAGAAGAATATAAAAAAGGCGAGCTGCTGGCCCACACCAATGTGATCAGGTATATCAATCTGGATTATATAATCCATATTGACTCCATGCAGCGTACCGTGAGTTACCCGGTGCTGGTAATGGAATATGCCGATGCCGGTAATTTATCCGACTGGCTGAAAAGCAGCATTCCGCCAACAGAGGCCGAAGCAGTAAAGATCGCCCGTGAAGTTTTAAGCGGACTGGGTTATCTCCACGAACAGAGCATCATTCACCGAGATCTGAAGCCTGGTAATATTCTATTCAAAAAAGACAGGATAGGTAACAAGGTGGCTAAGATATCTGATTTTGGGATCAGCAGGGATACTTTGCAAGACAGCACCAACCGTCCATCAGCAACCGCCGGCGTGGGCACTATCGATTATATGGCTCCTGAACAATTACTGAAAAAGACATATGGCCTTAATGGTGAGGTAAGTAATCGTACCGACTTGTGGGCCGCGGGTGTTATGCTATATCGTATGCTTACCGGGAAGATGCCTTTCGGGGAAGAAAACAAGGATTACGAGAATATTCACAGCGAGATCATCAGTAAAGAGGTTGATTATAGTAAAGTTCCTGTTAAATATCAATCGGTTATTAAAGCCTGTTTGCAGAAACATGCATCAGCAAGACCAGCAGATGCCAATGCCGTATTGAAAATGCTGGATGATGGGCCAAAAAAATCATCCGGCGACACCATTATCCCGGATGATAATCAGCGTACGAACATCAATCCGGATCCTTTTAAAGATAAGCAACAGAAAGACAAGGGTATAGTGATCCCACCGCCTAAACCAAAACCTGTCGGGAAATATGTCGCAATTGCGGTTGCCGTGTTGTTGGTTGTTTTCCTTGGGGTCAAATTTCTGCATGGTGGTACACAGGTGACAAATCTGCTGCTCCGCGACAGCAGCAACAACTCATTTACTTATACCGGCTCTGTAAAGAACGGTGTGCCTGACGGGAAAGGCACTGCTACTTATACCGATAGCAAAAAGAGATTCTCAGGTGATTTTAAAAATGGGAAACCAGAAGGCGAGGATACGATCTTTTTCCCCAATCAATGCAAATATATAGGAGAGGTAAAAAATTACGTGCCCGAAGGAAAAGGTGTTTGCTACTATTACGATCAAAGTAAATATGACGGTATGTGGAAAAACGGATTTCGGGACGGAAGCGGAACATATACTTATGCTAATGGCTCTACGTACCAGGGTGACTGGCGCAATAATGTGAGAAATGGAAAAGGAACCTTTAATAAAACAGAGGGTAACCATTACGAAGGGGAGTGGAAAGACGATTACTGGGATGGACAGGGTACATTAATAAAGCCAGATGGGGAAAAGTATGTCGGTGGTTTTAGCAGGGGCTATTATGATGGGCAGGGTACATACACTTTTCAAAGTGGAGATCAATATGTTGGAGATTTTACAAATGGACACAGGACGGGTAAAGCTACAGTATATTATAATGCCGATAATGAGTTCAAGGGAGACAAATATGTCGGGAGTTTTGTAGATGGACAATTCAGCGGACAAGGCATTTATTACTGGCACGTCGGAAATATATATGATGGAAATTGGGTAAACGGGAAAAGAAGTGGCTCAGGCATATATACCGTGGACGGAGTAAAATACCAGGAAGTGTGGTTGTATGGTACAAGGCTCAGCAGCAATAAAATGTAATCAGATAAATAAAGATTGTTCAACTAGCCAATTTAAAAGATCATGAAACTTAACCAGTATGAATGGGATCCGGAAAATGATGTGATAGGCAACGGCGCATTTGCCGAGGTTTTCAGAGCAAAAGATAACAATGGGCATCTCGTCGCTTTGAAGATCTACCGTGAAGCAATAGCAAAAGGATCAACCGGCGGCTCGTTCCAGGGGAAGTATACCCTGGAGCAGGAATACAAAAAAGGAGAGTTGCTGGCCCATACTAATGTGATTAGGTATCTCAATTTTGATTATATCATTCACACTGACTCGATGCAGCGCCAGGTGAGTTATCCGGTGCTGGTGATGGAATACGCAGATGCGGGTAGCCTGGCCGGATGGTTAAGAAGCACTATGCCGCCAACTGAGGCCGAGTCGGTAAAGATCATTGTGCAAATACTAAATGGTCTGGCCTACCTACACGATCAGGGGATCATCCACCGCGACCTGAAACCGGGCAATATTCTATTCAAAAAGGACCGCAAGGGAAACAATGTGGTGAAGATATCGGATTTTGGTATTAGCAGGGATGTACTGGAAGACAATACCAATCGTCCTTCAACAACTGCCGGCGTGGGCACTATTGATTACATGGCGCCTGAACAATTATTGAAGAAGACTTATGGTTTGAATGGCGCTATAAGCAACCGCACCGATCTGTGGGCAGTAGGCGTAATGTTTTACCGCATGTTAACGGGTAAAATGCCGTTTGGCGAAGAGAATAAAGATTATGAAAGTATTCATGACGAAATAATCACCAAAGAGCCTGATTATAGTCGTGTTCCGGCGCAATATCAAGCCATCATAAAGTCATGTCTGCAAAAACATGCTTCGGCACGGCCAGGGGATGCTGAAACATTGCTGAAGATGTTTGAGTCTGAATACAAAGAGCAGAAAAAAATAGTTCCTCCGGTAGAAGAAGATACTGAGCGCACACAGATCAATCCTGTCGACATTGATCCTTTCAAAAATAAAAGGAAGGAAGTCCCGGTACCCCCACCACCAGTGCCTGTTAAGAGTGACTGGTTAACCAAATTATTGCTGACCGTGGGTGCCATCGTTGTTGTAATCATTGTGATTAATGTACTGCCCAAGGTTTTCAAAAGTTCTGGCGATTCATCATATGTAACAACCACTACTGATACTACAAATAAATCCCATGACTCGGTAATGAAGAAAGCGGCGGATACTGCCACCGCAAAACCATACACACAGGTAAGTAACCCCGATGATAAAGTATATGTTACTGAAAAGTCGATGCAAATTGACCTGCGCGGAACTATTTATACCATTACATACACCGGATGGTTAAAAAATGGCCTGCCTAATGGTTACGGAACTAAACTTTATACCAGCGGCGAAAAAGCAGGCGATAAATATATCGGCGTATCAACCGATGGAATGGCTGATGGTAAAGGTACAATGTACTATCATAATGGCGACACTTACGAAGGAGAATGGAGAAATGGTATGAAAGATGGAAACGGCACAACAGTTTATTCAAATGGTGATAAATACATTGGCGACTATGCAAATGGATATGAAACAGGCCAGGGTACAGTTTATTATAACCGCGATGATAAGTTTAAGGGCGACAGGTACACGGGCGGCTGGTATAATGGAACTTTTAGCGGTAAGGGTACCTATTACTGGCATGATGGAAGGAATTATGAGGGTGATTTTGCAAACGGCAAACAGAATGGACAAGGAACAATGATTTTTATCGATGGTTCTAAATATGTAGGAGCCTGGAGCGACGGCAAGCGGAGCGGCTATGGTTATTATTATGACAGGGACGGTAACTTACTATCATCGGGGCAATGGGAGAATGATCAATTGAAAAATTAAGATGATAGAATCAGTCTGCAAAAAAATAAACTTTTAAAGAGTGACATTTCTCAATTCGTCCGATATAGGGTGTAGAAGATATTAAAAAGAGAAAAGATGATCAGCATAGAGCAAATAACATACCTCAATGAAATAGGTCAAAGGCCGCAATTGGAGGATTCAATTTATCCTGCACCCGGTAAAGCAACAGCTTCTGACAAATTGTTTATGGTGTGCGACGGGGTTGGTGGCGAGAATATGGGGGAAGAAGCCAGCCGTATTGCCTGCGAGGGTTTTGCCGCTTTTTTTGAGCAAGATGCGCCTCCGCGCGGTGCATTAACTGATACCTATATCCGGGCGGCACAATCCCATGTTTTGCAGCAGATGAGAAATCATGCGGTTGAGCATCCGGAGGCGCAGAAGATGAGCACAACGCTTACTTTGGCTTATTTTAGTGGAAGTAATGTATCCATCGCCTGGTGCGGCGACAGCAGAATTTATCATTTGCGGAAGGGAGAAGTGGTATGGCAGTCGGCAGATCATTCACTGGTTGGCAACCTGGTGCGGCATGGTGAAATAACCGAAGAAGAAGCCCGCATTCATCCCCAGCGTAACATCATTACAAGGGCATTGAGTGCTTCCGGTGAGCCTTCGGAGATAGAGATGCATACTATTCGTGATGTGCATGATGGCGATTATATTATGCTATGTACAGACGGCGTGCTCGAGCAAATAACAGGCGATAGGCTACGGGCCATCACTTTGAGCCACGCTAATAACAAGAGGAGTTTGTTTATGGAATATTGCCGGGATGTCACCAAAGATAACTTCTCGCTATACCTGTTAAAATTGAATAATGACAGTTCCGGAGGTGCCGTAACAGATGGTAAAAAGATGATCATTCCCATTTTGCTTTCTGTAGTTGCTCTTTTAGTATTGACCATTCTTTTCAAAGAGCCTATAAAAAAGTTGTTTAAATCTTCAGAAGATAATCGGGAAGTAAGGGTTTCAAAAAAGTCGTCAGACGGTCCTGATAAGGCAAAGCCGGCGAATAAAGAATCGGAAAAACCATCTGATGGTCAGACTGTGCCTGTCTCAGTACCGGACACACCAAGATATGCGGACACCGTAAAAGAATTGAATGTTTCTGTAGCCGGTAAAAGAATAAAACTTAAGGCTTCGATCAGCAAAACCAAACACACCGGAGAAACTAAAACCCAAACTGAGAAAGATAGCTCTCAAACCGATGTTGCTACCCCAAAAACACCTGAAGATAATCCGTAATAAGTTATCTCAACTTGCTATCGCCAGAAATTGATCAACGAGAGCGTCTCAGAATACATTTTTGAGACGCTTTTTTATAATTAATGATTAACAATTGGCCTGCCGTATAATATTGGGTAAATTATTTTCTTAATAGTTTACCCAATGTATCTGCACATCATGCATCCCTTAAAAGTTGAAACATTTATTTCTAAAAACCGTATAAAAACGCGTTTTAAAGGCTTTCAACATAAATAACGAGATGAACGGCTTTAGGCCTTTTCTTTATTTATCCAACCACACTGTATGCCCCCAAAATACCGTCAGAACATTTTGTGGGTATATAATTTCGGCAAAAAGCCACCGGGAAATCACCGGAAAAGTAAAACTGTCTACATCTGAAGCCTGGGAGGAATTGAATACAGGAATTAGTTGTTTCCGTATAAAAGGAGCAGCTATGTACTGGTTAAAATAGAATTTGACATAAACCGGCATCCGCTGTATGATGCTCTTGCCGCTACGAAATTTATCATGGTTAAACGGTTACTATTTTTAAATTCTTTAAAATACTTTATCGTAGCACTAACTGGTGTGCTGGTTAGCTTTTGTTTTGCCGATTCGGCCTATGCTAACCGTCGCGTAAATAGTGCAACTTATGGAAGCCAAAGTGGAACAGCTACCTCAGGCACTGGTACTTCTGTAACTTATACTATAAATTTGAATGAAGGTGGCTCGGGTGCGCCGAACTCAGATAACATAACCTTGACCTGGGCCAGCGGCAGCGCACCTACCGGCGTTACATGGAGTTTTACTTCGGCTACAGAAAATGTTGTCAATGGTACTACCAGTACTCCAACATTTAAACCAAGCGGTAGTGGTAGCCCGACAATTACTTTCACTATCAATACATCAAACTCTACACCGGCAGGCACATA